>ODAK010000425.1_pt1 | contig 48612 bp, 46 predicted proteins | sample 1539591 | NCBI WGS metagenome assembly ODAK01 (sample SAMEA3539303, study PRJEB22396) | soil metagenome | biome: tundra; feature: field; material: soil | place: USA | collected 2010-05 | depth 0.15 m
CCCAGCGCCGCGCCTGGCCGGCGCCGACAGCCGGGCCGCCGCGCCGCGGCGCCGTACCAGTGCCCGGCGCTGCCCCGGCGCCGCCAGCTGGCCGCGGCTGGCCCCTTCCCTCCTCGCTGACCTCACCGTGCTCGGCGGCAGGCAACCGCGGCGGGGCCGTGCGCCGATGGGTGCCGACCATCCCGGCCGGGGCGGCGCGGCCCGGCGCACCGTCCGGGGCCCCCCGCTCCCGAGTGCTCTCGGCGGCAGCCCGCCGCCCGAAGCGGCGCAGCCGTTCAAGTAACCGCAGCCGCATATATCGCGCTCCCCGGGGATGGCGTCAGGCCGTCAGGCTACGCGGTTGCTCAGGCGCCGTCATCCCTGGTGACCACAGGTCGCTGGTGATGTTACCGTAAGTGACGAATTACGGTCAGGGCTGGCGTACCTGGATGACTGACTCAATTCAGCTGCTACTGCGCTGTGCTTACGGCTAGGCTGCCGCCATGCTGCTGCCAGGCGCGATATTTGCCCTCGTTACGGTAGGTTTTGTCGGGCCGTGCCTGATCGACGCGGCAAGAACCCCCCGCTATTACTTCGGCAGGCACAGCAGGGGAACCTGGCTGGCAGTGATCGTCGCGTTCTGGGCCTTCGGCGCCCTGGCCTGGCTGCTGGCCGGCCGGCCGCGCCGGGGCTGGCTGACGCCGCTGCTGCCCGGCCGGGCCGGCAGCCCGCGCGGGCTGAGCCCGCAGGAGGCGCTGCGCCGTCATCCCGCCTGGCGATCCATGCAGCCCAGCTACGGCGCCCCGGATCCGGCCGCCGACACAGCCGGCCGCCAGGCACCGGTCCGCCCCGCCGGGCCAGACGACGACCCGGAGTTTCTCACCGAGCTCGCGCGCAGGGTCCGCGACGCCCGCGGAGGCAGCTGACGCCCCGTCCGGTGGCAGCAGCTCAGCCCAGGCCCGCGTACGAGTGCAGGCCGGCGACCCACAGGTTGATGCCGATGACGTTGAACAGCAGGCAGCCGAACCCGGCCAGCTGGATGTAGGCGGCTTTCCGGCCGCGCCAGCCGGCGGTCGCGCGGGCATGCAGGAAGCAGGCGTAGACCACCCAGGTAATGAACGACCAGGTTTCCTTCGGGTCCCAGCCCCAGTACCGGCCCCAGGCATGGTCAGCCCAGATCGCGCCGGCCATGACGCCGAACGTCCAGACCGGGAACGCGAACAGGATGCTCCGGTAGGAGAGCCGGTCGAGCACAACCGGCCGGGGCAGCTGCGCCATGATGCCGCCGACCCGCGACGGAAGGCCCGCCGCCACCCGCCGCTCGTGCCGGTCGGCGATCAGGTACATCACCGTCACCACCGCGCCGACTATGTACAGCCCGATGGCGACGATCATCGCCGTCACGTGAATCGCGATCCAGTAGGACTGCAGTGCGGGCACGAGGGCGCCAGCCGGGGTGTAAACGAATGTGACGTCCAGCGCCAGCGCGAGTACCACCGGGATCAGGACGAACAGTCCGATGTAGTAGGCGCGGAACCGCACCGACGCGGCCACCAGGACAAGCACCGCCATGCAGGTGAACGCGGCGATGAACTCGTACATGTTGCCCCACGGCACCCGATCCTCGGAAAGCCCGCGGGTGGTGATCGCGATGACCTGGGCGAGCAGCCCGATGCACGTCAGGCCGAATGCCGCGCGAAGCCAGTAACTGTCCGGCCAGCGACCCTGCTGAGCCGGGACCACGGCGGGCAGGGCGGGCTGCGCCGGGCCTGCCGCGGCACCGCCAGATCCGGCTGCTGCGCTGCCCGCGGGCCCACCGCCCGCGACCCCGCTGCCCGCAGTCGCGCCGACGGCGGCCAGCTCGGGCACCTTCGCGGGCGCGATCGCCGCCAGGAGGCGCTGTTTCGCGAAGGCGAAGTCGCACGCGTAGGCGAGCATGCCGAGCGCGTACAAGATGACCGCGGCCAGCAGGCAGCCATTGCTGATGTCGGCCAGGTCGATGTTGACGTGCACTGGAACCTCACTCTCCCGCTGGGTAGCCGAGGGATTTCTCGTCGGTGCTGCTGACGGGTGATGTGCTGGTCGCCGCTGCCGGGTCCACGGTGGGCTCCGTGCCGATCGTCTCATCTGGATCTGGGGCCCCCGCGGGCGGACCGGCTCCGCGCTGCGCGGCAGGCAGGTAACTGCCGTGCTGCGCGGCCATCATCTCCTGCGTGAGCTCGGCGAATTCCTCTTCGAAGCCGCCGGCGGCGTCGGAGCGGGCCAGGCCGCCGAGATCCACGATCGTCGAGCCGCCCGCGCCGATGCGGGCCCGGCCGAAGACGCGGCGGCGCCGGACCATGAACGACAGGATCAGGCCGGCCAGCGCAACGAACCCGGAGACGAGCGCGGCCAGCTGGCCTGGGTCGTAGGTGATAGCCAGGCTGATCCACGGCTTGTACCCGGTGAACGTCAGGGTGCCGGCGTGATCGGGGAGCTTCATCGACTGACCGGGCGACAGCGGCTGCGGCGCGACCGGCAGCCGGTGCATCTGACCGGTCTCCAGCTGGTAGACCGACTGCGGCTGGCCGCTGTTCATGCCCAGATTGCCCGCGTACGCCACAAGGCTGACCCGCGGCTCAAGCGCCGCGGGGAAGACCGACTCCAGCCGGCCGCCTGAGTCCACGGCGGTCGGCAGGAAGACGCCGGCGAAGCCGAGCTGGTCGGGGCTCGCATCGGGTACCTTCACGACTCCCTCCGAGGTCAGTCCGTTCTGGTCCACGGGGATGAACGGCACCGCGTCGTCGAAAACCACCTGGCCGGCGCCATCGGTGACCTTGAACTCCGGTGCGTAGCCGTGCCCGATGATGTACACGCTGACGCCGTCGACGACCAGCGGATGGTTAACCCGCAGGCGGTAGCTCCGCAGCGGGCCGCCTGGCGACACCGAGTAGCGCAGCGCGGCATCGAACTGCAGCGGCTGGCCGATCTCGGGTCCGGAGGTGACATAGCTCGCCGTGAACTTGTCCAGCGTGATGGAGAACGGCGCCAGGTCGGCGGGCGAGACCAGCCGGCCGGGGCGGAACACGTCCAGCGCCGTCGGCGTGTTGGCGAACGAGTCTCCTGCCACGAGCAGCCGGTTGGCCTTGTAGCCGAAAATGGCGCCGAGCCCGACCGACCCGAGCAGGGCAAGCAGCGCGATGTGGAACAGCAGGTTGCCGACCTCCCGCAGGTAGCCCTTCTCGGCGGCTACCCAGCCGTCCCCGGTGCGCAGCCGGAACCGGCGGCCCGCCAGCAGCTGACCTGCGGCCTGGACCGCGGCGGCCGGCTCGAGCGCGGTCGTGTAGCTGGCTGCCAGCGGGAGCCGGGACAGGTTACGCGGCGCCCGCGGCGGCTGCTGCCGCGCCGAGCCCGCCAGGCGGAAGGCACGCGGCAGGACGCATCCGGCCAGCGAGGCGAACAGCAGCAGGTAGCACGCCGCGAACCACGGCGCGGCGAAAACGTTGAACAGCGAGAACTTCGCCAGGATGGGAGCCAGCGCCGGGTGCGCAGCGTAGTACTGGGTGACGGCGGCCGGGTCAATGCCCTCCTGCGGCAGCACCGAGCCCGGCACGCTCGCGACTGCCAGCAAGAACAGCAGGATCAGCGCGGTCCGCATGGACGTCAGCTGGCGCCAGCACCACCGCAGCCGGCCGGCGAGGCCGAGGCGCGCTCCGGGCGAAGCGGAGTGCTGTGGCTGCGCCGCATCCGCCGCTGCGCTGCGAACATCAGTGCCGCGGTCATCGGCCGCGGGCGCGTCCTCGCGCGGCGCCCCTGGAGGGACGCGCAGTCCGGTCATCGGGCCACCACCCGCCTGGTCCGTTTTGTCATGAATTCTCGGCAGCCACCGTGGAGATCAGCGCCTTCAGGCCCGAGTAGGACACCCCGCCGACTATCCGGCCGGCAATGTGCCCACTGCGGTCGAGCACCAGTGTGCTCGGAATTCCGGCCGGCGGCAGCGTGCTGCGGAACTGCAGCGCAATCTCGTCACCGGGATCGTTCAGGCTCGGGTAGCCGACCCCGAAAGTGCGCGCGAACGCCTCCGCGCTGGCCTGGCTGTCCCTGATGTCCACGCCGACGAAGCCCACGTGGCCGGACTGGAAGTGCCGGGCCAGGGCGGCGAGCGCTGGTGCCTCCTGGCGGCACGGGGCGCACCACGAGCCCCAGAAGTTGAGCACCACCACGTCACCGCGGTAGGAGCGCAGGCTCAGCTGCCGGCCGGTCAGCGTCGTTCCGCTGACCGGCGGGGCTTCCGGGCGGGAGCCGGGCCTGAAGAACGTCGTGCTGTAGCTGCCGGAGACAAAACTCTGCCCGGTACTGGCCGGAGTGCTCGCCGCGATACTGCCGCCTCCGCACCCGGCGACGGCGGCGCTCACGAGCACGGCCAGCGACCCGGCCAGCAGCGCGACCAGCGCACGGCAGCCTGGCGCGGCGACCGCCGCGCAGGAAGCGCGGCACGCGGAGCGTGGCATGCGGTACACAGAGCGATCTCCTACAGCCGGTAGTATCTCGCGCCCCATTGTGCCGGATCGTCCGGCCGGTCCTGACGGCGGGCCGGCCTCGCCTGGTCCCGTGCGCGCGTCTGCCAGACCCGCGGTCACGCTCCGGCTACCTGGCCGCGGCCAGGCCCCGACGGCTCCGCATACGACACGCCAGCCAGCTGGCCGCCGGCGTAGCGGAGGCTGGTGACGCTGCCCAGGGCACACTGCCGCCGCCGCGGGTCGTGCCAGAGCCTGCGGTCCTCGGCGGCGCGCCGCGCCACCCAGATGGGCAGCTGATGGCTGACGCACACCGCTTCGTGACCTGCGGCCGCCCTGGCCGCGCCGGCAGCGGCCGCCAGCACCCGCTGCGCCACCTGCTGGTAGGGCTCGCCCCAGGATGGCCGCAGCGGATTGCGCAGGTAGAACCAGTGCTGGGGGTTGCGGAGCGAGCCGTCGCCCACGCCGAAGGTCATCCCCTCGAAATGGTTCCAGGACTCGATCAGCCGGTTGTCGATCTCGGCCTCGAGGCCCGCCTGGGCCGCGATCGGCTCGGCCGTTTCCAGCGCGCGCTCCAGCGGCGAGGACCGCAGCACCGTGATGTCCCTGCCCGCCAGGAAGTCGGCGGCAGCCTTGGCCATCATCCGGCCGTCCTCGGACAGGTGATAGCCGGGAATCCGGCCGTAGATGACGCCGCGGGGGTTGGCTACCTCGCCGTGGCGCACGAGATGGACGATGGTCGTCTCGGCCGGAGCGTTCTGTGGGGTCATCGCCGGCTCAGCCTACCGGCCGGCCCTGGCCGCCTGCCCGCATCCGGCGGCCGGCGCCGGCGCCGGCTAGCGTGGCCCGATCGGTTGGCCGGGCAGGCAGGAGCCACGTCGTGAGCCAGGCGGCAATTGTCCTCATCCGCATTGCCGCGGTCGCGCATGCCAGCTGGAACCTGTTCAGCAAGCAGGCGTCGGTGACCGGCGCCGTGTTCTTCATCTGGCTGGTTGCCGCGGCGGCCACGGCCGGCTATGCCCCCGTGGTCGCAGTCCTGGCGGTCGCTTCACGGCCGCATCTGACGGCGGCCAGCTGGATCTTCATGGCCGGGACCGGAATCCTGCAGACCGGCTACAAGACCGGCGCTCTTCCCCTGGTGTACCCGGTGGGGCGCGCTGCTGGCCGCGCTGGCCGGCATCGTGGTGCTCGGCGAGCGGCCGCGGCCCGTGGCCATCGCCGGAGTCGGCTGCATCGTGGTGGGCATCGCGGTGATCGGACTGCCCGGCAGGGGCGCTGACCGCAGCCGCGATGAGGTACCGGGCGGGCGGCCGGCGGGCAGCTGCCCGGACGGCAATCGCCTTCGCCATGGTCACCGGGCTCTTCATCGCGTCCTACACGCTGTGGGACAAATACGCTGTCTCCACGCTGCGCACTCCGCCGCTGCTGCAGGGCCACGCGGCATTCCCGGTGATGCTCGTCGTCCTTGCGCCGCTGGTGCTGCGGGACCGGCCGCGGCTCGCGGCGGTCTGGCGGTCATTCCGCGCCCAGGCCATCGCCGCGGGCGTGCTGGCGCCGCTGGCCTACGGACTGGTCCTCATCGCCCTCAGCTTCACCGCAGTCGCCGCCGTCGCGCCCGCACGCGAGGTCAGCGTGCTCTTCGGGGTGCTGCTCGGCCCGCGGCTGCTCGGCGAGGGCAGCATGGCGCGCCGGCTGGCAGCCGCGGCCCGCGATCGCCGCCGGGGTCGTGGCACTGGCGGTCGGCTGACCAGCGGGCCGCGCTCGCCGCCGACCCGTGCCCTCAGGAGATCTCGGGCGGCGATGTCGATCTCGTCCAGCGCGAAGACCACCGCGAGATCGCCGGCCAGGGCGCCGGTCTCGCCCACCAGGGTCCTGTCGAACTGCAGCAGCTCATCGGGGCCGACGCTGCGTACCCGGTTCCACACCTTGTCCTGGTTGGGCAGCGGCAGCCCGCGAACAGCCGACGAGGTGTCCTCGAAGGCCCGGACCAGCCGCTCGGCCTTGCGGATCGGCTGCATCACCCAGCGGGCGGGAAAGTGATCGCGGCCGGCCCTTCTCGCTGTAGACGTCGGAGGCGAGCAGGCCGCGCACCTTATCCTCGAGGCCGTCCGACATCGGCGTCAGGACCCCGCGCGCCGCCTGCGCGCCGCCATTGACGTCGCCGATGCCGGCCACGCCGGCCACCGGCTGATCTGGAGGCCGGCGACCGCCCGCGCCGATCAACAGGCGCGGGCGGCGCAGCCGTGCGGGCCAGCCCGGCCGGTCAGCCGAGTGCGGCTGCCGCGGCCCTGGCGGCGGTCGGCAGCGCCGACGCGACGCGGCTGATGGCCGCGCCGTCGTGCGCAGCCGACAGGAACCACGCCTCGAACGGGGACGGCGGCAGGTAGACCCCGCCGTCCAGCATGCCGTGGAAGAAAGCCGCGTACGCGGCCGCCGACTGGGCGCGCGCCTCGCCGAAGTCACGAACGGGACTGTCGCACCCCAGGAAGAACGAGAACAGGCTGCCGGCCTCCTGCAGCCGGAACGGCACTGCCTCGGCGGCCAGCGCGTCAGCAGCGAGCTTAGCCACGGCGGCCGCCGCCTCGTCCACCCGGGCGTAAACCTCCGGCGTGCACTCCCGCAGCGTGGCGAGCCCCGCCGCAGTGGCCAGCGGATTGCCTGACAGCGTGCCCGCCTGGTACACCGGGCCCGCCGGCGCCAGCCTGTCCATGATCTCGGCGCGCCCGCCGAACGCGGCCGCAGGAAGGCCGCCGCCCATTACCTTGCCGAACGTCATCAGGTCCCCGGCCACGCCCTCGCGTCCGTACCAGCCGGAGCTGGTGACCCGGAAGCCGGTCAGCACCTCGTCCATGATCAGCAGCGCGCCGTACTCCCGGCATAGTGCCGCGAGCAGCTCGTTGAAGCCGGCCGACGGCGGCACGACGCCCATATTCGCCGGGCAGGCCTCGGTAATCACGCAGGCAATCCCGGCGCCGTTCGCGGCGAACGCCTGCCGCACCGCATCGGGATCGTTATAGGGCAGGACGATCGTGTCCCCGGCCGCGGCGCCGGTCACGCCCGGCGAATCGGGCAGCCCGAACGTGGCGACCCCGGAACCGGCCGCTGCCAGCAGCGCATCGACATGGCCGTGGTAGCAGCCGGCGAACTTGAGCACCAGACGCCGTCCGGTGAAGCCCCGGGCCAGCCGCAGCGCCGACATGGTGGCCTCGGTCCCCGAGCTCACCAGGCGCACCTTCTCGACCGGAGCGCGCGCGATCACCGCTTCCGCCAGGTCAATTTCACTGGCAGTAGCGGTGCCAAACGAAGTGCCGCGGCCGGCTGCGTCCCGCACCGCGCCGATCACAGCCGGATGCGCATGCCCGAGGATCATCGGCCCCCAGGAGCACACCAGATCCACGTAGCTGTTGCCGTCGGCATCAGTGAGGTAAGCCCCGCTGCCGGACGCCATGAAAACCGGCGTGCCGCCGACTGCGCCGAAGGCGCGCACCGGCGAGTTGACCCCGCCCGGCAGCACGGCCGATGCCCGGGCGAAAAGCTCGGCGGACGCCTGGCGCGTGCTCACCGGCTGCTCCCTTCGCAGGCATCGGCAAGAAACTCCAGCAGCCGCAGTCCGTCTGGCGGCGGCTCCCCGCCCGGCGCACGGATCCAGCGCGCTGCCTGGCCGTCAGGCAGCCGCGACGGCGGCGCCAGCACGTAGCTGTTCCTGCAGTGCCAGCGCAGGCCGATCACCTGGGCGATCATCTCGGGCTCGCAATCCAGATGGCACGACCACCACTCGGTCTCATCCTCCGGCGCGCCCCTGGTCGCGACAAAGAAGAGCGCCCGGTCACCGGCGCTGATCGCTACCGGGCCGGGCGCTATTGCCAACCGCTCCATGCTGGCGATGGCCGCCAGCCCGGCGCGGGCGGGTACGTCGAGGACGTCGAAGACCCGCCCGGTCGCGAGGACGACGTTCGCCTCCGGCTGCGCCAGCCACCAGCCGCCGACAACGCCGGGGTCCGTACTGGCCTCGATCTGCCAGGCCGCCGACATCGGATGAGCGGCCGGTGCCGGACAGCCGATGCGGTCGCAGGAACACGCGCGGCGTGAGTCGCCCGCGGGCGGCGACCGGCCCGGCGGGTAGGCACCCGCGCAGACGGGCCAGCCCATCGCGGCATAGCGCGAAGCGGCGACCGCTGTCTTTCCCACGGCCTTGCGGCGCCTGTGACCCAGCACCGGCTCGACCATGTCCCCGACTCCCGCCTCTGTGCCCTACCTCTTGATGATGCCGGTCGGGCACGACTCCTCAGCACCGGCCCCGGCTTACGATGCCGGTCCGATGCGCAAAAGAGACCGCAAAGTGATCGCAGTACGGTAACCCCAAGCTAGGTCCGCGCCGAGGCGTCGCGACGCGCACCGGGCGGCTTCAGCCGATCCGCGCCGGGCGGTTCCCGCCGAGGCGCCGGGCAACCTCCGCCGCCCAGTAGGTGAAGATGATGGTCGCGCCGGCGCGGCGGATGGCCGTCAGCGTTTCCATGATCACCCGGTCCCGGTCCAGCCAGCCATTGGCCGCCGCTGCCTCGACCATCGCATACTCGCCGCTGACCTGGTAGGCCGCCACCGGCAGGTGCACCGACGCCGCCACCTTGCTGATGACGTCCAGGTAGGCAAGCGCCGGCTTCACCATGACTATGTCGGCGCCTTCATCCACGTCCAGCAGCACTTCCCGCAGCGCCTCGGCCAGGCTGCCATGATCCTGCTGGTAGGACGCCCGGTCGCCGAACTGCGGGGCGCATTCCGCGGCGTCCCGGAACGGCCCGTAGAACGCCGAGGCGTACTTCGCCGAATACGCGCAGATTGCCACGTCGGCGAAGCCGCCCGTATCCAGCGCGGCCCTGATCGCGGCTACCTGGCCGTCCATCATGCCGCTCGGTGCCACCACATGCACTCCGGCGGCGGCCTGAGCGGCGGCGATCGACGCATACCGCTCGAGGGTCGCATCATTGTCCAGCGTGCCGCCCGGCGTCAGGATCCCGCAGTGGCCGTGGTCGGTGTACTCGTCCAGGCAGAGGTCGGCCATCAGCACGGTGTCATGGCCCACCTCCACGGCCAGATCCTGCAGGGCCAGCTGGACGATGCCAGCCGGATCATCGGCCGCCGAGCCGCGCGAGTCCTTCACTGCGGGAATGCCGAACAGAATAAGGCCGCCCACTCCGGCGTCCACCGCATCAGCGGCGGCCTTGCGCAGGCTGTCCCTGGAGTGCTGCACGACGCCGGGCATCGAGGCGACCGGTTTTGGCTCGCTGATCCCCTCCTTGACGAACAGCGGCAGCACGAGGTCGCCCGGCTGGATGGCGGTCTGCGCGACCAGCCGCCGCATCGCGGCGGTTGTGCGTAGCCGGCGCGGCCGGGCGACCGGGAATCCGGCGCTCATCACGGCTCCTTTTCCTGTACCTGCTGTGTGCTGCTGGGTCCCGTACCCGCTCAACCTGCCGCATCCCGTACGTGCCGCGTCCCGCCCCGGCGGCGCTGCTGCGCGTGATCGCGGCTCACCGGATCGGGCCGGGGCCACGGCGGCACCGCTACGGCTGATTCCTGCTTACCGGATCCGGCGGCGGGCCCCCCGGCGGCGCTCGCTCGGCCTGCGCACCGGCTCCCCCGCCGCGACCGCGGCGGCGCGCAGGCCGGCGCCGTACTCAGCCAGCGCATCGACCAGCGCGGTGCCCGAGGGACGAGGCGCGGTCACGTCCACCCGCAGCCCGTACTCGGCGGCCGTCTTGGCGGTCTGCGGCCCGATCACCGCGATCACCGTCACCGCATGCGGCTTCCCGGCGATGCCGATCAGGTTCCGGACAGTCGAGGAGGAGGTGAAGAGCACGGCATCGAAGCCGCCGCCCTTGATGGCCTCCCGGATCGGCGCGGGCGGCGGCGCCGCGCGGACGGTCCGGTAGGCAGTAACGTCCTCCGCCTCCCAGCCGAGCTCGGTGAGCCGGGCCACGAGCGTCTCCGTCGCGATGTCGGCGCGCGGCAGCAGCACCCGGTTAATCGGGTCGAGAACGTCGTCGAAGGCGGGCCAGGCATCCGCCAGGCCCTCGGCCGACTGCTCGCCAGCCGGGAAAAGATCGGGCATGATCCCGAATTGCCGCAGTGCCGCAGCGGTCTGCTCGCCGACTGCCGCCACCTTCACCCCCGCGAAAGCGCGCGCGTCGAGCCCGTATTCCTCGAATTTCTCCCGGACCGCGCGCACGGCGTTCACCGACGTGAAGGCGATCCACTGGTAGCGGCCAGTTACCAGCCCCTTCACTGCCCGCTCCATCTGCTGGGGCGTGCGGGGCGGCTCGACCGCGATCGTCGGCACCTGCTCGGGCACCGCGCCAGCGGCCCGCAGCCGGTCGCAGATCTCGCCTGCCTGCTCCTTGGTGCGCGGTACGAGCACCCGCCAGCCGAACAGCGGCTTGGTCTCGAACCACGACAGCACGCGCTGGGAAGTGACGCCGTCGCCGACAACCGCCACGGCCGGGCCGTGCGCGGTGAGCATGCTCACTCCGGCTGCTTTCAGGTCGGCGGCTACCGATCCGACGGTGCACAGTACCGTGTGCTGGTCGGTTGTCGTCCCGTTCCAGGTGATCGCGAACGGAGCGCTCTCCGCCCAGCCGCCCGCAACCAGCATCTTGCCGAGATCGGCCGGGCCGGTCTCGGCACCGAGGATCACCAGGGTTCCGGGGCCGGCGGACAGCTTGCTGACCTCCGCCGCATGGATGATCCGCACGTCGCCGCTGGAGTCAGAAGTCAGCGGTATCCCGGCGTAGGCGGGTACTGCCGTGGCGGCGGAAACGCCTGGCACGATCTCGAACGGCACCTTCGCCTTCGCGCAGACCGACGCCTCCGCAGCCGCATTGCAGAACATGAAGGGGTCGCCGCCGAACACCCGCACCACCAGCTGACCGCCCCTGGCGGCCTTGATCAGCATCCGCGGGTCCTGAGCCAGCGCATCGGAGCCGGCCAGCGTCGCCTCGGCGCTGACGGCGCCGGAGATCCGGCTGCCGATCTCCGGGCCGACCACCACAAGGTCAGCCCTGGCCAGAAGCTGGGCGGCCCGGACCGTGAGCAGGTCCCGGTCCCCTGGCCCGGCGCCGACAAACGCAACCAGGCCGGCCGCCTGCTTCGCTGCCTTGCCAGCAGCCCGGCCAGCTGGCTTCGGCTCCGGCTTGCTCGCCGCCTTCTCCGTCACGGATGTGGGGTTCACTTGGCATCGTCCCCGTTGCTGATGTGTCCGCCGGACACTGCCGTATACATTCCCGCGCCTCGAGCGAGCAGATCAGCGGCTACCGCGCGGCCGAGGCGCTCCGCCTCGCTCGCCGGGCCGCCGGCGCTCCCGCGCAGCGCCGTTCCCCCATCGGCTGCGGCGACGACCGCATGCAGCCGCAGTGCGTCTGTCCCGGCAGCATACGCGCCAACCGGGGCCGTGCAGCCTGCCTGCAGCGTGGCAAGCAGCGCGCGTTCCGCGGTGATCGCCGCGCGGCTCTGCGCGTCGTCAATGCTGGCCAGCAGGTCGGCCAGATCCGGCCGGTCCGCCGGGCATTCGACCGCGAGCGCTCCCTGCCCGGGCGCCGGAAGCATCTCATCGGGCTCGAACACCTGGGTGACCGCGTCGAGCCGGGCGATCCTGGCCAGGCCCGAGTAGGCCAGCACGACTGCGTCCACTTCGCCGGTGTCGACTTTCCCCAGCCGGGTCCCGGCGTTGCCGCGGATTGGCACCGGGCGCACATCCGGCCGGATCATCAGCAGCTGCGCTGCCCGGCGCGGCGAGCCCGTGCCGATGCGCGCGCCAGCCGTCAGGTCGGCGAGCTTCATGCCGCCGGCGGCGACCAGCGCGTCCCTGGGGTCGTCCCTCGCCGGCACGGCGGCCAGCACGATGCCGGCCGGCTGGCCGGTCGGCAGGTCTTTCAGCGAGTGCACGGCGATATCGACCTCGCCGGCCAGCAGGCTCGTGCGCAGCCCGCTGACGAACACGCCGGTCCCGCCGATCTGGGTCAGGTCCGCCGCGCTGGTGTCGCCGGGGTTGCTGATGCCGGTGAGCTCCACCGGGCGGCCGGTCAGCTCCGTGATCAGCCTTGCGATCTGCAGGGACTGAGCCAGCGCCATCGGGCTCCTGCGGGTGCCCAGCCGCAGCGGCACATCGCTCATGGTGCGTCCTCCGCTTCGGGCCAGCCGGCCAGCCGCGCGTCCGCCCTGGTAACTGCCTGCACGGCAGCGGGATCGAGGTCGAAGAGCACGCGCAGCGCCGCCTCGTAGGAGTCGGCGCCCGGCGAGCCGGCCAGTTCCTTGACCCGGACCGTGGGCGCGTGCAGCAGCTTGTCGGCGATCCTGCGCATTGTCTGCGCGATCTCAAGACGCGACCGGGCATCGATCCCGGCAAGCCGGCCGGCCAGCCTGGCCATCTCGGCATCGACGACCTCGGCTGCCTTGGCCCGCAGCGCCACGACCGTCGGCGTGACCATCGCGGCCCGGTCGGCCAGTACCTGCGCGGCGAATTCCTGCGCCACGATCCGGCGGACCGCCGCCACTTCCTCGTCGAATGGCCGCCCGCCGTCCTTGTCGACGGCGAGGCCGACGCGACCCGGCTGCCCGGCCGTGGCCAGCTCGTCCAGGCCGATCACGCTGACGCCGGGCAGCTGCCCGGCGGCCGCCTCGACGTCCCGCGGCAGCGCGAGGTCCAGCAGCACCAGCGGGCGGCTGGCCGGCTCCCGGAGCGCGAGCGCTGACCGCACGGCCGCGGCCGTGATGACGTGCCCGGTCGCGCCGGTGCACGTGACCACCAGGTCAGCTGCGGCAATCAGGTCCTGCAGCCCGGACAGATCGGCTGCCGATCCGCCGACGGCCGTGGCCAGCCGCTGTGCGTGCTGGCGAGTCCGGTTGGCGATCCTGACCGGGGCCGCACCGAGCCGGGCCGCGGCCGAGGCGGCGAGCGAGCTCATTGATCCGGCACCCACGATAAGGGTCGCCGCGCCCTCGAGGCTGGGGCGGCTCAGCCGCTGCGCGGCCGCGGCCAGCCCCACACTGACCAGGCTCTGGCCCGCGCGGTCGATGCCCGTCTCGGCATGGGCCCGCTTGCCGGTCCGCAGCGCGAGCCCGCCCAGGTCGGCCAGCATCCGGCTCAGCGTGCCCTGCTCCCCGGCCAGCGCGAGTGCCTGGCGGACCTGGCCGAGTATCTGGCTCTCCCCGGTGACCATGGACTCCAGCCCGCACGTCACCGCGAGCAGATGCTGGACGGCGCGGTCGGCGTAGTGCACGTACAGCCAGGGCGTGAGCTCGTCCAGAGGCACGCCGGAGTGCCTGGCCAGCAACTCGGAGATGGCAGCGACGCCGCCGTGGAATCTGTCGACCTCGGCGTAGATCTCCACCCGGTTGCAGGTGCTCACTACCACCGAGCCAGCGACATCCTCGGCCTGGAAGACGTCACGCAGCAGCTTGGCAAGCACGTCGCCAGTGATCGCGGCACGCTCAAGCGTCGCCACCGGCGCGCTCTTATGGCTGAGCCCGACAACAAGAACACTCACGTCGCCACCGCCTGGGCCTCCACCCCGGAGTCACCATCCATCGTCAGCATTGCGCCCACCGGCTCAAGCCCGCCGCGCCGGCGCGGCGGACACGGCTGCCAGCCGCGCTCTCCCTGGCCCGTCATCCGCACCACGGCACGGCGCTGGGCGTGGAAAGCGAGAATCTGCAGCTCGATCGACAGATCGACCTTACGCACATCGACGCCGGAAGGCACGCTGAGCACGACCGGCGCAAAATTCAGGATGCTGGTCACCCCGGCCGCCACCAGCCGGTCGCATACTCCCTGGGCCGCGGCCGCAGGGGTGGCGATCACTCCGATCGACACGTCGTGCTGCGCTACCACGGACTCGATCTGGTCAGCGCTGCGCACCTTATGCCGGGCGATCATGCTGCCCACGACATCCGGGTCGGCGTCGAGCAGCGCGGCGATGCGAAATCCCCGCGAGGCGAAGCCGCCGTAGTTGGCCAGCGCATGGCCCAGGTTTCCCGCGCCGACGATCACAACCGGCCAGTCCTGGGTCAGGCCGAGCTCACGGGAGACCTGGTAGACCAGGTAGTCGACGTCATAGCCGACGCCGCGGGTACCATACGAGCCCAGGTGGGACAGATCCTTGCGGAGCTTAGCGGAATTGACCCCTGCCGCTGCCGCCAGTTCCTCGCTCGACACGGTGCCGGTCCCGCGGTCGGCAAGTGCGTAGAGGGCCCGCAGGTAAACCGGCAGCCGCGCGATCGTCGCTTCCGGAATTCCGCGGCTGTCCTTGTCAGACATGGGACGGCGGGTCATTCGCCAGGCACTCCTGGGGGATCGACGCCGCGGGCAGGCAAGGACCGGGAGCGCCCGCAATGCTGTGCAGAAGTCACGCTACGCCCTTGTGAACGTTTGCACAAAGTCGGCCGCCTTGCCCGGCAGCCGCCCGGACGTGCGCTTTACCTGCGCTTTACGACCGGGTCATGCGCGCAGCGCGGCTCGCAGCCGATCCTCGCTGACCTGCCAGAAGTCGTGCTGCACGCCATCGATCAAAGTGACCGGGATCATCTCCCAGTACGCCCGGAGATCATCCTCGGACTGGGTGATATCACGCTCATCCCATGGAACGCCGAGTTCGGCTGCCACCCGCGCGATGATCGCGCGGGCGTCGCCGCACAGGTGACAGCCGGGCCGCGACAGCAGTGTCACCCGGTGCGCCGCGGCATTCATCCCATCGCTCCCGGCGCGTCCCCCGGGCCGGCCGGCGGCCTGCCGTAATCGGTCCCGCGGTAATCGGGTCGCTCGAAGCCGGACGTGTCGTAACCCGGCTCGCCGAACAGATCGGCGATCGACGGGAACGGCGAGACCTTCGCCTGCTGCAGGCCGAGCTCGATCACGTTGGTCGCCAGCACCAGCGGCCCGCGATCGGCCTCGAACCTGCCGATGTAGGGCTGCTGCTTGTGCTGCTCGTAAGCGGCGCGATCGCGGTAGACCTCGTAGAGGATGCGCTGCATCGGCGCCGACGGGACTGCGTGCACGATGTAGACCAGGGTGTCGGGTTCCCCGGCCCGCACCTTCCCGACGACCTGCTCAGTCTGCTGGTCGAATTCATCGGCGCTGCCCTCGCTCAGGGTGTAGATCGCTAGCTGGCCGAAGAGCCGTTCCCGGGCGTGCCCGTCCGCCGCGAGGGGAGCGGCGCCGGGTTCCGCTGCGCGCTCGGCGCTGCGGCCCGGCAGCCAGCTGGCCGTCCGGCCGGGGGCGCCTGTCCCGACCGGGGGCGCGGGCACGTCGCAGCCGTTTTCGCCGCTGGAAAGCCGGGCTGTCAGGTCCGTCTCGCCGAACCCCGCCGGGTATTCCGGGTCATGGGCGCCGCCGTACTCGCCGCGGTGGTAGCCGACATCTGATTCGCTCGCGTCGTAGCTGCCGTAGCCGTCATTGCCGGGGTAGGCGTCGCCCTGGTCGTAGCCGGAGCCGCCCCGGTACAGGCCGTTGCCCCGGTACACCCCCTGAGTGTCGGATAGCACGGGCGACTCGAAGCCGCCTGCCTCGTCGTAGCGGGAGGCCCAGGACTCCTGCTGATCCCAGTTGTCCTCATCGGCCGCCAGGGCGCCGTCGTGCAGCGGCCCGAGCTGGACGCGGCTGATCCGCATACCGGCAAACCACGTCAGGGCCGCCGCCACCAGGCAGAACAGGACGAACAATGAGCTGACCGGGACGGTGAGCCCCGCTGCGCTGCTCAGCGGCACCGACATGGCGGGAAGCGCAAGCGCGAGCGCGGCCACCCCGGCCGCCCAGACTGGTGCCGCCGCGGGCCGCCAGGCCGGATCGCGCCGGGACCGGACCGCGGTCCAGCCGATGGCGAGCACAGCGACGAGCGCGGTGACCGGCCCGAGCCCGAACTCGAGCAGCTTGTTCGGGATGATCTGGTAATAGACCGACGGCGCGGGCCACGCCACGCTGAACGCAGTCCCGCTCAGCGGGTCACTACCCAGGACCACGAAGGCAATCAGGGCGAGTGCCGGCAGGAGCAGGCGCGCGGCAAATCGCGCCGCCAGCGTCCTGCCTGCCACTTCGGCCAGGCCCAGGCAGAGCGCCAGCGGAGCCAGGACCTGCGCGCTCAGCTGCATCGCGCGGAAGGTGCCCGGCCCGAATGTCCCGTGGTATCCGAGGGCCTGCGCGCCGAGGGAAACAGCCAGTCCGAGCGCGGCCAGCGCCCAGGCCGCGAGGACGATGCGCGGCGCGCGGCAGAACCGGATCGCGAGCATGACGGTGCCTGCGGCGGCCACGATACCGCCCAGGAACGCCACGAGCAGGTGGATTGACATCGCTGCCTATGGTGCCCGAGACGAGGCGATGATGTGACCAGAGTGCTGACCTGCCGTCATGCTCACCCGGCCGGCGGCGCCGTCCGGCGCCCCGGCGGACCGCCGGCGCGAGCGCGCCGCGGGCCCAGCGCCGGTACTCTCGGTAGGCATGAGGCGGCTGCTTGGACGGCTTCCCTCGGCGGCGGAAGCAGCCGACGAGGCGCAGCCCGCGGCCGGCGACGCTGGCGACCTCGGCGGACTGCCCGCGACCGGCGCCGACAGCGATCCCGCCCGCGGCACCGGCTGGCTTGCCCGCAGGCTGGCCAGATCGGGCCGGCCCGCCTCCGACGTGCTGGCCGGAGCCGCGGCTGCCGCGGCCGCTGCGGTCGTTGACCATCGGCCGCGCATACCGGATCCGTCCGCCGCGGCGTTTTTTGACGTGGACAACACGCTGATGCGCGGCGCATCGATCTATCACTTCGCCAGGGGCCTGGCTGCGCGCAAGGTATTCGGCCCGCGCGACCTGGCCAGGCTCACCTGGGGGCAGCTGGCGTTCCGGCTTCTGGGCACGGAGAATTCCGATCACATTGACGCTGTCAGGGAGGCGGCCCTGGCGTTCGTAGCCGGCCAGAAGGTGTCCGACATCGTGACTCTGGGCGAGGAGATCTACGACGAGACGATGGCGGATCGCATCTGGGAAGGCGCCAGGGATCTGGCCCAGAGCCACCTGGAGGCTGGTCAGCGAGTCTGGCTGGTGACGGCCACACCGGTGGAGCTGGCCAACATCCTGGCCCGGCGGCTGCGCCTCACCGGCGCACTGGGAACGGTGGCCGAGACCGTCGACGGTGTCTATACCGGGCGCCTGATCGGCGGGCTGCTGCACGGTGCGGCCAAGGCGGCGGCCATCCAGGCACTAGCCGTTCGTGAGGGCCTGGACCTGTCCCGCTGCAGCGCCTACAGCGACTCCATGAACGACCTGCCGATGCTGTTGCTGGTCGGCCATCCCAATGTCGTCAATCCCGACGCCGAGCTGCTGGCCGTTGCGCGCAGCAGGCAGTGGCCGGTCCATGATTTCCGGGCCGGGCGCCGCGCGACGATGATCGCCCTGCCGGTCGCCGCGGGGGCCGGCGCCGTCGCCGGCGGCATGGCGGCCGGCGCCGCGCTGCGCAGGCGGCGGGCCGACAGCTAGCCAGCCGGCACCGCCGCCGCGCGGACACCCGAAGGCTGGGGCCCGCATCAGCGGGCGGCGCCGCCGGCTGAGCCGGAGGCGGGAGCCGGGCCAGCCGGAAGCAGGGTCAGCCGAACGCAGGACCGCGCTGCTCCAGCAGCTCGTCGAGCTTGCGCTGAATGGTGTCCTTGACCTTGTCGGCCAGGCCGGAGATCACCTCGGGATCGCCGTGCTGGTCGGCGGCGAAACCATCCGTCAGCACCGGATCGCAGAACTCGATGATCCATTTCGACGGCAGCGGCACGGCGCCGATCGGTCCGAGCCACGGGAAAAGGGGGGTCACCGGGAAGTACGGCAGCCGCAGCAGCCGGGCCGCTCTTTCCGACTTCCCGATCATCGGGTAGATCTCCTCGGCGCCCACGATGGCGCACGGGATGATCGGCGCGCCCGCACGCATCGCGGTCGCGGCAAACCCCCCGCGGCCGAACCGCTGCAGCTGATATCGCTGGCTGAACGGCTTGCCGATGCCGTTGTAGCCCTCGGGAAACGTTCCGACGAGCTCGCCGGCGCAGAGCAGCTGGTGGGCGTTCGCCGGGTCAGCACGGGTGTGGCCGCTCTTGCGGGCAAGGTCAGCCAGCAGCGGAATCGCGTAGACCAGGTCGCCGCCGAGCAGCCGCAGATTGCGATGGCTGGGATGCTCATCGAAAACACCGGTCTGCAGCATGATCGCGTCGAAGGGCAGGACGCCCGAATGGTTGGCGACAACGAGCCCGGCACCCGACTCTGGCACATGCTCAAGCCCCGCCATCTGGACCTGGAACCAGTCCCGGTACAGCAGCCGGGCAGCAGGCATGAGCACATGGCCGTTGAGATCGGGATCAAAGCCCCATTCGTCGATCTCGTAATCGCCGGCTAGCCGTGCGCGCGCGAATTCGGCTAGGTCAGCGACCAGCTGCCGCCAGGTCTCGCCGGCCTGCGGCTCTTCCGGGCTCATGCTCTTGCCCGCACTGCGGCCCCGCGCGGCGGCCCGCCGGCCAACGCCGCGGTGCCAGTGCCGTGCGGCGAGGTCATCTCCGTCCGGTCCTGCACAGCTGGCCTCCTGGGCGGATGCCGCCCGCCCGGCGCGCCGCTACTTCTTGTTCCTGCGCTGAACGCGCGTCTTCCGCAGGAGCTTGCGATGCTTCTTCTTCGCCATGCGCTTGCGGCGCTTCTTAATGACTGAGCCCACGAGACCACCCTTGCTCGACGTCCTGGCTGACGGGCATGCCTATGCGAACGCCCCGCCGGCGGCTGGGCACATGCCAACGCCAAAGACTACCGCTGCCGCGGGCCGAGGCCGCATCGCGGCTGGAAAAGCTGCGTCGCGAGAGAGAGTCAGCCTCCGGCCGGCGCGCCGCCCCGGCGCTCGCCGACGTCAGGTAGTTCCCACGAATGCGTCCCTGAGGTACTGGTTCACCGCCTGCTCGGGAACGCGGAAGGAGCGGCCGACCCGGATCGCCTCCAGCTCACCGGAATGAACAAGGCGGTACACCGTCATCTTGGAAACGCGCATTATCGCGGCCACCTCGGCCACGGTCAGGAACCTAACATCGCTGAGCGGGGTTACGTCTGCTGCCATTGATAGCCCTCTTCCGGCGGAGCTGTGCGCGCCTAGCGAGATTCAGCGCACCAGTCACGCCCGTCTCCAGCGTAAGTCCTGTGCGGAAAAGGGCAACCCCGGCGACGGGGGTCAACTCAGCATCACCGATCCCTGCCTGCGGACGATCTTTCAGCCCGCCGCCGAACCGTGAGCTGCGCTCACTGCGGAAGTCCTGGCCAGCATCCAGCGCTCATGCAACGGCGAAAACCGGCATTCGCCGAGCTGATTGCAGTCACTATGGCGAAATGGCTACTTTCAAGTAGCCCTGCACCGCTGACCCGCACCGGCCGCCGGCTCAGCCGCAGCCGCGCTCGTGCTGGCAGGCTCAGCGCCGGCCGGGCTCAGCGCTGGCTCAGCGCTGGCCGGCGCCAAGCTCGCGGCCCCGGTCCCTGGCGGCCTCGATCGCGGCCAGGAACGCCGCCCTGACGCCGTGCCGTTCCAGTTCCCTGATGGCGTTAATCGTGGTGCCGCCGGGCGAGGTCACCGCTTCGCGCAGGATCACCGGGTGCTCGCCGGAATCGCGCAGCATTGTCGCCGCACCGTAGACCGCCTGCTTGACCATCTCCAGCGCGGTACTGCGCGGCATTCCCAGCAGGATCCCGGCGTCGACCATCGACTCGACGAGAAAGTAGACGTAAGCAGGCCCGCTGCCCGACAGCGCGGTGGCCGCGTCCTGCTGTGACTCGGGAATCCGCAGTACCTTGCCGACCGGCTGCAATAGCTCTTCGGCCCGGCGCAGGTGCTTCTCGGCTGCGTAAGTGCCCGATGAGATCACGCTCATGGCCTCGTCCACCAGCACCGGGGTGTTGGACATCACCCGGATTACCGGGACGTCGGCGCCCAGCCGGTGCTCGATGAACGACGTGGTGATGCCGGCGGCGACGGAGATAACCAGCGTGTCAGCGGACACGCTGGCCGCGATGTCGTCCAGCAGCGCGGACATGTCCTGCGGCTTCACGGTGATCACCAGCGTGTCTGCCGCGGCGGCCGCCGCGCTGGCACCGGTCACCTCGATGCCGTAGGAATCGCGCAGCTGGCCGGCCCGCTCGTCCCGGCGCACGGCGGCCACGACCTCGGCGGGCGGTACTCCGGCCCGGAGCATGCCTGAAATGAGGGCCTCGCCCATTTTCCCTGCGCCCAGTACCGCGATCACGTCTGCGAGCCTAGCGGGGCCTCCGCTAGCCGCGCGACCACAGGGAGCGCAGGAAGAAGGCAAGGTTGCCCGGCCGCTCCGCCAGCCGCCGGACCAGGTACCCGTACCAGTCGCTGCCGTAGGGCACGTAGACGCGCACCCGCGACCCGCGGCCGGCCAGCCGCAGCTGCTCGGCGGGCCGGATGCCGTAGAGCATCTGGTACTCGAAACCGGAATCGTCGCGCTGCCGGGCCCTCGCGGCCGCGGCCGCGATCTCGATCAGCCGGGGATCGTGCGTCGCCAGCATGGGGTAGCCCGCGCCGTCGAGCAGGATCCGCATGCACCGGGCATAGGACCGGTCGACGTCGGCGCGGGCGCTGAACGCGACGTCCTCCGGCGCGCTGTAGGCACCCTTGCAGAGCCGTACCCGCGATCCCGCGAAGGCCAGCGCTTCGCAGTCGCTCTCGCTGCGGCGCAGGTAGGACTGAATCACGCCGCCGAGATCAGGAAAGTCGGCCCGCAGCTCGGCCAGGATCCGCAGGGTGGAGCCGGCCCGGGTGTGATCTTCCATGTCGACCGTGACGGTGGTTCCCGCGTTGCGCGCCGCGGCGCAGATGCGAGTGATGTGTTCTGCCGCCAGCTTCTCGCCGTGCTCGGGCAGGCCGAGCCCGACTGCGGTCGGCTTGACCGAGACCTCGGCCCGGCCGCGCTCGGCGAGGCCGGCCTCGCCGAGCCGCCTGAGCAGGCGCATGTACTCCTCGGCCACGGCCGCGGCGTGCTCCGGGTTGACGGTGTCCTCGCCGAGGTAGTCGAGGGTGACCAGCAGGCCTTGCCCGAGCAGCTGCCTGCTGACCTGCAGCGCATCGTCGGCGCTGGGGCCGGCGACGTAGCTGGCCACCATCTGCCTGGTAACCGGCGCGGTGGTGATGACCTGGCGGATCCGGTCGCTAGCCGACGCGGCCAGCAGGGCGCGACGCAGCACTGCCGATGACCTCCGGGGACGGGCGTTGAACCTGCCGGCCTAGGCTACTCGCCGGACCTGGCGGTCAGACCTCCGCGCTGCCGCCGCAGGGTGACCTTGACACCCGCTCCGGCGTCCGGTGCAACGATCACTTCCTGGGCCGCCGGCACTCCCGCCGCCGACAGCGTGGCACCCACCGGGACCGTCCGCTTGACGAGCGCGAGCGCGATGGGCCCGAGCTCGTAGTGCCGGGCCGCCGATCCCACGAACCCGACGTCGGCCCCGTCCAGCTGCACCGGGTCGCCATGGGCCGGCAGCCGGTCCTCGCTGCCGTCCAGATGCAGCAGCACAAGACGCCGCGGCGGATGGCCGAGGTTGTGCACGCGCGCGACCGTCTCCTGGCCGCGGTAGCAGCCCTTGCTCAGATGCACGGCGGTCTCGATCCAGCCCGCCTCATGCGGGATCGTGCGGTGATCGGTGTCCAGCCCGAGCCGCGGCTGCCGGCCAGCTATCCGCACCGCCTCGTGCGCCCACATGCCCGCCAGCCCGGCGCCGCGCGACCGCGCCATGCCGACCGCGTCGGCCAGCCGGCTGCGGGCCACAACCACGTCGGTTCCGAGGGCGCTGTCGATGACCGCGGCCGTCCCGCCGGCGAGGTCGGCGCGTGCCTGCGGTCCCATCAGCGTGAGCAGCGCGTAGTCGCCGCTGACGTCGGCCGGCTCAACCCGCAGCATGAAGCGCATGGACTCGAGGAACTTCAGCAGCGCCCCGGCCGTGCCGGGCTCGACGTGCGCCCAGATGGCCGTGCCGTCGTCGGTCAGGGTCAGCTCGTGCTCGACATGGCCGTTCGGGCTGAGGATGAGCGCCTGCGCGCTGGCGCCCGGCGCTAGCTGCTCCAGGTGCTGGGTGGTGAGGCTGTGCAGCCAGGACAGCCGGTCCTGGCCGGCTATCCGGATGACGTCGCGCTGCGACCGGTCGACCACGCCAGCGGACTCGGTGAGGGCACGCTGCTCGGCATGGGGGTCACCGTAGTGCGCGGCCACGCCGGCGTCGGGGGCCTCGGCGGGAACCGCGCCAGGCTCGGCAAGAAGCGGACTGTCCATAGCTGCCAGGCTATGCTCCCGTCCCGGCTGACGCGGCGCACTGCGGTCCCGGCCAGCACTGCGGTCCCGGCCAGCGCCACCCCGCTAGCGCGTCTCGGCAGCCCCGCGCTCGGTCGCTGCCGCGCGGCACTCAGCGCACTTGCCGAACACGGTCAGATGGGCCACATCGGCCTCGAACCCCTGCTCAAGATCCAGCGCCGTCACCAGCGGGCCGACTGCCGCCGGATCCACCTGGGTAACGCGCTCGCACTGCCGGCAGACCAGGTGCACATGCTGTGCCTCGGCCGCCAGGTGATAACTCGGCGCGCCATGCCCGAGATGGGTATGGGTGACCAGGCCGATCTCTTCGAGAAGCTCCAGGGTGCGGTAGACCGTGGACACGTTGACGCCCAGTGCCGTCTGCCGGACCTCGGCGTAGATTTCCTCCGGTGTGGCGTGATCGAGCCTGGTGACAGCCTGGAGGACGAGCTGGCGCTGTGGGGTAACGCGGTAGCCGCTGGCCCGCAGCGTGTCGTCCCACGCCTGCGACATACCCCGAGTCTAGTGATGCGACGGATAATCATGCTTGCCTCCGCGCTCAGGCTTGACGTAGCGTTCGGGCTAACGCGGGAAAGGAGGTGGTCCAACAGCATGCATAGATGTCGGACTCGCGAGGTGGCTGTCAGCTAGCCGCCGTCCCGTGGAGCGCTTGCGCGGCCCTGGCCCGCAGCGCTCATCACCGGCCGGAGCGGCTCGCCTGTCCCATGACAGCGCGACGCTGGTGCCGCAAGGCGGCGGTCGGCGAATACACGGCAGACACCGGACCCCCGGGCTGACCGGCCTTGTCCAGCCGGTCCCCGCAGCGGGCCGTCCTCTGGGCGGCTGCGGCGGGAGGCGCCCGGGGGCTTAATTTTTTTTTCTTGTTATCTTCTGCTGGCATATAGCCACATTCCGCAGTTGGCCAGTGCCAGGCGCGCGCCCGGAGTAGGGTTCGGTGATTCTTGCGCGGAAATAGCTGCTGACGGCCAGCCTTCGCGTTCGGAATCCACAACTCCCCTGCAGATCTGAGGCTGCAAGCGAAGGGACAGACAACGGTGAAGATGATCTCCAGGAGCGCCGGCGCGGCCGCCGCGCTCGCCCTGATCACCGCGGCCGGCACTGCCGGACCGGCACTGGCGGCACGAGCGGCCGGATCTGCCGCCGCGGCACCTGCCACCGCCAGCCCGGCGGCGATCTACCCCGGAAACCCGCTGGCTCCCGCAGGAGCCGTGGGCCGGCGCGAGGTGGCGGCCGCCGGAGCGCAGTCCGCTCCGGAAGCGCAGGCTACGGTCAGCTCGGGCAACTGGTCCGGCTACGCCGTCAGCAGGGATCACGTGGCCTACCGTTACGTGCGGGCGACCTTCTTCGTCCCGTTCCTCAACTGCCCCCAGTCGCTCGGCCACCCGGAGACCTACTCCTCGCACTGGGCCGGCCTGGACGGATTCAGCAGCAGTACGGTCGAGCAGGACGGGATCGAGGCCGACTGCGTCGGAGCCACCCCGAGTTATCACGCGTGGTACGAGATGTACCCGATGGCCGAGAGCAGGGTCGGTCTGGCGATCAGGGGCGGCGACTCAATCACCGCCACCGTGTCCTACAGCGGATCAAGCCGGAAATTCACGCTGGAGGTCGCCGACAACACCACCGGCAGGCATTTCAGCACTGCCCAGAAATGCAAGGCGAGCCGTTGTGCGCGCAATTCGGCTGAGGTGGTCAGCGAGTCACCGGCGACTTACGACAAGAACGGCAATCTGGTCTACCTGCCGCTGGCAGATTACGGCGCGGCGAGTTTCGCGAGTATCGCCATAGCCGAGACCGCGGGCGGCACCGGCGGACTCCACTCCAGTCACTGGAACACCACGAAGATCGTCCAGGTGGACAGCGCTAACCAGCTGGCTGCCCGGCCCACGGCCATCCAGGCCGACACGTTCGACAACTACTGGTATCGCGAGGGCTGACCGGGCGGGGCCGCCCGGGACCGCGGCGTCCCGGCGGCCCGCTCCGGTTGCCCGGCCTCAGCCGACCCGCTTCAGCTGCGCCGATACGTGCGGCTGCAGCGGCTGGCCGACGGCAGCCATGTCGTAGGCGTAGCCCAGATCAGCCCCGATCAGTCCGTAGAGCCGGCGGCCGGCTGTTACGTCCTTGGCAGTCGAGGTCCGGGCCACGGCATCGGTCGCCATGTCGATCCTGGTCCCGGACACGACGCCGAGGTAAATCTCGGTAATCCCGGTCGGGTGGACGAGCAGGACTTCGAGCCGGTTATCAGGCTGCGGGCGCCAGAACCCGGTCTCCAGCGCCAGCGGCCGCCCGATCTGCGCTGCCTCGCCGGGCAGCCAGGTGCGGCTCGAGTAGATCAGGTACGGCTTGCCGTTATGGCTGAACGACAGTTCCTGGCCGAAGTTTGCGCTGGAGATCGTCGGATACCCGACAACACCCGCGCCCTCCCACCGGCCAATCAGGAACTGCAGCGGGGCGAGGGCCGGATGCAGCTCAGGACCCGATCCTGAGCGGGCATCCGCTCCGTGCGCCTGCGCCTGCGCCTGCGCCGCGGCAGTGGCAGTGCCGGCGGCCCGATCGGCGGGCGGGCCCGGAACTCGGCCAGCCTCCGCGATAGCTTCCTGACCGGGGCTGCCGGACCGGCTCTGCTCGCTGCTCATCCGGTCAGACTAAGCGCGCCACAGCCTCAGCACGACGATCGCGGCCACAACCGCGCCCACGGCGAACGCCGAGACCAGGATGACGCCGATGATCTCGCCCTGCAAAGCGCGATTGTAGGCCGGGCCGCCGGTGCCAGGCGTGCGCTCGGCCGGCGCGCCGCGGTTCGCCTGCCGGCATCCCGCTGTGCCGTGCCAAGCCGGGCCTGGGGGCCAGATTGGCCGCGAGCGAGTTATTGCGGCTGGGCACTGGCGGAAGGCGCAGTCCGCGTAGGGTGCTGCCCATGGCTTCCCGTTCCCTTGTGATCAAGGTGACCGCAGGCAAGGATGACCTGGAGCGCTGCAATCAGGGGTTCACCGTTGCGGCGACCGCTGCTGCCAGCGGGCTGCAGATATCGCTCTGGCTCACCGGAGAGGCCTCCTGGCTCGCGCTGCCCGGCCGCGCCGACGATATCGCCCTGCCGTACGCCGCGCCGCTGGCGGAGCTGCTGGCAAAGATCCTCGAGGCCGGCACGGTGACCCTGTGCACCCAGTGCGCGTCGCGCAGGCAGATCACCCAGAACGATCTCATCGAGGGCATCCGGATCGCCGGGGCAGCCACGTTCGTGGCAGAAGTCATCGCCGACGACACTCAGGCCCTCGTCTACTAGCCTGCCGATACCGCCGCGAGCCGCTCCTCGCGCAGCTGCCGGGCCCAGTCCTCGGCCTCGCCGTCCAACGGCGGCAGCGGCCCGGTCGCCCAGGTGAGCAGGAGGTCGGCGAGACCGGGATTGCGCACCAGCGCGGGCCCGTGCAGGTAGGTTCCGAGGATCTTCCCGGCGTAGGCGCCCTCGGTGCCGTCCCCGTTCCCCACGCCCAGGCTTACCCGTGCCAGCGGCCGGGCCGCCGGGCCGAGCGACGTCACACCCTGATGGTTCTCAAACCCGGTCAGGCGGGGCACGCCCAGGGCCGGGTCCACGTCCGCCACAATCTCCCCGACGCCGCGCCGGTCGCCGCGGCCGCTGCGGATATCCAGCAGGCCCAGGCCCGCGACCCGCTCCCCGTCGATGCCGCCGAACTCTGTTCCCATCACCTGGTAGCCGGCACAGACGGCAAAGATCACGCCGCCGGAGCCTGCGACGCCGGCGAGCCCGCCATCGTCGCGCAGCCGCCGTGCCGCCAGGATCTGCGGCAGGTCCTCGCCACCGCCGAGCAGGTAGATGTCCCCCTGACGGGGCACCGGCTCGTCCGACTTCACCTCGACGGACTCGACATCGATGCCCCGGAGCGTGGCACGCCGCTTGAGCACGAGCATGTTGCCCCGGTCACCGTAGGTACTGAGCAGGTCCGGATAGATCCACACAAGCCTGAGCATGCTGGCATCGCGCCGGGCCGGGCGAGCGGTCTTCGGCCTGCCAGCCGGGCGCCGCGCCGCCGCTGACGGGACGTCGCCGGGCCGTCCGCCGGGCTCTCCCGCCGGTCGTGCCCGCGCCTGCGGCACAGATCCGGCAGCGGGTGCTGCGTGCCTGGGCTTGTGCGCACTCACCGTCGGCTCGTCCTCATAGCTCATTCGGCCCGCCCGAGGGCCGACCGGATGTGCTGGAACGCGGTGTAGTTGGCGATCACGTCCAGATTTCCCGGCGGCACCCGGTCCACGGCCACGTCTATCCCGTCCACCAGCTCGAAATCCACCTGATCGGCCTCCAGCCTGACCGCCAGGTCCAGTCTGCGCTCGCCGGTCACCAGCACCGGCCGCCCGCGCAGCACGCGGTAGTCGACATCCCACAGCCACGACGTGTCCTTGCCGTCCGGCACCTGGGCGTTGACGGCAAGCAGCACCGGCCCCGCTCCCTGGGTGAGCACATCGAAGGCCTCCAGCCAGCCCGCCGGGTTCTTGGCCAGCAGCAGCCGCAGCTGCCTGCCGCGGCGCGCCACCCGGGTATAGCGGCCGGCCACTGAGGTGACCTCCCGCAGCCTCGGTAGCGCCTGGTCCAGCTCAGCGCCGAAGAAATCCGCTACCGCAAGCGCCATCACCGCGTTGGAGCGGTTGGCGCGGCCGGGCAGCGCCAGCGACAGCTCGCGCACGTTGCCGAGGGCGTCGATGACATTGCTGCCGTCCAGCACCCAGCTGGCCGGCGGCCTGGCGAACGTGCATCCGCCGCAGCGCCAGCCGAGGTCGTCGCGGCGCAGGTGCGAACCGCACTCGGGACAGCACCAGGAATCCTCATGCCAGCGCTGGCCGGCCGCGACCCAGCTAACGTGCTGCGCCCCGCTGGCCGCCCAGGCGATCAGCGGATCGTCGGCGTTGGCGACGACCCGGCAGTCGGGCGCGGCCGCGAAGGCATCCCGCCAGTTGCGGGCGACCAGCCAGATCTCCGCTGCCCGGTCCATCTGGTCACGGCTCAGGTTCAGCAGCGTCACCGCCTTCGGGCCGGTCGCGCGAACCGTCGCCGGCAGATGCCGCTCATCGACCTCGAGAACTGCGTACGGGGCATCGGGCGCGTGCCCGAGCGCCGAGGCCAGCCCGGCCTCCATGTTAGCGCCGAACGCGTTGGACGCCACCTCCTGCCCGAGCGCGCCGAGCGCCGCGGTGATCAGCCGGGTGGTGGTCGTCTTCCCGTTCGTGCCGCTGACCAGGACCACCTGGCGACCGGCCGCCAGCAGCTTCAGCAGATCAGGCTCGAACCGCAGGCCGACGACGCCGCCGATTACCGAGCCGTCACCGCGTCCGGTCAGCCGCGACACCCGTCCCGCCGCGCCCCCGACGGTAGTCGCCAGGCGGGCCCGCATGGGAAGCTTGCTCATGGGCGCGATGCTATCGGGCCGCGCGCTGCTGCCCGCGCGCCTGTGCTGCGGCCAGCTCGTCATCGTCGCCGACGATGAACCTGCGCGGCCACGACAGCACCGCTTCCAGCCAGCCCGCAACCCCCATCTCGCCGGCCGCCTGCCGCAGCTGGCCGCGGTGGCTGGCACCGATCATGACCGCCGCCAGATCCTCGGCGAACCCGCGCTGATCGTCCTCGCCGAGCAGCACCGTCCAGGCGGGCAGCCGGTTGCGGGCCAGCTCCATCGACAGCGGATGGCGCCGCAGGCCGCTCACCCGCTGCCCGATCTTGGCATCGGGCCGGTCGGCAAGCCCGGGCAGGGCAAATTCCAGCGGCGGCGCCAGCGCAAACGGATCCGGCGTGCCGCCGAGCGGGCACACGCGCTCGATCTCATGCAGCCACTGCAGCTGCGGGATGACCCATCGGGCGCCGGGCACGGTGCCCGCTCCCTTGCCGCCGGCGAGCATCCGCTGCGCCGTGGCAGCGGCGGCGGCAGCGAGCTCCTGCGGGTCAGCGAAGCCCCGCACGGTCAGGCTGCGTCCCTGCAGCGCCCGGTCCAGTGTCGTGGCGAGCAGGCAGTCCCGCAGCCGCCCGTCCAGGCCAGCCCACCGCTGCCGCAGGGCAGCGGGGACCGCTGGCAGCGGGCGGTTGGTGAGGAAGGCAAGCACCAGGGCCTCGGCCCACACGCGCAGCCAGGCGTCGTCCGGCGCGTTGCCGAGCAGGTCGGCGCGGCGCAGCTCAAGCAGCGTGCAGGCACGTCCGGCTGTGCAGGCCGGGCCGCAGGCCGCAGACCGCCTGCCGAGGACCGGCGGCGGGAGCAGCTCATCCGGCTTCGGCGCGCCCTCGAAGTCCCCGCCGAAGGGCACCCGCACGCGCAGCGGCCTGTCCATGCCGTCGGCGAACACCGCCGCAGCACCCGGCTGAAGCGACACCACCTGCCGGGACTGGTCCTCGTCCAGGTTCATCGCAGCACCCACGAGCTGCCGGTCGTCATGTGCGGGCAGCCGGTGCACGATCTTCAGCGCCGTGTTCTTCACCACGTCGGGCACCAGCTTGGCCGGAATCTGCTCCGCGATGATGATGCCCTCGCCGTAGGCGCGGATCTCGGCCAGCATGCTGGCGAACAGCTCGACCGCGTGCGCGCTCGCGCCTTCCCGGCCGGCCCGCAGCAGGCGGTGGGCTTCCTCCAGGACGATCACGTGCCGCAGCCCCGCCGCGGGCCGGGCGCGGGCACGCAGCCGCAGGTGCTCCACGATTCTGATGATCAGCGTGCCGATCAGGAACGCCTTGTCCTCGTCGTTGGCAACGTCCTCGAGAGCCAGGACTACATTGCGGCGGAGCAGTTCGCCGATATCGGCCGGATGGCCTCCCTCGAAGAACCTGCCCGCTGACCCCGTGCGCAGGGAGCGCAGCCGGACCTCGACGAAGCCGCGCACATCGGCCTGCAGTTCCCGGCCATAGCCGACATCCTCGATAACCTCGAGAGCTGCGGCCTGCAGCCTGGCCAGGGTAGGGACGGCCGGCGGCGCCGCAGCGTCCGGCAGGCCCGATCCGGTCACCGCGTCCCAGCCGCAGTCCTCGTAAGCACGCTGCAGTGCCTGCGCCATAATCTGCGGAAACGGCTCGCGGGCGTCGAAGGCCGCCAGGAACAGCGCCCGCACCATGTCCATGTGCGCCTGCACGGGGTAGCCGGGCTCCGGCGCCAGCGGGTTCACCGATAGCGGGATCGCCGCCGGGTCGGACGGGTTGACCACCGTGATCTTCGCGCTGCCCGCGATCCGCCCGGCCATCGCCGCATACTCGGACTTCACCGGCTCGATCGCCAGCCAGCCGACCCCGGCCCCGGTCAGCTGCGCAAGGATGTGCCGCACTGTCTGCGACTTGCCGGAGCCGGTCGCGCCGGTGACGAACGCATGCCGGTTCAGCGTGGCCAGCGGCACGTTGAAATCGCCGACGGGCCGGTCCTGGCCGTCCAGGATGGCGCCGAGGCTGATGGCGTCCCCGGCGGCCGTCTCGCTGGTCACATCGAAGTAGCCGGTATCCAGCACGCGGACCCCCGGCACCTCCCGGCGGGGCAGCCCGGTGAGCGCGGCCAGAGTGCCCGCGGTGGCGGCGAACGGCACCCGGGAGCCATCCACCGGATCGGAGAACGTGGCCACCAGCGCGTCAGCCAGGTCCCGGCCGCTCGCGGCACTGCGCAGCCGGTAGGGATGAGCATGCAGATCAACGGAACCGACCAGCACCGGCGCGATCAGGCTCAGCTCTTCCTCGCTGGCTGCCCCGGCAAGAACACGCACGTTCCACAGGCCCGCCTCGCGATAGGCATCCAGCTCGGCGAGGCGGCGCTGGGCCCGCTCGGCCTCAAACCTGGCGTGCTCCTCCTCATACCGGCGCAGCACGTTCAGCTGGGTACGCAGATCAGCTGTCTCGGCGTCGATCAGGTCCGTGGGCTCGGCCACCACCAGCCAGCCGAACGGCCTGGCCATCAGCGTCAGCAGCGCCGCCTCAAACAGGGTCGGCATGCCCGGCCCGTCCGGCCCGCGGCCGCGGGCGGCGCCAGCCCCCCGCGCGCCCTGAGCTGGCCAGCCCGCATCCGCACCAGCCAGCTCGCTGAGCAGCTGCGGCGCCTGGCGGCCAGGACAGGGTGCCCAGAGCAGGCGGTCGAGGTCGGCGAGCAGGCTGGCGGTGAACGGCACGCCGCGGGCGCCCCAGGGGAACAGCAGCTCCTGCGAGCCTGCGGCTGGCCCGGCCGCAGGCGCGCCCGGCTGCAGTGCCGCGGGCGCTGCCGCCGGGCCGGACAACGCGCCCGACCCGTTAGCGATGCGCGAGGCGGCGGCGGACTCCTGCGGGTCCTGCTCGGGCCGGTCGCGGGCCGGACCACCTGCCTGCGGGCCGGCCCGCTGCGGCGCCCGCAGCCCGGGTCCCGCCTGCTGCTCGGATTGCACCTCGAACCTGCCGCGACCGCCCCGGCCGGGATCGCGGTCAGCCGCGGCGGCCGGACGAGGCAGCGGTCCTGCGTTAGTGATCAGCTCAAGCGGGGCACCGCCGCCGCGCGACAGCCAGCCGGCCACGAACGGGCGGCGGTGCGTGGCGGCATTGAGCGCCGCGGGCAGGACCGAGGCGTAGTCGCGCTCCCCGGTGCCGCCCAGACAGCTTGCCGTGATGGCCTGGACCCGGTACCACGGTCCGGCCGCCCCGCCCCCGATCCCCGGCGTCGCGCCCATGAAGCGTGCATATCAGGCAGCGCGCGTTGCCGCCACCTAGTTGGCAGGTTGCGCGCGAGGCGAGCCTGCGGGCTCGCGCGCACGCCGCCGCAGTGCGCACGGGGCTAGAGCTCGGCCTCGCCAGCCACGCAGGTAACGGTCGCGCCCCCGGCCCAGACGGTCCCGTCGGCATCACGCGAGACGTGCACGCGGCCCTGTCGCCGCAGCACAGTGCCCTGGCTGGCCACGTAAGGAAGCGGTCACCCGGCCGGTCTCCAGCAGCCACCGGGCCAGCGAGGCGTCCGGGCTGCCGGTCAGGGGGTCCTCGTCGATGCCACCGTCCTCGGGAGGAAGGCCCGCACCTCAAGGGCCTGCGGCGACCCGTCCGGGTACAGGCCTGCCACGCCGGGGTCGGGATCAAGGCACCGGGGCGCAGTGCCAGCACCTCAGCCGCGCTGGCCGGCAAGATGGCGCCCCAGCCCGGGCCGTTGCCGACCGCGAGCGCATCGACAATCTCGGTCCGGCTGATGCCCGCGGCGGCGGCAATGCGGTCAATCAGCGGCTTGTCCACCGGACCCGAACGCAGCAGCGCGGGCGCAGTGCGCGAATCGCTGCATCTGCGCGACCGTCAGGCCCGCGGACTCCAGCACCACGGCCACCGGGTTGCCCGGGTACGGCTCGCTGGCGAAGACATCCACCTGCTGGAACGGGTGCCGCACAATCGCATTCTAGGCGCGGGCCCGCGCCACCCGCGCGCCTCGCGCCGCCGCCGGCTCAGTTGCGGCGGCGCCAGTCCAGGCGGCCGGGCGGCGGACCGAGATTCGGCTCGGGGGCAGCCGGCTGTCCAGCCGGGCGCGGGTCGGCCGCATCGGCGGCCTCAGCCCCAGGCCGCCCCGCCGCTGCCGCGTGCCCAGCGGACCCAGCCCCGCCCGCCCGTGCAGCAGCAGCCCGGGCTTCCTCCAGACTCGACAGCGTCGCCGTAGGCAGCGCGATGATCGCCGGGTTGGCATCTGCCAGCACGACGCGGCGGCCAGCCGGCCCGGCATGCGTGATGATCACCGCGCTCGGCGGCAGCTGCTGCAGCTCGTGCTGCTCGACCAGGAACTCGCGGGACCGCTGCGCCGCCGCCGCCAGGGACGTGCTCGCGGACAGCGCACGCGACGTGCTGACGCCCCAGGATGTGCTGGAGTTGATGCCCTCGGTCAGCGAAACTGAGTCGGAGCTGGCACGGGAGAAGCTCTGGTCCCTGCTCGCGGTGCCGGTGGAGTCCGCGAATGGCGCGAACGCCCCGTGCCGGCTGCGGCCGCGCCCCGTGCTGGCGCCCGCTGTGTCGCTCACCGACGCCGAGTCCGATACCGAATCGGCCGTGCCGACCGTGCTGGTGTAGGAATCTCCGGCCGTATCGGTCAGGGACTCTCCCACCGTGTCGGTCAGCTGCGAGAGCACGAAACGGTGCTCGGTGCCGATCTGCTCGCTCGCCGCTTTGGCGTCCTGGGCGTTGCCGAGCCGCATGAACGCCACCGCGGCGCTGCCCCGCCCCAGCCGGTCGCGCACCTGGGCGGGGATCGACCGGTAGGCGACCACCAGGCCGGTCCCCGATGTTTCGCATGCGTCGCAGAGCCGGTCCAGGACCACCCCGCCGAGCCGCTCGGCCCCCAGCACGCACAGCGTGTGCTCCCACCGGCGCCCGGCTGGGGCCTGGCGGAGCATGTGCGTCATCGCAACGGTCAGGTAGGTGCCGAGCATCGTGTTGCCCAGTGCCCCGGAGCGCCGGTCCAGCCATGCCACCCGGAGCCGGCTCGGCGCCAGCGGGACCGGCGCGGAGCCGAGCTGGCCGAGCCTGCGCAGCCGGGACTCCAGCGCCCAGGCGCGCTCGATCACCACCCGCTCGGCCGCGCCGCGGCCGAACAGCGCGCTGATCCGGGTGAGCTGCTCGGCGGTCAGCAGGCCAGCGCGCACGTCGGCCCGCGGATCGTCGACCTGCGCCAGCGCCCGCAGGGCAGCGGTGAGGCTGGCGATGCTGGCCGATCCGCCGAGCGTGTCGAGCACCCGTTCCAGGATCGCGGCATCCTTTGCCGCGTCCTTCGCTGCCGCTCCAGCGCCGTCCGGTTCGTCGCTGGCGCTGACCGTCAGCGCCAGCACGTCAGCCAGCGCCTCAGCGCCGAGGCCGGTGCCGAGATCCAGCCGGGGCAGGTCGCCGGGCATGACCCAGACCAGCGGCTCGATACCGGACCGGCGTGCCACCGCGACCAGGTCGGCGGCCACCGCGCCCTCGGTCAGGTCGAGCACCGTCACCTCGCCGCCCGCGCTCAGCCGCGGCGCGGCGATCATCGTCAGCAGCGCGGACCAGCCGGCCAGAGTGCCGCCGGCCACGTCGATCCTGTCGATGTCGCCGGGCAGCGACACCGCGAACCACTGCGGCTGCCGGCCGAACACCGCGCGGCCGTGCTGCCACCCGCGGTACAGCCGGGCGTGCTGCTCCTGCCGAGCTGCCAGCCGGCTCTGCTGCACGGCGCGGATCTTGGCTACCCGCCGCTCCTCGGCCTCGATCGCCGACCTCAGCTCCTGCTCGCGCCGCCAGATGGCCCGCGCACTGCCCAGGCCGGCCGCCAGCGCGACGGCCAGCGCCAGGCCGGTCAGCGCCGGGTTCAGCAAGCCGGCCCAGCACAGCGCCGCCGCGAGGCAGCCGAGCGCAGCGCAGCCCAGGCACGTCAGCCGCAGCGGCCGGGCGAGCTGACGGTCCTCACGTCGCTGCGCAGCCACCCAGTCCGGGCTGAGCTGCTCGAATTCCGGCGGCGCCGGGCGGCGCGGCATCGGGCCGGGGTCGGGCAGCAGCAGCGCATGCTGCCAGCCCAGATAGATCCGGCCCGGCTCGATGCCCGGCCGCTGGCGGCGCGGCTGCCGGGGCTCGGCGACCACGCCGGTCGTCCCGCCGGCGTCGCTGCGGCCGTTCACGCCGGGTTTCCGGTCGCTGCGTGCGCCCGGCTCCGGCCCGTCATGCCCGACCGCCCCCGTGGCCGGCGTCGCCCCGGCCGCTCATCGCCGCGGCGCTCGCGGCGGCGGGGACCGCCTCGCAGCCGGGCAGGTACCGCGCTCCCGGCCCCCGCATCAGCAGGGCGAGCGCTTCGGCACCCTGATCGGCCGCACTGCCGGCAGCTGCCCGGTTGCTGCCTTCCATTCGGAACGGGTCGCTGCCCCCCGGTCCCGTCTCGCCGGCCGCGGTCGCGCCCGCACCGGCTGCGGGAATGAGTTCCGCCAGCCGCTGCGCGACGGCCGGATCGGCCGGGCCGCGGGCGACGATCACGCCGACGTCGCCGGCCAGCGCGGTCGCGGCGGCAGCCGCCGTGGTCGTGAGCAGCACGGCGGTCCCCGTCTGCGCGCCGCGCCGGACCAGGTCGGCCAGACGGGCGCGCGGCAGGATCTCGCAGCCGTTGATCCAGGCCAGGCAGTCGGTGCGGACGGCCATCGCCTGCAGCTCAGCGAGGACCGCGAGCAGGTCGCCGACGGCCAGCGCGGCGATCATCGCAGCGGACCGCCCGTGCACCGCCCGGTCCAAGGCGAACGTCACGACCGCGCGGTCGCGCAGCACCTGGCCCAGGCTGATTACAGCCGCGGGCTGGCCGCCGGGGCCTGGGCCGACAGCGGGACCTGAGCCGGCGCCGGGGCTGGCGGCGGGTCCCGAGCCGGCTGCGGGGTCTGAGCCGACGGCAGGCCGCAGCCAGTGCCCAAGCGCCGAGGCGCGCAGCCGGGACAGCTGCTCGGCGGCCGCCCACGCCGCGGCCGGATCTGCCGCCAGCATCCGGGCCGAGACGTCTGCCCGGTCGGCGAGCACCTGCCGGCGGGGGTGATAGCCGGGCACCAGCGCGGCCCGGGCGCGCAGCGCGTCCGGCCGGAGCAAGCCGGCCAGGTCGTCCAGCACGGGCACGCGCGGATCAGCGGGGGCAGCTGCCAGCACAGCGCAGGCGTCCCGCAGGTAGGCCGCGCAGGTACGCCTGCGAGCGTCGCTGACCGCGGACCAGTCGATCATTCCCATCGTGAGCGACGCGGTCCTGGCCGGATGACCGCCGCGCACCGGCTCGTAGCAGCCCTGCCCGGCAGTGCCGAAGCAGCGCAGCGGTGCTCCCGAAGCGGCGCACGCCGCGGTCAGGGCTGCGCAGATGCCCTCGCTGCTTGCCAGGTCGATCACGATCACCGCCTTGCGCCGCCGGATCGCGGCCTGCGCGAACGCAGCGCCCGACTCCGCCAGGGCTGCCCCGTCCGTGCCGGTGATCAGCACGCCGCGCTCGGCTTCCCGCCAGGAGATCGCGACCCGCCGCCCGGTTGCCGGGTCAAGGCCGAGGCCCGCTCCGTCGGACGTCACGACGCCGCCGGCGGCCAGGGCGGCCCTGACCCGGCGCCGCCGCGACGCGACGATCAGGCCGGCCCGGTAGCCGACCGGCTGCCCGGCCCGCCGCCGGCGCAGCCGCCAGGCCCAGCTGATCGCCGCAGCCTCGCCAGCCGCCGCTATCAGCGCGACCGGGAACTGCCGGGGCAGCCAGTGCCGCAGGCCGCCGAACGCGCGCGCCGCGTGCAGCAGGGCGAACGGGTGGCCGAAGGCCGCGGCGAGGTAGCCAGCCACCTGGCCGGGCCCGGCAGCGAATCCGGCAAGCGCCCTGCCGGGGCCGATCGCCAGGGCCCAGATCAGGCCGAGGGCGGCAGGAGCGGCCAGCCACTGCGGCCGCCACCTGGTGACCCGGTCAGCTACCGCGAAGGTGATCGCCAGCACCAGCGTGAGCTGACCGAACAGCAGATGCGCCAGCAGCGCCGCCATGGCCGCCGCCGCGACGAAATCACCGCGACGGCGGGTGCTACTCGGGACGAGGTAGCGGGAGCGCCGCGGCATGCGCTCCGCGGTGCCAATGGCGGGGGCAGGCATAACGGGTCAAGGTTCCCAGTCCTCGACCGCGTGTGTCCAGGCGCCTGGCAAACTGCCCTCCCGGCCGTCCGGCAGCGGCGCCTCCGCAGTCTGGACGACGATCCGGAACAAGTCTGGGCGCAGCACGGCGACGGTCAGCGCCGCCGGCCTGCCGGTAGCCGGATCATCGAACCGGACTGTCACCATTGCCGCAGGCTGGCCCGCTGTCAGCCGCAAGCTCCGGGCCACCGACGGGGGCGGCAGCTGCATTTCTATGTGCAGCGCGGCGGGCTTGCCCATCGCCGCGAGGTCGCCCCAGAGCGCCTGGGGCAGTGCCGGGGCCGATGTCAGCGGCTGCAGGCTCAGCGCCGCATCGGCCGTGCGGTCGGCAGGCGCGGCCGTGGCAGGAGTGCTGGCCGGGCCGGCAGCAGCTGGGCCTTCGGCCTCAGCCGCACTCGGGGGCGGGCCGCCCATAAACGGGCCAGCCATTTCCGCGGGCAGGTAGGTCGTGGCGTGCGCGGCGGGTTCGACCCTCGTTGCCCAGACGGCCCGCACGACGCAGACCGGCTCGGCGGAGTCGATGTGCAGCGCCCGGCCGATGTCCTCGGGCACCCGGCGCCAGGAACTCTGGCGGCTCCGGCAGGTCAGGTCGCCGCCCATCGGGTCGATCCGGGTGCCGAGGCCCGGCACACCCTCCAGCGGGATGAGGTACTCGACGGGACTGACCCGGTACAGCTGCCCGTCGGGCAGCCGGCGGATCAGATGGCGGGAGACTAGCTCGCCGATCGCGGCGTCGATCTGCGCGGTGCTGACGTTGTAGCGGCGGGCGAGGGCAGTGTGCCGGGGCAAGCGCCAGCCAGGCTCGTGATGCACGAGGGCCGCGGCCAGGCGATCAGCAAGGACTTCAGCTGCGGGGCGGGCTCGAAACTCATCCCCGCGCGCTGATCCTGCGCTAGCGGACCCGGCAGCCAATCCTCGCGCCCCCTCAACCGCCGACGGGATCGGCTTGCCAGAGCCAGCGGCCGGACTGTCGTGAGCCCGAGCCGCGGCGCGCCGGAAGAAACCCGGCCCGCCCTCGGCATGAACCGGCTCGTCGCCGGCCTCCGGCATCACGATCAGTCACTCCGCGTGCCGCCGCGACCAGGCGATGATGAACCGTCCCGCGATGATGATCAGAAGGACGAACACGAACAAGAGCAGGGCCGCGTCGTAGGAGAGGACCTGCAGCGAATGGACGGGACTGTCGAAGAAGCTCCACACGGGATAGGTCAAGAATCCGATCGGATTATGGGTCAGCTGGGCGGAGGGATTCGTCTGGTTCCAGCCGGCCGTGTAGAGCAGTGGCGCGGTCTCGCCCACCGAGATCGCGATCGCGATCAGCAGGCCGGTCACGATGCCCGGCAACGCGGACTTCAGCACGATTTTTCGGAGCGCCCAGGATGGCGGAATGCCGAGCGCCTCCGCGCCATCGCGATAGGAGCTGGGCACCTGGCCAAGGGAGGTCTCCGTTGCCTTGGCGATGTAGGGGACGACGATCACCGACATCACCAGCACAGCGGGCAGCAGGCCGAAGCCCCAGTGCAGGCCCACCACGAGGGTGAGGTATCCCACCAAGCCCAGCACGATTGACGGTATTCCGGCCAGCACCTCGTACGCGCCGCGCAGAATGCCGCGGTGCCTGCCGACGGCGAACTCCGACAGGTACAAGCCGGTGAGAATGCTGATCGTCCCGCCGACGATCAGCACGCCGGCGGTGATCGCGAGAGTGCCGAGGATGGCGTTCTCCAGGCCGCCGCCGGTACCGGTGGTGTCGGTGAACAGCACGTTCCACTGGAAGCTCGGCACGGCACGCGCAATGATGCCGCCCGCCAGCCATACCGTGGGGATGATGATCACGGCCAGGGCGATAGCGCACGCTATCCAGAACGCCGCGTTGGCGATCTTCCTGCGTACCGGCACGTGCGGCCACTCGAACGTGCCGGTACTGCCGGGCGCGGCCGGACCCGGTGGCGACGCGGCGGCGGAGGACGGCGCACTGCTGGTGCTGCTCATGCTAAAGCCCCCTGCCGACGGGAAGGGCGGTACCGGAGACCCGCCGGACCAGCAGCCGCGCGGCCACGTTGGTCAGCAGCGTGATGGCCATCAGGGCCAGCCCGAGCTCGGCGTAGGTCTTGATGCCCAGCGGGCTCTCTATTGCGGAGTCGAGGTTCTGCACGATGTTGGCGGCGATCGTGATCATGGCCTGATAGAGGTTCGTGGGAATGGTCCCCAGCGCGACCCCGCAGACCATGGCAACCGCGATCGTCTCGCCGAGCGCGCGGCCGAGGCCGAGCACGGCGGCGCCGATGATGCCGCTGTTGACCCACGGCAGGGTCACCCGCCGAGCGCACTCGAAATCGGACATGCCCAGTGCTATCGCGCCCTCGCGGGGCAGGATGGGCACCTGGCGGATCAGATCACGTGATGTCGCGGCGATGATCGGGATCACCATGATCGCGAGGATCAGGCCCGAGGTCAGCAGGCCCTGGCCGTTGCCGGGATTGCCGCGGAAGAACCTGAGAACCGGCACATCGGGCGCGTGGCTGGCAATCCACGGGGTCACGTGGCGGGCAAGGAACGGCCCGAACGTGAGCGCCCCCCACAGGCCGATGATCACGCTGGGGATGCCTGCCAGCAGCTCGAGGAACCCGCCGACGATGCTGGCCAGCCGCCGGGGCAGCCGCTCGACGATCACCAATGCTGCTCCCACCGACACCGGGATCGCGATAATCAGGGCGATCGCCGACGTTTCCAGCGTGCCGACGATCTGCGGCAGCGCCCCGAACGTCTCGCCTGGCTGATGGGTGATGCCGCCGGTGGTGACCGTAGGGGCGTACTGCGAGCCAAAGCTCCACACGCTGCTGGTGAAAAAGCTCCAGCCGTTGTACTTGATCGCGGGGATCGCCTGCACGACCAGGGTGATGAATACGAATCCGAGCATCAGCAGCGGGACCACCGCGCCGACGCGGCCGAGCCACTTAATCAGCGAGCCGTTGCGCACCCAGCCGCGCAGCGCTCCGCCGTCCCGGCGGGGGGGCGGAGTGCCCGCCCCCCCGTCCGGAGCAGTTGTTGCCGAGGTTGCCATGAACTCAGCCGCTGATCGAGCTGACCAGGGTCTTGGCGGTCGTCACCACGCTCGCCGGCAGCGGCTGGAAGTTGACTGGACCCAGGTACGTCGAGGTCGAACCCGTCGTGAGCGCCCAGTCCAGGAATGCCTTCAGCGCCGATGCCGTCGTGGCGCTCGGCTGGGTCTTCTTCACGATCACGTACTCGTAGTTGATGATCGGATAGCCCGCGGCCGCGGAAGTGTTGATCAGCGACTGCGACCCCGATGCCGGAGTCTTGGGGGCGAAGCTGGACAGTGCCGCGTCGATGGCCGACGAGGTCGGCTGGGTGAACTTGCCTGCCCCGTTCGCCACCGCGGCCTCGCCCAGGCCAGCCGCGCTGGTCTTGGACAGGTAGCTGATCCCGATGTAGGCGATGCACCCCTTGGTGGCTCCGCAGCCCGTCACCATGCCGCCGCTGCCGGTCTCGGCGAGCGAGCCGGGGACCGACGGCCAGGTAATCGTGGTCCCGACGTCGGCCGGGTTCCAGCTCTTGTCCTGGGCGGCAAGGTAGGAGGTGAACAGGAACGTGCTGCCCGAGCTGTCCGCGCGGTGCAGCGTGACGATCTTCTCCGACGGCAGCGTGACGCCGGGGTTGAGCGCGGCGATCGCCGCGTTGTTCCACGTCGTGATCTTGCCCGTGTAGATCTGGGCGAGGACGGTGCCGTTCAGGTTCAGCTTCTTCACGCCGCTGACGTCGTAGTTGACCATGAGCGCTGCCACGGTCGTCGGGATGTTCTCCAGGCCGGGGTACTGCGCCATGTTGGCGCTGGACAGGTAGGCGTCAGAAGCGCCCATCGTCGCCGTGCCCGTGGAGGCGTCCGCAATGCCAGTTCCGGAGCCGGTACCCGCCGTGGTGAGCGAGACATTCGGAACGGCCGTCTTGTACGCCGTCTGCCAGGCGCCGAACAGCGGGAACATCAGCGTGCTGCCGGTCTCCGTGAGCGAGGCGGCTGCAGCAGACGACGAGGCCGTGGCCTTGGCCGACGAGGACGAGGACGAGGAACTACCTGAGCTGCCGCAGGCCGCAGCGAGCACGGTGAGCGGAACCAGGGCGGCCGCCGTGCATACCAGGCGGATTCGTTTGGCCACCGGGAAATACTCCTTTGTTTCCTGCACGTCGAAGCGTGCGTTCTCCAGCTCGCGCGCGGGGTGCGCGCGATGAGTTAGTGCCGCGCTTGCGCACGGTCCCTACGCCCGCACGGAGGGGGTGAGATCTCCCGCGCGGGTGGTCTGGGTCAGCCGAAATGCCCGCTCACGTAACGGGCTGTCTCGTCCTGTGCCGGGTGATCGAATATCTGCCGGGTATCGCCGTGCTCGACCATCCGCCCGGCGTTGAGGAAGATGGTCCGGTCGGCGATCCGGCTGGCCTGCGCCAGGTTGTGCGTCACGATGATGACCGTAATGTCTGGTATCAGCGCGCGGACCAGCTTCTCGATCGACTCAGTCGCGACCGGGTCCAGGGACGACGTCGGCTCGTCGAGCAGCAGAACCTCGGGGCTGATCGCCAGCGCCCTGGCCAGGCACAGCAGCTGCTGCTGACCGCCGGAGAGCCGGAACGGCGAGTCCTTGAGCCGGTCCCGGACCGCGTCCCACAGCCCGACCTCGGTCAGCCGCTGCTCAGCGATAGCCTTTAGCCCGGCCTTGCTGGCCATCTTGGCCGCCCGCGCTCCCGCCACGACGTTGTCCATGATCGACATCGGGAACGGGTTCGGGCGCTGGAACAGCATGCCGACCCGGCGCCGCAGCGACATCAGCTCCACCTGCGGGCTGAAGATGCTGCGCCCGTCGAGCAGCACATCACCGTCATGGCGGTAACCGGTCACCTTGTCGTTCATCCGGTTGAACGTCCGCAGCAGCGTCGTCTTGCCGGAGCCCGTGGGCCCGATCAGCGCGGTCACCGCGCCGCGGCGCACGTCGACGGAGATGTTCGACAGGATGGCCCGCGGCCCGAAGCTCAGGGTGAGGTCGACGGCGCTGAGCGCCACGGTCCCGTCCGCCGAACCCGACGTCTGCGCGCCGCCCATGTTGCCGTCCGTGCCGGTCGCCGTTGCCACCGACTTCGTTCCCGGTGACCGGGCAGTCCCAGCGGGACCCGCCTCTATCGACATGCTCTGCCTCGCCCCTGACGCTATCGGCAACTGCGCGGCCGTTCTCGAACGGCTCGTCACCTGTCTAAACGGTCCAGGTAACGAGCAGTTGAACGGAAGGTGATGAAGAAGGTGAAGGAAAAGCGTCAAGCAGGAAAATGCGAGGCCGGCGGAGGCTGGGCCGAAAGTGCCGACTGGGCTCACCGTGCTCACCATGCTGACCGCGCTGACCGCGCCGAACACGATCGTGGCGGCTTTCCCGCCCTGCTAGGGGGAAAGCCGCCACGATCGTGACAGCAGCAGCCGGCCAGGCTCAGACCGGTCAGCCTCGGCCGGTCAGGCTCAGACCGTCAGGCTCAGACCGTCACCTCGAGATCGGTGACCTGACCGGCGGCAGCGGATACCGTCTGCTGGGCCCGGATGTCGCCGGGCGCCAGGACCCGCAGCACCCACGTCCCTGGCGCCGCGAAGAACCGGAAGCCGCCGTCGGCGCCCAGCGGAACCTCGGCGACGAATTCTCCGCCGGAGTTGAGCAGCCGGGCGTATCCGGCGGGCAGGGGCAACCCGTTATGCGTCACATGACCCTGCACCACCGCCTGCGTGCCAGGATCCGTTACCGCGGTCACCGCAACCCCGCCTGCCGGTGCACCGCACCCGTCACCGGCTGGGTTACTCATGAGGCGTCCCCGGTCGTGATCGGCACGCCGACGAGCGACCCGTACTCGGTCCAGGAACCGTCGTAGTTCTTGACGTTCGGCTGGTCGAGCAGCTCGTGCAGGACGAACCAGGTGTGCGCGGAGCGCTCGCCGATCCGGCAGTAGGCGATGGTGTCGCGGCCGAAGTCAAGGCCTGCCTCGTCGCCGTACAGCGAGCGCAGCGCGTCGTCGGACTTGAACGTGCCGTCCTCCTGCGCCGCCTTCGACCACGGCACGTTCTTGGCGGTGGGGATGTGGCCACCGCGCTGCGCCTGCTCCTGCGGCAGGTGCGCCGGCGCCAGCAGGCGGCCGGCGAACTCGTCCGGCGACCGGACATCGACCAGGTTCTTGTCGCCGATCGCCGCAACCGCCTCGTCGCGGAACGCGCGGATCGAGGAGTCCTGCTCCTGAGCGGTGTAATTCGTCTTCTCCCGCCGCGGCACTTCGGTGACGAGCTCGCGGGAATCCAGCTCCCACTTCTTCCGGCCGCCGTCCAGCAGCTTGACATTGTTGTGCCCGTACAGCTTGAAATACCAGTACGCGTAAGCGGCGAACCAGTTGTTGTTCCCGCCGTAGAGCACGACAGTGTCGTCGTTGGCGATGCCCCGCTCGGACAGCAGGGCCTCGAAGCCGGCCCGGTCGACGAAGTCACGGCGCACCGGGTCCTGCAGGTCCTTCTTCCAGTCGATCTTGACCGCGCCCGCGATGTGACCGGTGTCGTAGGCGCTGGTGTCCTCGTCTACCTCGACGAGCACCACGCCAGGATCATTACCGTGGGCCTTGGCCCAGTCGGCGTCCACGAGGACGTCGGAACGGCTCATAGCGAAACCTCCTTATTGGATTCGGCCGCAGCCAGTCGCTGACTGCCCGGCCAGACACGTCGGATCATCAGGTACATCTCACAGCCCAGGCACAGGCCGAAGATCCCGTTGAGAAATGCTGCGACCAGGCCCGCTGCCGCCGCGGCAATACCGAGCGGCCGCACCCCGGCGGCATACCCGATCACCCCGATGATGGCGATCACCAGGCCGACGGCCTGGGCAAAACGCGGCGGCGCCGCGGCCTCGAGCTCGGCCGGCGGTCCCAGCCGGGGCCGGACCAGCCAGCGGTAAATCAGCCCGTACGGGGCGTCACGCATGCCGAAGACGGTGGCGATCGCGAAGACCACCGCCTGCGCGGCCAGCAGCCACACGCTGCTGGTGATCAGGACCACGGCGAATACGACCATGGTCAGCACGGCACCGAACCGCGGTCCCCTCGGATCGATCTCCATCTGAGGCGTCCTTTCCGAATACCTGGGCGGATCCTGGGCGGTGCTCCGGCACCTGACCCGGCCGCCAGCTGAGTCGCTGCTCACCGAGTCTCAGCCGACGGCGTGCCGCTACCAGCGACGGAGCCGCCAGCGCAGTGCTCGCTGCTGAAAGGCAGTGCTCGCTGCTGCTGAAAGGCAGTGCTCGCTGCTGAAAGCCACGGCGGCGACGACACGCGGCAAACAACGCAGCGCGGTGCTAACAACACAGCGCGGTCGTGACGCGGCAGTAATCCACCGCGCGCCGCTTAGTGAGGGCTGCCCGCCGTGGCCGCATGCAGCCAGGCCGGCGGGACTGAACCATCCAGCCAGGCACGGAGCCGATGCTATGCGGGAACACTCTCACTGTCACTGCCCTATATTCCGACCTGATTTATAGGAATATCCACTCTACGTCACATTTCCGATGGCCGCTATGACGTCGGCCTTCCGCGGCTGCCCGCTGGCGCGCTTGGCTATCCGGCCGTCGGGGCCGAGCACGAAGACTGTCGGCGTCTTGAGCACGTCCAGGCGGCGGACCAGATCGAGCCGGGATTCGGCATCGACCTCGATGTGGGCCACGCCGTCCGTCATGCCGGCCACCTCGGCCAGCACCCGGCGGGTAGCCCGGCACGGAGCGCAGAAAGCCGAGGAAAACTGCAGCAGCGTGGCCCGCGAGCCCAGCGACTCGCCAAGATCTCCCGCGCTCAGCCGCGCCCCCCGGGTGTCGCCGGTGTCACCGGAACCGGCAGCCCGATCGGCACCGGGAGCACTTACCGCGACGGCCGCAGCAGCGGAAGCACCGCGAACGTCTCGCATCTTCCCGTTGCGTGCGCGCCAGGCGAATCCGAGTGCCGTCGCGACGGCGAGGGCAGCGACGACGGCAATCAGACCGGTCAGCACGAACAGGTAAGCACGGGTCTTCGCCGGGTAATTCCCACCTGGGCACTGGTGTTCCACCCGCTTCTGACCGGACGATGTGCCGCCGTTAGCCCGGGGCTGTGCCGCCGTTTCGCGCGGGCCGGCTCGGCGGCTCAGCTCGCCGGGATTTCGACCAGCAGCTGATGGCCAGCGGTGATCTCGAAGCCGTGCACGCCCGAGGCGGTTACCGGAGACGATGCCGAGTACCAGGGTGTCTGCCCGTAGGCGCTCATGATGGTCCAGCCGCCGGCTCGCGAGCGCTGCCCGGCCGCGTTCAGCACCCAGAAGTTGCAGGTTTCTCCGACTGGGATGCCGCTGACCTTGACCCGCATCCCCGTCCCCCGCGCGGCGGGCGAGAAGTCGACGACCGCACTGACGTGAGTCACGGAGTTGGTCGCGAACGCGACGTGCGGCGACGCGGCTGACGAATGCGTGCCGAAAGCGCGGTTCAGCGCCGCGCCGCCCCCGACCGCGATGATGACGGCTGCCGCGGCAGCCGTGACGGCGCGCCACCGGCGCGCCTTGCGCCGGGACGATACCTGCCGGAGAAGTGAGCGCAGCAGCTCAGGCGGCGGCTCGTCCATGCCGCTGCGCCCGGCGCCGTCCAGAGCGAGCAGCTCGGCGTCCATCTTCGGCACCCGGCCAAGCAGCGCGGGCAGCCCGGCCAGCGCGGTCAGCTCCTCCCGGCAGGCCGGGCAGCGGCTCAGGTGCGCGTCGACCAGGCCGCGCTCAGCGGGGTCGATCGCTCCCAGCAGGTAGACACCCAGCGCTTGCCGGGTATCGCGGCACTCCATGTCGTTCACGGCGCCAGCCCCCGTTCTTCCAGTGCCAGCCTGAGTGCCCGCAAGGCGTAAAACGTCCGGGACTTAACGGTTCCCGCCGGGATGCCGAGCGCGGTCGCGGCCTCCGCGACCGAATGGCCGCGGTAGAACGTCTCGAGCAGCACGCCGCGATGCTCGGGCCGCAGCGTTCGCAGGGCATCGGCCACCGCCCAGGACTCCAGCGCCCGGTCCGCCCCGTCCGGAACGGCAACTAGCTCGAGCGCACCCTCCCCCACCTCGTGCGGCCGCGCCCTCCGTGCCCGGAAGGCATCGACGGCCAGATTCCGTGCCACTGCGAACAGCCATGGCCTGGCCGGCCGGTCCGCGATCGCCTCCGGATGCAGCCAGGCGCGCAGCAGCGTCTCCTGCACGATGTCCTCCGCCCGCTGCTGGTCCCCGCTGGTCAGGTGCAGCGCGTAACGCAGCAGCGGGGCCGCGTGCTCCGAGTACAGCGCGCGCACCAGCGCCTCGTCCGACCCGCGGCCCGCAGGCACCGGGCCGCGACCGCTCTCTACGCCTGCCACGCCCTGGAGAACGTGCCGCCAGGCCTGCTGGTTCACCATCGTTTCGGGTTTCGCCGGCTGTCAGCCGCCCGCGAAGGGCGGCAGGACCTCGATCACGGCGCCATCGTCGAGCGCGACTGACTCCGGTGCGCGGCTTCCGACCGGCCGGCCGTCGATGAGGAAGGACGAGCGGGCTAGCACCGCGCCGAGCTGCCCGCTGCGCCCGGCAAGGGCCCCGGCCAGGGTGTCCGCCGCAATCGTCTCCTCGGCAACGCCAGCCGCGGTCTTCGCCGCTGCCCAGTAGCGCAAGGTCACTATCGCCATGTCAGCTATCCTCGCTGATAACAACCCAGGGCAGCGCCGACCCGGGTTCTTACGGGAGTCCAGGCAACTCCCGCGGATTGCGGCGCGGGCGGAGGTGGGGCAGGTTGAGCAACGTGCTGCTCCTCACGGGTGCCCGCCAGTCGGCTGCCGAAATCCTGCCCTCACTCAGTTTGCTCGCCCATGACGTCCGGGTCGGGCCGGCGAACGCCGGAGCGCTGCCGGGCCCTGGCGCGCCTCCGGCCGACGTGGTTCTCGTCGATGCCCGGCGCGACCTGGTGCAGGCACGGCAGTTGTTCCGGCAGCTGCGCAGCGCCGGCGTCAAGATTCCGCTGCTCGCCATCGTGACCGAAGGCGGCTGGGCCGCCGTCAGCGCCGACTGGGGCGCCGATGACCTCTTTCTCCAGACGGCCGGGCCCGGAGAGGTGGAGGCGCGGCTGCGCCTGACCATCGGCCGCGCCACCGCGCGGGTACCGGAGGAGAATGACGAGGTCCGGTCCGGAGAGCTGGTCATCAACGAGGCGACCTACTCGGCCCGGATCCATGCCCGGTCCCTCGACCTGACCTTCAAGGAATTCGAGCTGCTGAAATTCCTGGCGCAGAACCCGGGCCGGGTGTTCACCCGGTCCCAGCTGCTGCAGGAGGTCTGGGGCTACGACTACTTCGGCGGCACCCGGACTGTCGACGTGCACGTGCGCCGGCTGCGGGCCAAGCTCGGCGCCGATAACGAGGCACTGATCGGCACGGTCCGCAATGTCGGCTACCGGTTCGTGCCGGCCAAGCCTGACGGCCGGGCGGACGGTCCAGCGACCCCGGCCGGTGATGGCGGGCCGACGGAGCACGCGCCAGGGCGGGGCAGACCGGACGGGCTGGCCGGGTCCGGCGGCACCGCGCAGCAGCCCGGCGGCACTGCGCAGCAGGAGGCACGCCCGGCACATGCCGACCGGTGAATCCCCCGATCCCGCGGGCGCCCGGCTTCCCCGGTCGCAGGCCGGCCCGCTCGAGCGGCCCGCCGGCAGCCCGCGTGCTGCCGCTGACACGCCGGATATCCGCTTCACCGGGCGGCTGGACGAGCGCGCCGTCCGGGCAGTGCTGGAACTTGTCCGCCTCGCCGCCGAGGAGGACGGCGTGGGGCCGCTGTCCGAGCACGTCATGCTGCACCTCAGATACGGCGGTGACCCGCGGGCACGCAACCTCTTGCTCTACGTCGGCCTGGAGCTGGCCGGCTATGCGCACCTGGATCCGACCGATCCAGTGGCCGGCCCGAGCGGCGAGCTGGTCACCCATCCTGCGCACCGGCGCCGTGGCCTTGGGCTCGCCCTGACCCGGGCGCTGGCAGCCGAGGCCGGGGACCGGCCGCTGCGGCTGTGGGCGCACGGCGACCTGCCTGCTGCGGTCCGGCTCGCGGCCGCCGCCGGTTTCGAGCGGATCAGAGCGCTGTGGCAGATGCGGCGGTCACTGCAGGCACGCATCGGCAAGCCGGAGCTGGCCGATGGCATCAGCGTCCGGGCATTCGTCGTCGGCACGGACGAGGACGCCTGGACGGAGCTGAACAGGAAGGCATTCTCCCGGCATCCCGAACAGGGCGGCTGGACTCGCGCCGATCTCGATCTGCGCGAGCATGAGCCATGGTTCGACCCGGCGGGCTTCTTCCTGGCCGAGCGCGACGGGCGGATGGTCGGATTCCACTGGACGAAGATCCATGGCGCCGCCGCGGAGCCGGGCTCCGACGCGCACGAGCCGATCGGCGAGGTCTACGTCGTCGGAGTCGACCCGGACGAGCGAGGCACCGGGCTCGGCCGGGCGCTCACCCTCGCGGGGTTGCGCTACCTGCGCTCCCGCGGCCTGTTCCAGGTAATGCTGTATGTGGACGAGGCAAACACGCCGGCGATCAGGCTCTACGAGTCGCTGGGCTTTACGCACTGGGACACCGACGTCATGTTCGCCCGCATGCCGGGTGGCGGCGCCAGGCCGGGCCCGGCGGCGCTGGCTGGCTAGCGGGCCAGGTCCAGGCTGGAGCGGCGAGCAGCGGCAGGTCAGCCCGTGCCGACCGACGCTGCGGCCGCCGGCAGGACGCCCAGGGCCTCATCGAGTTCCTGCAGTGTGAGCGGCCGGTCGCTCGCGGCTACCGCGCTGAGCACCTCGGCGTAGAGCTCTATCTCATCGAGCGCCACCCGATCGTGGACACGAAGATCGAGGTACTCTCGCACCCGCCCACCTCCATTGCCGAGCGGCTACCGCTGGGATCTGGAATAGGTTACGGCCCGCCCGCATCGTGCCGCATGACCCAACAGAGTCATTTCCATGACCACCTTCGGGTGGTGCCTACCCAGTACCAGATAGCCACTCCCGGCGGAGAAAGCCGGGCGCGCCGCGACAATCGGCCACCGACAGTCAGATAACGGCTGCCTGGCTTAGGGCTCCGCGTAACCAGCCCAGCGAACGTCGCGGTGCTGCGCCGCCCGCT
>ODAK010000426.1_pt1 | contig 48517 bp, 44 predicted proteins | sample 1539591 | NCBI WGS metagenome assembly ODAK01 (sample SAMEA3539303, study PRJEB22396) | soil metagenome | biome: tundra; feature: field; material: soil | place: USA | collected 2010-05 | depth 0.15 m
GACATACGAGTTGAGATCTGCCGCCGACCTTCATCATTTGTACGCCTTCGGTCCAGCACGGGATCACACCGCTCAGCGGGAAAGTAGCCGGTTCGTTGCGTTTGTACGAGCTGTCGAATTCGGTGCCATCGATCAGGGCGCCTTTGTAATTCACGGTCACCATGTCACTGGCTTTGGGCGAGGCGCCGGTGCCTGCACGGAGTTCTTTGTAGATCAGACCGCTTGCCGTTTTCATTGCGCCCGGTTCAGCGGCTGCCTTTGTGAGATATGCCTGCTGACTGGCAGCGGTGGGCTGGTCGGACGCAGCCGGTGTTTCTGGTTTATTCGAGGAACACGACATCAGACCACAAGCGAAAAGGACTGAAAGGACACGCATTACTCCAAAGTATCACCACAAAGAGCTTCACAATTGTTTCGCCTGCAAATCACTGATCTGTAACGGGCTGCATTTTATAACAAGTGCATGAGGTGCGACCTCCACGTTCACACAGTTCACTCGGGGATGTGTACAGTGCCTGTGCTCTCCCGCGTTTGTCTGGAGTCCTACAACGAGCCGCGCGCGCTGTACGCACGCCTGAAACAGCGCGGCATGGATCTCGTCACGGTCACCGATCACGATTCCATTGACGCCGTAGAAGATCTGCGGCGCTATCCCGATTTCTTCCTCAGCGAAGAAGTCACCTGCACGATGCCTAGCGGCACGGAGATGCACGCCGGCGTTTACGGCATTTCGGAACATGACCATATCGAGTTGCAGCGGCGCCGCAACGATATCGAGAGCCTGCTGGCCTACGCAGTTGAGAATCGGCTGTTCGTGACGGTTAATCATCTTTATTCCAGTCTTACGGGATCGCGTACCGAAGACGACTTCGCGATTTTTGCACGCGATTTTCACGGTGTTGAAACAATCAACGGCCAGATGCTGAAGCGGTCGAATCGTCTGGCGGACGACTTCGCGACTCGTTTCAACAAACCTGTCATTGCGGGCAGCGATTCGCATACGCTGGCCGGCGTAGCCCGAACGTTTACGGAAGTCGCGGGCGCGTCGAGTGCAGAAGAGTTTCTCGCGGGGATGCGCCGCGGGCAGAGTGTGGCGCGAGGGGAATCGGGCGATTTCTTTAAACTCACGGGGGATGTGTTTTCGATCGGCGGATCGCTGATGCGGGCGACGCCGTGGATGGCGGGGTTTGCTTTTCTGTTGACGATCGCTCCCGCCATCACGCTTGGGCATTACTTCAAAGAACTGGCGTTCGCCTGGTATTGGGGTCAGAGGAACAGGCCGGAAGATCCTGTGGGCGTTGCGCCGGAGGCGATTTTATGACGCTCGCTCGCGCGAAGTCGACGCTCTTTGCGCCGGATTTGAATCTGATGCGGCGGCTCAATCGCTGGCGCGCGCCGCGCTGGTTCCGGTGGTGGATGCTGCTGGCGACCCGGGCGGGCGATGGCTGGCTTTGGGGCTTGATCGGCATCGCTGTGTTGCTGTCGCCGGATGCGATGCGGTTTCGCGCGCTGGAAGCGGCTGCATGCGCGGTGACCTGCGGCATCCTGCTCTTTCACAAAGTGAAGAGGCTGGTCTGCCGGACGCGGCCGCGCGATATCGAACCGCACTGCTGGGCGCACATCGTTACAAGGGACCGGTTTTCATTTCCATCAGGGCATTCGACAACCGCGTTTGCAGTGGCGATGACGCTCGGCTCTTTTTATCCGGAGATTATGCCGGTGCTGCTGGTGCTGGCAGCGAATGTCGCGATCTCGCGGGTGGTGGTGGGAATGCATTTTCTGAGCGACGTGCTGGTTGGTTCCGGCATGGGTGCATTGCTGGGGTACGCCGCTTTCCGGCTCGCCGTTTGAGCGCCGCCAGGCGGCAGAGTTCACGCCGAAGAGACGCAGGCATATGTTCTGCGCAGCTTCGGCGTCTTCGGGGAGGGGAGTTCCGTGGGGACTCCTTCATTCCTTGAAATTTCGTTTCGTGGCTACTGCGAGCTGACGTGCCACTCCACATTCTCAAGACCTCCTTCTGTCGTCGCTTCAGGAAGCGTGAAGGAAACCACTCCTCGTTTGCGATTTTGCAAATAGAACTCGAGGAAATAGACAGCGTTTTTCTGCGCCTATGTAGTAAAGGCGGGGAATGCAGGATCTAATGCCCCACCAGAGTCATCTCGTGACCATTTACATAGAGCGGGACGCCAGGCGAAAGACTCTTCACTTTCTCGCGCAGCTTCGAGCCTTCGTCCGATAAGGGGTCGAGCATCAGCACGTTGTTATCGGCATCGCGCGTCATGGGCACCAGTGACAGGCGTGCGACGTGCTTATCGCGGATGACAGCGCGGGCGACCATACCTTCTTTGTTGGGGCGCATGCGGATCCAGTCGGTCGCTGAATTACCGAGGCAATACATGATGGGTTTGCCCTTGTAGATCTCGACACCCTGGAGGACATGCGAACCGTGGCCATAGGCAATATCCGCGCCTGCATCGATAGCGGCGCGGGCGAGTTCTTTCTCATACTCTTCAGCCTGTGAGTAACGCGCGCCGAGCGGAATGGGCGCGGTGAGGGAATCGCGCGAACCCGCGCTGCCGCCCTCGCCGCCGGGACCTTTCTCCGGAATTTCTTTGCCCATGCCGTCGCGGTTGTGACTGGATACGACGACGATGTCAACCTGCTTGCGGAGCTTCCCGATGTCTTCGCGAATGCGGTTGAGATCCGCCGGGTCAACTGTGGTTCCGTCGTGCGAATAGACGCGCGCGACTCCTGCGGAAGTGGGAGTGGCGAGCTGCTGACCGGCTTCGTACCACTTCGCAGTGTATTGGAGGAAGCCGAAGCGCACCCCGTTGCGTTCGACGATGGCGGGTTCGTGCGCGGCATCGAGATTGGCACCGGCACCGGTGTGCCGAATGCCGTTAGCGTCGAGCACGGCAAGGCTTTTCAGGATATTTTCGGGGCCGTATGCGACATTGTTCGCGACACCGACGACGGCGATATTGCCGGCTTTGAGCGCCTGAATGGCTTCGGGGCCGATGTGCTGCCACCCGCTTTTATCGGGAATATCTTTGTCGGGACCGACGGACTTGACGAGCAAGCCTTCGAGATTACCGTAAACTAAATCGGCCTTGGCCAGGGTCGGGCCGAGATGAACGAACGCGCTGGCGGGATCGGCGCGCTGCTCGACGCTGATGTCGCCCAGAAGGAGGAGTGTCGCAGAGCCGGAGGTGTCTCCGTTGGGAACGTCCTTCCACTGCCACGGGAAATCGGTGGCGGCGACGGAACTCAGGGTCAGGGTCGTGAGAGCAAGTACAAGGAAGGGAAGCCGCACGGAACAAATCCTCCGCTTCGGAACATATCACGTTGGGCGAGAGTCACGTTGGGCAAATGTCACGCTGGGTAAAAGGCTATGGGGGAAAGACTTCGGAAGACAGGCGGGCTAAAAAGCAAAAAGGGCGGGAGGCCGTCAACAAACTGCACGAAATCCGCATTAACCGCCATCTGTTGGCTTCTGATGGCCACTCAGCAGTGAACCGCTTTTGCTGAATCTTCTGGTGGTTCCGAATCCGATTTAAATCCGCAGTTTCTTAACGGCGCCCGCCCCGGGAATTTTCAGGTGGTTCTATTTTAAGCACCTCCGGATCTCGAGATTTACGGTAGCCGCGATGGCTCCGACTCTGATCATTTATTGCTTACGTCCGCATTGTCTTCCTATTTCAAATCAAAGTCAACCCCGCGAAAGTGCCTTTATTCAGGGATTGTTTTTTCGCCGGCGCGCGCGCCTGAAAGAACTCCCGCGAGTCCGTAATTGCCTTCGTGGCAGGCGTATTCGTAGATGCGGTCCGTGCTCGCAATCATGGGATACTCGGCTGTCCATGTGGCGGTGAAAGCAGTGGGGTCGTCGACCGTGAAACTGTACTTGAGTGTGTCGGGGCCGGTTCGGGTGAAGCGTTCCGTGAGGTGAAGATTTTCGTCGGCGCCTTTGAATTTGGTTTTGCCGGTGAAGTTCGTTGTATCGATGACGAGCGTGTCGCCTTCCCAGTGGCCGCGCGAATCACCCAGCCACTGGCGCACGTTCGGTGGAAGATGCGGCCTGCCATCGAGCGGGATCATGCGGGACTCGTGATTGTGCTCGATGAAAATTGCCAGATAGTCGTGGGTCTGCACGATTTGGTAATTGGTTGTCAGAGGTCCGTAGGGCGAGCCGTTGTAGAAGCTGGGCAGCATGGGCGGGCCGGTGGTGGGAAAGAGAAGACAGCGATCCATGAGAGGACGGTCTTCCGGACCGTCGGCCGGATGCTCTCTGGCATATGCGCGGTCGTCCTGGGCACGCTGGAGCGCGGCGGGTGTGAGCGCGGGAACGCGGCCGTCGGGAGGATCGACGATCAGCGAAGTGTTGCGATTGGGCGCAAGCTTCGTGCCCTGGTCCCACCAGAAGCCGTTGTAGGTGCCGACGCCGGTCTGACCGGGGCGGTCGCGGTCGGACTGACGAAAGACTTTCTTTTCGTACTCAGCATATTCCTGTTCGGTGAAAGTGCGTTTGCCAGCGAGGTCTTTGGGGCGTTCGAGGGGGATGATGCCGGCGTTGCTCCATGTGCCCCCGAGGTCGGGATGTCCATCGGCAGTTCGCTGCGGAGTCCATTTCCTCGCGGGCCTGGTTTGAGCCGTCGCGGTTGAGGTCAGCGACGCGAGCGTCAGTACGACCAGCGCGACGCTTCGAGGCGTTGAACGCATGTTGATATACCCTCCGCCTGCAATGGAACGCCTATTTGTTATAGCTCAAACGGCGGCTCAGCGCCCGGGGCGGGCGAGGGCGTCGGGGGACATGCCTGCGATTTCGTCAGCATGACCTTTTTTCGCCTGCGCGAAACTGAAGGGCCGCATCCACCATGCGTTTCGTCCGGGGGCAACAACGCGGATGTCCTTTACGCCGTGCTTCGCGAAAATGCCGGGACGCAGGGAGTGTTTTGCGGCGAGAGATTTCAGATCGGCGGCATCCAGCGAAGCGGTTTTGTCGAGGCCGAAGAAGTACATCACGGAACCGTCGCTCGGATTGTGACTGAGGCCGAGCGCGTGACCGATTTCGTGAACGGAGTCGAGAAACATTTCCTGTTTCGAGAGCTTCAGGCGGGGGTTGAACGCGATCCAGCCCTGAAAGCCGGGGCGGTCAGGGAGTTGCGCTCGCGCGCTCATGCAAGCGCACCAGTCGAAGATGGATGGCGTACCGTCGACCAGTTGAAGCGCGCAGTCCGTGGAATTTACTTCGTGCCAGTCGAGATCGAGAACCTGGGACCAGAACTCCAGGGCGCTCTCGAACTGGTGCGCGAGGGCCGCATTGGTGGTTGAGATTCGGACGCCGAGGTTGACGCGCCGGGTGCTGAGCAGATCGGAGTGATTTTGACAAGGTGCGTATCTACCGCTCCAGTTGGGCCCGGTTGGGTTGGACGCGATAGGCTCCCCGAAGCCAAGGCTGGCCATCGAAAGGAGAAGAGAGATGAGTGCGAAGAGCTTCACTTTGTTTCTACGCCTGTATTGTATTTTACGATACAATTCGTAACCTGAAATGGTATTTTCGTTACGTGATGGCAGGATAGCCAGGTTCCGGCCGTTGGACAAGGTTGACAAAGGTAGACAAATTCACCTGCGGTGCCGCTGCAGGGGCACGATACCGGATACGTGTTGCGTCTCAGCGCACGTCGTCTTTGAAGCCAAAGATCGGGTTGATGTCAACAGGTATCGAAGAGGTCGCTGCAAGCGCGGTTTTCAGTTCAGGCGGCATGACATCGTATTTCCTGAACCACGTCTCAACGCGGGCGCGATCGCCTGTGGCTTCCATTTCGAGAAGTTGTTTCGCGAGCGTGTTGATTGCGCCGGGTATCCGTGCGAGATCGATTGAGTAGCGCCCTGCGTTGTAGTTGAGCGCGCGTTGTTCAGTGAGATAGCTGAACTCCATCATCTCGGCGCGGCCGTGGGCTTCACCGGTACCGAAGCGCAGCGTACGGAAAATGCCGGCTACATAAGAAGCGTAGTATTCGGGCAGGCGGTCTTTCGCCAGCGCGCCGTGGTCGATCAACCACTTCAGGCCGAACATACCGACGACATCGGCTTTCGCTTCTTCGAGCCCGGAATAGGCGGGTCCGATGGCCTCGCGAATATCGATCTGCTTGCTGTCGCGACGGGCGAAGTCGGGACCGAGTTCGTGTGAGATCTCGTGCATCAGCGTAGAAGCGAGATAGCCCTCGGCTGAAGCCCTGGACGCCTGATCGGGCTGCATCAACTTATGAGCGATCGGCAGGATTACGTAGGAAACACGAGCGTCCATGAAGTTCTTGAAGAAGATCTTTTTGGTGCCCTTCTCCTGATGGATGCGCGGATCGTTGGGCAGGTTATCAGCGACGGCCTGATAGCCGTGGCGAAGGTCGCCGGCGCGATAGGGCGCGTCCATGACTTCCATGGGCGTGAGATGGCCGCGTTTAGAGGGGCGAGCCCAGGCCTCGACGGGCAGGGCGTCTTCAATGTCGGGCACGTATTTCTGGTAGACGGAAAGGCGCTGGCTCTCCGTGTCGTTGCGGATCAGCACGGAGGCTCCGAAGGAAGTTTTGATACCGAGAAGGTCGTCGAGGTAGGTCTCGTAAGGCGCGAATATGACGTCGAATTTCGGATTCTTCAGTTCGAGCCAGGCGAGGTCGCTCCTGTAATAGTCACTGGAAAGAAGGGCGTCGGCGCGGAGACGTAGGAAGTTCGCGAACTGCGGGTCAGGGCTGAGGGCGGCGGCATCGCGGAGGGCCTGCGCCATAGGGACGAGTTGCGCTTTGTATTCGGTGGTGTATGGGGTGGCAGCGAGAGCGCCCGATGGCTGCCTCTTCACGACCGTATACGGGTCGTAGATGGAGGCCTTTGACTCGGGGTGTTGTTTGACGTATTGCTCGGCTGCGGCGCGCGTGAGGTCGTGGGGATAAAGATCGTGACCAGGAGGCATGGGCGGGGCGCCGGCGAAGGGGCGGTTTTCGTCGATGAGATCCCAGCGGCCTCCCATGATGGTGAGGAGCGTTTGGAGGTCGCGATTGTGAGTGGACTTGTAGAGCGCTAAGCCCGCGAGATCGCTTTGACGCCAGTAAACGTCGTCGAGGAGGCGGCAGGCCTCGATCAGTTTGTCGACCATCTGGCGCTCGCGGTCGGTGAGGCCGGCGGAGTGGAAAGGCATGTCGACGTCTTTCCATTTGGCGAGGCGGGCCGCGACGTCCTGGTCGTTCTGGCCGGGAAGTGCGATGGCGAGGACGGCTGACGCGCAGCAAATGACAAATAGGCGCTTTCGAAACGAAGCCATTCTAAAGTTATAGCGTTGCGCGGCCGATAGAAATACTGAAGGCGGCGACATTGACAGCAACAGAAATTGAACCTTTAACGATGGCGGAGATCGGGTCGGCGATCTGCGCGGCGACGGAAGAGGTTTTCTCCGTGATGCTCGGTATGGCTGTAACCGCGGGTGAGACACAGACGGAGGGTGCCGGGCAAGATCACTCGGGGGTTGTCGCCGTGCTCGGGCTGACCGGAGAGTGGGGAGGGGCGGGCCAGGTTTCATGCGATTCGGGGCTGGCGCTGGAGATTGCGGCGAAGCTTCTGATGTCGGAGTATGCGGAGATCGATGAAGATGTTCTCGACGCCATCGCGGAAGTGGCGAATATGATCGTCGGGAACGTCAAGACCGTGCTGGAGCAGAAACTGGGGCCGATGGGATTGAGCGCTCCCGCGGTGTTTTTCGGAGGTGATTTCGAAACGCGCGTGGTGGGAAAACCGAAGATGGTGCTGGTACCTTTTACCTGCGCAAACGGTGGGATCACGGTTCAGGTTGCAATTGCGCCTATGGCACGCACCCGGTTGAGAAACAGGGCCGCGAAACCGGAGTAGCCGAGGCGATTGCCGACCTCCGTCGCGTTCGCGCGCAGAACCCGCTCAACAAGCCGGCTGCGGACTTCCGGGAATATGAGAAAGTGGGCAGAGCGAAGCAGATCGAATTACGCGCGAGCTGCCCGCTGTAGCTCGGCTGCGTGCTTCAGCGCTTCCGGCGTCAGCTTTTGGCCGCTGAGCATACGCCCGATTTCTTCGGTACTGGCCGGCGCGTCAAGTTCTTCGATCTCGGCGACCGTACGTCCAGCGCGCTCGGATTTTCCGACGCGATAATGGTGCTCGGCGAAGCAGGCAATTTGTGCGAGATGCGTCACGCATAACACCTGATTTTCCGCGGCAAGCGCTTTCAGCCGGCGAGCCACACCCTCTGCGGCACGTCCTCCGATGCCCGTATCGATTTCGTCGAATACCAAAGTGCGAGGGGTGGAGCGCGAGCTCTTCTTCTGGCCAACCAGACAGGTCTTGAGCGCCAGCGCGATGCGCGACAGTTCCCCTCCTGAAGCCACGCGCTCCAGGGCTCGCGGCTCTTCCCCGGCATTCGGCGACACCAGGAACTGCACACGATCCGCGCCATGCTCAGACCACGCGGCGGGTTCCAGTTCAATGCGAAAGACGGTGCGCTCCATCGCAAGCGGCTTCAATTCTTCTTCTACGCGCCTGGCAAGCTGCGAGGCCGCTGCTATTCGCCGAAGCGTGAGTTCCGCGGCTGCCTGCTCATATGCCGCCGCCAGCTTCTGCTGCGAAACGCGCATTTCTCCCAGCCGTTCCTCGGCCGTTTCGACCTCATTGATCCGGCGCGAAACCTCTTCCAGGAACAGCAGAATCTCATCCACCGAGCCGCCGTATTTACGTTTCAGCTTGTCGAAGGCAGCGAGGCGTGTCTCGATTTCCTCAAGCCGCGCCGGATTGGCTTCCAGCCGGCCGAGGTAGTCCCGCAACGAGTAAGCCACGTCCTGAATTGCGATTAATGCCGGTTCGAGCGCCTGGCGCATGCCGCTCATCTGATCGTCGATTTTCGACAAATCGTCCAGCTTCTTCGCCACGCCTTTCACGAGAGACAAAGCCGACTCCGGGGCGTCGTAGAGAGCTTCGAAGGCTGCGCCCGCTGTCTCGGTAAGACGGCCGGCATTTTGCTGGACACGGCGTTCGGAATCCAGTTCCACATCCTCACCGGAACGCAGCGAAGCGCCTTCGATTTCGTTGCGTTGAAACTGCCACAGATCGAGCATACGGAGCTTCGCCTGATCGGCATTCTCCAGCTCCGCGATTTCCGCCGCGACGGTTTTCCATGCTTCGAAGTGTTCACGCACCTTGCCCCGCAACGGTGCGGTCTGAGCGAAGGCGTCGAGCATCGTCAACTGCGCGGCAGGCTCGAAAAGCAACTGCTGGTCGTGCTGGCCGTGGATGTCGCCGAGGTGCGGCGCAAGATCTTTCAGCAGAGCGACGGACGCGAGACGGTGATTGACGTAAACGCGGCTCTTGCCGTTCGACTGGATTTCACGATCGAGGAACAATTCGCTGTCGGCAGTTTCAAAGCCGGCCTCTTCGAGGACTTTGGCGGCTTTGGAGCCAATCTCGAAAACGCCCGAGACGCGGGCGCGTTCCTTGCCGGAACGGATCATATCGGAAGACGCGCGGCCGCCGAACAGGAGCCCGAGAGCATCGACGACGATCGATTTGCCGCTTCCGGTTTCGCCCGTGAGGAGGTTTAGTCCGGCGTGAAAACGCACGCGCAGACGGTCGACTACAGCGTAGTCTTCGACAACCAGTTCATGCAGCACTCGAACCGATTATAGAGGCAGCAGGCCGTGTCCGGACCAATAGTCGCCGTAAACCCAGTCTTCGCAGTCAGGACCAGCATTCTCAGGACCAGCATTCTTACGCTCAACCTTGTTCGGATGGATCATCCCAGAGAATTCCATGACGTCTAATCGTCGCAGGTTGAGGAGCCGGACCGGGGGGGCCGGCGCAGACGTGGGCGTCTGCCCCACCTGGCAGGAATCCTGGAGGAAATGGTGTGTGTGAGGCAGGAAAATGCCTTAAACGAAGATGGTGGAGATGTCTACCAGCGTGCGGTCGCCTTCAACGACTACGATGCCGGTTTCGGTGACGTGATATAGCTTTCTGTCCTGCTCGAGGTCGTAGCCGATGGTGGCGTCGGGGGGGAGGCGGACATTTTTGTCGAGGATCGCGCGGCGGATTTTGGCGCGGCGGCCGATGTCGCAGTTGTCGAGGATGACGCAGTCTTCGACCTGGGCACCGGCGTGGACTTTGACGCCGCGGCCGAGGATGGAAGTCTTGACTCGTCCGCCTGAAAGGATACAGCCGCCGGACACGATGGAGTCGATGGCTTCGCCGCGGCGGTTTTCGTCATCGAAAGTGAACTTGGCGGGCGGATCGGGATAACTGTTGGTGCGCAGAGGCCACTGGCGGTTGTAGAGATTGAGCGAAGGCTTCACGGAACGCAGGTCCATATTGGCTTCCCAGTAAGCTTCAATCGTGCCGACATCGCGCCAGTAGGGCTGGGCTTCGGCTGGTTCACCCGGAATCTTGTTGGTTTGAAAATCGTAGGCGTAAATCGCATACTTTTCGGCAACGAGGCGGGGCAGGATGTCGCGGCCGAAATCGTGCGAACTCTCAGGATCGGCAGCGTCCTCGTATAAAGCCTTGAGCAGGGTCTGGGTGCTGAACAGATAGTTGCCCATCGACGCGAAGACCTGGGTCGGATCGCCGGGAATCGAAGGTGAATCGGGATTCTTTTCGTGGAACGCGAGGATCCGGTTGTCCGGGCTGGTTTCGATGACGCCGAACTCACGCGCGTGCTTCTTCGGCACAGGAACGGCCGCGACGGTACAGGCAGCACCGGTGCGCTGGTGTTCGGCGATCATGTGCGCGATGTTCATGCGGTAGATATGGTCGGCACCGAAGATCGCGACCACCTGCGGGCCTGCCTGCTCGATCAGATTGATGTTCTGGTAGATGGCATCGGCGGTGCCCTGATACCACTGCTCGTCGGCGGAGCGCATTTGAGCAGGTACGGGGATGATGAACTGGCTTTTGAGGATGCCGCCAATCTGCCAGCCTTCGTTCAGGTGCTGCAGCAGGCTCTGGCTGCGGAACTGAGTGAGGACATAGATGGAATGAATGCCGGAATTGATGAAATTGCTGAGTACAAAATCAACAATGCGGTATTTGCCGCCGAAGGGCACGGCGGGTTTCGCGCGCTCCTTCGTCAACGGATAGAGTCTGGTACCTTTACCGCCAGCGAGAATGATACCGAGAAGACGCAATTCCATTTTGAAGGACCCCTAAACCGTTGCCCCGACCGGGAAAAGCCATTGTGCCAGCCAGGGCGGAAACTCGCAAGTCGAACTGTTTAATGGGCAGAAGTGACTGTATTGTAGGCCTCGTCGAGGGTTCGGGCGATGCTTTCTTCAGTCTGGAGATGGATCAGAGCGAGGGATGCGGACATCTTGAACTGATCAAGATCCTGCTCGCTGAAGCCGTTAATGCCCCGCTCCGAATCAAGAAAGGGCGCCCATTTCTGCAGATCCATCCAGTGATTCAGCGTGTTGTCCTGTTTGTTGAGAAACGTTTGCTGAACGGTGTAAATGCGGGTGTAGCGTTGGACTTCCGACTCCTCCATGAGACCCAGCGCGCCCGACGACTGAGCGGTATTCCAGTTAGTGGAGTTGAGAGGAAAGAGGCCGAAGTTGAGATCGAGCGGGGTGTTGACGACGGTGTGAGAGTTTTCGCGTGCCTGAGCGAGCTGAATGGCGGAGCGCACGCGCTTTTCGTCCGCCGGGGCCAGAGCGAGGCCCTGTTTCAGATGGGCCTGATTATCGCGGATTTCCGAATTGAGCGATTGCCTGGTTTCACTCACCAGATGGCGGTGGTGGTTCCATTCGACGAGGCCTTCGAGGCCGAGCGCAATCAGGATGCCCAGCACCACGGTCAGCATGTTGGTACAGGAAGTCTTTCAGAGAGCGCACGGGCTCGTGAGGCGCGTGAATTTCCATCGGTAACTTACCGCCAGTTCATAGCGAGGTTGACGAACGAGCCGAGCGGTATGCCGGTGGGCCCTTTGGCGAGAGACGGCTTCGCGTCGTCGAGCCAGGCGGTGCCCGCGACGTCGACGTGCACCCAGGGGGTTTCCTCGGCAAATTCTTTGAGAAACATGGCGGCGGTGCAGGCGCCACCCCAGCGGGTGCCGATGTTCTGGATATCGGCGTAGACGGTTTTCAGCTGGTCGCGATATTCGTCGTCGAGCGGCATGTGCCACATATTTTCGCCGGCTTCGCTGGAAGCAGACATCCAGCGGGCGAGCAGGTCGTCATTATTGGTGAAAACGCCGGAACTGGTATGGCCGAGCGCAACGACAATGGCTCCGGTGAGAGTTGCGGTATCGACGAGGTGAGTGCAGCCGAGCTGTTTGGCGTACGTGATGGCATCGGCCAGAATCAGGCGGCCTTCGGCATCCGTGTTGAGAATTTCGATGGTTTTGCCGGAGAGGGAAGTCACGATATCGCCAGGGCGTTGCGCGTTGCTGCCGGGCATGTTTTCGACGGCCGGGACAATGCCGGTAATCGCGACGGAGGGTTTCAGGTGAGCGATGGCCTGCATGGCACCGATGACAGCGGCGCCGCCCGCCATGTCGTATTTCATTTTCTCCATGCCTTCGGAGGGTTTGATGGAGATACCGCCAGTGTCGAACGTAACACCTTTGCCGACGAGACCGAGGTGATCTTTCGTTGCCGGATTGGTCGGCGTGTAGCGCATGATGATCAGCGCGGGCGGCGCGGAGCTACCCTGCGCGACACCCAGGAGGGCGCCCATGCCGAGTTGGCGCATCCGGTCCTGATCGAGAACTTCGAAAGAGAGGCCGCACGCTTCGGACATCTTCCGGGCACGATCGGCAAGGGCCAGCGGGGTGAGCAGATTGGGGGGCTCGACGGCAATGTCGCGGGTCAGGTTGGCGGCTTCGGCGACTATGCGGCCTTTTTCGAGGGCGGCGATGAGGGAGGCGTTGTGAGTTGAAGACGCGATGGTAATGGCTGAAATGGGTTTGTGTTTTTCAGTCTTGTCCGTCTTGAGGTAGTCGGGTTCCCAGAGGCCGAGAACGGCGCCTTCCGCAACGGCGGTGACGTGAGCGGGAGTGCTGGCAGCGTCGTCCAGTGCGAAAGCGACGGTCGCGACGCCTTTGCCCTTCAGATGGCGGGCCGCGGCGCCGGCAAGTTTGCGAAGGGATGCGGGGTTGAACTTGTCGCGTTTGCCTGCGCCGGCGATCAGGGTGCGGCGGGATTTAAAGCCGGCCAGATGGTGGATAAGCGTGAATTCGTGGGGCTTGCCCTTAACTTCGCCGGAGGTGTAAAGCTCGGCCAGGGACTCCTGGAGTTCAGGCCGTGGCTCGTCTTCCCATTCCAGGAGGACAACGGCGTCCGCATCGATATCTGTGGCCTGAGCCTGGACAAGCTTCAATTCCATTCCATCTCCTTTTTGAGTACTGCCTTCCCAGCGCTCACGCTTGGGGTAATGCTTCGGGCTGTAAGCCCGCGTTAGTCGACCTGTAAGCCTGCGTAAGTCGATCTGAAAGGCCGCGTTAATCGATCTGTTAGCCCGCGTTAGTCGAATTATCGTGCTTTACTGGCGCGGACGGCGTCGCGAGCCTCGGCTTCATCGCCTTTGGCGCGTTCGGCTTCCCGTTTGTCGTGAAATTTCTTGCCCTTGGCCAAGGCTATTTCACATTTTATCCTGCCATTTTTTAGATACATGCGAGTGGGGATGACGGACAGTCCTTTTTCCCGCGTGGCGCTGTGCAGTTTTTCTATTTCGCGGCGGTGCAGCAGCAGTTTGCGGAGCCGCACCGGGGTGTGGTTTTCACGGTTGCCGTGGCTGTATTCGCTGATATGGGCATTGTGGAGCCAGGCTTCATCGTCATCGATCTGCACGTAGGCGTCCCGAAGCTGCACTTTCCCCGATTTTGCAGCTTTGACCTCGGTGCCGGTGAGGACCATGCCTGCTTCGTAGCGGTCGAAGAGAAAAAAGTTGTGGCCAGCCTGCCGGTTATCGCTGATCGTTTTGTTTCCATCGTTGGGGGCGGCCATGTTGCAATTCTTACCTGTTTCGTCTTTTCTTTAAAACGAGCTTTCTTATACACGCGTCTGTTCGGTTTCGCGTCAGACAGTTTGATGATAGTTCACCCCGGTCGGGGCGCGCATTGCTGTTTGCAGGCACGCCTGTTTAGTTGGTCACGAGCAAGATGAACCATTTCAAGTCTTTACAGCTCCAATTCATGAAGCAAACGGTGGTGTTTCTGTTGTCATGGCTCATGCTGCTGCCGCCAGCGCCGGTGCTGGCGAGTTCGCGGAAAGGTGAGAAACTGCGGGCTGAGGCACGCGCGGAAGAGGTTAAGGGGAACCTGGACCACGCGCTGGAACTGGCCGAGCAGGCGATGGATCAAGACCCGGGCGATCCTTCTTACCGGCTGGAAGTTACGCGCATTCGTTTCGAAGACGGAGCGATGCACCTGAAAAACGGCCAGAAACTGCGGAACGCGGGAAAGCTGGAAGAGGCACTCGCGGAGTTCCAGAAAGCCTATGGCGTGGACCCTGCGTCGGATATCGCGGCGCAGGAAATTCAGGCCACGAAGAAGATGATCGAGCGGGCGAAGCTGCCTGGTGCACAGGCTGAGGACAGGGGGCTGACGCCTTCGGCACTGGCTCATAAGCAGGCGCAGGAGCGGACAGATTCGCTGCTGCCGATACCGGAACTGATGCCGCTGAACGGCAGCCCGATCGATCTGAAGATGAACAACTCGCGGCCGCGCATCATGTACGAGACGGTGGCCAAGATTGCCGGCATCAACGTCATTTTCGATCCGGAATATGACCAGCAGCAGACGATCCGGACGCAATCGATCGACCTGACGCGGACGACGCTCGACCAGGCGCTCGATCAATTGTCGGTACTGACGAAGTCGTTCTGGAAGCCGCTGTCACCGAATACGATTTTCGTGACGGTGGATAATCCAACGAAGAGGCGGGAATACGCCGAGCAGGTGGTCAAGGTTTTTTATCTTTCAAACGTGACGTCGCCCCAGGAAATGCAGGAAATTCTGACAGTGCTGCGCACGGTGGTGGACGTTCAGAAGGTTTTCAGTTTTACGGCGCAAAATGCATTGATCGTCAGGGCTGAAGCGGACACGATGGCACTGGTTGAGAAGCTGATCGCGGATCTCGACAAGCCGCGGCCCGAAGTCATCATCGATTTTCTCGTAATGCAGGTCAGCAGCACACATATCCGGAATATTACGGCGGCTTTTGCGCCCACGGGGCTGACTACAAGCGCGATTTTCGCGCCGCGCCCCGGCATTACGACTCCCGGCATTCAGTCAGCGACCACAACGACCGGTTCGACCACGACCACGACGGGCACGACCGCGACAACGACGACTCCGACAACGACGGGCACCACAACTGCCGCAGGCGGAACCCCAACGAGCACCAATATTCCCCTGAACCAGCTGAGTCACATTTCAAGCGCGGATTTTTCTCTGACGAATCTACCGGGCGCGGCGCTGGAAGCCGTGTTGAACGATTCCGGAACGCGCGTGCTGCAATCGCCGCAGATACGGTCCGTGGACAACGTGAAGGCGAATTTGAAGATCGGCGAAAAAGTGCCGACCGCGACGGGCAGTTTCCAGCCCGGTGTGGCTGGCGTTGGCGTGAGTCCCCTGGTCAATACGCAGTTCACCTTTCTCGATGTGGGCGTGAACGTGGAAATTCTGCCGCGTGTACACGATAACGGTGAAGTTTCGCTGCACGTGGATATCGACATATCGCAGGTGCTGGACCGGATCAACCTGGGCGGTGTGCAGGAGCCCGAAATCGGCCAGAACAAAGCCACGGCCGACATACGGATGCGGGACGGTGAGGTCAACCTGATCGGCGGCATCATTCAGCAGACCGATACGAAGTCGACGACCGGAATCCCCGGCCTTGCGAATATCCCCTGGATAGGGCGTCTGTTCAGCGGCGAGAATGTCGAGAAGGACAGAACAGAGCTGGTGATCGCGATGATCCCGCATATTGTTCGCGGACCGGACGTGACGGAGTCGAACCTGCGTGGTATCGCGGCCGGCAATGCGACCCAGATCAAAGTGGCGTACGGACCGCGGACAAGTGCAGCGGCTGCGGCCGCGGCGCAGAAACCACAGAGCAATAATCTGGTGGCAACCCCGGCAGGAGGTCCGCCGGCAACCGCGCCGCCGGCAACTGCTCCGCCAGCTCCGATCGCGCCGCCGGCAACTGCTCCGGTGATCACATCCACACCGCCTGGCCCGCCGCAGGCCGGAGGGCCCGCGAGAGTGAGTTTCCAGCCTCCGACGATGGATTCGGAACTTGGATCGGCGGTGACGGTGACGCTTTACGGCGACAACATCACCGATATGATCTCGGTCGCGGCACAACTGAGATACGACCCGAAGATTCTGCGGATCAATAACATCGTTGCAGGCGACCTGCCGCAGCGAAACACAGGACCGATGGAGCCATCGAAAAATATTCTGAACGACACAGGCTCTGCCGATATGTCTCTGAGCCGCGGGCCGAACGATGGTGGAATCTCGGGAGCGGGCGGGCTGTTCACTGTGGTGTTTCAGGCAGTGGGACGGGGTAACACGAATGTATCGGTGTCATCTGTTTCCCTGGCAGCGTCGACGGGGCAGCCAATCAACGTAACCGCCCCAACGCCGCTGGTCGTCAACGTAAAGTAAGAAGTTAAATAGAGGTATGGGGCGAGCGGAATCTGAGCGTGGCCTGACGCTGGTCGAGTTGATCGTGGCGTTCACGATTCTGCTGGTGCTGACCAGCATGGCCGTGCCGGTGGCGCGGTCGAATGTACGGCGCATCAAGGAGCGCCGGTTGCGGGAAGCGCTGCATGAGATTCATACCGCGATCGATAAGTACAAAGACCTGGCGGACAGCGGCAAGCTGGGGGTGCAGAAGCTGGACAGTTACGGGTATCCCGAATCACTGCAGGCACTGGTGGATGGCGTAAAAGGCTCGGGGCAGGCGGCGGATACGAAGCTGAAATTTCTGCGGCGGATTCCGCTGGATCCGATGACGAACACACGGGACTGGGGGGTTCGGAGCATGCAGGATGATCCGACCAGCACCAGTTGGGGCGGCCAGAATGTATTCGACGTGTATACGAAGAGCATGGACAAAGCGGCGGATGGAACTCCCTACTCGGAGTGGTAGCGTTCCGAGCCGGCTGAGGTCGGGGTTCACGCTCATCGAAATGATGATCGTGATGGCGATCATCGTGATTCTGATAGCGGTGGCGGTGCCGTTCTATCAAAAGGCGATTACGCGCGCGAAAGAAAGCGTGCTGCACAATAATCTGTTCGCGATGCGCTCGGCAATCGACGAATACTCGTTCGATAAACAGAAAGCACCGCAGAACTTACAGGAACTGGTGACCGCCGGCTACCTGCATAATGTTCCGAAAGACCCTATCACCCAGAGCACGGATTCGTGGAAGATCATCATGGAGGATGCCGGACAAGCCGTGGATTCTTCACAGCCCGGGATCTTTGACGTTCGTAGCGGATCGGATAAGATAGGGCTCGATGGCACACATTATTCGGAGTGGTAAGGCGGCGGCAGGCCGAATCGGTATTTTAACGACCCTCTTTTGTTGTATTTCGGGGGCGCTTGCCGGTGCCCCGACATGCACATATACTGCAACGATTCCCATCCTCCATGCCGAAGGGTTAGCCGAGCAGATCAGCGATATTACTGTGACATGCGCCGGTGGTGTCGGCACCACAACAACCATACTCATCGTCACTCTCAACGCCAACATCACAAATCGTCTGGACGCAAATGGCAATATTACGAATGTGGTAATTTCCGGTGGTGCGACTATAGGGGCAGCACCTGTCCTGACCACGCCGAACACGGTCCTTTTCGACGGCCTTCAAGTGCCGGAAGGCGCGGTGTCGTTCACCGTGAGCGGTATTCGTGTCGCGGTTCCGACCGTCGCAGGTGGGGGCTCGAATGCTCAAATCAACGCTACCGTTGTAGCAAACACCATCGGAATCAGTGGCCCGTCCGCCGCAGTTGGGGTCGGCGCGCCTACTTTGTTGGCGTCCGTGCTGAACTACGGCGTGCCGTGCACAGGGTCTCCGTTGTCCTCGACGATCGATTTCCCCAGTCTGCTCGCCGCCGGGACCAGCAGCTCCGCCATCCGCATCACCCAGGCAAGCCCTGGAGTGTTCTTGCCCAGGACCGGCACCGCCGATTTCGGCGTTCGGTTCCTGGTGACCCTCTCCGGCTACGGCTCAAACTCGACGGTGTATGTTCCTGACGTCATCACCGGAAATCAAGCGCCTATCCAGACGAGCGCCGGCCAATTCAACACTACAGCAGGTGCGGGGACGTTCACGCCAAACAACAATCAAATGCTGCTCAGCCGGGTTGTGAACGCGGATGCCACGGGGGCGGGAGGAACACCGTTTCTCGCCGCTGTGCCGATGATAACGACGAGCTTCACATCGGTGAGTCAGGTCCCGTTGGTGAACGGGGCGGGAACTGTGACATACGAGGTTCTTCTGAGCAACGGTGTGCTTACCAATTCCGCGCAAATTCCCGTTTTTGTCGCCGCTCCCCCAACCAGTTGTAATACGGTCCAGCCAAATTCTCTCGGTGTTATGCTCGCACCAATTTCCAGCGTTTCGATTCCGACACTGACAGATCCCGTGCCACGCTTTCTCGCCACGACTCCACCGTCTGACTGCTCCGTGGCGGGCGATTGCAGCGCGGGATATTTCCCGGTATTGCAAGTGGCGCCGGCGTCGGTATCGCTCAGTTCCACATCGCTCGGGCCGCCCCAGACAGGATTTATAACTATTACCGATGGGGGTGCGCAGGCGACGCAGCTTAATGTCACCGTTTCGGTTGCATATCAGCCAGCGAGTAATCTATCCACGGCAAACTGGCTCTCGGCAAATGGGACCGTTGTGAGCGGAGCGTCCCCAATCACCATTCAGGGTGTGGTGGACCCGGCGAGCGGCATCAACAGTTTTGTCGTCAATTTGACGGCCAGCCCCGCGAGTCTGCTGATCCCCGGTACTTATCAGGCGCTGGCGACGGTGAACGCTGGAAGTGCCGGAACCGTAACTGTTCCTGTCACCTTTAATGTTGGCCCTGCCGGACCTATCATACAAGGTGTTGTCAATGCGGCGAATGGCCAGACGGGACCCGTAACCGCCGGATCTTTTGCTTCGATCTACGGACTCAATCTGGTTGCGCAGAATTCGCTGACGGTTACTTTCAACGGATTTCCGGCGGCGGTGTCGTACGATGGACAGCCATCCGGGTCTTCTTTAACTCAGGTCAACGTGCTGGTCCCCGCGGCGCTCGGAAGCGCGACATCGGTCGCGGTGATCGCTAATGTAGACGGTGTGCTGAGCAACAATTTTGTGATCAGCCTGGTGCCGAATGCGCCGGCTGTGTTTAACCCGGGCATTCTGAATCAGAACAATTCCGTCAATCTTGCGACAGCCCCAGCATCGCGTGGCGACATCATCCAGATCTTTTTGACTGGGTTAGCCACGCCGGTGACGCTGCCGTTGACGGTCAACATCGGAAACCAGCCGATTTCGGGCAGCCAAATCATTTACGACGGGGTCTCTTCAATCGCGGGGCTGGAACAAATAAACGTGCAGGTTCCTGCGGGACTCACGTTTACGGGAAACTCAGCTCCGTTGACCGTCTGTGTTCCGGGAGCGAGTGGCCAGCCGGCCTGCTCGGCACCCGTCAACTTGTATCTGAAGTAGAGGTAGACGCATCTCCCGCATCTCCCCTCGGTGAAGCGGACCGCGACGAAAAATCCTGAGTGGGGTTAGAGCGTATTAACATATACACTCGTGCGACGACGCCTGGTCACAGCTTTATTCTTTTTCGTAGCCGCTCCCCTGCTCCCGGCGGCGAGCGTCGGCAGCGGCGAGCCATTACCGATCCAGGCAAGTTTTCAGAACGCGTTCGCGCGCGGCGCATTTTCCTCGCTCGTATCACTTCCGCCACCTGGCGATGTACAGCGTTCGGGGAGTTCCGGACTGCTGCAGGAATTTCTGGCAAAGGCCAACAGCAGCATCAAATTCGCGCTGATCGACCCCGACCCCAACGGCTCGAATATCACATGGCAGGTCTACGGCGACATCTATACTTTTTACAACTCAGCGGCAATTCTAAATACGGCCGGATATCCGAGCGGCGACACGACCACCTGCCCTTCGAACGCCATCGGAACGTGCGACTACCAGTTTTTCAGCAATAATTACACAATTTTCGCTTACTCAACTCCGCAAGCAGTCACTTTTTCGGTTGGCGATCCGTTCTTCACCGAATGGAATCGCAACGGCAGTTTGGGAATCGCGACGGGGGCGACGACAGCGATCACCTCCGCAGCGAATACGGCCGGAACTCAACAGCCTTTCCTGAACGGAGTTGTTTTTTCTTATCCGGCCAGTGCCAAAGCCCCGTCTACATTCGCGGTTTCCGGAGCGATCTACATCGCGTTCACCGGCGCTGGCGGGTACACCACGCTCGGCTTTCCGCTCGGAGAGGAAGTTGTACTTTCCAGCGGTCTGCACAGGCAGGTCTTCGAAAACGGGCGCATTGAGTGGACTCCCGGCACTCCGCCGTCTGTACTTTTTCCTATTGGCTTTATCGAAGTCGCGACGGAATCGGGCGGTTTGACGCTGCATGCCGGATCAACCATCAACCTTGTGGCAACCGTGTATGACATCCATAACGCTCTTACGACTGGCAGGACCCTGACGTGGTCAACGTCAAACGGCAACGTGGCGGCAGTGCAGGGTAACGGGACGACGGCAGTCGTACAGGGCATCGGCCCGGGAGCGGCGAACATCTACGTCACAGGGGAAGGGCAGACGAGTGCTCCGTTGACTGTAGAAGTTACCGCAAGCTGCTGCGCGATCGGGGAGGGGGCGCCGACGCCCGCAATCTCCCAGGCCTTCCAGATTGCCGCGACACGCAATCATCTCGACGCAGCGCCGGTCGAGACAACTCGGGCCACGACTTCGGTCACGCAGCTTGGTTCGGGCTATGTACAGACAGTGAGCGTCGCGGGGATGAACGGTACCTCGACGATGTATGTCATTTCCGAGTCCACAAGATCAGGTATCGCTTATGTGATCAGCGGAAGCCTCTACGCGGCCTATCTGGCTAACGGCGGCTTCACGGGAACACTGGGCTATCCGGCATCGGATGTTTCCGCAGGAGGTACACAAACCTTTCTAAGTGGGGCGGCGCTCGCAGGCTCGCCTGTTCAAGTGGTTCCAGTGCCGATAGCGGGGAAGTGGCTGCAGGCAGGCGCGGAAACCGGGCCTCTGGGGATTCCAACGGGAGCGGCCTCTGCCTTCCTGTCCCTGAGTGGAATTTCCGGGAACTCGCAGACGTTCACGAATGGAATGATTTACGGAATCGGTTCCGGTTCTCATGGGGGCCAGGCTTTTGTCCTGAACGGGCTGATTCTTTCGCGTTACCTGGCTTTGTCCGGAACAAGGGGCACCCTCGGTATTCCAACAAGCGATCCATATTCTAACGGGCCAGTCCAGGTTCAGAATTTCGAGACCGGGTACATTGATCTGCAGCCCGGCGCCGCGGCCGCAGTCGAACATTTCAATCCGCGGACGCCAGCGGTAAGCGCGATGCCTGGTTCTGTCGGTCCCGGCGGGCGCGTTCATATCGACATCTCGGGATTTGCATTCGGCGCCGCTCTTTCGATTTCCATCACGGGCCAGCCAGGTTTTTCGGTTACGGTCGCGGGCGGGTCGTTCACCTGGGACATTGTGATTCCCGCAAATACAAAAGCGGGAACCGTTACGATTGCGGTCAAAGCAGCGGGTAGTACGGACACAGCGTCAGGCGCGTACAATGTGACCTCCCTTGCGTTGTTACAACCAACTTTGCATGCCGTATCGGGAGACGGGCAAACGGGATTGCCGGGCAGCGCAGCAGCGAGTCCCCTGATAGCGGTCCTGCAGGATCTGAATGGCAACCCACTGCCAGGCGTACCTGTGTCGTACGCGGTCTCACCGGGAGCGATCGCACAAGTGCCAGGACTGACGGACGGGCAGGGTCAGATCGCGGTAGTTTTCAGATTACCGGCATCCGCGGGAGTGGCCGCGCTTTCGCTGTCCGCAGCCGGGCGCGCAGTGACTTTTAGTGCACTTGCGGTGGCAAATTCGATACCAAATTTTCCTTCATTTGTTCAGTTCGACGCGAACGGAGGCTTAACGGCAGCACTCGCGGCGGAGATCCGCTACTACCAGAATCTGGGAACGCTGGCATCGCCGAACGGGCTGGCCGCACCGGCCGGACTCACTCAGTTTCTGACGGCCAGCGGGGGTTATTCGGCTTCAGACACTGGCGGTCAGGTGTCAGACCCGTGGATTGCGATGCTGTTCGCAGGCCTGCGCGGCGGGATTTCCGTTGAGGCCGCTACGCTCGATCACGTTCGCGATCTGCTGAATGCGGGTTCGCCGGCGCTGCTCGCCCTCAGCGTGCAACGGGACGGTACCCCGTTCGGAGGGGCAGCAGTGAACGCTATTGGCGTCAACGCGGACGGGTCAGTCATCATTTCGGATCCGAATTCCGCCTGGCAGCGGACATCGCTCAACGACTACCTGACCGGCTTCGCTGCGCAAGGGCACACGTTCCAGGCCACATTGAGCGCCGTCATTCGTATTGTGCCGACACTGACAGCATCGAACGGATTCGTCATTGCGTCTCCGCTAAGCGCCGCCTCCTCAGCAAGCGCAGTCGGCGGCCCCTGCCCTTCGGTCGATCTGCTCGACTCAGTGGATGTCAGTGGCGTGCGATTCATCGAGTGCGATGGAACGCAGTCCATTTACCAACTGTCGTTGGGGTTGCAGAAGGGAGCGAGCATCGTGGATCTGGGCGGCGAGCCTGCTCCACCGTCAATCCCCGCGAATTCCGGAGACGCGTTCGGGATCATGCGAACGAACGGCGCACTCTCAATCGGCGCGTCGACCCTGACAATCACCGCGGTAGTGAATGCGGCTAGTATGGGACCTGGCCTCTCGCCTGGCGGGCTTTTCACAATATTCGGGTCAGGCTTTACCGCTGGTGGCGCGACGCCTGTCGTCACGGTTTCCGGACAAACAACCTCGGTCCTGGCAGCATTTCCCTTCCAAATTAATGCTCAGATGCCTGCGGGTGTCAGTCCAGGAGACGCCCTGATGCAGGTGAGCGGTGCTGTCGGCGCGGCAAGTCAACCGGTCTCAATTGCCGCGACGGCGCCGGGTATTTTCCTCCTCGGCGGCACACAGGGGGCCATTGTGAACCAGGATGGAACCATCAACTCAGCGTCGAACCCCGCGCCGCGGGGAACCTACATCTCCATCTATTGCACCGGCCTCGGTTCGACAAGTGCAAATCATTCTCTTGAAATTACAACTACGCCTGTAGCTGTACTGATAGGAGAGGCAAGTGTCCTTCCTTCGTTTAGCGGTCTGACGCCAGGGATTGCAGGTTTGTACCAGGTAAATTTACAGATTCCGTCGAGTCTGACTCCGGGAAGCCAGTTGCCGCTGGCCTTCGAAGAAGCTGGTTCAGGTAGCAACATTGTGACTTTAGCTGTCCAGTAAACTCCCGTGATGCGCACAATCATGAAAATTCGATCATTATCGGGCGGAGGTCTTGCATCTGGTAAACGAAACCGTTATAGTTCTAATCTTGTAAGCTCAATTAGATGTTTATCATCTTTTTCGGTGGTCTTGACATTTACCGCCGGGATGGGCTATCAAGGTTTTTGCGCTAATCAATTTTTACTTTTCGGGTAGTGGCCAGGAAGTTAAATTATAAGGTCCACACCCTTCAGGATGTACCGCCCTCGCTGACCGCTCCAGGGAAGCAGGCAAGTCACACCTCCGCCCGACACGGAGAAGTTCCCAAGTATAGTAACGTAGAGATCCGTTGTAGTTGAGGCTCAGGTTGCAGAGAACTTCGACCGATTCAGCAAGAACACAAATTCAACAGGAGAAGCAATGTCTAATTTTCGAACAAAACTTTTAGGTCTCGCAGCGGTTGCTACGACCTGCGCCGGAGTTTCCTACGGCCAGGTTGTCGCCGGCTGTACATCGCCCTCACCGGCGATTAACGTCGTCGTACGTGCCGAGTCTCAGACGGAATTGGTTTCCGACGCCAGCGTGAATGCCTGCACCAGCACTGCGATAACTACGGCAACCGTTAATCTTACACTGTCCGCGCCGGCAACCAGCAAGGCTTTCGCGCCGACAGCCCCGGCCCTCGGCAACACCGATGCAGCGCTGTTTGTTTATGGAACTGCTACACCCCCCGCCGTAGCCGGTACGGGCGCGCTACCGGGCGGCCCATATTACGGCACGATTTCAACGACAAATCCAAACGTAATCAGCTTCGGCACCGTCGCTATTCCCGCAGGACCATTCTCGATTGGTTTTTCCAACGTTCGCGTGAACGCGGTGGCTTCGACAGCTAATCAGGTCACGGCTACCCCGGCCATCATCTACTCTTCCCTCAACGTGTCATCGAGTGTCGGTGGCTTGACTGCGGAGAATGTAGCGTTCGTCCAGCCCAGTCTGGCAGCCGCCACTTTGGCACCACTCAATGCCAACTCACCGGTTACGGTTAACAACTACACAGTCTGCGGCGGCAATTCAATTTTTTCGGCACCGCCGGCACTGAATTCTGCAGCGTTTATCGTGAACATCAAAGAAATTTACACTGGCGCATTCAAGAATCAGTTGGCTGAAAACGGTTCGTACCTCGCTGGTGGTGGCAGCATAGTAGGTCTTGCGTCCGGTTCGGATCAGATCCTGATTACATTGGGTAACGTTCCGGCTTCGGCAACAGTCTACGTGCCGCAAACGCTGACGGCTTCGGCGGGTACGACGCTCACGCTCCTGAACTCCACGGCGGTTACCTCACCGGCGGGCCTAAGCACCTCGCCCATTCCAGTGACAGTTCCTCCAACTCTGGAAGCACAGGCTCCATTTGTTGCGTTTACTGCGTCGAACGGTGGCATCAGCATTCTTTATACGGTGTCGGGAGTTTCCACTGGCGCCGCCAGCTTCACAGTACCTACGTTCATCACATTCGCGGCGAACTCGGCCGCAGCCCAGGGCCCGATCACGATTTTGGAGTCGTATGGCCCAACCGGCACTGTGACCGGTCCTGCCGCTTCTGTCCCGACGTTCACGGCGTCAACTGCGACGCCTTTGAACGGATCGTCGATCACCCTGTGCCAAACCAGCTTGCTGTTCCCGTTCGTGACCAATCAGCTGGGATTTGATACGGGTCTCGTAATTGCCAATACTTCAACTGACGCTCTGGGAACTGGCGGGAAGTCTTCCGTCACAGCCCAGACCGGTACTTGTGTGCTGAGCTTCTTTGGCGCAGGAGCGCCGACGCCTGCAACCGGTGTCGCCGATACTTTGGGAGCGCTGCCAACAGGAACATCGCACGCGTTCCTGCTTTCTTCGGTTGCCCCTGGCTTCCAGGGCTACGCGATCGCGACTTGCCCCATGCTCTACGTTCACGGTTTTGCGTTCCTTGCCTATAACCTTACGCAGAACAATGGTGTAGTAGAGGGTTATCTTGCCGAAGTTCTGACGCGTACCGGCGCCGGGGATGCCGTAACGTTCTAGTTTCAACAAAACCCCTGAAAAAAAGGAGAAGCGAAAGCTTCTCCTTTTTTTATTCCCTTTGCTTTTTATTCCCTTAGCTCGTTCGAGCTTACCTGTTCACCTGAATGTCAAGTTGACGGTTCAAAGGCGACGCAATTATTCGAACAACCTGGGATTTGGGTACCACGCCCTCGGTCGCCTCGAACCGCACTCGGGTCTTCTCTCCAGCCTCCAGATGTTTCTTTTCCAGTTCGACGCTGAAGCCTTCCAGGTGGTCGCCAGTCAAGGCCAGATCGACTGCTCCGGGGAAATCGTTTGATATTGTGACCTCACTTCTCGGTGCTTCTTTGGTGATGGCAACGGAGTTTGGGTCGACGCTCACCAGGCTCTGCAAGGTCACAGGATCGGGTGCTTTGCCTTGTTCTGCAGGTTTCGGCGCAGGGCCTCCGACTCCTGCGGCGTCGATTTTGCCGAAGGGAGTCTGAACAACCGGCTCCTGCTTTATGTAATAAACCCACTGTCCAGCCTCCAGTTTCCACAGGCTCGTCGACGGAGCCTCGAACTCCATGGGCCCCGCAGCCGGCGCTATGACGGTCACCTTAGCTTTGATCGTCACCCGTGATTTGGTATTTCCATCCAGGAGTTCGATCTTCTGAACCGAGAAGCCTTTGATGTTGAACTTGTTTCCATCGTAGTAGGCATCTTTGGTGTCTTCCGCCACCAGGGCTTCTGCCTGGCGATATTTTTTGTCGACCTGAAGCTGGAAGAACTGCTCTACCCTCACTCTCAACGCTGCCTCGGCTTCGGCGGCCGCGGCAGAAGGCTGCTGCGCCCATACGGTCGCCGCCGCCACGGGGAGGAGAAACCTGCGATCTATGTATCTCATTGTGGGTACCTTGTTAATCAGAGGAATGGTAGGCGCGGCAGGACTCGAACCTGCGACCCTTAGCTTAGAAGGCTAATGCTCTATCCACCTGAGCTACGCGCCCGCATGTTATTACTTAGACGCGTCACTGGACTTTTCAGTCTGACGCTTATTTCAATTGTAGCCTGCTGAGAAAAGCTTCATCGGCGAAGGCGGCGAGTTCGCGATCGAGGTCCTTTCGCCAGCGGATGTGGTCCGTCTGTTTGAGGTTCTCGAGGATGCGAACCTTCCGGGTAGCCTCGACCAGCTGGTTCATTTCGAGCCCGACGTTGCGCCGGGCTGTCAGGGACTGGCCTTCCAGATCGCGGATCCGGCTGCGGGTTCTGTCGCGGAAAGCGGCGAAGGCTTGCATCGCGTGGCCAACCGGATCGTCGACCAGACTGGAGCAGGCCCCGTTCAGGGATGCCCGTTCGCTTTCGAGCAAGCGTTCAATTTCAGACAGCCGCCCCACCGTCGCGGCGACTCGGGACTTCTGCAGGCCGGCCTGCGTTTCGCGCCAGCGGAGCGCCTGGTCGAGACGGAAGTGGAACGCTTTCACGGAATCAGCTTCACGGGATCATTTGGGCCAGGGCATTCATCTGGCGCACCGTTTCATCGACTACCGAGGTATCGGTCGGCCCCTGGCGGAGGAAGCGCATGATTTCATTGCGGGAACGGATGACGGCGTCGAGCTTCGGATTGGAACCCGAAACGTAAGCGCCGAGATTAATGAGATCCTCCGACTGGCGGTAAAGGGCCAGCGCTTCCCGGATCTTACGGGCATAAATGGACTCTTCCGTCGTCATCAACTGCGACTGCAGACGGCTGACGGAATCGAGAACCTGGATGGCGGGATAGTGTCCGGCAGCGCCCAGATCGCGGGCCAGCGTGATGTGGCCGTCGAGAATGGCGCGGACTGCATCGCAGATGGGTTCGTTGAAATCATCGCCCTCCACCAGGACGGTGAAGAAAGCGGTGATGGAGCCGTGGTCAAAATTTCCTGCCCGTTCGCAGATCTTTGGCAGGAGGCTGAAGACCGACGGTGTGTAGCCCTTCTGACTGGGCGGCTCGCCGGCAGCGAGGCCGATCTCACGCTGCGCCATGGCCAGCCGCGTGATGGAATCCATGACGAGCAGAACGTCTTCGCCGCAGTCACGGAAATACTCAGCGATGGCGAGGGCCACGAAGCAGGCGCGCACGCGAAGAGGAGCGGGGCGGTCTGACGTCGCTACAACCACGACCGAACGGCGCATGCCTTCAGCGCCAAGGTCGTGTTCCAGGAAGGCGCGGACCTCGCGGTTGCGCTCGCCGATCAACGCGATCACGTTGACGCTGGCGGAACTCGATCTCGCCATGGAGCCGAGCAGAGTGCTCTTGCCGACGCCGCTGCCGCCAAAAATACCGACGCGCTGCCCTTTGCCGCAAGGCAGAAGGCCGTCGATGACGCGAATGCCGGTCGTAAGACGTTCGTCGATGTGGGCGCGCTCCAGGGGATTACGCGGCTGGGCGTAAAGAGGGCGGGTCTCATCGGTGATGATGGGCGGGCCGCCATCCATGGGGTTGCCGAAACCGTCCAGAACCCGGCCGAGAAGTTGAGAAGAGACCTCTACATCGCACTCGCCGCCACGCGCGATAACGCGATCGCCGAGACAGAGTCCGTCGGTTTCTTCGAGAGGCATGGACAACACTCTGCCGTCGCGGAAGCCAATCACCTGCGTGCGGACAGCACGGCCGTTGCGCGTGCGGATCTCACAGAAGTCGCCCATGGCAGCGGCCGGCCCCCGCGACTCCACGATCAGACCCACCAGTTCAACCACCTCTCCTTCCATGCGCATGGGCTGCAGCCGGCCGAGTAAGGCCGTGTAACGTCCAAAATCAATGTTGAGAGTGGGTGTCATTTGTTTCAGGATTTGTCAGGGGAGAGACGATCGGTCAGCCCGCGGCTGATCTCATCGAGCTGGGCATCCAGCGAAGCATCCATGGTGCCTTCAGAAGAACGAATAACGAAGGTACCCATGGCGCAGTCGGGATCAGGTTCAATCTGAACGCGCGAGGCCTGACCGCTGGGTATCGCGGACGCGATCGCCGGTGCGAACCGTGGATGAACTGTAATTCGATAAGACTCGGATCGGGAAAGCCGCTCAAAGGCCACGCGCGCGATCGCAGTCAGGGCTTCTTCATCAACCGCCAGCTGGCGGTGAAGTATTCGTTTGGCAATCAGAAGGGCAAGGTGGACGACGTCGCGCTCCGCACGGCGGCGAAGGTCAACCCTCATTCCGATGACTTCATTCGCCGAGGCGTTCAGACGAGCGAGCACGGGCTGCAATTCCGCACGTGCCTGCTGCTCGCCTTCTGCACGTCCACATTCAAACGCCTCTCGCCGTTCCGTTGCGAGACGTGACTCGAGCCGCTGGAGTTTTTCGCGGAGGTCTCCGCTTTGATCGCCAGCCTGGCTGTCCACAGGGGCGGGAGACAAACTTCGGGCGGCAAGCAGGCCCGCTTCACTCAACTGCGGGAACACCATATTCTCAAAGCCCACGGCGTGGGCCCGGGCCACCACTTTAGACAACATATTGTTCGCCCACGATGCCCTTCATTGTCACGACACCTTCCGCCTCCAATTGCCGAACGAGCGCGATGATCTGCTGCTGGGCACCTTCGACTTCCTTGATGCGGACGGGCCCCATCGATTCCATTTCTTCCTTCATCATGTCGGCTCCGCGAGCGGACATGGTCGCGAGAAAATGCTCGCGAAGTTGTTCGCTGGTGCCTTTCAGTGCCAGGGTCAGGACCTTGCGATCGATCTTGGTCACGATTTCTTTCAACTGGATTACGTCGATCATCAGCATGTCCTCAAATACAAACATGAGGTGCCGGATGGTTTCGACCAGGTTGGGGTTCTGGCCTTCTATCGCTTCCAGAATTTCCTTGCTGGTGCCGGAGTCGAGCCGGTTGAACATTTCGGCGACCGCGCGAATTCCGCCGTACGATTCCCGGCTGAACTCGCCGATCGATTTGAGTTTCTTGCCGATCACCGTGGCAATCTTATTGACGATTTCCGGGGAGATCTGGTCGAGGACGCCCATCCGCAAGGCTACGTCGGATCGGATTTCGGAAGGGAGCGATACGAGCAAAGCCGCAGCCTGAGAGGCATTGAGATGCGAGAGAACAAGAGCGATGGTCTGAGGATGCTCGTTGTGAATAAATTTGGCGAGTTGCTGCGGATCGACCTTCTGCAAAATGTCGAGACTGGCGTATTCCCCGCCGATTGCCTTCGACAGCCGGTCAATCAGTTTCTTGGCGATCTCGGGACCGAAGGCATGATTCAGCATCTTCTTTGCATAGTCCATGCCGCCGCGCACGACAAAGTCATGCGCCATGCTCATCTGGTAGAACTCTTCGAGAAGAATCTCGGCGTGATCGGACGGAATCGCCTCGAGGCGGGCGATCTCGCGGCTGACGAGTTGCACCTCGTCTTCAGAGAGTTGCTTGATAATCTCGGCGCTGGTCTTGTCGCCAAGCAGAATCAGCAGCATGGCAGCTTTGCGGATACCGGACAACGATTCCTGGTTCGGGGCGGCGTTTGCGATCATGACGTGCGCTTCGTATCGGGTTCGGAAATCCAGGTCCGGAGAATATTAGTGGTGGCCGCGGCATCTTTCCCGACGGAATCCCTAATGTGTTTTACAAGGACTTCGGCCTTCTTAGTGTTGGCGGGGAGCTTGATCCGGCCCAACATCTCGGATTCGATCTGAGCCTGATGCGCGTCATTCTCCGAAAGTTGCTGCTCGATGGGACTCTGCAGGCGCGAGCGATCGTGAGCGCCGCTCGATGCGTGATGGGCTTCGATCCCGGCCTTCGACGTGTCTTCCACGCTGGCTACACGGCGCCGGCGGAACAGCAGGAAAACAACCGCGGCCGCGAGCAACACGATGAGTGCCCCTGCGCCGATCACCTGCGGACTTTTGAGATCCAGCACGGGAGGCAGTGGCTTAGCGACAGGAGCGGGAGCGGGCGGAGGTTCGGCCTCCAGCGTGTTTTCGAACGGCAGCGTCTCCACTGTGATCTGATCGCCTCGCTGTTCGGTGAAGCCGGTTATTCCAGCGATAATGTCGTGCACGCCCTTCAGCAGTTCCGCCGAGGGTGGAACGAGCGTTTTTCTTGCTTTTATACCAACGCCTTCCCAACGCACGGTCTGGTCAACCAGAACAGCGGTTGAGATCCTTCGGACGGACCCTTTCGGGCTGACAGTGTGTTTGACGGTCCGGCTGGGTTGATACGTGGCGTTTTCAGTGCGACGCATGAGCCCGGCCCCTGTGGATGCAGCGCGCGCAGTCGGGCGAGGCAGATTCGAAGCGGTGCCCGGAGTTCCACCCGCGAGTGCGCTTCCGCTGGACTCCTCCGTGGTCTGAGACGTGAGCACGGCCGACCGCGAGGAATCCACCGTTTCTTCATTTTCTTCGCTGGTTGTGAAATCGCATTCCGCATCCACGCTGGCGCGGAAACGGTCGGGGCCGAGCAGGGGCGTGAGTGCCAGGTTAATTTTCGCGAGGAGTTCGGACTCCACCTGGCGGCGGTATTCGAGGTTTGCCTCCGCCAGTTGGGCGTCGCCTTCACCGGTGAGGTGGGGACGGCTCAGAAGGCGCCCGTTGCCATCAATGACAGCGACTGCTTCCGGCGACAACCCATCTACAGCGCTGGCGATGAGATTTGCAATCGCAATGACGTTGGGTTGCGCCAATTGCCCGCTTCGCCTGAGGCGAAGCACAACGGTGGCTTTTGATGGCTGGCGCGTGTCCAGAAAGACGGAATCCTTCGCAAAGGTAATGTGGATGCGCGCCTGATCCACTTCGGACAAGGTAGCCACGGTGCGCTCCAGTTCGCCTTCGAGAGCGCGGCGATAATTGACCTGTTCAGCAAAATCACTGGCGCCCAGATTCGTGCGGTCGAAGAGTTCGAACCCGATCCTCCCCGACCTGGGCAGCCCGGCACCGGCTAAAGCCAGCCGGGCATCGGCGATGCGTTGGGTGGGGACAAGCACGGAAGCCCCCGTCTCGTCCAGCTTGAACTCGATTCCGGCTTCCCGAATTTTTTGAGTAACGGCGGAGGCGTCTTCGGGGGCAAGGCCGCTGTAGAGCACACGGAAGTTGGTATCGTGCCTGTATTTCAGCAGGCCGAAAACCGAGGCGCAGACGGCAAGCGGGATCAGGATCAGCGAGATCTGCTGCGTGCGACTGAGCGATGTCCAGATTCTTACCAGTTGATTCATGATTGCCTTCGCCGGACACGCATCACATCGGCATCTTCATAATTTCCTGGTAGGCCTGGACGAACTTATTTCTCACCTGCTGAAACAATTCCATGGATAATTCCGCTCGCTGCGCTGCCAGCGCAACGTTGTGAACGTCACCCGTTCCGTTTGCAAGAAGATCCATCGCAGTCGACTGGGCTGTGGCCTGCGAATTTTCCACCTGGTTGACGGCACTGTTCAAAGCGTCGGAGAAACTGACCTGCGGCGCAGCGGAGTTGGCGGTCCCCGCCAGAATGGAACTAACCGAGGAGGTAAGAGCTGTGACATTCATGGAGGTGGCAATCTACCGGAACAGGTCTATGGAGCGGGCGATCATATCTTTGACCGAGGAGATCGCCGCGACATTCGCCTGGTAGCCGCGGGACGCACTCATGAGGTCGACCATTTCTTCCGCGGGATCGACCCGGGGGAAAGCGACGTAGCCCTGGGCGTCGGCGTCGGGGTGACCCGGCATGTAGCGACGCTCGGGATCACGGTCGTCTACCGTGATATCGGAGACCGAAACTCCATCGCTCTGGCCTGAAGCCGCGGAGAGGGTGTCGGAAAACGAAAGGGAGACCGGCGTAGTCGTGAAGACCGCGTCTTTCCGCTTGTAAGGGCCTCCCTCGGGGGTTCGGGTGGTGTCCGCGTTGGCAAGGTTTTCGGTGATAACCTCGGCGCGGGCACGCTGCGCCTCGAGTCCCGAAGCACTGACCGAGATCGCAGTAAAAAGGCTCACGAGGAACGGCCTTCCTCAATGGCAGAACGAATGTTCTTCAGTTGTCCGCGAACGATTTGAGAAGCGACGCTGAACTTAAGCGAGTTCTCCGAGAGGAGCTGGGCCTCACGGTCGATGGAAACGTTGTTGCCATCGTTTCGCGCGGGCAGGCCGGGAAGTTCCACGGCGCCTGCTTCCTGCATCGCGGTTGAGAAGTCCGCCGGCATCTGAACGTCACGAGTCTTATAGCCCGGTGTATCGGCATTCGCGATATTGGAGGCAACCACCTCCTGCCGTCGGGAGAGGTAACTCATAAAATGACCCAGTTGCAGGCCAGTTTCGTTGAGCGTCATGACGGTCGTAAGTGCAAAGTGAAAGCCAAATGCAAGTCGTTGCACTGCAGCATTAGTGCCGGGTGAGGTTGTCAGGAATATGTCACTCCGTCAATTTTCTGCCGCGTTCAGACAAGATCCGCCCGGTCCCTGTTGAATCGGGCAACTGCGTTCAGGCGAGTGAGAGAAGCGGCCGACATGGCACGGGACGCCCTGGCGACGATCAGTGCATCATTCAAGTGCCGGAGCAATTCGCCAATTTCCTTCTCGTTAGCCGGTGGCGCCTGACCATGCAGCATTCTGGCCAAATCTCCGGCGCGGCACCAGTCGCCGCGCAGGGCAGATTCCCGCAAACTTTCGATTATGCGAAGACTATCAGAGAGTCTGGAGGCCATTGCTTTGCGTGCTGTTGGCACCCGTATAAACCGCGAAGAGGCCGGTGACATAGCTTACCTGGCTCTCCAGGCTCGCAATGGCGGCGTCCGCCTGCGAGATCTGTTGGGTGAGATTGATTTGCAGTTGGCTGACCCGCGCCTGCTCGTTGCTTATGGTGGTCTGCTCAGTGGAGATTTGAGACGCAATGGAAGACTCTTCGGTCTTGATTGCTCCTGTGATGGGGTCTTCGATCCCCTTCAGAAGATTTGTGGCTGTCTGAAGAAAGCCACCCGTCGAGGCGTTGCCCAGAGTCGAAAGCAGTGTCGAGAAATTGGCGGTCGCGGCGCTCGTAAATGCCGCGGTGTCTACAGAAAGCTGACCGGTCTGGTCTACTGTAACTCCGAAGTTGGCGAGCGCGCTCGCGGGCGAACCGTTATTGAAATTTCCCAGTTGAGCAAGGGCTCCCGTCAGCGTCTGCAGCAGGCTGTCGCCTTCCAGGGCACCGCCGTTCTGGCCGTGATATTGGCCGAGCGCGTCAACTGCGGCATTATAGGATCCGGCGAATGAGCTGAACGCCGACGCGAGAGCTGATGGGTTGTCACCCACGGTGATCGTAGTCGAGGTACCCGAGGCGCTTTGCCCAAAGAGCGTCACTGTCAAGCCAGGAGCCAGAGTTATCGATCGACTGCTGCTGCTGATGGAACTTCCCAGGCCGTCAATCTGGTAAGTCGCGGGCGAGCCGTTTGTCGAGGTTCCGATGAGATTGCTGCCTGACCCATCAGTCAGTGATATTGCATCGCCGCTCAGGCTGGAGGCCTGCAGCGAAAGCCTGTAGTCGGGTGAATTGGTGGAACCCACGTTGACAAGCGTCGCCTGAACCTGACCTCCCGCCTGCGTGTTGATCGCATTAGCCAGGTCCTGCAATGAAGAGGATGCTGCCACAATATTCGTTGTGGCCGTTCCGATAGCCAAAGTGAATTGGGTAGAACTGCTGATGCCCTGCGTTGAAGGGTCGGCGACCGCGGTGGCGCCCGGATTACTGAGCGCTGTGGAGTATGACCCAAGATTGCTGACTGCAATGGTATACGTTCCGGCAGTAGCTCCTGTTCCTACCGAGGCGCTGACCGTTGAATCGGAAACAGACGCAGAAAGGAGACGGCCGCTAACCGTGGCCTGCAGCGAGTTGACAGCCTGCTGGAGATTGGTAAAAACTGAGTCAATGCCCTGCAGATCGGTCTGCGCAGTGTTGGAACTGTTCAAAGCAGCCTGATCTGTATTGAGCGGTAAGGAGGCAATGCCAACCGCTCTGGTGAGAACCTGCTGAAGGCTTGATGCGAATTTGCTGACGCCGGTAAAAGTCGGCGGAGCGGTAAGCGAGGATAAGGCCGTCGAAGAAGTCGTTCCCATAGTTATTTGGTTGAACCGAACCGGAATCCGTGTGAATGCCGGTTCGGCCGTTATGCTGCATCAGACTGCGCTAACTGCCAGGAACTATCCCTTCAGAAGCGAGAGAACGGCCTGGGGTGCGGAATTCGCCTGGGCCAGCGCCGCGAGTGAAGCCTGCTGAAGAACCTGCGCTTTGGTCAGGTTCGCCGCTTCGGCCGCTACATCCGCGTCCTTGATGCCGGATTCGGCAGCAGAGAAGTTGGTGATCTGCGACTGAGCAAGGTTTACGGCGTAATTCAGTTTGTTTTGACCGGCGCCGACGATACCTTGTGTGAGTCCAAGATTGCTGATCGCCGTGGAAAGAGCGGTGAGCGCCGCGATTGCGTTACCGGTGTTGGAAGCCGTGGACGCGGGAGCGGTAACTGCAAGCGCACCGGTTCCTCCGAACACGTTACCTGTCCCGCCGCCGGCACCGGCGGTGTAAGCCGTCTCGTTGACGTTGAATGAGTTAACACTCTGAAACGAGATATTGTTGCCGTTGGCCGTCGTTACGGCGGCAATACCCGTCCCGTTCAGGGCAGTGTTGAGGGTCGTCTCAGCCTGACCGAGCGAGCCGGCATTGGTGCCGTCCAGGGTGACAGCCTTCGAACCGCTTGCGGTTTGGAAGACAATCGTTTCCGAAGCTGCGCTGCCGCCGCCGGCGGCAAACGCGGCAAAGGCGCCACCAGTGCCGGTTGAACTGTCCAGACTGTAATTGGAACTGTTCACGCTGTTGGAAGCGGTAGTGGCAATGGCGTTCCCGCCGCTGGCAGCAGCCGCGGTGACACTGAATGCTGTACTGCCGCCGAACTGGAGGAAGCCATCGTTCGCGATGGAGGCGCTGATGCCATATTGAGCGAGCGAGGTATTGAGACTGTTCACCGCGCCGGCTCCGGTCAGACCGCCGGCGCCGCCGGCTACCTGGATCGCAACCGCGGTGTTGCCGGTCGCAGTATTGATGTTGAAATTAAACGTCTGTGTATTGCTGCCGGAAAGAAATGTGGCGGCGGTGTTGTTGAGATTGACCGTATTCCCGGTCAGTTCCGTTCCTCCGCCCGCGACACTTGTACTCTGTATTCCGAGCGCGGTGGAATCGACAGCGTTGTTTGCTCCGCTCAGGTTCACAGAAACCTGAGAATGCGCCTGGTTGTCTCCGCCACCAACATAGGTGACCAGGTTGGTGTTGTAAGTGCCGCCAGTATTAAGATTGATGGCTGCGGCCTGTCGATTGACTTCGGTCAGCAGCCCCTGATATTCGTTATTCACCGTGGTCCGGTTGCCCGCGAAGGTAGACGATGCCGATTCAGTGGCCAGCGTCTGCAACCGGTTCAGGATCGTCGAGATGTTGTTGATGCCTCCATCGGCGATATGAAGGGTGCTGCTCGCGTTATTCGCGTTCAAAACACCCTGCGTCAGAGTTGCGATCGTGCCGGCATACTGGTTGGCAGTAGCCAGGCCGGCGGCGTCATCGCCTGAAGCGTTGATCCGGTAGCCTGAAGACAACTGCTGAATGGTGTTGCTCTGAAAATTGCTGTTGATGCGGATAGAATTCTGTGCTTCGAGTGAAGCGACGTTCGTTTGAATGGATAACGGCATTCTTTGCGTCCTTAGCCTGATATATACCCGTCATCATGCCGGGCCCGGGTTCACCCGGCTTTGCCGGGATGCCCGCAATATCTTCTGCAACACTTATCGGCAGCCTCGCGAAAAATTCTAACTGCGAACGAATGAATCCGGCGCGGGCAGCAGGCGCAGAGCTTCCGCAATTCCATCGAGTCCTTCCGCTATAAACTGCGACGCCTGCCGATTTTCAACCGCGACGGTCAGCGCCTCTTTGCGAACGACCTTCACATGCCGCGGCGCCGTCACACCCAGCTTTACGCGCGTCCGGGATATTTCGACGATTTCAATTTCGATACCGCCCTCTATCGCGATTGATTCTCCCAGTCGCCTTCGAAGCACTAACATGCCGTGGTCCACCCGCCGGGTGCGAGCCGGCGGAAACGCTGCGGAGCGTCTCCGGGCGGGACGCACTGAATGCCGATACGATTGTGAAGATTGATCACCACGGCGGCTTCGGGATTAGCCTCCGCTGTCGGACCTGAGCGTCTGAGCAGTGCGAGACAAAGCACATCGTCGCCGACGACCGGGTCGCAGCCCTCAGGCAATTGCAGTATCGATCGATCCTCATCGGATAACTGCAATCGGAAGTCCGAATCGATCACGTACACTGGAAGCGCCACAAAACAGATCTCAGGATCGTCAGGACTCTGAAGATATACGAGCGGTCTGTGCGCGGGAATCTCAACGGGGACAAATATCCGAAGTTCTTCGAAGCCCGGCAAGCCGGCCGGGAACAGGAGCGTGCATTCCGGATCCACATTCACTTCACCGAGCCAGCGGGAATGAATGACGGAGGTTGCCTCGCTGACTGTGCGGGACATGGCAGGCATCAGGAAACCTGATCTTTCAGACGTTCGCCGACTCTGAACGCGGCGCGGTGTCCGGCGCAAACGATATCGCCAGTGTATTTCTTCTGGCCGTTCAGCATCAGGTCCAGCGGGCGCCCCGTGGGAACCTGAAAGCTCAGCACATCGCCCTCTTCAAGATTCATGATGTCGCGCAGCAGCAGTTCCGGCCCTGCAAGGAGAACCTCGGACGGCAACTCCGAAACCTGAAGGAGATTGAGCACACGCGCCTGCTCCTGCTCAGTGGAAGCGCTCTTGCGCAGAGTCCACTGCTGGTCGAACTTCTGGCGCATCATTTTGATGATGATAGACGGCATGGCGATATTCATCATGCCGATGGAATCTCCAATCCTGATTTCGATCGCGACGGCGACCACCGCTTCGCTGGGCGCCAGAATCTGCAGGAACTGGGGTTCCGTTTCGATATTTTCAATGGTGAAATCGATCGGCGTGACGAGAGTCCATGCCTCGCGAAGGTCACGGAGAATGAGCCGTAAGAGGCCATCCAGCAATACCTGCTCGATTTCGGTTATTTCACGCTGCGCGCTGAACTGCAGTTTGCCATCGCCGCCAAGCAGAATTTCCAGAATGGGGAAGATGAGAGAGGAATTGAGTTCAAGAACCGCGTTCCCGTCATAGGGTTTGAGCCCGAGAGAAGCAAGGCAGGTAGGAGAGGGCAGACATTCAAGAAATTCGGAGTAGGACAACTGCTCGACGCTGACCAGATTGATGATGAGATAGGACCTGAGGTATGCGGACAAACTCGAAACGAGATTGCGCACGAAATTATCGTGCAGCTGGTGGATGGCGTGAAGTTGCGATTTCGCGATCCGGTCCGGCCGGCGAAAGTCGAATGGCTCTGCCCGCTTGGCACCGGCCCGGTCCGCCGGCTTCCCCGAGGTGTTCTGGAAGACTGCATCAATTTCCTGTTGACTGAGTTGCCTCGCCGCCATCGTTTACTCCTTTCACCCCAGATAACTGAACAGGGTCTTGCTGTTGGCTAACTCCGCCTCGGCACCGAGCGCCGCCGACTGGTTCGTGGATTCCTGAGTCAGTTCGGTGGCGGCCTGTGCCACATTGGTGTCGCGAATGTTACCGATTTGAACCTGCAAAGCCGTGGCCTGATTGGCGGCTGTGTTCTGCTCACTGGTAAGCCGCTGCTCCGCCGCCCCATAGTAGGCCTGCTGCTGGTTGAGCCAGCTGGAAGCCGTTTGCAGCGAAGTCAGGCTGGTGGCAATCCCCGGCTGATCGTTAGCCTGAAGCGCCGTAACCAGCGACTGCAGCGCCGCAAGGGTGCTGTTCGCCGTCGGCAATCCGGTCGCATCCACAGGGCCCAGGATCTGCTGCGCCGTCAGGCCTTGGTAGACGGTTTGTCCCTGCGTATTGACGATGACGCGCCCCGCGGTCTGGGCCGTCAGAACATCGACACCAGTCGCGCTGCTCGCATCATATTGATAGGGCGGGGACTGGTCCTGGTTGCCGCCAAAAATATAGCGGCCCTGAACAGCTGTGTTACCGATTGAGACGATCTGCTGCTGGATGTTCTGAATCTGGATGGCGATCGTTTGCCGGGTAGCCGCAGTGGATGTAGTGTTCGCCCCCTGCGCCGCCAGACTCCGGGCGCTCTGGATCAAAGAAATCCCTGTGCCGATCGCCTGGTCAGCGGTGGTTGCTTCAGCCTGAACGTTACTCAAATTCGTCTGGTAAGCCTGAACCGAGGCGAGACTTGAACCGAGGCGAACGAGATCAGGTGTTTGGGCCGGAGAGTCCGCAGCATCGTTGACCCGATAACCGGAAGACAACGCCCGTTGGGTCTGTAATTCCTGTTGCTGCAAATTCGCGATACCGTTTAGAAACCATGCTGTTCCGGGGACTGCGGGACTGATTGGGGTCATTTGATTTTACAGACAGTTGTTGGTGGTCATCGTCACCCGGCGGTCGATGTGATGAGGTTTATGGTGTCCTGAGTGAGTTGGTTCAGGATTGAAATGACCTGCGCGTTTGCCTGATAGGAACGTTGGTAGGCCGTGATAGTCGCGGCTTCCTGATCGAGCGAAACGCCGCTCTGTTGCTGGCGACTTGTCTGCGCGGACGTAAGATTGGTGTGATCGGATGCGGAGGCATTCGTGGCATCCGCCAGTTGCTGTCCGACGGAAGCTGCGATAGAGCCGAAGAGCCCTTCGGCCGAGAGGCCGTTGATCTGGTCAGTTGCAGCATTGGACGCCGGCAGACCAGCCAGTTGATTGGCGATCCCGTTAGCAACTCCGTTCGCGCCAGTCGTGGCAAGGCCAAGTTGAGGAGAAGTTACGTTGGGATCGAGACTCAGGCTCGCGGCACCGTTTGCGGGGTTGGTGGTGTCATACGTAAAGATCGGCACGCCGGGAGTTCCTGCTGCGGTATTACCTGAGGAAAGCAAAGTGTTGACGCGGGAAGCAAAGCCGGCGGCGAGAGTATTCAGCGTTCCTGCCTGACCGTTACCTCCGAGGAGTTGGGTAAGGGCGCCGTTTCGGGTTTCGAGCAGCGCGCCTAACTGGCCGGAGAACGATGCCGGAGAATTACCGCCGCCGGTCGAAGATAGCTGCGAACCTGGGGCCGCGGAAGGATTGGCGGAAAGAGCGAACGATTGATTGCCAATCACGAGGGGGAGTTGCCCGCCCGCGAGGACCGAAACACCGCCATCAGGCGCCCGAGTAACCGTGATGTCCACCAGCGTGGAGAGTTGATCAAGGTTGGAACGAAGGCTCGCGTCAGTGTTTGGATTCGGTTGGCCTGAGGCGCTTACCTGCGCATTCAGCTGTCGAATATTGGCGGAGAGGGTATTAATCTGTTTTACCGTGGACTGGATTCCGGTATCGAGCTGTTCGCGCTGACCGGCAAGTCCATTGGCTGCGGTTTGAAACGCGGAGGCGACATTGCCAGCGGCTGATAGCGCCGCGGCCCCCAGGGTCGGATCGTTCGGCGTAACGCTGAGATTTGAGAAGGCGGTACTAAACTGCTGAAACGCCGCCAGAATTCCACTCGATCCCGTTATATCGAACAATTGATTGATTGGGGCCAGTTGCTGTGTCTGTGTCTGGCTGAACGAGGCCTCGGATGACCCCGCCTGGACCTGGGCGTCGGTCAGCGAATTCCCGGTCGAGTTCAGACTGATCAGGTCGCCATTATTCGATCCTGGCGCATTGCTGCCAATCGGAAGGATGGTGGCTTTTTGGGCGGCATAGCCGGGTGTTGAGGCGTTCGCGATGTTGGCTTGATCGATCCCCAGGGCTTGAGTGAACGCCTGAAGGGCTGTCGAAGAAATCTGCAGGGCTGAAAGAAGTCCGCTCATCACTCTGTACCGGAAACAGCATAGTCAACCATGGCGCGACTGACGTTTCCAGCCGAAACCTGGTATGAACCACCCTGAACCATCGCCGTCAACTGCTGTAAGCGCGCGGTACGGTCCGCAGAAAGCCGCTGCAACGCACTGGAAGGCCCCGAGATCTGAATAGAGTCCCCGGCAGACGCGTTGCGGCTTGTCCCGCTGGAACCCGCTCGCGAAGAGCCGGCCGCTGCTGTCTGACTGGCGTCACCTGACCCCTCTATACCCGCGCCCGTCAAAGCCGTATCCAGTTGTAGCCTCATCGCTTTCCTTTACCTCTTAGTTCCGCACGATGCCGGAAATCAGCAATTTCCGGTCAAATAAGTGTCGACAGGCCACGTAGTCCGCGCTTCGACAGAGCCCGGCGGAGCCGGCAAAGAGCGCTGCGGTGAAGCTGACAGGCACGGCTCTCATGAACTCTCAGGACCGCGCCAATCTCCCGCAGGCTGTAATCCCGGGAATAACGCATTCGCACCACAGCACGGTGCCGCGCCGGTAAGCGGGCGACTTCTTCGCCCAGGATCGCCGCGTTCTGGCTCCTCGACAGCAAACTGTGAGGCGAGTCTTCGGCACGGGCCGAGAGTATGTTCTCCAGATCCGGCGGTTCGTCGCCAGTCGAAAACTGAGGTACAAATTGCGACCGGAGGCGATCGGAATGGCGTCTTACGGTATCCAGAATCTCGCCCCGAATCCTGAACTTAGCGTAGCCCGCCAGGGGCGCACCGCAGTGTGCGGAAAATGTCCTGATTGCCTGGAGCAGACCTACATTACCGGCCTGAATCAGATCCGAGAGTTCAATACCGGCATCGCGCGGCAACGTGGCGTGGACCTTAGCCGCCAGAATTCGAACAAGGCGGCCCAGATCCGGTTCCACCGCGACTAAACTGGTCTGAAAGAACGCGGGACTGTCAGCGGTCCAACGCGTATCCATTAACGTCTCTGCCATTGCTACGAAAAGAGTGGCGCAAGCGGAGAATGTTCTCACAGAAAGAACTTACATATGAGCCAGCCCCAGCACCGGGACTCGCGAACGAACGCCCGACTGTTCAGAAGCGGGCGCGAGCGAGATCCTTATTTCAAACGTGTGATCTTCTGTTTCAAATGCCAGAGCGACAGCCCGAAGCCCGGATGCATTCCGGAACTCGAAATTCCGCCCGTGTATTACAGTCGGAACGCTTATAGCGAGTGGCCCCGTGACAGGCTCCAGGCCATTCTTGATATTCCCGATCATCATGTTCGTTATTTCCGCGACCACATCGAGAACCTCTTCGTTGATGGCTGGCGAACCAGTTTCAGGCTCATCGCCTAACATCCGGGCGCAAAGGAGGCTGGCCAGCGCGGGCGAACAACAAAAAACGCCTGAGCCGGCCCATTCGCCTGTGATACCGACCAGAGAAATAATTCCGAGTTCTGGCCGACGGGTGGGGCCCGCAGCGCCAGTGAACCGCACTTTCATCTCCAGCATTGTCGAAAATACTTCAGCAGTCGCTTCCGTTACACTTCGTTCCAGCAGTTCCTGATCTATCACAAGTTTCCTTTCCAGTCAGCGCCGCTCGGTCCCGGGACTGCCTGCTGGTTTCTATATCGGCTCCGCAACGGCGCGGGTTTAGAGGGTTGTTTACTTTATCTGCAAAAATATTCGCTAAAGTTTTTTCGTTTCGCGTCGATAGAAGAGTCAGAACAATGAATTTCATCTGGCTGGAAACCTCATCCGAAGAAAAATCCGACCTTCCGCGATTTCGGGATGACATTATTCCGGTGAGCTATTCGAACTGCCAGCAAGGCATGAATACCGATTCCGGTTGTGATGCGATCATCGCCGAGGTCAGAAACATAGAAGATGCCGGGCATGCATTCCGCGTGCTGGAAGCATCGAATTGTTCCGTTTGGATCTACCACCCCGCGGCGACGGTGGAATCGAGTGTTGCTTTCATCAAAGCGGGTGCGTCGCAGATTCTAACGAACCTGGACAAGGTGGAACGGGCTTTGAACTCTTCCCTTGAATCCAGGTCAGTCGATGCTGCGCAGAATAAGGCCCTGATTGGCCGGCATAGCTCCATGCAGGCGGTTTCAACGAGCGTCGCTTTGGTCGCCAACAGGCGCTGCACCGTGCTCATTGAAGGAGAGACGGGGACAGGCAAAGAAGTCGTGGCGCGCGAAATCCATCGCTCGGGAAGTCGATCGCGGGGGCCCTGGGTTGCGGTCAACTGCGGAGCCATTCCGGAGGCCCTGCTCGAAGCCGAGCTCTTCGGCCACGTCAAGGGCGCATTTACGGGCGCCGTACAGGGCAGAATCGGAAAATTTGAAGCGGCGGATCACGGAACGATTTTTCTGGACGAAATCGGCGACATGCCTGTGGCCGTTCAGGCAAAACTGCTGAGGGTTCTGCAGGAACGGGAAGTCGAGCGGCTGGGCGGGAATGAAAAGATCCGTCTCGATGTCAGGGTGATCGCTGCCACCAACGTGAATCTCAGAGAGAAAGTTAAGGCGGGCCTCTTCAGGCAGGATTTGTATTACCGGCTGAACGTCTTTCAAATCACTCTGCCGCCGCTGCGCGACCGCATGGACGATACACCTGCGCTCGCCAGGCACTTCGTAACGAAAATATGCGCAGCCGAGCATGTTAAACCACGGAGCTTAGACAATTCGGCGCTTCAACTGCTCATGCAGCACGACTGGCCCGGCAACGTCCGCGAGCTGGAAAATGTGATCGAGACGGCAGTGATACTCAGCGGCGATCGTTCCAGTGTTTTTGCGTCGGACATTCGCATTAATACCGGCGCTTCGCAGGACGTGATCTCAGAGCAGCCCGGGCGAGTTTCTATCCCATCGGACGGCCTGGATTATCAGCAAGCTCTGGAGAAGTTCGAGCTCGATCTGCTCACCCAGGCGCTTGCAAGGACTCGGGGGAACAAGACCGCGGCCGCGGAACTGCTCAGCCTGAAACGCACCACCCTGTCGGCGCGGATGCGCGTCCTCGAGACCCGGTTGCCCCGCCTCGTGGCTTAGTACCCTGTCAAACAAGCCCTGGCCGTCAGTGCAGCAAAATTTTCGGCTGAACGCCGATGGTGGCATGGCGGTGGTTTTCGAGCTGCGGCGGATGAATCCGGCAGCATTGCATTTGTGCGATGCTCTGGCATCATCCGTGTCCATGCCGCCATATACGCCCTGGCCAGATCGACAGAAGGACTCTCCGCCTGCAGGGAAACTTGCTACCTGGTAAGCAGGATGCGCGAGACGCCGGCGAGAAGGTGCATCTCCCGTCTGCCCATGCCTACGGCTGAGGCGGCATTTTCCGGCGACATCCCGGAGCGAAGAAGTTGCATCGCCTGAGAGCGTGTGGACCGTGTAATGCCGCCTTTCGCTGCAGCATCCATACTCTGCGCGCTTCTTTCCAGCACGGAAAGACTTTCGCCAAGGCGCGCAATCTGGTCTGCACACTCCGTATGTTGAGCGCGCACCATGGATTCCAGTTCAGACCGAAGCGCGGCCGCCTCCGCCTGGTTACGAATACTTTGCCTTCTGAGCGCCAGCCTACAAGTCAGTGCGGCCAGAATACCGCAGGCGCCCGCGATCAGACCCGGATCGGGAATCATCAAACTCTTGCTCCCTTGTGGAAGGTATCCGCCATTCCGGTTCGCAGCCGTTCTTCCCGGCTGGCCAGCTGGCTGATGCGAACTCCATAATTGCCGTCGACCACCACTACTTCCCCTCTGGCGATGACGCAGTTGTTCACAATTACTTCGACGGGATCGGTCACGAAACGGTCCAGTTCCACGATCGAACCGGTATTCAGCTTCAGCACTTCCCGGATCTGCAGCGATGTTCGCCCGAATGAAACGGCTATGGGAAGTGCTACTTCGAGGAGAAGATCGAAGGTCTTCGAAACCGAGTTGTCTCTCGATGCAGGAGTTCTCACTTCCTCAGGCCTGGCTTCCACTGAATTCGCCAGTTCTTTGGTCCAGCCGGCCTTGAAAGTCCAGGCCTGACCTTTTTCGCCCGTTACGGTAAATGCTCTCCAGCTAACTCCCGGTGGTTCGGCCGCGATCTCGCTGCCATCGGTTAGCGTTACTTCCCTGCCCTGATCCGCTGTGAGCCCTGAGGCAATACCGGCAGCGGTCTGATTCAGAATTTCCTGCCAGGTGGATCGGCAGTCCTCTTCCGCAACCTGGTCGATGCCGGCGGCTTCAAGCGTGATCCGGCCGAGCGCTTCCCACAGATCTTTACCGGCGGCAATCCAGAATGAAGGTCCGCCGACCGGCGAAAACGCCTGTTGCCACGTTATTGCTTCTCCGAGCGCCGGAATATCCGCACTTACTGCCGGCGTCACGTTGAAAGTCTGGCCGGTCATACTTCCCATCGACTGGCCCAGCGCGGAAATAACGTGATCGATCAGCCTGGCGTCGCCCGTCATGACCTCACTCCTGGCCAGCGCTTCGCCATGCCGGTGCGCAGCCGCAATATCGCCTGAGATTTGATCTGTGACACGCGTGACAGGTGAATTCCCATAACTTCCGCAATCTCCCGAAGAGTCAACTCTTCATAGAAGTAGAGACTGAGGACAGTTTTCTCAACTTTTGGAATGCGATCAATGGAAGAGGCGATCAGCCGCTCCAGTTCCGACCGCTCCATCTGCACCTCTGGCGACTCTTCGGCCGAGGCCGCATATTTCAGGATCACGGGAGAATCGCTTTCTTCCCGCACAAATTCCAGTTCGCCGATGTTCAGCGTTTCCATTTCCGTCAGTTTGTGACGGTAGTCATCTATGCTGATATTCAGCTCGGCCGCAATTTCAGCCTCCTCCGGGATCCGGCCCAGACGCTGTTCGGCGCGCGCAATGGCCAACTCGAATTCCCGGGCCTGCCTGCGCTTTAGACGGGGCGCCCAGTCGGCTTCGCGCAGACTGTCCAGGATGGAACCCCGGATGCGGAATTCCGCATAAGTCTTGAGCTTCACGTTCTGACGGGTGTCGAAGTTGTCGATGGCCTGAATCAGGCCGACGACGCCCGCGGACAAAAGATCATCAAAACAAATTGTTTCCGGTAAACGCTCGTGGATTTTGCGCGCGACAAGGCGCACCTGCGGCAAGTGCTCAAGAATGAGCCGGTCACGCTCATCCCCGGACAATCCTTCGGCCTGATAGTAATAAGCCGCCGCCGCCAAGATTGCTCCTTACGCCGCCGCCCGCGCTGATCTGGTCTGTGAAGCGTCGGAAATCACGTTCTGCGCAGATTCCAGCCACAACGACTGGGCCAGCCGTTCACCGCTGATCTCTTCGAGATCCTCGGGTATCCGTTGTCCTGTGCCGCAGAACGTACCGGGAATGCCGCTGCGCACCAGGGCCTCCACAACGGATGTCATCCGCAGAGTCTCATCCAAACCGGTAAACAGAAGCCTGGAGGGTTCGAGATCCGCGAAGCGAGTAATCACACTGGCTATATCGGCTAAATTGGTGTCGGCCCTTAGGACCAGATGTTTTTCGATCTCCGGCCTGGCAGCGAATAACGACCTGAACTCCGCCATTTCGTTTCTGTCGGCCGGTGAGAGACCGGGTGTATCGATCAGTGCCAGGCCCTTCCAGTTCTCGCCATTCAACGCGAGATTCAGGCTCGCCAGAGACTCGAATGCCTGACAGGGTACACCGAGGATTGCCCCAAACCGCGCCAGTTGTTCCGGCGCTCCCACACAATGCGCACCGGCACAATAAATTCGCACGGGCACTCTCCGCGCCAGACCCATGGTCACTGCGATTTTCACGAGCGAAATTGTCTTACCTCGGCCCGGCTGTCCGACAAAGGCAAGCGTCCGCGACTCGCCGTCTCTCATGCCGACAAAGGGCGCTACAGCGATGCGGCTCACGAGTTCACTCAGAACGGCGGAATCACGATTACCCGGACGATGCTCCGAGCCTTCGGCAATCTCCGCTGCCGTCTCGTGGGATAAGCCCGATGCGACCAGCCGCTCTTTGACCCAGCTATCCTCTTCTGCCGGTTCAGGGACTGCCTGGCCGCGACCCAGCGCAACGCGTAAGGAAGCCAGTTGCTGCCGGATTTCGTCCATATCCGAAGCCGGCTGCGTGCGCGCCGACCTCGTGGCGCTGGCAGGACCGCGCGGCGAAGTCTCGTGTCCAGCCGCCGCGGCGCGTGATTTGACTTCGTTCGGATCCCATGCGAACGTGACCTCGAGCCGGCCAAACTGGCGGGCTTCCGCCGGGGTAGGACGGGAACTCACCAGCAGGGCATTTTCGCCCAATTCGCGACGGGCTACTTCGAGTGCCGCGGGAACGCTGCTTGCGAAATACGCTTTGGTTTCCATTTACTGAATCACTCCCAGAGAGATAACTTTGATTCCGGCGGGAATTTCGCTGTGCGCCAGAAAAAACAGATTTGGAATGGACGCTTCCACCGCTTGACGCAGGAAGAAGCGGCAAGCGGAACTTGTAATCACGACAGTGGGCGATTCGATGGGGCCAACCCCTCGGTTCAGCCTGTCGAGAAGGTCGCGAAGCGCATTCGGCGCGAGCGCAAGAGAACTATTTGTTTCACCATTCTCTACACCGCCCTCGGCAAAGCGCTCGAGCTGGGGTTCGAGAAAATACGCGGGCAGTTCTCCGGCGGCATTCAGATACGGCTTCACAACGACACGGCGAATCGACTGGCGAACATAGTCCGTCAGCAGCACGGGATTACGGGTGGCCGGCGCAGCTTCGCCGAGAGCTTCCAGGATGGAGACTGCGTCGCGAATCGAAACACGCTCGCGCAGCAGGTTCTGGACCACCTTCTGAACCGTGGCCAGGGACAACAATTTCGGAACCAGATCTTCCACTACGCGCGCATTTTCCACGCTCACGCGATCCAGCAACTTCCTGGCCTCCTGACGCGAGAAGAGCTCATACGCGAGGCGTTTGATCAGTTCCGCCAGATGCGTGCTCATCACGCTCAACGGGTCGATAACCGTAAAGCCTCGCGCGCGGATGCTCTCGGCCTGCGACGATGGCACCCACCACGCGGAAACGCCGAATGCCGGGTCCTTCGTGGGCCTGCCTCCGGGCGGCGGCTCGGAAGACGTAAGCGCGATGGCTAGTTCCGAACCCTGGGGAAGCTCGAAGCGGGCGATCTCAATACCCTTCAGACAAATCGAATATTCGCGCGCGCGCAGCCCGAGGTTGTCGGTCACGCGAACCGCCGGAATGATAAAGCCCAGCTCCGTGGCAAGCTGTCTGCGGATGCTGCCGATTCTGCGCAACAACGGCGAATTAACACCTTCCGAGATAAATGAGATGAGGCTGACTCCGACTTCGATCGAGAGCGGTTCCACCCGCAGTAAATCATCGAGATTCTCCCTGGCTGGACGCGCGGATCCGGCATTCGCATCAGGCAGCAGCTTCTGCCCGGCGCGCTTCTTCATCCGCCACCCGATGGCCCCTACGCCGGAGCCAAGCACCAGGAAAGGCAGCGTGGGCAGACCGGGAAACGCAGCGAGAGCGATCAGAATTCCGCTCGACAGCAGCAGCGGCTGAGGCGAGCCGAAGATCTGTCGCTTGAACTCCACGCCAATCCGATTGTCGGAACTGGCCCGCGTGATGATCATGGCGCCCGAGATAGAAATCATCAGCGCGGGGATCACTGTGACCAGACCGTCGCCGATCGTCAGCACTGTATAGGTCTGGAGCGCCTTCATCACGTCGACGCCATGTTGGATGACGCCGATGAGCAGCCCTGCGACGATGTTGATGCCGGTGATCAGAACACCCGCCACCGCATCGCGTTGGGTGAACTTGCTGGCACCGTCCATGGCGCCGAAAAATTCGGCTTCGCCTGCCAGTTGTTTCCGGCGGCGGCGTGCTTCCGCTTCGTCGATCAGGCCGGCATTGAGATCGGAGTCGATCGACATCTGCTTGCCCGGCAGCGAATCGAGAGTGAAGCGCGCGGTGACTTCCGAAATGCGCACCGCACCATGGTTGATCACGATGTACTGGATGGCGATGAGAACCAGGAAGATCACGGCGCCCATGATGTAATTCCCGCCGACTACA
>ODAK010000427.1_pt1 | contig 48488 bp, 44 predicted proteins | sample 1539591 | NCBI WGS metagenome assembly ODAK01 (sample SAMEA3539303, study PRJEB22396) | soil metagenome | biome: tundra; feature: field; material: soil | place: USA | collected 2010-05 | depth 0.15 m
CTGTCATCACCGGCTCCAGCCACCCTGCCTCTGACGCTGGTCTCGGGTGGAGGCTAGCCTGTCCTGCGAAAGGTGGCAGGAATGCAATCAGGGCAATCGCCTCAGTGGCGCCCGCTCAAGCGTCATGACAGTCATATGGCCGAGCAGATGGTGGCGCGGGCCGCGGAGCTGGCCAGGGATTCCCATGCCCGGACCCGGCACGCTGCGGTACTGGTGAAAGACGGCAGCCTCATCGCCTGGGGCACCAACGGGGTGCCGTTTCCCGGGGAAGACCACTGCTATTGCAAGGTCGGCGAGACCAGCAATCATGACCAGTGCCGGACGCATGCGGAACAACGGGCAATCACGCTGGCCCGGGACGGCGACGGCTGGCGGATGCTGCAGAATTCCAAGCTGATTTACGTGCGGCTCGAGGCGGACGACTCGGTCCGGCTGGCGGAACCACATTTCTGTGCCCGCTGCAGCCGTCTCGCGTTGTCCCTCGGAGTGGCCGAGTGGATCTTCGCCTTGTCCGAGGGCCTGGTCGGATACTCCGCGGCCGAATATGACCGGATCGCCCAGCTCAGGTGGTAGCGCCGCCCAGGCTGGCCGCGGGACGAGCCGGGAGGCCATGCTGGACCCGGACATCGTGCTCGGGCCGACCCGCCGCCGCGCGCATGGGCGCGGTCAGCGAGGTCATCGGCCATCCTGGCCAGTCAGTACGGGAGGGTCAGCGCGGCCAGGAGGCGGGCAGCAGCGGTATGGCGTTGGTCCGGACCACGTTCGAGTAGAAGCGGGCGCTCGCCTTGGGGATACGGCGCTGGGTGCCGAAGTCCACGAAGACGATCCCGAACCGCTTCTGGTAACCCCAGCCCCATTCGAAGTTGTCCATCAGCGACCAGACGAAGTACCCAGCTAGGTTGGCGCCGTCTTTGATGGCCCGCGCGGCCGCCTCCAGGTGGGTGTGCAGGTACTTGACCCGCTCGACGTCGTTCACCTCGCCCTCCGGGTTCACGTAATCCTCGGCCGCACGGCCGTTCTCGGTGACATAAAGCGCCAGGCCGGGGGCCTGCTTGGAGATGTCCACCAGGATCTGGTGCAGCCCGCTGGGATCGACGAGCCAGCCCATGTTCGTCCGCTCCAGGTCTTCCGGGAGGTACTCGACGACGCCTGGTACCTGGCAGCGAGCCGGGTTTTCATTGCGCCTGAGGTCGGCGGGGTCTCCGGCCCGCAGGAAGATCGGCGAGTAGTAGTTGACGCCCAGGAAGTCCAGCGGCTGCCTGATCGTCTCCAGGTCGCCGTCGGCGATGAGCGAGGACGGCGGGAGCAGGGCCGCCGGAACCTGCTCCGGGTACCGGCCGTGCAGCACCGGCTCAAGGTACAGGCCGTTCGCCGCCGCGTCGGTGATCAGCCGCGCCTGCTCCAGGGCCGCGGAGCCGCCGTCACCGAGCACGCGGACCGGGTGCACGTCCAGGGTGAGGCCGACCTCGGTCGCGCCCAGGCTGCGCAGGGCCTGAGCCGCCAGCCCGTGCGCGAGCAGGAGGTGATGGGTGGCGGCCGCCGCGGCCTCGGCGTCGCGCAGCCCGGGGGCGTGGTCGCCGGTGCGGTAGCCGTTGTTCGACACGACCTGCGGCTCGTTCAGGGTGATCCAGCGGACGACCCGGTCGCCGAGGGCTTCGGCGGTGAGCGCGGCGTACTCGGCGAACCGCTCGGCCGTGCTGCGCACCGTCCAGCCGCCCTCGTCCTGGAGTTCCTGAGGCAGGTCCCAGTGGTAGAGGGTGGCGGTGGCCGCGATGCCGTGCTCGCCCAGCTCATCGAGGAGCCTGCGGTAGTAGTCCAGGCCGTGGGCGTTCGCGGGTCCGCGGCCGCCCGGCTGTACCCGTGGCCAGGAGATGGAGAAGCGGTAGGAACTCAGCCCGAGCGAGGCCATCAGGGCGACGTCCTCGCGGTAGCGGTGGTAAGAATCGCAGGCGATGTCGCCGGTGTCACCGCCGCGGACCTTGCCCGGCGTGTGGCTGAAGGTGTCCCATATCGACGGTCCCTTGCCGTCGATGACCGCTGCTCCCTCGATCTGGTACGCGGCCGTCGATGCTCCCCAGATGAACCCTGGGGGGAAGTCCAGGGCGCCGTCAGCATCTGTTGCCGTTCCCGTCATCAGGCTCTCCTTTTGTGTGGCGGTGGACCCTTGACGGCCCCTGTGCTGAGGGTTAGTGTAAGCGCTTAGATTTCGGTTGTAAACGCTTACATGACGGTTATATGACAGCACGATGTCCAGCTCGTAGACCTGGTATTTCAAGGGAAAGAGCAATGCAGCTGATCGGGAACCCGTGGTAACCCTCTACGACGTCGCCCACCTGGCCGGCGTTTCCACCGCGACGGTCTCGCGGGTGGTGCACGGCCAGGACCGGGTTCGCGATGCCACCAGGATCCGGGTGCAGCAGGCCATCGACGAGCTCGGTTACGTACCCGATGGTGCCGCCCAGAGCCTGTCCCGCCGCCGCAAGGACGTCATCGGCCTGGTCTGCGTGGAGCGCCCGGCGCGGCAGTACGACATCGAGAACATGAACCTGCTGTTCTACGACGAGGTGCTGCGCGGCGTCGAGGCGCGGATCCGCGATCATGACTGGTCGCTGCTCATCACCTTCCTGCAGGGCGCCAATGATCCCGGCTTCCCCCGGCTGGAGTCGTTCACCGGCAAGGCGGACGGCATCTTGATCGGCGAGGGAATCGTTCCCTCCCCCTTCATCGAGCGGCTCGCGGCGCGGGTGCCGGTGGTGATCTTCGCGGGCACCCCGGACGAGAAGGCCGCCGACGTGGTGACGGCGGACAACCTGTCCGGCTCGGCGGCCGTCGTGACCCACCTCATCCGAGACCATGGCAGGCGGCGGCTGTTCTGGGTGCATGGTCCCGCGGATTCCCCTGACTCCCGCGAACGGCGGCTCGGCCTGGACCACGTGCTCCGGGCCAACCCGCAATGCCAGCTCGTCGGTTTCTTCCAGGGCTATTACAGCGTCCAGAGCGGCGAGCAAGCCGGCGAGGCGCTGCTGGCCATGGGCCGGGAGAACCTGCCCGACGCGGTCGTGTCGGCCAACGACCAGATGGCGATCGGGGTCCTCAAGGCTCTGGCCCGGGCCGGCGTCCGGGTGCCGCAGGACGTGGCCGTGGCCGGCTTCGACGACATCTTCCCCGGCAGCTTGTGCGACCCTCCGCTCACCACCGTTCATCAGCCGATGCGCATGCTGGGCGAGCGGGCCTGCGCCCGGCTGCTTGACCGGATCGCCAACCCGGCCCTGCCGACCACGGTCGAACTGCTGGCCACCGAGCTGGTGCTGCGGTCAAGTTGCGGCTGCCCGCCCGGCACCGTCATCCGCCAGCCTGTGCCGACGCTTGACCTGCCGCGCCCGGACCCGGCCGCGATGGCGTCCCTGCCCGCACGCCGGCCGGGTGCCAAGTCCGCCCGCCGGCCCGCCCGGCAAGCCGCGAAGGCCTAGGAGCCGCCATGTCCTTTATTCTCCGCCGCCTGATGTTCTACGTCGTGGCCGCCTGGGTGGCGCTCACCGTCAACTTCTTCATCCCGCGCGCCATGCCGGGCAACGCGGTCCAGTCCATCATGGCGAAGTTCCCCGGCAGCCTGCAGCCGTCGGCCTACAAGGCCCTGGAGGCGATGCTCGGGGTGGGGAACCCCGGCTCGATCTGGCATCAGTACGGGTCGTACCTGGACGACGTCTTCCACCTCAACTTCGGTACCGACGTCACGCAGTACCCCGCCCCGGTCTCCACGCTGCTCGCCGAGACCATCCCGTGGACGCTCACCCTGGTCGGATCGGCGACAGTCATCGCCTTCATCGTGGGCACCGGGCTCGGCATCGTGGCCGGCTGGCGGCACGGCGGCGCGCTGGACCGGGTGCTGCCTGGCCTGATGTTCCTGCAGGCGATCCCCTACTTCTTCTTCGCGCTGATCCTGCTCGAGCTGTTCGCCGCCAAGCTGCACGTGTTCCCGCTCGGCCAGGGGTACGCGGAAGGCCTGGTACCTGGATGGCACGCGGACTTCATCGGCAGCGCCATCTACCACTCCCTGCTCCCGGCCCTGACCATCGTGCTCACCTCGATCGCCGGCTGGATGCTGCAGATGCGCAACGTCATGATCACCACGGTCGGCGAGGACTACGTGATCGCGGCCCAGGCCAAGGGCCTGCCCAACCGCCGGGTCATCTTCACCTACGCGGCACGCAACGCGATCCTGCCCCAGTTGCAGGGGTTCGGCCTGGCGCTCGCCTTCGTCGTCTCCGGCGCCCTGATCATGGAGATCGTCTTCTCCTACCCGGGCATCGGCGAGCTGCTGCTCACCGCGGTCACCTCGGAGGACTACCCGCTGATGCAGGCGATCTTCCTGGTCATCACCTTCGCCGTGCTGCTCGCCAACATGATCGTCGACCTGATCATCGTGCTGTCCGATCCTCGTGCGCGAGCCAGGGAGGCCACCCGATGACCGCCGTCCTGCCCCTGTCCGCCGACGCCGCCGTGCTGCCCAGGGAAGACGCCCAGCCCGGCCGCTGGCGGCGGATGCCGCCCAAGGCCAAGGTCGGCGCCGTCCTGCTCGGCCTGTTCGTGCTCGCCGCCATCATCGGGCCCATGGTCGCGCCGTACGACCCCTCGTATCAGAACCCCTCGCCCGCCTTGTCGCTGCAGGCGCCGAACGGCGCGCACCTGCTCGGCACCACTCAGAGCGGGCAGGACGTCCTATCTCAGCTGCTGATGGGGATCCGGCTCACCCTCGAGCTCGCCCTTATCGTCGGGGTGATAGCCACGGCGCTCTCGGTCATCGTCGGCGTGACCTCCGCTTTCCTCGGCGGGGTGTGGGACGAGGTGCTGTCGCTTGTCTCCAACGTGTTCCTGGTCATCCCGGCCCTGCCGCTGCTCATCGTGCTGCTCGGCTCCCTGCAGACCAAGGGGCAGACCGCGACCATCATCGTGCTCAGCGTGCTCGGCTGGCCGTGGGGGGCCAGGGTGATCCGCGCGCAGACCCTGGCCATCCGCAACCGCGACTTCATCGCGGCCGCGAGGGAGACCGGGGAGAAAACCTGGCGGATCATCAGCTTCGAGATGGTGCCGAACGAGGTGAGCCTGATCGCGGCGAGCTTCGTGAACACCGTCTTGTACGCGATCGGCGCGTCGGTCGCCCTGGCGTTCATCGGCGTGGCCAACCTGAACGCCTGGAGCCTGGGCACGATGCTCTACTGGGCGGAGAGCCAGCAGGCGCTTGAGCTCGGGGCCTGGTGGTGGTTCGTGCCGCCGGGCCTGGCCGTGGCCCTCATCGGGACCGGCCTGGTGCTGCTGAACACCGGGATCGACGAGCTCGGCAACCCGCGGCTGCGCGACGCGACCAGCGCCAGCCGGATCGCCGGGTACTGGCTGCCGCCCGCCGACCCGACGCCGGTGCTGGCCGAAGTTTCGCAGCACCGCGGCAAGCTGGCCGGGCTCCTGCACTCCTTCTCCCGCAGTTCACTGCTCGACGAGACCGAGAGGGGCGGGCACCGATGAGCGCGCACCCAGACCACGCCCCGGCCACCGCCTCCCCGGTCGCCGCCCCCGCCGCCGCCCGGCCGGATACGGTGCTGGAGATACGGGACCTGTCGGTCGTCTACCGGACCCCGGGCGGTGACGTCCGGGCCGTGGACCAGGTGAACCTCGACCTGGCGGCCGGGGAGGTCATCGGCCTGGCGGGCGAGAGCGGCTCAGGTAAGTCCACCCTGGTCTACGGTGCCTCCCGGCTGCTGCGGGCCCCGGCCCTGATCACCAGCGGCAGCGTCCGCTACGCCGGCCGCCGGGTGACCAGGCCGGTCGATGTGCTCACGATGAAGCCGGACGAACTGCGGCGGCTGCGCTGGCGCGAGATCGCGATCGTGTTCCAGAGCGCGATGAACGCGCTGAACCCGGTGCTCAACGTCCGCGACCAGCTACTCGACGTCATGCGCGCCCACCTGCGGATCGGAAGGGACGAAGCGCGGGAGAAGGCGGCGTCGCTGCTCGACCTGGTGGGAATCCCGCGCTCCCGCCTGCGCAGTTATCCCCATGAGCTGTCCGGCGGCATGCGCCAGCGGGTGATGATCGCGATGGCGCTGGCCACCGATCCCGAGGTCGTCATCATGGACGAGCCGACCACCGCGCTCGACGTGGTGGTGCAGCGGGACATCCTGGCCCAGATCGTGGAGCTCAAGGAACGCCTCGGCTTCTCGATCCTGTTCATCACCCACGACCTGTCCCTGCTGCTCGAGCTGGCCGACCGGATCGCGGTGATGTACGCCGGGCAGCTGCTGGAGATCGGCACGGCCGACGAAATCCACCACGAGCCGTCGCATCCCTACACCAGGGGACTGCTCAATTCCTTCCCCTCGCTGCACGGCCCGCGCCGTGAGCTAGCCGGGATTCCCGGCTCACCACCGGACCTGCGGAACCCGCCGCCCGGCTGCCCGTTCCTGCCGCGCTGCGGCTACGGCACGACCGCGTGCCGCGAGGTCGACATGCACCTGCTGCCCGTGACCAGCTCCAAGGATCCCAGTCACGTGACGGCCTGCCCGTTCGTGCTCCCGCAGACACCGGCACCGCCGGGACCCGCGAAGGCGCAAGCACAGCCGGAAACCGCCGGGGAGCTGGGAGCATGAGCGAGCAGACGCAAACGCTGACGTCCGCGGCCGCGGCCCGCGGGCCGCTCGCCATGGAGGCGATCTCGGTCAGCAAGGACTTCCGCATCGGCCGCCGCCAGATGCTGCACGCGGTGCGCGACGTCTCTTTCAACCTGTACCGCGGGGCGGTCGTGGCGCTCGTCGGCGAGAGCGGCTCGGGCAAGTCGACCGCCGCCCGGCTGCTGGCCGGGCAGGAAAGCCTCACCTCCGGCGTCATCCGGCTGGAGGGCAAGCGGGTCAAGGTGGCGAGCCGCGGGGACTTCCGCCGCTACAAGAGCCAGGTCCAGCTGGTCTTCCAGGATCCGTTCTCCTCGCTGAACCCGGTGCACACGGTGCGCTACCACCTGGAACGCCCGGTGAAGCTGCACCAGGGCAAGGACGTCCACGTCGACACCGAGGTCGCCGCCCTGATGGAGCAGGTAAGGCTCACCCCGGCGAAGCACTTCCTGGCCAAGTACCCGCATGAGCTCTCCGGCGGCCAGCGCCAGCGGGTCTCCTTCGCCCGGGCGCTGGCCGCCCGCCCGAGCGTGCTGCTGGCCGACGAGCCGGTTTCCATGCTGGACGTCTCGATCAGGCTCGAGATGCTAGCCCTGCTCGACGACCTACGCCAGCGCTTCAAGCTGGCCATGCTGTACATCACCCACGACATCGCCTCCGCGCGCTACTTCGCCGACGAGGTGCTGGTCATGTACGACGGCGAGATCGTGGAGCGCGGCCCGGCCGAGGAGGTCACCCAGCAGCCGGCCCACCCCTACACCCAGCTGCTGGTCGCCTCGGCCCCGGACCCGGACAACCTCGGCAGCACCCTGCGACGCAAGACTCACCGAAGCAGCGCCCAGGACACCTCGGGACGGGAGGGATCTGAAGCAGCCCAGAAACCGGGGAGCGCGGCGGCGGCCGGCTGTCCCTTCAGCCCTCGGTGCCCGTTCGCCGACGACCACTGCTACCGGGAAGACCCGGCCCTGATGCAGATCTCGGCCACCCGCGGGGCCGCCTGCTGGCACCTCGACGTCGCCGCGCCGGAGCTCGTCGCCGGGCGGCCCGACCACGGACTTACCACCCCCATCCGAAACGAAAACGCGAACTAATCCCCGTATCCAACACGAGAGAAAGACGAAACTGATGAGGAGAACGCACAGCTATAGACGGCTCTGCGCGGTAGCGGCAGCCGGCCTGCTCGCGGGCGGGCTCGCCGCCTGTTCGTCGAGTTCGAGCTCAAGCTCGAGCCCGGGCGCGGCGAACACCGGCACGGCCACCGGAAAGACCCTGGTCATGGAGAGCTCCCCGGAGACCGCCATCACCCAGGCGTTCAACCCGTTCATCACCACCGAACCCGCCTGGGGCATGGGCGCGACGGGGCTCATCTATGAGCCGCTGATCCAGTTCGACCTCGCCGCGCCGCCGAAGTACTACCCGTGGCTCGCCACGGGCTACACCTGGTCCAACGGCGGCAAGACGATCGCCTTCCCGATCCGCACGGGCGTGAAGTGGAATGACGGCTCGGCGTTCACCCCGGCGGACGTGGCCTACACCTTCAACCTGGTGAAGAGCAGCGCGGCGATCAACATCGACGGCCTGAAGATCTCCAGCGTGAGCACATCAGGCAACACCGTCACGCTCACGTTCCCGACCCCCCAGTACACCAACCTGGAGGAGATCGCCGGCACCGCGATCGTGCCGCAGGCGATCTGGAGCAAGGTCGGCAGTAAAGCAGCGGCGACCTTCGCGGACGCGAACCCGGTCGGCACCGGCCCCTACAAGCTGGGCAGCTTCACGCCGCAGGGTTTCACGCTGGTGAAGAACCCGGACTACTGGCAGGCGTCTTTGGTCAAGGTCCCCAAGGTCTTCTTCCCGGTCTACGCCTCCAACACCGGCGCGCTCAGCGCGCTGTTCTCCGGGCAGATCGACTGGACCGGGAACTTCATCCCCGGTCTGCAGAAGAGCTTCGTGGACACCTCGCCGAGCACCCACCACTACTGGGAGGCGCCCGGTGGCACCAATAGCCTCATGCCGAACCTGAACAAGTGGCCGACCAACCAGCTGGCCGTCCGGCAGGCCATCAGCCTGGCCATCAACCGCAACGTCATCGCCGCCGAAGGTGAGGCCGGCCTGGAGGACCCGGTCCTCAACGCCACCGGCCTGACCCTGCCGACCTTCAGCGCCTGGAGCGGCCCGGTCGCGAACATGACCGTCTCCGCCACGGCCGACCCGGCCGCCGCCAAGAAGGTACTGCAGAGCGCTGGCTATACCCTGGGCAGTAACGGCTTCTTCTCCAAGGGTGGCAAGAGCGTTACGATTGCGATCACCGACCCGTCCGCGTACACGGACTACGCCCAGGACGACGCCCTCGTGGCGCAGGAACTGCGGGCGGCGGGCATCGATGCGACGTTCGTGGGTCAGTCGACCGACGCCTGGAACAGCGATGTGGCGGACGGTAACTTCCAGCTGACCTCGCACTGGTCGAACGGCGGGCTTACCCCGTACAACATGTACGACGGCTGGCTGGACAGCTCGCTGGCCACCGGCAACGCGGCGACGGGTGACTACGAACGGCTGAACAGCCCAGCGATCAACGCCGAACTGGCCACGCTGGCCGGAGCTGCGACGACCGCGGCGCAGGCCGCGGCGCTGGCGCCGATCGCGAAGTACGTGGCCGCCAACCTGCCGGTCATCCCGACCACGACCGCGTCGGAGTGGTTCGAGTACAACTCGCAGAACTACGCCGGCTGGCCGACCCAGCAGAACCCCTACGAGACCGGTCAGCCGTCCGGGACGAACAACGGTCCCGGCTCCGGTACCGACGAGGTGGTCATCCTGCACCTGACCCCGCAGGGCTAGACTCCCAGCGGGTGCCCTAAAGCTGGCCCGCCCCCGGTAACCCCCCCACCGGGGGCGGGCCTTTCCCCGCCCGTCAGGCGAGAGCTAGCAATCAAGGAAGCATCTGCCGATGAGCGCGCCGCCGCGCATCGCCTTCAGCACCCTGGCCTTCCCAGACGCCACCCTGGCCGCGGCCGCCTCGCGCGGCCGGCGCTGGGGCTACGCCGGCATCGAGCTCCGGCTCATCGACGGCGAGCTCATCGACCCGTCGATGCCCGCCAGCGAACGCGCCCGGGTTAAACGGATCCTGACCGCGGCCGGCCTGCCCGTCGTCGCGGTCGACAGCTCGATCCGCCTCACTGATGACGACCCAGGTCCCGAGCTGCGCCGGTTCCTCGAGCTGGCCAGCGACTGGGAATCCCCGCTGATCCGCGTGTTCGGCGGCACCCTGGCCGACCGCGAGCCACCGCACCGGGAACAGCCGCACCGGGAACAGCTGCGCCGGGAACAGCTGCGGGCCGCGGCGCGGGTCCTGGAGGCGGCAGCGCCGCTGGCCAGAAGACTCGGCGTGGCTATCGGCGTGGAAACCCACGACGACTTCTCCGCCTCCTCGGTGGTGGCCGAGCTGCTGGCCCTGACCGACCCGGGCCCCGACCCGGCCTGGGTCGGCGCGGTGTGGGACAGCCACCATCCGCACCGGATGGGTGAGCGGCCAGCCGAGGTGTACGCGAACCTCAGCCCCCGTATCCTGCTCGCGCAGGTCAAGGACGCCCGCCGCACGCCCGGCGGCGGCTGGCAGCTGGTCCTGCTCGGCGCGGGCGAGGTGCCGGTCGCGGACATGCTCGGGCTGCTGATGGCCGGCGGTTACCCGCACTGGATCTCGGTCGAGTGGGAAAAGCACTGGCACCCCGAGATCGAGGCCCCGGAGATCGCGCTGCCCCAGCACCTGGAGCTGCTCACCTCGTGGCTGGAGGCGGCCCAGTGACCAGCGGCTTCGGCATCGTCGGCACCGGGGTGATCGCGGCGATGCACGCCGACGCCATCGCGGCGCTGCCCGGCGCCCGGCTGGTCGCCATCACCGACACCGAGGCCGGGTCCGCCGCGGCGTTCGCCGCCGCGCGCGGCGGCACCGCCGAGCCGCACCTGGACGCGCTGCTCGCCCGGGCTGACGTCGACGTGGTGTGCGTCTGCGTGCCCAGCGGCCTGCACGCCGAGGTCGGCGTCCGGGCGGCCCAGGCCGGCAAGCATCTCGTGGTGGAAAAGCCTATCGATGTCACCCTGGCCGCGGCCGGCCGTCTCATCGAGGCGGCCCGCACGGCCGGCGTCGCCCTGACCGTGATCTCCCAGCACCGCTTCGACCCCGGCCTCATCGAGACCAAACGCCTGCTCAGCGACGGCACCCTCGGCCCGCTCGTGCTCGGTGAGGCCCGCACCAAGTGGTACCGCGGCCAGGCTTACTACGACAGCGCCGGGTGGCGCGGCACCTCGGCCATGGACGGCGGCTCGCTGCTGAACCAGGGCGTCCACTACGTCGACCTGCTCCGCTGGTGCATGGGACCGGTCGCCGAGGTCACCGCGCTCTGCACCACGCAGGCGCATCAGATCGAGGTCGAGGACACCGCACTGGCCATCCTCAGGTTCACCTCGGGCGCCGTGGGCACCATTATGTCGAGTACCGCCGCCTTCCCCGGCTTCCCGCAGCGGCTGGAGATCACCGGGACCAGCGGCACCGTGATCATCGAGGACGGCCAGATCGTCCGCCGCGCGTTCGGGAACGACGCCCGGCCCGACCACGCCCGGCCCGACCACGCCCGGCCCGACCAGACCGGGACGGCCGGCCCGACGCCGCCCGGCGACGGCGGGCGGCCGGGTGCGGCGGCGGACCCGGCGGCCCTGGACGTCTCCGGCCACGCCGCGCAGATCGGCGACCTGCTCGCCGCCGTCGGCGAAGGGCGTGAACCCGCGGTCGGCGGCCAGGCCGGCCGGGACGCGCTGGAGATCGTCTGCGCCGTCTACGAGTCCTCCCGCTCGGGCCGCACGGTAACCCTCGGCTCATGACGGGCACCCTCGCCTCGTGAGCGTCGTCCTGTCCGGCTTCGCCGACGAGATCTCCGCTGACCCGGAGGAACAGCTCGCGACGCTGGCCGCCGAGTCCATCAGGTACCTCGAGCTGCGCAGCGCATGGTCGGTGAACGTCGCCGACTTCACCGCCGGGCAGCTGAGCGCCTTCCGCGCCGCGCTGGACCGCGCCGGGGTCAGGGTCTCCGCGATCGGCTCGCCCATCGGGAAGATCCCGCTCGAGGCCCCGCTCGGCCCCGAGCTTGACCGGCTGCGCCGCATCGCCGACATAGCCGCCGAGCTCGGCACCCCGATCGTGCGCGTCTTTTCCTTCTTCGTCCCGCCCGCCGAGCCGCCTGGGCGGCACCGGCAGCAGGTCATCGACCGGATGGCGGCGCTGGCCGCGATCGCGTCCGAACGCGGCCTGGTCCTCGCCCATGAGAACGAGAAGGAGATCTACGGCGATACCGCTGAGCGGTGCCATGACCTGATCACCGCGGTGGACTCCCCCGCGCTGCGGGCGACCTTCGACGCGGCGAACTTCGTCCAGTGCGGGGTCAGGCCCTTCTCCCAGGCCTACCGCCTGCTCCGGCCCTACCTGGTCTACCTCCAGGTCAAGGACGCGCTGGCGGCCACCGGCGAGGTCGTGCCCGCGGGCCACGGCGACGGTCAGGTCCGGCCGACGCTGGCCGCGCTGCGGGACTCGGGCTTCGAGGGCTTCGTGTCGCTCGAGCCGCACCTGGCGCAGGCCGGCCGCTACGGCGGTTTCAGCGGCCCGGAAGGCTTCACCCGGGCCGCCCGGGCTCTTAAGTTGATCCTGAACGACCTGGGCATCTCCTGGCGTTAACCACCTGGCCGCCCGACGGCCTGGCCCCGTGGACCCGGTCAGGTGGTGCCGATGAGGCCCCAGCGGCGGCGGATGGAGCGGTCGGCCATGCTGAACAGCGTATGCACGAGAATGCCGAGGACCAGGATCACGATGATGATCGCGGTGGCGCTGGCCATGTCGGACTGATCCTGATCGGTGGACAGCAGCACGCCCAGCGAGGGCTGGTTCGCGATGATGACGAGCAGCTCGCCGGCCATCAGGCTGCGCCAGGCGAACGCCCAGCCTTGCCTGAGCCCGGCCACCAGCGCGGGCAGCGAGGCCGGCAGGATCAGGTGCCGGTACAGCGACATCCTGCGCAGCCCCATCATCGCGCCCGCCTTGAGCAGCAGCGGCGGGGTGTAGTCCACGCCCGCGATCAGCCCGTTGGCGATCGACGGGGCGGCGCCGAGGATGATGACGAACAAGATGGCGCTGGTGTTGATCCCGAACAAGATGATGGCGAACGGGAACCAGGCGATCGACGGCATCGTCTGCAGCCCGGTGATCAGCGAGCCGACCGCCGCCCGCAGCGGCCGGATCCTGGACACCAGCGCACCAATGACCGCGCCGATCAGCACGGCGAGGCCGAACCCGATGACGGCGCGTTCCGCCGTCGTGCCGATGGCATGCCACAGCAGGCCAGTCTTCAGCTGATCCCACAGGTTAGCCAGGGTCGTGCCGGGGCCGGGGAAGATGTCCTTCTTCCAGCCGCTGAGGTGGACCACCTGCCATATCGCGAGCACGATGAGGACGGCGAGCGTTACCGGCCACAGGCCGGCCCAGAAACGCGTCGCCAGCCGGCGGCCACGCTGATTGTCCGGCGACTCAACCTCGAGGGACTCCAGCCAGGCCAGCTTCTCCGCGTATTTCGGGACCGATCCCCTGCCGTCACCGGCCATCGCGGCTCATCTCCTCACGCAGTCGGTCGGTGATCCGCGCGGCCAGCTCCGCGACCGGTGCCGAGTCGATCCGGCGCGGGCGCTCGATAGACACCGCGAACTCGTCGATGACCCGGCCGGGGCGGCTGCTCAGCACCACCACCCGGTCGCCGAGCCGGACCGCCTCCCGGACGTTGTGGGTCACGAACAGGACGGTCAGCTGCCGGTCGGCACAGATCCGGTCGAGCTCGTCGTGCAGCACGTCCCTGGTCATCGCGTCCAGCGCGCCGAACGGCTCGTCCATCAGCAGCACGTCGGCGTCCTGGGCCAGCGCGCGGGCCAGCGCGACCCGCTGCCGCATGCCGCCGGAGAGCTCATGCGGCCGCTTGCCGCCGAACCCGCCCAGGTGCACCGTCTCGAGCAGCTCGCTGGTGCGCTGACGGCGCTCGGCCTTGGCCACTCCGCGAGCGCGCAGGGCCAGCTCCACGTTGCCCGCCGCCGTGAGCCAGGGGAACAGCGCGGGCTCCTGGAACAGGAAGGCCACCCCAGGCCCAGCCCCGTTCCCCCCGGCTCCGGTCGACACCGCACCGGACGTGGGCTGCTCCAGGCCGGCCACCAGGGCCAGCAGGGTGGACTTACCGCAGCCCGACGCGCCGATGAGGCAGGTGAATTCCCCTGGCGCTACCTCCAGTGAGACTTGATCGAGCGCGCGTACGGCTGAGCTACCGCGCCCGAACACCTTGGAGACGTCCGTCAGCCGGACGGCCCCAATTCGCCCTGTTTCCGTGGCCGCCGCCGCGGTGGCCGGAGCCCGGCGATCGGTTACCGTCAAAGAACCCACCTGCCTCACCATGCTTAGGAACTCACCTGAGATTCGCCGGCCGCCGCCAGCGCAGTGTTGAGCGGAGTGAGATCGAAAATGCCGCTCAGGCTGACGGGCTTGAGCAAGCCCAGGGACATGGCTTGCGAGGCGTCGCTCGTCAGCGACGACTGGTCCGGGTCATCGGTGAAGGTGATCTCCTTGAACGCGGCCGCCACGATGCTCGCCTTGAGCGGCTTGCCGGTGTAGGAGGCCAGCTCCGAGTTGGCGTCCGCCTGGGCGGCGGCCGGGCTGGACTTGATGAAGTCGTTCGCCTGGATCTGTGCCTTGACCAGGTCCGCGACGACCGCGGGGTGAGCGGAGAGGAAGCTCTGCGCCACGACCAGCACGGTGGTGACGCCCGGCTCGCTGAGCAGCACGGTGCCGCCGTCGCTGACCATCTCGATGTCGTAGGGCGCGGGTTCTGAGGCGCCGTCGACCTGACCGGACTTGAACTCCAGGACCGCCGCGGAGTTGGGCGTCGTCGGCCTGACGAAGGCATCTCCGCCGCCGGTCGTCGTGGTCGTCACCCCGTTCTGCTTCAGCCAGTAACGCAGCGCGACGTCCTGGGTGTTGCCTAGCGACGGCGTGGCCAGCGTCTTGCCCTTGAGCCCGGCCGCCGAGGTGATGCCCTTCTTGACCACCACCGAGGCCCCGCCGGTCGCGGCACCTGAGATGATCTTGATGGCGCTGCCGCTTGACTTCTGCCAGGCGTTGATGGCCGGGTTCGGGCCGACGTAGGCGGCGTCAAGCTGGCCGGCCAGCAGGGCCGTGGTCTCCTCGGTCCCGGTGCTGAAGGCGGTGGCCTTCAATGTTCCGGCGGCGCCGAGGTCCTTGGCGAAAAACCCTTCCTTCAGCCCGACGAGGGCCGACGCATGGGTGATGTTGGTGAGGAAGCCAAGCGCCACCGTGACCGGCGCGCCTCCTCCCGACCCGCCGGAACTTGAGGTTGAGCTTGAGCTTGAACTCGCCGAACTCGATGACGAGGAAGAGCAGCCCGCCAGCAGGAGGGCGGCGCCGATCATCGCGGCGGCCGTGACACGTCGCATCTAGTAACCCCTATTAGTTAATTTCTATCGTTTATATGGGAATGGAGTCGGTTCACTATACATGAACTAGGCAATGTAGGGAATCAAACGGGATCTTGCTGGTGACAGCCCCGGTGAAATCAGCCGGGGCTAGGCGGGAAAGGGGCTCCGCTTATATCAGCCGGAGAGCCGGCCGGAGCGGGCTTGTAGGCATCAATTGCCTTCGTCGCTGGAATCCTGGAGGGTGACGCCGACCACCGCGGGGAACTTGGTCAGGCATTTCTCCAGCTGCGCCACGTCCGCATCGCTGGCCTGGTTGACCTGGTAGGTCAGCTGCTGCAGCGCGTAGCGGGAGGTAAGGTCCGACGGGAGCGGCTGCGGGGTGACAGCCGGTACCTTAGCGCAGGTCGCGCGGACGATCAGCTTCTGGGAGACGGGCGTGCCGTCGCGAAAGGACACGACGGCCTGTCGCTGTCCGAGCGCGGCGTTGAACTGCGAGCAGCCCGCCAGCACGACCAGCGCGGCCACCGTCGCCACCGTGGTCATCAGGCAGCGGGCTCGCGTCCCGGAACCGGTGCCCACTACGCCGGGTAGTACCCGCATGATGCCAGCCTAAGGGCAGCCGGCGCCTAGTACGGTATCGGGCAGGGGATATCCAACTGGAGGACACGTGGCCGGCCGGATCGAAGATTACGCCATCGTCGGTGATATGCAATCGGTCGCCCTGATCGGCACGGACGGTTCGGTGGACTGGCTGTGCCTGCCGCGCTTCGACTCCGAGGCGTGCTTCGCGGCCATGCTGGGCACCCCGGAGCACGGCCGCTGGCAGATCGCACCCGCGGCCGCGCCGGAGGAGACCGTGGCCAGCCGGCGTTACGCGGGCGACACGCTGATCCTGGAAACACGGTGGGAAACCCCGGACGGCGTGGTCCGCGTCACCGACTTCATGCCGCCGCGCGACGACGATGAGCCGCCGGTCCTGGTCCGTATCGTGACGGGAGTCAGCGGGACCGTCGACATGAGGGTCTCACTGCGGATCCGCTTCGGCTACGGGTCCATCGTGCCCTGGACGGTCAAGACCCCGGACGGCATCACGGCGACCGCGGGGCCGGACTCCCTCTGGCTGCGCACGCCGGTCCGGCTGGCCGGGCGCAACCTGGCCCATACCGCGACGTTCAGCGTCTCGGCCGGCGACAGCGTCCCCTTCGTGCTCACCTACGTGGCCTCGCACAAGGGCGAGCCGGCTCAGCTCGACGCGCTGCAGTCCCTCGAGCAGACCAGGAAGTTCTGGGCCAGCTGGGTATCGCGCTGCACCTATGACGGCACGTACCGCGATGCCGTGGTCCGGTCGCTGATCACCTTGAAGGCCCTCACCTACCAGCCCACCGGCGGCATCGTCGCGGCCGCCACCACCTCGCTGCCTGAGGACATCGGCGGCGTCCGCAACTGGGACTACCGGTACTGCTGGCTGCGGGACGCCACCATCACCCTCGAGGCGCTGCTGCGGACCGGCTACACCGACGAGGCGAAGGCGTGGCGGCTCTGGCTGGGCCGCGCCATCGCCGGGAACCCGAAGGACATCCAGATCATGTACGGGGTGGCGGGCGAGCGCCGGCTGGCCGAGTGGGAGGCGGGCTGGCTGCCGGGTTACGAGGGGTCGGCGCCGGTACGGATCGGCAACGCCGCCGCGGGCCAGCTCCAGCTCGACGTGTACGGCGAGGTGATCGACGCCCTTCAGCTCAGCTGCAAGTCCGGGCTGCACGATGATCAGCACACCTGGTCGCTGCAGCGTTCGCTGCTCGGGTTCCTCGAAGAGCACTGGCGGGAGCCGGACGAGGGGCTGTGGGAGGTGCGCGGCCCGCGGCGCCACTTCGTGCACTCCAAGGTCATGGCCTGGGTGGCTTTCGACCGCGCCGCCAGTTACGCCGAGGAGGCGGGCGAGCCGGACCTGGCGGCCCGCTGGCGGGTCACCCGCGACACGATCAAGCGCGAGGTGTGCGAGAAGGGCTACAACTCCGAGCGCGGCGCCTTCACCCAGTACTACGGCGCGACCGAACTCGACGCCTCCGTCTTGCTCATCTCCGACGTCGGCTTCCTGGATGCCGACGACCCCAAGATCGTGTCTACGATGAAGGTACTGCAACGAGACCTGATGCAAGACGGCTTCCTGCGCCGCTACGAGCTGCCGCCCGGCGGCACGTCGGAGGTGGACGGGCTGGCCGGTTCGGAAGGGGCCTTTCTCGCCTGCAGTTTCTGGATGGCGAACGCGCTGGAGCTGAGCGGCCGGCATGAGGAGGCGGTCGAGCTGTTCGAACGACTGCTTGCCCTGCGTAACGACGTGGGCTTGCTCAGTGAGGAGTATGATCCGCGTTACGGCCGCCTCGTCGGCAACATGCCGCAGGCCTTTAGCCATGTCCCGCTGGTGCAGACGGCCCTGAACCTCGGCGGCCACGCCGAAGAACACCGGCGGGGAGTGACCGGGGATGAGCGCCGGAGCGTGCCCGGCTAAGACCGAACCAGACACCGGCAGGCGATAGACAATCCAGACTGTCAGGCGATTATGCCCTCAGCTCGTCACATCCTCATCGTCAACTCCCGCAGCGTGCACCAGCCGGTTTTCGTGGTCGGCGCGCCGCACTCGGGAGCGGACCTGATCGGCCGTGCCCTGAAGGCCTCCAAAGGCTTTCACGTCACCATCGGCCAGCTCAGCGTGCTGCGCGTGGTGTATGCCTTCGCCCGGCGGCCGTCCATGCACCAGGGCAGGACGCAGGCCGCCGCCACCGTGATCCGCGATGCCTTCGCGCAGGGCTGGCAGGTCAGCTCGCACAGCTGCCTTGACTGCACCCGTGAATGCCGGGCCGCCGCCGGGCTCGCCGCCGACGCCACCGGGCCGTGTGTTGAGCTCAGGGGGCTGGAAACCTACGGGGACGCGAGCCCCGACCTTATCTACTGCGCGGAGGCGCTCACCTACGCGTTTTCCGACGCGCGGATCGTCCAGGTGGTCAGGGACGGCCGGGACGTGGTGGCCAGCATGCTCGCCGACCCGGTGGTGATGTCCTGGTTCCGGCCGAGCTTCGTGAACGTGGACACCGAGTTCCCCAACCCGTTCTTCGGCATCGACACCGAGGAGGACCGGGAGCTCTGGCCCCAGTTGTCGCCGGCCGGCCGGTGCATGCTGCGCTGGCGCTGGTCGGTGCGCCTGGCCGCGCAACTGCACCACAGCCTGCCCGCCGTCCAGCTGAAGACGATCCGCTTCGAGCACCTGATGGGCAAGCCGGAGGAGGCGCTGGCCGACCTGTCCAGCTTCGTGGGGGCAACGGTGCAGGCCGCCGAGATCCGCAACCAGGCCCGCACCGCCATGGCGGGCGCCGGGGGCCGCGGCCGCGGCCGCTCCCGCCGCTCACCGGCGTACGAGAGTCTGCTCAGCACCGAAGACATGGCGGAGATAGAAAAGATCGGCGGCGAAGAACTCCGCCGCCTCGGCTACGCCCTCCCCTAGCCAGCCCGGCCGCACTTCGAAGGGAACCGATGGCACTTTGGTTCTCTGCTTACTGAGCGTTTGATAAATACTCCAGGCTCCGGCGGTCTCGATATCGTGCTCTGCGCCCGCTCCTGGGTGGTGGCCTGGTCCCGCGTGCGGTGGTATGCCGGGCTCCGGGAAGATCGTGGAAGATCGGGCTTCCCTTCGTCGGTGATCGCGGTGCCGGTAGCTGGTCCCCCTAGGCGGCCTGGACGGCGAACTGGGTGTGGTAGAGGTCGGCGTACAGGCCGCCGGCCGCGAGAAGTTCCGCGTGCGTGCCGCGCTCGACGATCCGGCCGGCGTCGACGACCAGGATCTGGTCGGCCTCCCTGATCGTGGACAGCCGATGCGCGATCACCAGCGAGGTCCGGCCGGCCAGGGCCGTCTTCAGCGCGCGTTGCACGGCGGCCTCTGATTCGGAGTCCAGGTGAGCGGTCGCTTCGTCGAGCACGACGACGGAGGGGGCCTTGAGCAGCAGCCGGGCCACGGCGACCCGCTGCTTCTCGCCGCCGGACAGCCGGTAGCCACGGTCACCCACGACGGTGTCCAGGCCGTCGGGCAGGCTGGCGATCATGTCCCAGATCTGGGCGGCCTCGCACGCCTCGATGAGCTCGAGCTCGGTGGCCGCGGGCCGTGCGTAGGTGAGGTTGGCCCGGATCGTGTCGTGGAACAGGTGCGCGTCCTGGGTGACCACGCCGACGACGTCGTGCAGCGACTCCAGGGTGACGTCCTTCACGTCGTGGCCGCCGATGCGCACGGCACCGTCATCGGGGTCATACAGCCGCGCGGCCAGGGCGGTGATCGTGGTCTTGCCCGCGCCCGAGGGGCCGACCAGCGCGGTCAGCTGGCCGGACGGCGCCTGGAAACTCACCTGGTGCAGAACCTCGGGAACGTCCTGGCGTTCCGGCGCGGGCAGGGCGATCGATTCCAGCGAGGCCAGCGACACCTGACTCGCCGAGGGGTACCGGAACGACACCTGGTCGAACTCGATCTCCGGCGCGAGGCCCGGCGGGCCGCCCGGACCGCCATTGGCGCCGGCCGCGGCCGGCACCCTGGCCGGCAGGGCCACCGCGTCCGGCCGCTCGGCGATCAGCGGCTTGAGGTCGAGGATCTCGAAGACCCGGTCGAAGCTGACCAGTGCCGTCATCACGCTGATCTGGACGTTGGACAGCTGGGCGATCGGGCCGTAGACCCTGATCAGCAGCTGGGACAGCGCGACCAGGGTGCCGACCTGCAGGGCGCCGCTGATGACCAGGCTGCCGCCGACCCCGTAGACCACCGCGGTGGCGAGCGCCGCGAGCAGGGTGAGCGAGATGAAGAACACCTGGCCGTACATGGCCTGGGTGACACCGATATCGCGGACCCGCCCAGCGCGCTCGGCGAAGACCTCGGACTCCTGCCTGGGCCGGCCGAAGAGCTTGACGAGCATCGCGCCCGCGACGTTGAAGCGCTCGGTCATGGTGGAACCCATGGCTGCGTCGAGTTGCATGGATTCGCGGGTGAGCCGCTGCAGCCGCCGTCCGACCCGCCGGGCCGGCAGCAGGAAGAGCGGGATGAGCACCAGGGCGATGAGGCTGATCTGCCAGGACAGGTAGAACATCGTGACCAGGATCGCGCCTACGGTCAAGATGTTGGAGACCACCGAGGACATCGTCGAGGTGATCGCTTGCTGCGCGCCGATCACGTCGCTGTTCAGCCGTGATACCAGCGACCCGGTCTGCGCCCTGGTGAAAAACGCGATGGGCTGCTGCTGCACGTGGCTGAACACCTCGGTGCGCAGGTCATAGATCAGGCCCTCGCCGATCCGCGCGGAATACCAGCGGGTGACGAAGCCGAGGGAGGCGTCGAACACGGCGACTCCCGCGACCGCGGCGGCGACACCGACCACGATCGCCTCGCGATGACCAAGGATGCCCTTGTCGATGATCACCCGCAGCAGCAGTGGATTCACCACGGTGATGAGCGCGTCGAGGACAGTAGCGGCCAGGAAGAGGGATAGGTACAGCTTGTAAGGCCTGGCGTAGCCGATGATCCTGCGGACAGTCCCCGGCTTCAGCTTCTGGTGCGTAACCGACGGGTCCTGCCTGAAGGACCGCATCATGCTGATGTTCGCCCGCCCGTACATGACCAGGAAAACCTTTCTGAGGCCGTCATTCGTTCCCGTACCGGGCAGAAACGTTATCAGCTAGCAGCGAACTCCCAGGGGCTGTCCGGGCGGGGTCCCGGCGACATGCACCGGGCCGGCGGCACCTGGGCGTGGTTTTAGTGGTTCACCTTCGTCTTGCTACTGCGGGTTGCGCCGCCACGCCCGCGCAACGTCACTCCGGTCTCGGTCAGGATCCGGTGAACGAAGCCGTAGGACCTTCCCGTCGAGGCGGCCAGTGAGCGGATGCTCTCGCCAGAGTCGTATCTCCGGCTTAGGCTCGTGGCCAGCTTGCTGCGGTCCGCCCCCGTCACACGTGTTCCTTTCTTGAGGGTCTCAGCCACATGTACCTCCCGTTAGCTACAGTCATCAGTGAGTTACACATCCCCCTCCGCAATGATCAGGCATGACCGCAGGATTGGCCACCCACATGGCACCAAATGATCACTATATTTTTACGAGGTTATGGCGCAATCGTAGCCTTAGCCGAGGCAAGGCCAGTGGATGCTGTCTTAGGCAAGTGAGACCAGATCTGCGAAATCCTCGCTCCATGCGTCTTCCACGCCGTCAGGCAGCACGATAACGCGTTCGGGAGAAAGCGCTTCAACCGCACCTTCATCATGAGTCACAAGTACGATCGCGCCACGGAAGCCTCTCAGCGCACCGAGGACTTCTTCCCGGCTGGCCGGATCAAGGTTGTTCGTCGGCTCATCGAGCAGCAAGACGTTAGCGCCCGATACAACTAGAAGAGCTAGGGCCAGTCGCGTCTTCTCGCCGCCGGAAAGCACGCCCGCGGGCTTTTCCACATCATCGCCCGAGAACAGGAATGACCCGAGAACCTTGCGCTGCTGCGATTCGGCAAGGTCCGGCGCGGCGGACCGCATGTGCGATAGGACCGTTCGCTCCGTCTCCAGCGTTTCATGCTCCTGGGCGTAATATCCAAGGCTCAGGCCATGTCCTGGTGTGACTTTTCCTGTATCCGGAGTTTCCACGCCCGCGAGCAGCCGGAGCAACGTCGTCTTTCCAGCCCCGTTTAGCCCGAGCACCACGACCCGGCTGCCCCGGTCAACGGCCACGTCGACTCCGGTAAACACCTCCGCCGACCCGTACGACTTCGACAGCCCGACGGCGGACAATGGGGTCCGGCCGCAGGGCGCGGGCACCGGAAAGCGAAGCCTGGCCACCCGGTCCGCGGTACGCTCCGCCTCGACCCCGGCCAGCATCCGCTCGGCCCGGCGCTGCATGTTCTGCGCCGCCCTGGCCTTCGTCGCCTTGGCCCGCATCTTGTCCGCCTGGGCCATCAAAGCCCCGGCCTGCCGTCCCGCGTTCACCCGCTCCCGCCGCCGCCGCCGCTCGTCGGATTCGCGCTGGGCCAGGTAGGCGCGCCAGCCCAGGTTGTACATGTCCAGGCAGGCGCGCTGCGCGTCGAGGTAGAACACCTTGTTCACCACGTCAGCCAGCAGCGCGACATCGTGGCTGATCACGACCAGGCCACCGCGGTAGGTCTTGAGGTGATCGCGGAGCCAGGCCACCGAGTCGGCGTCCAGGTGGTTGGTCGGCTCGTCGAGCAGCATGGTCTCGGAATCGGAGAACAGGATCCGGGCCAGCTCGACCCGGCGCCGCTGGCCTCCGGACAGGGTGTGCAGCGGCTGATGCAGCACCCGGTCGGGCAGGCCCAGGCTGGCGGTGATCGAGGCGGCCTGCGACTCGGCCGCGTACCCGCCCAGCACGGCCAGCCGCTCTTCGAGCTTGCCGTACCGGCGGATGGCATCCGCAGCGGCGGCCGGAGCGGGGTCGGCCATCCCCGCTTCCGCCACGCGCAGATCGGCCCGCAGCTGGTCGAGCCCGCGGGCCGACAGCACCCGGTCGATGGCCAGGATGTCCAGGTTGCCGGTGCGCGGGTCCTGCGGCAGGTAGCCGACGGCGCCGGACTGCCTGGCCGAGCCCGCCGCCGGAGCGGCCTGGCCCGCCAGCACCTTGGCCAGGGTGGTCTTCCCCGCGCCGTTCCGGCCGACCAGACCGATCCGGTCTCCGGTACCCACCTGGAACGACGAACCCTCGAGCAGCAGGCGCGCGCCAGCCCGGAGCTCGATGTCACTTGCCACGATCATGATTTAGCTGCTCCTGCGGGACGGACGGAAACGGACAGAACTCTCCACTGAGGCGTGTCTCTAGTCCGTCGTTGGCAGCACGCCATTCAGTTTACTTGATCCGCGCGCGGCGGGCCATTCGGTTCTGGCTCGGTCAGCCGGATGCGAATCGCGCCGAATTCACGGGGAACCTCCCTGAGCACGGCCAGCCGCGGGTCAGGGACGGTGAGGAACCGGTCCACGGCGCGGTCCAGGTAGGGCGCCAGCCGCGCGTCACCGCGCAGTCCCGCCGCCGACCGCTTATCCCCGCCGAGCACCACGGCGTCCAGCCCGTCCGCGCCGTACCGGCCGAATATCCCCGCCGCGGCGTCAGCCGCGGCGCGCAGCGCGGTCGCGGCCTGATTCTCCCGGCGCCGGGCGAACCTGTGCTGGGACCAGCCGCCCGCCGCGCTCCGGCCGTGCACCGGCCTGCTCCCGGTCTTCGAGCTCACCAGCTGAGGCGGCGAGCCGGCGAAGACACCCACCGCGTAGCCGCCCAGCCGCACCAGCAGGACACCCACCGTCCGGTCGGCGGCGGCATGCGCCGCCATCGCCGCCGCCGCAGCTTCGGGGTCAGGCACGCGGGCGCCGGCCCCCACCCCTATATCCCCCGGGCGCGGGAAGGGCGGATGGCATTCGGCGGTGGCACCGTCGGCGGCCGTGAAGGTCAGGAGCCCGTCGGCGTCACCGTGGGCGACGAGGTCGGCGCCGTGCCGCCGACCGAACGTGACAATCCAGGACACCAGGCGCTCGGGCGCAACTTCCACCCAGCGGCCGCCACCTGCGGCAGGATTCTTCATTACGCACTGCCTTAACGTGTTTACTATCCGTACTATTGGTGCCTGACCCCACGTCTGCCATCGGGGTGCTACCGACACAACCGTGCCAGTTGCCGGCAACAGGGCTAAGGAACACCGACATGAACCCGACGACTCCAGCCAACCCCGGATCCGCCATGTCGCAGGGCGGCACGTTCATCCGGCCCGGTGCCGTCGGCTGGGGGCTGGGGGACAAATCCCAGCCTGACGCCGACCGTACCGCTCCTGCCGCCATCGAGCATGCTCTGGATGCCGCGGGCAAGGATCCAGACCGGGTGTCCGAGCTGCTGGACGAGCTCAGCCGCGGGCGGCTGTGGCTGCCGTTGCCCGAGGACCGCCCGGTCACCGACGGATCGGACGTGCTGCTGCCGACCGTCACCTACCTGGGGGCCGAGTTCGTCCCCGCGTTCACCTCCGCGGGCCGGCTGGCTGGCTGGAACCGGCACCGGCAGAGCCCGGTGCCCGCGCAGAGCAAGGGCGACAGCATCCGCCCGCTGCCGGGCGACATCCCGTTCGCGGCCATGCCGCACATCGTGGTCCCGGCCGCCGACCTGGCCCGGCGGCTGCCGACCGGAATCGGCATCGCGCTGAACCCGGGCGCCGAGGCCAGCGTGCCCATCTACCCCGAAGGCGTGGCCTACCTGGCCGCAAACCCGCTGACCCTGGTGGTCACGGACGGCACCCAGGTCCTGATGGGCCACCCGCCCGCCGATCCGGTCACGCTCCTCAGCGAGATCCGGGCCGTTTTGGGGTCCGTTCCCGACGTCAGGCAGGCGTCCAGGGCCTGGCTATCGGTTCCCGGCCAGGGCGAAGGCCTGGTCATCTCGGTCACGCTGCACGACCCCGCCGCTGAGTCCGCCCGCCAGGACGTCCTGAGCGCCATCGAGCAGGCCGCGCGCGCCGTGCCCGACCAGGGATTTCCCATCGACGTCACGTTTCCGGGCGAGGGCGAGCCCGACCAGGTCGACGAGTGGATCTCCGCGCACGCCGAGCCGTTCTACCTCGGGCCCTCCAGGACGAACCCGGCCTAGATGTTGAAGCCGAGGGCACGCAGCTGCTCGCGCCCGTCGTCGGTAATGCTTTCCGGGCCCCACGGCGGCATCCACACCCAGTTGATGCGGAAGTCCGTGACCACGCCCTCGAGCGCCTCGCGGGCCTGGTCCTCGATCACGTCCGTGAGCGGGCACGCGGCACTGGTCAAGGTCATATCGATGGTGGCGATCCGCTCGGCGTCGACGTCAACGCCGTAGATCAGGCCGAGGTCCACCACGTTGATCCCGAGTTCCGGGTCCACCACGTCCCGCAGCGCCTCGAGCACATCTTCCTGGTCCCGCGTGCGCTCGGCGGTGATGCCCTCACCCTCCGGCGTCGCCGGATCCGCTTCCGTGGTCACCGCGGGATCCGCGGGATCCGCGGTCATGTTCTCCGTCATTGTCCTAACCTCCATGGCCTGCGCGGTCGCGTCTTTCCATGCCATCCAGCCGAGCAGCGCGCACTTGATCCTGGCCGGGTACTTCGACACGCCGGCAAAGGCCACCGCGTCTTCGAGCACGTCGTCATCAGGTTCTGCCGCGCCCTTGGACTGCATGAGCTCAAGGAATGCCTGGCTGATGGCCATGGCCTCCCCCACCGGCTTGCCGGTGACGAGATCGCTCATCACCGACGCGCTCGCCTGGCTGATCGAGCAGCCGAGCGAGTCGTACGACACATCCTCGACGACCGGCTCACCGCCGACGTCCTTGAGCGATACCCGCATCGTTATCTCGTCGCCGCAGACCGGGTTGACGTGATGAACTTCGGCGTCGAAGGGACCCCGCAGGCCCTTGTGGTGCGGGTTGCGGTAGTGATCCAGGATGATCTCCTGGTACATCGACTTGAGTTGCATCACACCCCCTGCTAACACCTAAGGCCAGCGCCGTCATCCCGGCGGTCTTAGGACCGGACGCCGAAGAAGCGCTGAGCGTAGCGGATTCCGTCCGCGAGCTCGTCCACCTCGGCGTGAGTGTTGTACACGTAGAAGGTCGCCCGCGTGCTGGCCTGCACGCCCAGGGCACGGTGCAGCGGCCAGGCGCAGTGATGGCCGGTACGCACCGCGATGCCCAGCTCGTCGAGGACCTGGCCGACGTCGTGCGGGTGCACGCCCTCGACTTCGAAGGCGACGGCGCCGCCGCGGTCCTTGGTGGTGTCGGGTCCCAGGATGCGCACGCCGGGATTGTCGCGCAGCACGTCGAGCGCGTGCGCGGTGAGCGACTCCTCGTGCGCGGCCACGTTGCCCATGCCCAGGCCGGTGAGGTAATCGACGGCAGCGGCCAGGCCCGCGGCCTCGGCGACGGCGGGCACGCCCGGCTCGAACCGCTGCGGCGGCGGCAGGAACGTGCTGCCTTCCATCCGGACCACCTCGATCATCGACCCGCCGAACAGGAACGGCGGCATCGCCTCGAGCAGCTCCGCCCGGCCGAACAGCACCCCGATCCCGTACGGGCCGAGCATCTTGTGCGCGGAGAAGGCGAGGAAGTCCGCACCGAGCGCGGCCACGTCAATCGGCTGGTGCGGCACCGACTGGGCCGCGTCGACCAGCACGAGCGCGCCCCGCTCATGCGCCGCGCTGGCGATCTCGGCCACCGGCGTTATGGTCCCGGTGACGTTCGACTGGTGGGTCACCGCGACCATCTTGGTGCGCTCGGTGATCATGCTGTCCAGGCGGTCCAGGTCGAGGCGGCCCTCAGCGGTGACGTTCAGCCAGCGCAGGGTGGCCCCGGTGCGCTGGCAGAACTGCTGCCAGGGCACGAGGTTGGCGTGATGCTCCATCTCGGTGATCAGGATCTCGTCGCCTGCCTGCACCTGGAGCGGTCCGGACCCGTTAACTCCGCTCAGCGTGTAGGCGACCAGGTTGATCGCTTCTGTGGCGTTCTTGGTGAACACCACCTCACCCGGCTCTGCGCCGATGAACGCGGCGACCTTGGCCCGCGCGCCCTCGTACACGTCGGTGGCTTCCTCGCCGAGCAGGTGGGTGCCGCGGTGCGCAGCCGAGTTGTGCCGCTCGTAGAACTCGCGCTCGGCGTCCAGCACCTGGCGGGGCTTCTGCGAGGTCGCTCCGGAGTCCAGGTAAATCAGCGGCTTGTCGTTGCGCACCGTCCTGGCCAGCGCGGGGAAGTCGGCGCGGATCGCCGCTACGTCGAGATGAGCAGGAAAATCTGTCATACCGGCACTCCCACGAACTTCTCGTACCCTTCGCTCTCCAGCTGGTCGGCCAGCTCGGGTCCGCCCTCAGCGACCATCCGCCCGGCCACGAACACGTGCACGAAGTCTGGCTTCACGTACCGCAGGATCCGGGTGTAGTGGGTGATCAGCATCATCGCGTGCCCGGGCTGCCCGCGGAACCGGTTGACGCCTTCCGACACGATCTTGAGCGCGTCGATGTCCAGGCCCGAGTCGGTCTCGTCCAGGATCGCGAACTTGGGGTTGAGCAGCTCGAGCTGCAAGATCTCGTGCCGCTTCTTCTCCCCGCCGGAGAACCCCTCGTTCAGGCTGCGCTCGGCGAAGGCCGGGTCGATGGACAGCGCGGCCATCGCGGCCCGTTGTTCCTTGACGAAGTCGCGCAGTTTCGGCGCCTGGCCCCGGACGGCCGTGACCGCGGTGCGCAGGAAGTTCGACACGGACACGCCCGGCACCTCGACGGGGTACTGCATGGCCAGGAACAGGCCGGCCCGGGCGCGCGCGTCCACGCTCATGGCCAGCACGTCTTCACCGTCCAGCGTGACGCTGCCCTTCGTCACCAGGTATTTCGGATGACCGGCGATCGCGTAGGCGAGGGTGGACTTCCCCGAGCCGTTCGGGCCCATGATCGCGTGCGTCTCGCCGTCGCGGACGGTCAGGTCCACGCCGCGCAGGATCTCCTGGTGCACCCCAGCCCCGCTTGAAGAAGCAGCGCCTTCCACGCTGACGTGCAGGTCGCGGATTTCGAGGGTGGCCACTATGACTCCTTGTTGCTTATGGTGAGCGCGACGTACACGTCGTCGCCTTCGATCTTGACTGGATAGACGGGCACAGACTCGGTGGCCGGGTACCCGGTGGGCTTGCCGGTCCGCAGGTCGAAGCACGATCCGTGCAGCCAGCACTCGATCGTGTGGTCATAGACCTCGCCCTCGGACAAGGGCACCTCAGCGTGCGAGCACACGTCGCGGATCGCGTAAACCTCGCCCTCGGCGCGGGCCAGGGCGACCGGCTCCCCAGCTACCTCAACGCCGATCGCGCCTCCCTCCGGAACCTCCGACAGGGCACAGGCCCGGGTGAACTCCTGGTTCCCGCTCATCACCGGGCTCCCGAGGGAAGGGACTTGGTCAGCTCCGTCTCGATGGCCTCAGCGATCCTGCTCCGTAGCTCAGGCACCTCGATGGTGTCGATGAGCTGCCCGAAGAACCCCCGGATGACCAGCCTGCGGGCTTCGGTGAACGGGATGCCGCGGGCCATCAGGTAGAACAGGTGGTGCTCCTCGAGCCTGCCACTGGCGCTCGCGTGCCCGGCGCCGACGATCTCCCCGGTGAGGATCTCCAGGTTCGGGACCGAATCGACCCGGGTGCCGTCGGTCAGCACCAGGTTCCTGTTGTACTCGTAGGTATCGGTTCCGGTCGCCTCCGGCCTGATCAGCACGTCGCCGATCCAGACCGCGTGCGCCTGCTCGCCCTGCAGCGCGCCCTTGTAGGTGACACGGCTGCGGCAGTTCGGCACGTCGTGGTCGACGAACAGCCGGTGCTCCAGGTGCTGGCCGGCGTCGGCGAAGTACAACCCGGTCAGTTCGGCGTCGCCGCCGGGACCGTCGTAGCGGACCGACGGCGCCAGCCGGACGACTGACCCGCCCAGCGTGACCGCGGTGTGCCGCAGCCTGGCGTCCCGGCCGAGGGTGGCGTAGTGCTGCGAGAGGTGGACGGTGTCACCGGCCCAGTCCTGCAGGCTGACCACCGACAGCGTGGCGCCGTCGCCCACCACGATCTCAACGTTGTCCGCGTACGTGGCGCTGCCGCGGTGGTCGAGCACGACCACCGCCCGAGAGTTCGGTTCGGCCTGCACCAGCAGGTGCCCGAACCCGGCGCCGTCAGTACCCTCGCCGGTCACGGTGACGATGGTGGCCCGTGATGCCTGCGCCTGCGCCGGCACCATGATCACGGTCGCCTCGTCGAAGGACGCATACGCGCGGGCGCTCACCCGGTCCGCCGGGATAAAGGTGCGGGCCAGTTGAGCGCTGGACCGTTCGGCCGTAAATGTCTTGACCTCCGGAGCCGGGTCGACTTCCACGGTCACCTTGGCGGCGGGCAGCGGGGCATCGCCCTGCAGGCCGCGCAGCCGGCGCAGCGGAGTGAACCGCCACTCTTCCTCGCGGCCGATGGGCACGGCGAAATCCGCCGGGTCATAGGACCTGTGCTCATGCAGCCTGCTCACGGGAGCGGACTCGATTGCCCCCTGAAGTCCTGCCGACATCAGCCGACCGCCCCCTCCATCTGCAGTTCGATCAGCCGGTTCAGCTCGAGCGCGTACTCCATCGGCAGCTCGCGCGCGATGGGCTCGACGAATCCGCGGACGATCGTGGCCATCGCCTCGTTCTCGGCCATGCCGCGGCTCATCAGGTAGAACAGCTGCTCCTCGGAGATCTTGGAGACGGTGGCCTCGTGGCCCATCTCCACGTCATCCTCGCGGACATCCACGTACGGGTAGGTGTCGCTGCGGCTGATCGTGTCGACAAGCAGCGCGTCGCACCTGACCGTGGACTTGGAGTGCGCGGCGCCTTCCTGCACGTTGACCAGGCCGCGGTAGGACGTCCGTCCGCCTCCCCTGGCCACCGACTTGGAGACGATGGAGGAGGAGGTGTTCGGCGCGCAGTGCACCATCTTGGCGCCCGCGTCCTGGTGCTGGCCCTCGCCCGCGAAGGCGACCGACAGCGTCTCGCCGCGGGCGTGCTCACCCATCAGGTAAATCGCCGGGTACTTCATCGTCACCTTGGAGCCGATGTTGCCGTCGACCCACTCCATCGTCGCGCCCTGCTGGGCGATGGCGCGCTTGGTCACCAGGTTGTAGACGTTGTTCGACCAGTTCTGGATCGTGGTGTAACGGCAGCGCGCGTCCTTCTTCACAATGATCTCGACCACCGCGGAATGCAGCGAGTCCGACTTGTAAATCGGCGCGGTGCAGCCTTCCACATAGTGGACGTAGGCGCCTTCGTCGACGATGATCAGGGTCCGCTCGAACTGGCCCATGTTCTCGGTGTTGATGCGGAAATAAGCCTGCAGCGGGATTTCCACCTTGACGTTCTTCGGCACGTAGATGAACGACCCGCCGGACCACACCGCGGTGTTGAGCGCGGCGAACTTATTGTCGCCGGGCGGTATCACCGTCCCGAAATACTCCCTGAACAGGTCCGGCTGCTCCCTGAGCGCGGTATCCGTGTCGAGGAAGATGACACCCTTTTCCTCGAGGTCTTCCCTGATCTTGTGGTAGACGACCTCGGACTCATACTGAGCGGCCACGCCGGCGACGAGCCTTTGCTTTTCCGCCTCGGGTATGCCGAGCCTGTCGTAAGTGTTCTTGATGTCGGCGGGCAGCTCGTCCCAGCTCGCGGCCTGCTTCTCGGTGGAGCGGACGAAGTACTTGATGTTGTCGAAGTCGATGCCGGACAGGTCCGCGCCCCAGCTGGGCATCGGCTTGCGGCCGTAGTACTTCAGGCCCTTCAGCCGCATGTCGAGCACCCACTGCGGCTCGTTCTTGAGCGCCGAGATGTCCCGGACGACCTCTTCGGACAGGCCGCGGCGGGCGGATGCGCCCGCCACGTCCGAGTCGGCCCAGCCGAACTTGTACGTGCCCAGCCCTTCGAGCTGGTCTTGCGTGGTGGTCGTCATATCAAGAGCCCTCCGGACCCGGAAGTGATATCAGTAGCCGTACGGCCTTCACCGGCCGCGTCGGAAAATCCCTTTCGTACAACTGCCGCGCTCCCCTTGGCCTTCCCTGGGCCGGCCTGCTCCGGCTCGGGGACGTGCGTGGTGCAGGTGACGTGCGTGGTGCAGATCCCGTCGCCGTGCGCGATGGTAGCGAGCCGCTGCACCGGCGTGCCGAGCAGCCTGCCGAACGCCTCGGTTTCCGCCTCGCACAGCTGCGGGAACTCGGCCGCGACGTGCGCGACCGGGCAGTGGTGCTGGCACAGTTGCTCTCCGGCCGTACCCCCGCCGTGCGAGCTGGCCGGGCCGCCGATGGCGGGAGCGGGGCCCGAGGACGCGGCGTAGCCGTCGGCGGACAGCGCCTCGGCCAGCGCCTGGACCCGGGTGCCGAGGTCTCCGCTGGCCACCGCCGGAGCGTACCTGCGCTCCAGGTCGGCCAGCTGCCTGCGGGCGAAGTCGGCGATGGCCTCAGGACCCGCCGTCTCGGCGAGGAACCTGAGCGCGTTGGTGGCCAGGTCGTCGTAGGCGTGCTCGAACGCGCTGCGGCCTGCGTCGGTGATGACGAAGACCTTGGCCGGCCGGCCGCGCCCCCGGTTTCCGTAGATCCTGGCCGTCCTGGTCTCGATTAGGCCCTCGCCGATGAGGTTGTCCAGGTGCCGCCGGATAGCCGCAGGCGTGAGCCCGAGCCGGCCGCCGAGGGTGGCGGCGGTCGACGGCCCGAGCTCCAGGATCAGCCGGGCGACTTGCCCCCGGGTGGGGGCAGCGCTCACCGACTGCATGTTTTTCACAACATCATTGTGCCGTAAATAGCCCCGTCAGCGCAAACTTTACACAACACCGTCGTGACGTAAATCACTTCGGGGCGGCCGCCTCGACCTCCTGATGGTCGTACTCGCCGAGTTCCATACGTAGGGGAGGTATCTGCTTCAGCTACCCTTGCCTCAAATCTTTTTTGGCCGAACGGTCCGTGGCCTTCCCTCCCGGGCCACCTGATGTGAACTGGGTGGTGGCCGGGGGCGTGTTAACTGAGGGTGTTTTGTCCGGCGCACGCCCACAAGTCCCGCCGTTCCTGGGGCATCATTGCTAGATGCCGGGGAAGACACGCAGGTAGCGATGGACCGAGAGGGAACCGAACCGCCTATGCCCGCGCCACGACCTGAGGTCGCCGACCTGCTCGAGGTGGCTGTTCCGCCCGACGCCAAGGTCATCGCCGTCAGTGATTTGCATCTGCCCCCGGTCCGTTCGGCGGTGTCCGGGCGATCGTGCGAAACGCTGGCGCGGCATCTGGACGCCGAGACCGGCGCGATCACGGTCGTCTTCGCCGGGGACGTGGTCGAACTGCTCGGGTCCCCCGGGGCCACGGCCACCGACATCCTGCGGGCCCATGAGGACCTGTGCGCGGCGCTGGTGGCGGTCACGGCGCGGGGCGGCCAGGTCATCTACGCGATCGGTAACCACGACAGCGATCTGGCCTGGGACGTCAAGGCGGCGGACGCGGTCCGGGAGATGACCGGGGCCAGGCTGTGCCTGTCCGCGGACCTGCTGCTGGCCGACGGCCGCAAGATCCGGGTGGAGCACGGCCATCAGCTCGATCCTTACAACTGCTTCTGCGACGCGCGCAACCCGCTGGACACTCCGATCGGCCACCACGTGGTCAGGGAAGTCATCCCCCGCATCGAGTTCCTGGGCCGCGGCTGGGTCGACGGGGCGCACGAGATGGCGGACCCGACCGACTTCCCTTCGTTCATCGCTTCCCGGCTGGTGTACCGCAAGCTGGGCCGCCGCCTGTGGTGGCTGATCGCGATCCCGCTGGCGATCCTCGTCCTGGTCCGGATCCCCGAGTTCACGGATTTCAAGTCCCGTTACCCAGACACCAACGTGTGGGTACACCGGGCCGCGATCCTCGGCTACGGCGCGATCGCCGACATCATCGTGATCGCCGCGGTGGTCGGGATCCTCGTCCGGCGCGCCTGGCTGTCGATCAGCGCACTGGCCCTGGACGACCGAGGCTACGGGCAGAACCACGCCGCGCGGCAGCGTGCCATTGACCTAGTCGCGGACGGCTACTACGGGTTCATCACGGGGCACACGCACCACCCGGAGCTGGCGGCTACCGCCGACGGCTTCTACGCCAACTCCGGATCGTGCACCTCGGTCGTGGAGGGGATCGGCGGACGGTATGGCCTGCCTCCGGCCTACGTCCGCAACCAGCAGATCTGCTGGTTGGAGATCGCCGCGGGCCAGGCGGACCTGGTCTCGGCCCGGGTCGAGCTGCCTGGCGCGACCCGGATGGAACGGTTTGTGGCCCAGGGCCGCAATCCGCACTCCGACACTCCGGTGCGGGTCGCTACCTGGCCGGCCGGACCCGACTGGCCACTCCCGGACAAGCGGGGCTGCCGCAAGAAGCTCCAGCAGAAGGATGGCCAGCTAACGCCCGAGGCCTAGCCCCGCTGCGCCTCAGCCTCCGCGGCCCTGGCTTCTTCGATGGTGAGCTCCGCCGCGGGGTCCGCCTCCAGCCGCTCATCAGGGATCGGCTGGCCGCTGAGGGTGGATCGGCCGTAGCTGCCGTCGTCCAGCCGGTGCAGCGCGCGGTCGATGGCGGGCAGCCGGGTGCGCAGGCTCTCGGCGATGGCGTCATCCATGCCCTGGGAGGTCAGCGGCTGGGCGGAGTCGCTCATGTCGCCGGCCTCGCCGTCCAGCACCGACTCGCGGTCCTCCTGCCCGGCCGCCTCGGCGTCCTTGAGCAAGCCCTGCACTTCGTCACGCTCGGTGCGCAGCAAGGCCCGTGCCCGGTCCTGGTCCATCCGGTTGTCCTCCTGGTCAGTCGCTGTGAGATCAGTCGCTGTGAGATGGGTGGCCGTCCATGGGGCCGTGTTCCCCGGTGCCGGGCGAGCCGCCCATCATCCGCAGCATAGCTACCCCGCCGGTGCGGACGAATCGCACGACCAAGGTGCCCGCGAGCACCAGGAAGACGATGTTAAGCCAGGTGGTGTAGTCCCACGACACGCCCTGGTCGGGAATCCTGGCCCGAGCCGGATCCGGGACCAGGCCGAGACCGCCGAAGATCAGCTCGACGACGTACCCGGCCGCCACCATCGTGGCGTAGAACGTGCCGAGCAGGAACAGGGCCATCCGGGCACCGTAATACTTCCGGTAGATATTCAGGATCGGGGCGATGAGCAGATCGGCGAAGATGAAGGCGACCACGCCGCCGAAGCTGATGCCGCCCTTCCACAGCACGACCGCCAGCGGCACGTTCCCGATCGAGCACACGAAGGAGATGACGGCGACGACGGGCCCGATGAGCGGTCCCCACAGCTTGGCCGCGAGCGGGTGAGAGACCATGAAGAAGCTCCGCCAGAAGCGGTCAGGGACCCAGGCCGCGATCCCTCCGGCTACGACCAGGCCGATGATCAGGTCCCTGATGATGGCGGCCCACTCCATCACGAAGACATGCGCGACCGCGGTATACCCATCCGGCGAGAGCAAGCGGCTCGCGAACGAGCCCGGCCGCTGGACCGACATGTCCATCGCGGCATGACCCTCCATCGAGCCGGCGATGCCCCGGCCGGCCTGAGCGCGGGCCTGGAGCAGCAGCCGTTCCCGCAGCAGCAGCCGGAACAGCACAGCCAGCAGCACGATCATCACCGGGCCGCCGACGAACTCGGCCACGGTGAACTGCCAGCCCATCAGCAGCGCCAGGATCACGCCGAGCTCGATCACCAGGTTGGTCGAGGCGATCTCGAACGCCATCGCCGCGGTGAAGCTAGCCCCCTGGCGGAACAGCGCTCGCGCCAGAGCCACCGCGGCGTAGGAGCACGAGGAGGACGCGGCGCCGAAACCGGCCGCCAGCGCCAGCGTGCGCGGCCGGTCGTCGCCCAGCAGCCGCACGATCGTGGATTTCCTGACCACGGCCTGAATCACCGCCGACAGCCCGAAGCCCAGGATCAGCGCCCAGGTGATCTCCCACGTCATCGACCCGGTAATAGACAGCGCATGCAAGATGGCGTGCGTCCGCCTCACCTCCTTCCCTAGCTGGCTTCCCTAGCTGGTTGTCTGCCACCGTAGACTCGCGTGCGTGAGCACGGCCCCGCAGACTACGGCAAATCCGGCGACGCCTGCCGTCGAAGTCGGCGGGCTCGTCAAGCGGTACGGCCAGCTGGCGGCCGTTGACGGGCTGACGCTGACCGCGAACCGCGGCGCGGTGACCGGCATCCTCGGGCCCAACGGCGCGGGCAAGACCACCACCATCGAGATCTGCGAAGGCTACCGGCGTCCTGATCAGGGCACGGTGCGCGTTCTCGGCCTGGACCCGGTGCACGACGCCCGCAAGCTCAAGCCCCGGGTCGGCGTCATGCTCCAGTCCGGCGGCTTCCCTCCGTCCGTGCCCGCCGCCGACTACCTGAACCTGCTGAGCCGGTTCCACACCCACCCCGTCGCGGTGGCGCAGCTGCTCGACCTGGTCGGCCTGACCGCGGTGGCCCGGACCCCGTACAAGCGGCTGTCCGGCGGCCAGCAGCAGCGGCTGTCCCTGGCCGCGGCCGTCATCGGCCGCCCCGAACTTGTCTTCCTCGACGAGCCCACGGCGGGCATGGACCCGCAGGCCAGGCACGCCACCTGGGACCTGATCACCCAGCTGCGCGCGGCGGGCGTGAGCATCATCTTGACCACGCACTTCATGGAAGAAGCCGAACGGCTCTGCGACTACGTCGCCATCATCGATCACGGCCAGCTGGTGGCGGCCGGAACGCCCGCCGAGCTCACCGGCACGGTCGGCCAGCTCAGGTTCCGCGCGGAAGCCGGCCTGGACATCGACAGCCTGCTCGCCGCGCTGCCGCCGGCCAGCCTGGCCAAGGAGTCGCCGGCCGGCCATTACGTGATCGAGGTGCACGGCAGCGTGGACCCGCTGCTGCTCGCCGCGGTCACCGCCTGGTGCGCCGAGCGGGGCGTCCTGGCCAACAGCCTCCTGATCGAGAGCCGCACGCTGGAAGACGTCTTCCTCGAGCTCACCGGAGAGGAACTCCGCCCATGACCCAGGCCGCCAGCACGTTCGCGCCTGCGCCGGGGGCGGCGCCGGTGGGGCGGATGATCGCGGCGCAGGCCCGGCTGGAGACGCGCACGCTGCTGCGTAACGGCGAGCAGCTTCTGCTCACGCTGGTCATCCCGCTGCTGCTGCTGGCCGCGTTCAGCCTGGAGCCGCTGGTGAACTTCGGCGTGGGCCTGAGCCGGGTCGACTTCCTCACCCCGGGGGTCATCGCGCTGGCCGTGATGTCCACCGCGTTCACCAGCCAGGCGATCGCCACCGGCTTCGAGCGGCGGTACGGAGTACTCAAGCGGCTGGGCGCCACTCCCCTGTCGCGTGGTGGCCTGATCGCCGCCAAGACCACGACCGTGATCGCGGTGGAACTGTTCCAGGGCGCGCTGATCCTGCTCGTCGGCCTGGCCCTCGGCTGGCGGCCGGACGCCAGCCCGGCCGCGATCGTGCTCGCGCCGCTGCTCATCCTGCTCGGCACCGCCGCGTTCAGCGGGCTCGCCCTGCTGATGGCCGGGACGCTGCGCGCCGAGGCCACCCTGGCCGCGGCCAACCTCGTCTACGTGGTGCTGCTCGGCGTGGGCGGCGTCGTCTTCCCGCTGACCAAGTTCCCGGCGGCGGCCCAGTCGGTGCTCGAGCTGCTGCCGACCGGCGCGCTGTCCACCGGCCTGCGTGACGTGCTACAGCACGGCGCGACCTTCCCGGCCGGGAACATCCTCACCCTCGCCGTCTGGGCCGTCGTGGCGATCACCCTCGCGGCGCGGACGTTCAGGTGGGACTAGACGTTCAGGTGGGACTAGACGTTCAGGTGGGACTAAGGGACACCGAGAAAGAACCGATAACACTGCCGGCCGCCATGATCGCGACCGGCATCGTGTCCGTGCAGTTCGGCGCGGGCCTGGCGGACCGGCTGTTCGGGCAGATCCCGCCCGCCGCCGTGACCGGGCTGCGGCTGTGGACGGCCGCGCTGGCCATGGTGGTGCTCTCCGGGCGTGGGTTCAGCCGCTCGATCCGTGACCTGAAGAAACGAAGAGCCTGGGCCGACGCGGTGATCGCGGGGTCGTTCGGTATTTCGCTTGGGGTTATGAATTTTTCCATCTACCAGGCGTTCGCACGTATTCCTCTCGGGGTGGCTGTCACCATCGAGTTCCTCGGCCCGCTGGCCGTGGCGGTGGCCGGATCGCGGCACCTCAGGGACGTCGGGTGGGTGGTGCTCGCGGCGACCGGGGTGGTGCTGCTGACCCAGGGCGGCCACGGGCACCTCAACCTGACCGGGGTCGTCTTCGCGGGCCTGGCCGCGGCCTGCTGGGCCGCCTACATCGTGGCCAGCTCGGCCACCGGACGACGGTTCCCCGGCTCATCCGGCCTGGCCATCGCGATGGTGGTCTCGGCGGTGCTGGTGACACCGCCCGCCGTCGTCGCCGGGGGCAGCGCCATGTTCCGGCCCGCGGTCCTGGCCACCGGGGCCGCGATCGGGGTGCTGTCCTCCGTCATCCCCTACTGGCTGGAGCTGGAGTCGCTGCGCCGGATGCCGATGCGGCTGTTCGGGGTGTGGATGAGCATGGAACCCGCGGTGGCCGCGCTGATCGGGCTGGTCATGCTCGGCCAGCATCTGAGCATGGTGGAGTGGGCCGCGATCTGCTGCGTCATGGCCGCCTGTGCGGGCGCGGCGCAGGGCGCTCTACCATGAGGGACGTGTCCGCCGATTTCCTCTCCCGAATCGAGTCCTGGCGCATCGAGTCATGGCCGGTCGCCAGGGCGGTGCTCGCGCCGACCCCGCGGTCGATGCAGCGGATTGCGCTAGCCGGGGTCATCGCCGACACGGTGATCATGTCGACCGGCGCCGCGGTCCGGCTCAGCTCGTCCGGCCTCGGCTGCCCGGACTGGCCACGGTGCAGCGCAGCCGACGTCGTGGCCAGCAAGAACGCTGGGCAGACATTGCTCAATACCTGGATCGAGTTCAGCAACCGGTTGCTGAACTTCCCGCTGGTCATTATCGCCGCCCTCGTATTCATCGCCGCCTGGCGCTTCCGGCCGGGCGGGGAGAAACGGCGCGACCTGTTCTGGCTCGGAGTGGCCCAGCCCGCCGGGGTGGTGGCGCAGGCGGTCATCGGCGGCATCGTCGTGCTGACCAACCTCAGCCCGGCAGCGGTCTCTGTGCACTTCCTGGTCTCCGCCTCGATTGTGGCCGCCGCCGTCCTTCTGCACGTCCGGTGCCGGGAGGGCAGCGCGCCGCCCACGGCGGTGGTCCGGCGTGACCTGCGGCTGCTGTCCGCCGCCCTGGTCGCCGTCACCGGCGTGATGCTCGCGGCCGGCACGGTGGTTACTGGCACTGGCCCGCTGGCCGGCCACGCGGACACGCCCAGGTACAAGCTGCCGCTGGAGGGGGTCACCCAGCTGCACGCCGACATCGGCTGGCTACTGGCCGGCCTGTCGGTCGCGCTCGTGCTCGGGCTGCGGGTATCCGGTGCGCCGCCGCGAGCCATGCGGGCCGCCTGGATCATGATCGCGGCCTTGGGCCTGCAGGGCATGCTCGGCTACATCCAGTACTTCACGCACCTGCCCGCCGGGCTGGTGTGGATCCATGTCACCGGGTCCGTCCTCGTCTGGATCGCCGTGCTCCGGGTGTTCTTTAACCTGCGTGACCGGGGTCCGCTGATTCCCGCAGCACCGGAAGCCGCGGCGGCCCTGTCTAACGGGCCAAGGGCGGACCTACCCCCGAGGCAACCGGAGCCTCTAGACCGATAGGCTCGTACCGTGAGCACTAAGGCCAATCTTGACTGGACGGCGACCGATGAGCGCGCCGTCGATCTCATCCGGGTCCTGGCGATGGATTCGGTGCAAAAAGCAGGCTCCGGGCACCCGGGCACGGCGATGAGCCTGGCGCCGGCGGCCTACTTGCTCTTCCAGCATCTACTCAGGCATGACCCGGCCGATCCGAACTGGCCGGGCCGGGACCGTTTCGTGCTGTCCTGCGGGCATTCCAGCCTCACCCTGTACATCCAGCTCTACCTGTCCGGGTACGGGCTGACGCTGGATGACCTGAAGGGCTACCGGACCTGGGGCAGCATCACCCCCGGGCATCCCGAGCACCGGCTCACCCCCGGGGTGGAGATCACCACCGGACCGCTCGGCCAGGGCATCGCCAGCGCGGTCGGCATGGCCATGGGCGCGCGCCGCGAGCGCGGCCTGTTCGACCCGGACGCCAAGCCCGGCACGAGCCTGTTCGACCACTTCATCTACGTCATCGCCTCCGACGGCGACATCGAAGAGGGCATCAGCCACGAGGCATCCTCGCTGGCGGCCCATCACGAGCTCGGCAACCTCATCGTCCTGTACGACAACAACCAGATCTCCATCGAGGACAAGACCGAGATCGCCAAGTCTGAGGATGTCTGCGCCCGCTACAAGGCCTACGGCTGGCACGTGCAGGAGGTGAGCTGGCGGACCGCCGACGGGTACCAGGAGAACGTGCAGGCGCTCTACCAGGCCTACCTGACCGCCAAGGAGCACACGAAGGCGCCGTCCTTCATCTCGCTGAGCACGATCATCGGCTGGCCCGCGCCGAACAAGCAGGACACCGGCGCGGCGCACGGCTCCGCGCTCGGCGTGCCTGAGGTCAAGGCGACCAAGCAGATCCTGCACTTCGACCCCGAGGTCGACTTCCCGGTCGAGGAGGAGGTAGTGAGCCACGCGCGCCAGGTCGCCGAGCGCGGCAAGAGCCTGCACGCGGACTGGGAGGAATCCTTCGCCGCGTGGGCCAGGGCCAACTCCGAGCGCAAGAAGCTCTTCGACCGGATGGCGACCCGGCGGCTCCCCGACGGGTGGGCCGAGAAGCTGCCCACCTTCCCGCCGGACGCCAAGGGCATGGCCACCCGCAAGGCCTCGGGCGAGATCCTGTCTGCCCTGGCCCACGTGCTGCCCGAGCTGTGGGGCGGCTCCGCCGACCTGGCCGAGAGCAACCTCACCACGATGAAGGGCGAGCCCTCGTTCATCCCCACCGACCACCAGACCGCCATGTGGCCGGGCAACCCGTACGGGCGGACGCTGCACTTCGGCATCCGTGAGCACGGGATGGGCGCGATCCTGAACGGCATCGCGCTGTCCGGCGGCACCCGTCCCTACGGCGGGACGTTCCTGGTGTTCAGCGACTACATGCGGCCATCGGTGCGGCTCGCGGCGCTGATGGAGCTGCCGGTCACCTACGTCTGGACGCACGACTCCATCGGCCTGGGCGAGGACGGTCCCACCCACCAGCCGGTCGAGCACGTGTGGGCGCTGCGCGCCATCCCGAACCTGGAGGTGGTCCGGCCGGGCGACGCGAACGAGACGGTGGTCGCCTGGCGCACCATCCTGCAGCGGGCCCGGCCCGCCGCCCTGTGCCTGAGCAGGCAGAACCTACCTGTGCTCGACCGCTCGGCCGGTAATGGGCAGGGCCTGGAGAGCGCCGAGAAGGTGGTCCGCGGCGGCTATGTGCTGGCCGGCGGGACCGATGTCATCCTGATCGCCACCGGCAGCGAGGTCCCGATCGCGCTCGAGGCTCGCGAGCTGCTGGCCGCCGACGGCGTGTCGGCCCGCGTGGTGTCGATGCCGTGCGTGGAGTGGTTCAGCGACCAGGACGAGTCCTACCGGCGCGAGGTGCTGCCGCCCACCATCCCCGCGCGGGTGTCGGTCGAAGCAGGCATTACCCCGCCCTGGAAGTTGTTTGTCGGAGATGCGGGCGCTTCAATTGGAGTAGACCACTTCGGTGCTTCCGCTGACTACAAGAGGCTCTATCAGGAGTTTGGCGTTACCGCGGAGCGGGTAGCTGCTGCCGCACACGACAGTCTGGCCAGGGTCAGGGACCGCTAACAGGTATCTGAGGTTAGCCCCGCCCGCTGCAGTGCAGGGAAGGGAAAGCAACCGTGTCAGTTGACGTTCTCGGAGAGCTATCCGAGGCCGGGGTGTCGGTGTGGCTGGATGACATCAGCCGCGACCGGCTGCGCACCGGCAACCTGCAGGAGCTGAGCGACGACTACCATGTGGTCGGCGTGACCTCGAACCCGACGATCTTCGCGCATGCCCTGTCGAACGGAAACGCCTACGACGGGCAGGTCGCTGACCTGAAGACCCGCGGCGTGACGGTGGAGGAGGCGTCCCGCGCCATCACCACCTATGACGTCAGGTGGGCGTGCGACGTGCTGCGCCCGGTGTACGACCGGACGGACGGCCTGGACGGCCGGGTGTCGCTTGAGGTCGACCCGAGGCTGGCCAAGAACACGGCCGCGACCATCGCCGAAGCGCGGGCGCTGTGGTGGATGGTGGACCGGCCGAACCTGTTCATCAAGATTCCCGCCACCATCGAAGGGCTGCCCGCGATCACGCAGGCCATCGCGGAGGGGATCAGCGTGAACGTCACGCTGATCTTCTCCCTTGAGCGGCACGGCGCGGTCCTGGACGCGTATATGGCAGGCCTGGAGCTGGCCGCGGCCGCCGGGCATGACATCTCCAAGATCCGGTCGGTGGCGTCGTTCTTCGTCAGCCGGGTCGACACCGAGGTCGACGGCCGGCTGCACAAGCTGGGTACCTCGGAGGCTAAAGCGCTGCGCGGCAAGGCGGCCATCGCGAACGCGCGGCTGGCCTACGAGCTGTTCGAGCAGAAGTGCGCCAGTGAGCGCTGGCAGGCGCTGGCCAGCAGCGGGGCGAATGTCCAGCGGCCGCTGTGGGCCTCGACCTCGGTCAAGGACCCGGCGTTCCCCGACACCATGTACGTCGTGGAACTGGTGGCCGCAGACACGGTGAACACCATGCCCGAGGCGACCATCAAGGCGACAGCCGACCACGGCGAGCTGCGCGGCGACACGATCCATGGCACCTACGACGCCTCCCGGAAGGTCTTCGCCGAGCTGGAGAAGCTCGGCATCGGCTACGACGACGTGGTACAGGTTCTCGAGGATGAGGGCGTCGCGAAGTTCGAGGCATCGTGGAACGAACTGCTGGACACGATCAAGACGAACATGGGGCTCTGAATTCAGATGACCGAACGGGCTCGTGCTGACCGCCCTTGGGGAGCTCCGGCGTGACGGCGGAGCCGGGTGACCCGCAGGGTCTTATCCCGGCCAATCCCAGCGCTATCGCGGAGCAGGCCGAGGCTTCCGCTGGTTCCGCCAACCCGCTGCGCGATCCGCGGGACCGGCGTATTCCCCGGGTGGCCGGGCCGTGCGTGCTTGTCATGTTCGGCGTCACCGGGGACCTCGCACGTAAGAAGCTGATGCCGGCCGTCTACGACCTGGCCAACCGCGGCCTGCTGCCGCCTGGCTTCTCCTTCGTCGGCTTCGCCCGCAGGGACTGGGAGGACGAGGATTTCGCCCAGGTCACCTACCAGGCGGTCAAGGAGCACGCGCGCACGCCGTTCCGCGACTCGGTGTGGAAGCAGCTCAGCGAGGGCGTCAGGTTCGTGTCCGGCTCGTTTGACGACGACGAGGCGTTCGACCAGCTGGCCGCGACCGTCAAGGCGCTTGACGAAGAGCGGGGCACCGGCGGGAACTACGCGTTCTACCTGTCGATCCCGCCCGGTCAGTTCCCCACCGTGGTGCAGCAGCTCAAGCGGAGCGGCCTATCTGACTCCCACGGGCGAGGCTGGCGGCGGGTGGTGATCGAGAAGCCGTTCGGCCATGACCTGGCCAGCGCGCGGGCGCTGAACGCGACCCTGGACGGGGTCTTCCCGCCGGAAGCGGTGTTCCGCATCGACCACTATCTCGGCAAGGAGACGGTGCAGAACATCCTCGCGCTGCGCTTCGCCAACGAGATGTACGAGCCGATCTGGAACCGCGGCTACGTCGACCACATCCAGATCACGATGGCCGAGGACATCGGCATCGGCGGCCGGGCCGGCTACTACGATGGCATCGGCGCCGCCCGGGACGTGGTCCAGAACCACCTGCTTCAGCTCCTCGCGCTGACCGCGATGGAGGAGCCGGTGGCTTTCGACGCGGACTCGCTGCGGATGGAGAAGGAGAAGGTGCTGTCCGCGGTCCGGCTCCCCGCCGACCTCGCGACGGGCACCGCACGCGGGCAGTACTCGGCCGGCTGGCAGGGCGGGCGCCAGGTGTGCGGTTACCTGGAGGAAGACGGCATCCCCTCCGATTCCCGGACCGAGGCGTACGCCGCGATCCGGCTCGGCGTCGACACCAGGCGCTGGGCCGGGGTGCCCTTCTACCTGCGGGCGGGCAAGCGACTGCCGCGCCGCATGACCGAGATCGCGCTGATCTTTCACCGCCCGCCGCACCTGCCGTTCGCCGCTACCGACACCGAGGAACTCGGCCAGAACGCGATCGTGATCAGGATCCAGCCGGACGAGGGCATCACGGTCAGGTTCGGCTCGAAGGTGCCGGGCACGGCGATGGAAGTCCGGGACGTGAACATGGACTTCGCCTACGGCGAGTCCTTCACCGAATCGAGCCCGGAGGCCTACGAGCGGCTGCTGCTCGATGTCCTCATCGGCGATCCGCCGCTGTTCCCCCGGCAGGCCGAAGTCGAGCTCGGCTGGCGGATCCTCGACCCGATAGAAGAATTCTGGGCCTCCTACACCAAGCCGGAGCAGTATCCGGCCGGGTCAGGGGGCCCCGCGTCGGCCGACGCGATGATGGCACGGGACGGACGGGCATGGCGGCGTTTGTAGGGAGATCGCGATGACCATCGACCTAACCGACACGACGACCGCCGCGATCATCGATGCGGTCACCCAGGCCCGGCGTCGGCTCGGCGGCCCCGCTTCCGGCATGGTGCTGACGCTGATCATCGTCACCGACGAGGCCGCGCAGTACGACGCGGTCCGCGCGGCCAGCCAGGCGGGCCGCGAGCATCCGAGCCGGGTGCTCGCCGTCATCACCCGCAAGCCCAAGGCCGAATCCCGGCTCGACGCCGAGATCCGGGTGGGCGAGACCGGCCCCGGCGAGACCATCTTGCTCCGGATGTACGGGCCGCTCGGCCAGCACGCGGACTCGGTGGTCGCGCCGCTGCTCGCTCCCGACGTCCCGGTGGTGATCTGGTGGCCGGACGAGGCACCCCCCTCTCCCCGCGGGGACTCGCTCGGCGCGGTCGCCCAGCGCCGGGTGACGGACGCGGCGGCCAGTGAGGCGCCCAAGGACATGCTGCTTGGCCTGGCCACGGCCTACCAGCCGGGCGACACCGACCTGAGCTGGACCCGTTCGACGCCCTGGCGTATCTTGCTCGCCGCCACCCTGGACCAGCCCTATCCCCAGCTGCTCAGCGGCGAGGTGCTGGCCGAGCCCGCCAACCCGACCGCCGACCTGATCGCGTCCTGGCTCAGCCTGCGGCTGGGCATCGAGGTGCAGCGCGGCGAGTCCGCAGGCCCGGGGATCACGGAGGTCAGCTTCGAGACGCCCGAGGGGAAGATCATGCTGGCCCGGCCCGATGGCCGGACGGCCACGCTGGCCTGGCCAGGCCGGCCCGACCGGCGGGTCGCCCTGCACCGGCGCGATTCCGCTGACCTGATCGCCGAGGAACTGCGCAGGCTCGAGCCTGACGAGGTCTACGCCGAGACGCTGCACGCGCTCGCGGGAGGCAACGGCCACCCTGGGCATGCATCTTGAGCGTGCCTGAGGTGATCGTGCACCGGGACGCACAGCTGCTGGCCAAGGCCGTCGCCGCCCGCACGGTCACCCGGCTGGTCGACTCGGTGGCGGCGCGCGGCACCGCGTCGGTGGTGCTGACCGGAGGGGGAATCGGCACGGCGGTCCTCGCCGAGCTGGCCGTCGCCCCGGCCAGGGACGCCATCGACTGGCGGCACCTGGACATCTGGTGGGGGGACGAGCGGTTCCTTCCGACCGGAGACCCGGAGCGGAACGAGACCAGTGCCCGCGCGGCCCTGCTCGATCACGTGGATACCGATCCGGCGCGGGTCCGCCCGATGCCGGGATCTGACGGACCCGACGGTGACGACCCGGACGCGGCCGCCGCCCGGTACGCGTCCTGGCTGGCCGCGGCGACCAGCCACGAGGATCATGGCCCGGTGCCCGGGTTCGACGTGCTGATGCTGGGCATCGGCCCAGAAGGGCACGTGGCCTCGCTGTTCCCCGGCATGCCTGCGCTTTACGACGAGCGGCCGGTCGTCGCGGTGCGCGGCTCGCCCAAGCCGCCGCCGACGCGACTGACCATGACCCTGCCGTCGATCCAGGCCGCGCGCGAGGTCTGGATCCTGGCCTCGGGCGCGGAAAAGGCGGATGCGGTGGCGATGGCGCTGTCGGGCGCCGGCCCGGTCCAGGTGCCCGCGGCGGGCGCGGAGGGCCGGCAGCGGACCCTATTTCTCCTCGACAGCGCCGCCGCGGCCAAGGTGCCGCCGCAGATCGGCCGCCAGGGCGCCCACTGACGTGCTCCCCGGCCTGCGGGCGAAGGCCAGCCCGGCGGCCAGGCAAGCCGCTGGCGCCGCGGCCAGCACGTACCGGTAGCTGAACCCGGCCGTCATCGGCGGCAGCACGATCAGCAGCGCTCCGACCAGCCAGGGCAGCAGGCCGATGCCGCCCAGGCGGCGCCACCGAGCCAGCACACCCGCGACGCCGATGAGCACGATGAGGCCGAGCAGCGTACCGCGCAGGAAGATGTACCGCTGGTACATCTGGATCAGCCGGGCCCAGGGCGCGACCACCCGGGTGTTGCCGAGCCCCGGGCCGCCGAGGTCCTGCCGCGCCGCGTAGGTCTGGCGGGCCGGGGCGTCGGTCCCGTACTGCGCGGCCCACTGGGCGAGCTCGGTGGGGTCCTCCGGGCCCGCCCACCAGGGAATCAGCGTGTCGAGCTTTGCGTCGGAGACAAACTGGAAGGCCGGCCCGTTGCCGGAGTAGTTGTTCGGGTCGGGCTGCCGTTTCCAGCCGAAGGTGTGCAGCGTGTCGTGCGTGACCGCGCGCAGGTAGTCCAGCGGCTGCGCCAGGATGGCATCTTTCGCGAACTTGCCGGTCAGGCCGTTGACGGACGGCCCGAACCGCAGGGAGGTATCGTCAGAGTGGTTCAGCTTCCACAGCGGCGTCGTCGCCGGGTCGGGTCCTAGCTCGTTGTCCGCCCAGATGTACTCCCCGGCCACCGGTCGCAGCCTCGGCGGCGTCGGGTCGCACAGGGCCTTAAGGTCAGCGGGCGGTTTGATCTTCGCGCATTCGGCGAAGGTACTGACCCGGCCGTACAGAAACGTACCTGAGGACTCGGTCAGCGCATACTTGCCCGTGTACGCGTGGAACCAGAACATGTAGGCGGCAATCGGCACGATACCCGCGATGAGCACGGTGGCTAGCCGCCGCCAGCCCACCCGCCGGGCCAGCAGGCTCACCAGGACCACGAGGAGAAGCGGCTCGCCTACCGACCTGACCAGGGCCGCGTATCCGATGAACAACCCCGCGATGGCCATCACCAGGACCGAGGGCCGGTCGCTCCAGCACAGGATCACCACGGCGATGGTCACCAGGAAGATAAACAGGGGGTCGGCGGTGACCATGTGCTCGATGTGCAGTTCGTAGGAGTCGAACAGCACCGGCAGCGCCGGCAGCGCCGCACCCCACCAGGGCAGTCCGCGGTGGCGGAGCAGGGCGTAGATGGCGACGCCCATGACCACGCCCATCGCCGCCTGCAGCAGCGCCAGGGGATAAGCGTTGTGCAGCGGGAGCAGCAGGTCGAGGAAGAACGGGTAGCCGTTCGGCCGGATCTGATCCGGGACATGGGCGACCGCGTCGTAGAGGTAGTTGTAAGAGTCGTTGAACCACAAGATGGGCGGGTAGCCGAGCACCACGATGATCCGCACCAGAATCGCGGCGAGGACCACGACGCTGAACTGCCAGTTCGTCACGACCGGGCGGGCGAGCCACGCCAGCCGCGCTCGCCGCTGCTCCGCAGACGGCTGCTGACCGGGAACGATCCGATCGCTACCGGTGGTCGCGCTGGTCAACGACCGCCTCCCGACTCTTCGAGGCTAAGGATTCCTGTGACCTTTCGCTGACCCCGCAGGCCTCGGATGATCAGGCGTGCCGACGCGCTTTCCTTGACGCCGGCTGACTTATAGTAGCGGCCCGCCCCAGCGCGACATAAGTATTACCGATCAATGACCTGTTTTCCCGCGTGTCGCCGTCACTGACGGTTATCAGCGTCCTCCGTAACCTAATCCGGCATGCCAGCAAGCAGATAAACACCACGGAGAGCGCGGCCGCCGTATCCGGCGATCCCGCCGCGGCCGAGATCATGATCCAGATGAACACGACGGGCAGCAGCATGCCGGGCGGCCGTTCGCGCCGGGACGGGCGCGGGCTGCCCGCCGGGGGTACGATCCCTGGCACAGCGTGTTCAGGGTGCGGGCTGCGCAGCAGCAGGCCGTCGCCGAGTACCGGCTCAACCGGCAGGTCGCCGGTCAGTTCCCGTAGATCAGCCCAGGTTCTCGCGGCATACGCGGACGCGGTGCGCTCTTCAAACTCATCCAGCGTCAGGCGGCCGTCCGTGTACGCGTCCCGGAGGACGTCGACGACACTCTCCCGCTCTTTATCGGATGCGAGGATCGGTCGATCGGTCATCGGCGCGGACCCTTCCCTGTTGTTCTCCTGATCCTAACCCAGCGCGGTCCCGAACCTGGGGCACCCGTCGGTCCGAAGCTGGCTCCGGGTGCCGTGCAGAAACGCGGCGGCCCTGCAGGCGCGAAATGAGACAGCATCCGAATGGTTACGAAAAGTAGGACCTTGAGGTCTCGCTCTGCCGCGCTTCTCAGCGTTACGCTGTTGGCGGATCTTTCATGTGGTCACTCTGTGCCAGATGTGACCAAAGGAAGGTTCTGGCGTGTGAGACAGAGTGCTTCACGCCAGCCACGCAGTTAACGCCGGGCATCCGCCCTACCGGTAGCCGCAATGCCTGCCGGGAACGGACGAGCCGTTCCTCACTAGGAGGGATCGATTTGAGCGTCAGCGAAGACCGCACAGTCCAGCCCGCTACCGTACCTGCCCCTGTCTCCAGCATCGCGGACCCAGCCCCACTCGGGCTAGCCGGCTTTGCCCTGACCACGTTCCTGCTATCCGCGTCCAACGCCGGCTGGATGAGCGCGGCGTCGGGCGCAGCCTTCCTCGGCTATGCCCTTGCCTACGGCGGCTTCTGCCAGCTGCTGGCCGGCATGTGGGAGTTCCGCAACAGGAACGTGTTCGGCGCGACCGCATTCTCCAGCTACGGCGGCTTCTGGATCGGCCTCGGCCTGTGGGCGCTGCTGGTGGCGCCGCATGACACAGCCGCCCAGGCGGCGCACGACAAGGCCTGGATCCTGCTCGCGTTCGCCATCTTCAACACCTACATGCTGATCATGAGCACCCAGGTGAGCATGGCCGTATTCGGCGTCTTCCTCACCCTGGAGATCACCGAGATCATCCTGTTCATCGCGCTGTTCGGCGGCCACAGCGAACTGGGCAAGTGGGGTGGCTACGTCGGGGTGCTCACGGCCGTGGTCGCCTGGTACACCTCGGCGGCGGGCCTATCGAACGGCATCGCAGGCAGGATCAGGTTGCCGGTCGGCAGGCCGCTGATCAGCTAGGCGCAGTCTGCGTTAGTGCTGGGGACCGGGCCGGTACGGCCCGGTCCCCGTCTTGTTCTGCGGGGTCCTCGCCCTGGCTGGTCCGTCGCCGGATAGCGTTGGACGGCGGATAGATCGTCGCGAAGGGAGGAGCAGCGAGTGCACGACGGAAAGCAGATCGATCTGTCGGCACAGGTCGAGCTGGTCAAGCGCAAGACCCGGCCGTGGAAGTC
>ODAK010000428.1_pt1 | contig 48447 bp, 44 predicted proteins | sample 1539591 | NCBI WGS metagenome assembly ODAK01 (sample SAMEA3539303, study PRJEB22396) | soil metagenome | biome: tundra; feature: field; material: soil | place: USA | collected 2010-05 | depth 0.15 m
GAAACATACGGAAAGGAAAGCTTACCAAAGGAGTTTGTATTTTATAATTCAACAAAGGTCCGTTCAATTCTAAAGTTTCTATACTTTATTCTTAAGAAAATATTAAAAAATAGATACTCAATTATACAGGAACCAGTTGTATTTATCGTTGACATCAGAAGTAATAATTATTTTCATTGGGTTGCTGAAGTGATACCCAGGCTCCTGGAAGCAAAAGAAAAAATTGAAAAGTATCCTATTATACTTCCTGCAAAATTTAGAGATCTTTCTTTTGTTTCAGATTCCCTGAATTATATGGGACTTAAGTTCAGATATTTGGAAAAATTTAGTCTATACAAGCTAAAACATCTATTTTTTGTTTCTCATTTTTCTATTACAGGAAACTATCATGATGAAATAATCCAAAAGACCAGAAAAGTATTGCGGTCCACTGACAAGCCGGCTAGTAGTAATCAACGTGTGTATATAAGCAGGGCAAGAGCTGAAAGAAGGAAAATAGCCAATGAGGAAGAATTGGAGGCAATTTTAAAATCACACGATTTCAAAATAATCTATTGTGAACAATTGTCATTTTGTGAACAGGCTACCATTTTTAGCGGGGCAAAAATTTTAATCAGTATTCATGGAGCGGGATTGACCAATATGATGTTTATGGAAAATGATAATAAAGTATTGGAAATAAGGTATAAGAATGATTTTCATAATAATTGCTATTTTTCTCTGGCTTCAGCTTTAAATCTTAGGTATTATTATTTTTTGGCAGAACCTGTTTGCGAGGGCGAAGATCCATACTCAGCAAACATAACTGTAGATATTCAGGAAATTAGAAAGGTAATTGATTTAATTGTTAAGGATGAATAGTGATTTTAAGGTGCCGATCTTATTCCTTGTATTCAACAGACCAAGTCAAACTAAAAAGGTATTTAATAGAATCCGGAAAATAAAACCTGCCTATCTATATATAGCAGCAGATGGTCCGCGAAAAAACATAAAAGGTGAAAACGATACCTGCCTCTTAGTAAGAAAAATTGCAACTAATATTGATTGGGATTGTGAAGTTAAAACGTTATTCAGGGAGGAAAACTTAGGTTGCGGAAAGGCAGTATCGCAGGCAATTACCTGGTTTTTTGAGCAAGTTGAGGAAGGAATTATTTTGGAGGACGATTGTTTGCCAGACTTAAGTTTTTTTTATTATTGTTCTGCGCTTTTAGAAAGATATAGATTTGATACTAGAGTATTTTCTATATCAGGTAATAATTTATTGGGAAAAGCATGGAAGGCAAATGCCCATTCATATTTTTGGGCTCTCCCGGGTATTTGGGGTTGGGCTACGTGGCGCAGGGCTTGGATATATTACGATTATAAGATGTTAGGATGGGAAGATCCCGCGATAAAAGATTATGTACGCAAAGGGTTAAAAACAAATGAATGGTATGAATTTTATTATCCAATGTTTGAAGCAACTTTTTATGGCAAACTGGATGCATGGGATGTTCAATGGCTATATACAACAATAATAAATGAAGGTTTGGCAGCAAACCCTTCTGTTAATTTGGTGAGAAACATAGGTTTTGGCGGTCAGGCAACCAATACAAAAGACAAGAATAGCCCAATACCTTTACTATCTGCCAATTCAATGGTATTTCCTTTAAAACATCCTGTAAAATTTACAAGTGATGTTGAATACCTTAGAGAAATGCTTTTGAGCATAAGAGCTAAACCGGCAATGACTTCTCGCCTATTAAATATATTATTTCATATCAAAAATGTATTTAAAACTAAAACCCGGGTCCTTTAATTTTAACCCTCAATGAAAGAGATTATAAAAAGTATCTGCCCTCCTTTTATTTGGAAAAGAATTTCTCATCTGAAGGCAAAGAGGAAAAGTTACCTATATTCAAATAGAACTGGAGAAGATAAAATAAGTAGTCCGGTAAAACAAGATCTTGAAAAATATTGGGATCCAGAATTTGCAAATGTATTAGAGGACTGGGGCAAGGATAGCGTTTGGAATGAAATTCAACTATTATTAGCGAATTGCCAGGGTAAAGTTTTAGATATAGCTTGTGGAACCGGGATGACGATGAAGATTCTCAAGATATTTCCAAATCTAGATGTGCATGGATTTGATATATCAGATTTATTCATTGAATCAGCCATTTCGAAAGGTATTGATAAAGAAAAGCTTAGGATATCTGACGCAGTGAGTACTAATTACAATAATAACGAATTTGACTATTCATATTCAATAGGTTCATTGGAACATTTTACAGAAGAAGGAATTGAAAGGTTCCTCCACGAAAGTTCAAGATATACCAAGAAAAGCTCGTTTCACATGATTCCAGTTTCTAAAATTGGAAAGGATCTTGGCTGGATAACTTATGTGCAAAGTTATTTCAATAATTCAGCGGGATGGTGGTATGATAAGTTCATAAAATATTATTCGGTTGTTTACATAATTCCCTCGAAATGGGATGATGATATTTCTTTTGGCAGATGGTTTATTTGTGTAAAATGATTTTCGATAAGAGTATTATCAACTATTGCAGATTATTTTTAAAGATTTATTGAATCGAGGAAAAATAAGAGATTCGAAAATCAGGTAATGAAAAAAATAAAAAAAATATTTTGAAAATGGTCAAATACTCTCGTCCGAAGGTTACCTTGAGCATAAAAAGAACTCAATAATTGAGAGCATTAATAACCCTGTGATTTTAAAAAGGTTTTCCGATAATACGCCTGTAACAAAGTATGGATATAGCTTAGATGAAAGAGTAATAGAATATTCCTGGATTTTCAGCAATGTGAAAAGAGGACATTCGCAATTATTGGATGCGGGATCCACCTTTAATTTTGAGCATATCATAGAGCATCCATTAATTAAAGAAAAGGAATTAACAATCTTCACTTACGCTTCTGAAAACGATAATTATCCTGAAAAAAGGATTTCCTATGTATATGGAGATTTAAGAGAATTGCCATTTAAGGATTCATTTTTTGATATGGTAGTTTCGCAATCAACTATTGAACATATTGATATGAATAATTCTATCTATGGGTACGAAATAGATCATCATAAAAAGTCCGAAATAAAATCTTATAAGTTTCTTGAAGCCATAAAAGAAATGATTAGAGTGCTGAAGCCTGAAGGAACTCTTCTGATTACCTTCCCATACGGCAAGTTTGAAAATCACGTTTTTTTTCAACAATTTGACCAGGAAATGTTAGGGAAATTGATAAATGAATTTTACTTGCGAGGAAGTTATAGCAGTGATTTCTTTAAATATTTGCCAGATGGCTGGTATTCATGCTTGGAAACTGAATGCAGACAAATGGTATCCTATAACCCGCACACAAATAAAGGAAAGGGCGATGATGGGGCTGCCCATTGTAGAAGTATTTGTTGCGTGAAGTTTATTAAGAATAAGTGACCTGGGAGGAAACAATACAGCTTATAAGAAATAAACCCGAGTATGGTGAGTTAATAAAGAATGCTTATTTAGACGAAAATCTGCTATTAAATGTTGAAAGATATATTTCTAGCGAAGAATACAGGGAGACTAAAAGGATGATCACCCAGTATGCTCTCAGGGCAAAAACTATCCTAGATGTAGGTTCTGGAAATGGTATTAGTTCAATTGCATTTGCCTTAGAAGGTTATTCTGTTACTGCCTGTGAACCTGACCCAAGCAATACTGTGGGCGCTGGCGCTACACGCTGGTTAAAGGATTATTATGGAATTAAGGATTTGGACGTAAGCCAGGAGTATGCGGAAAAAATCAGCTTTCCCCGTGGGTTTTTCGATGTGGTGTTTGGGCGCCAGGTTATGCATCATGCGTATGACCTTGATGCATTTATTCAGAACCTTTCGGCAATGATCAGACCTAGGGGTTTTTTAATCACCATCAGAGATCATGTTATTTATGACAAAATAGACAAGGAATCTTTTTTGAATAATCACCCTCTCCAAAAATTTTATGGAGGTGAGAATGCCTTTACTCTAAAAGAGTATCTCAGTGCCATGGAAAAGGCAGGATTAAGAATCACGAGAATAATCAGGCATTATGACAGCGTTATTAATTATGCTCCTCTCACTACTGATGAATTTAAAAAAATGAAAGAAGATTACGAAAAGTTGAATCAATTAGAACTTATTAAAAAAATTGGGTTTCTTGCCAAAATTCCATTCATAATGAGGATATACGCAGTCAAAGTGAGAATCAAAGGACATTATGTAGTTAAGGAGGAAGATATTCCCGGTAGAATGTATTCATTTATAGCGCAAAAGAAATGAACAATATTCTCATTGTAGGGGGCAACGGTTTTATTGGATCACATTTGCATAAATATCTGCAGAGTCGTGTTGATTATACTGTATGGTGCTGCGATGTAGTGCATGATTATACTTCCAAAAACTACTTTTTGATAGATGCCAGTAATTCAGATTTTGAAGAAGTTTTTCAGTCAAATCAATTTGATGTGTGTATCAATTGCTCTGGCTCAGCAAGTGTTCAAGACTCCCTACTTCATCCGCTCCGGGATTATTATTTAAATACATTGAATGTTTTTAAATTACTCGAAGCCATTAGAAAACATGCACCCGGATGTAAATTTTTGAACATTTCCAGTGCAGCGGTATATGGTAATCCGGTGAGATTGCCTGTTAATGAATATGGCCGTTTGCGCCCCATCTCTCCTTATGGATATCATAAGTTGCAGGCAGAAAATATTTGCGAAGAATTTTACCGTTTTTATGAAATTCAAACATGTTCTGCCAGGATATTTTCTGCATATGGCGATGGCTTAAAGAAACAATTATTTTGGGATCTTGCTCAAAAATTCAGGAATAATAAAGTCGTTACTCTCTTCGGAACTGGGCTTGAAAGCAGAGATTTTATTCATATTAATGATATTGTCAAAGCCATTGAATTAATTGTTACAAATGGCAGATTTAATGCAGATTATTATAACGTTGCTAATGGCGAAGAAATCCCGATTAGTCTAGCTGCAGAAAAATTGCAGTTTTCCCTCGGGGCACAAAATAAAATATCCTTTGAAGGGAATGCCCGAAACGGTGATCCTTTAAATTGGAAGGCTGATATTGCCAAATTACGTTCGCTCGGATATAGACAGCAAATTAGTATAGACGAAGGATTATCCAAATATGTCCTATGGCTCAAAGAAGAAGAATTGGTATAATTTATACGTATGATGAAAACTGGATTGGTGGAACTTATTACATCCAGAACCTTATTTCTGCTTTAAACAATTTGCCGGAAAGCAGCTTGTTTGAATTGGTGATTTTTACCGAGAATAATGAGCATTACACAGAATTAAAAAATAGTACTCATTATCCTTTCTTGGTGAGAGGCAGCCATGTTGTAAGATTATCTCTGATAAAGAGAATGGTTAATAGGATTGGACGTGCTATTAATAATCAAAATATTTTCTCAGTATTAATTAGCGATATAGCATGGGTTTTCCCTGGCAATAACGAACGATTGTTTAAAAAGGATCAACCGTTTTTATATTGGATACCTGATTTCCAGGAGAATTATCTTCCGGAATATTTTAGCCCTCAGGAGATAACGCGGAGAAAGCAAATCCAGGCCAATATAATCAAAACAGGAAAATATATACTTTTTAGCAGTCAATCCGCACGAAACGATTTCAATGAAATTTATCCATTGAATAATCTGAATCAATTTGTACTCAATTTCGCAGTTACACATCCTGAATTGAAGGAATGTTTTTCAAAAATGGATAAGTTTAATATTCCTCGACTATTTTTTATATGCTGCAATCAGTTCTATAAACATAAGAATCATATTACGCTTTTTAAAGCAATTCAATTATTAAAAAAAGAGGGACATGATATTTGTGTTGTATTTACTGGCAAAGAGCACGATGAAAGGCATCCGGAATTTTTTAAGGAAATAATAGAAATGATTCAGGTTCTTGAAATAGAAAATCAAGTTAAGCTGCTTGGTTTCATAAACCGGGAAGATCAATTGTGTTTAATGAAAAATGCAGTTGCCATCATACAACCCTCTTTGTTTGAAGGCTGGAGTACAGTTATTGAGGATGCAAAAGCATTAAGGGCAAAGGTCATTGCATCTGATATTAATGTTCACCGGGAACAACTCAATTCCTATGGTTTATCTTTATTATTTGGAGCAACAAATGAAATAGAGCTTGCCAAATGTTTGCTGACTATTGGTAAAATTGATGCGGTAGTTCCTGATTATCGAAAGAATGTAATTGTTTTTGCAGAAAATTTCAGAATGATCATAGATAACATTTCAAATAATTAATTTGAAACTTTCCATAATAACCATCAATTTAAATAATGCTGCAGGTTTGGAAAGAACCATGGAAAGCGTTTTTAAGCAAAGCTTCAAATATGTCGAATACCTTATTTTGGATGGAGGAAGCACTGATGGCAGCAAAGCAATCATTGAGGCAAATGCAAAAAGGTTTAGTTATTGGGTTAGTGAAAAAGACGAGGGGGTTTATCATGCCATGAATAAAGGAATCGCAAAAGCGAAAGGGGAATATTTATTGTTCCTCAACAGCGGGGATTACCTGGTAGATAATGAAATTCTTCTGGAGGTAAGTGATTCCCTGGATGGAACGGAAATCGTGTATGGAAATGTCCTTTTGATTGAAAATGAAACGAAGAAGTGGACTGGCATTTATCCCGACAGGCTGAGCTTCCAGTATTTCAGAGATGGCTCATTACCTCACCCTTGCAGCTTTATAAAGAGCAGCCTCTTTGCTAAAGTTGGATGTTATGATGAAACTATTTGCATCACAGCAGACTGGAAGTTTTTCCTGGATGCCATCTGCAGGAATAATGCTACTTATAAGCATATTGACAAGGTAATTTCGGTATTTTTTCATGATGGCATGAGCTCCATTACGGCAAGCAAGGAAAAGATGAAAGAAGAAAAACTTTTAGTCTTGCAAAAGGATTACTCTGCTTTTCTGGAGGATAGCGTTGAGCTGACGAAACTACGTACTTTTAAAAATAATAAAACAATTACCCGGTTTACCAAAGTTGCACGAAGACTCGGTTTACTCAAAGACTCTTGAACCTTACCCATTCATTTCAATGTGCCATTGGTTAGCATTATAATTCCACATTATAACCGTTCAAAGCTACTTAAGGAGACTGTGGATTCCGTGATCCGCCAAACAAACACTGACTGGGAAATAGTAATAGTGGATGACGGATCAGATGAACATGAAATGGCTTCACTTACTGGCCTTGCAGAAACTGACAAGAGAATTAACCTCCTTCAAAGAAGGTCCAGGCATAAAGGGCCATCAGCCTGCAGGAATGAAGGAGCAGCAGTTTCGAGGGGTAGTTTGCTTATCTTTTTAGATTCAGATGACCTTCTTGCTGCATTTTGTATTGAGCAACGGGTTATGGTTATGGAATTGTATAAAGACCTGGACATGGGCATCTTTCTTATGCAGGAATTTTTTGTGGAACCTGGAGATTGTGAAAAAATTTATAATCATGATTCTACCTATGATAACAGGATTGATTGTTTTCTTAAAGGAGAAAATCCCTGGGCTGTGACCTGCCCGGTTTGGCGGAAAGATTTTTTTACCCGTATAGGAGGCTTTGATGATAGTTTTTTCTTTATGGAAGACCCTGAGCTTCATATCAGAGCGCTATCACAGGAAGGGATAAAGTACAAAACTTTTTATGAGCATCCCGCAGATTGTTATTACCGGACGAGAGGTTCTGATCATTCCAACAAGTTTTTTTACGAAAACTCCATAAGGTACCGCATCAAATTTTTTAAAAAAACAGGCAACCTGATTACCGGTAATTCAGAATTGTTGAAAAGGTATAAAAAGAGTTTTGAACAAGGGGTCATTCAATTTTTTCAATATAATCTTGTATACAGAGTGAGGGATTTTCCAGGATTACACGAAGAATTTATGGAATGGGCAAAGAAATCAATTCTACTATCAAAAATCACCATACTGAAATTACAATTCTTGTCATCGATTTACAGAAGTGACAACCGTTTTTTCAGGAAGATGCATTTGAGGGGACTGGCTTTTAAAATTTTACTGCCAAAGTTATAATGCTACGATTATCCGTCGTGATCCCTGTAAAAAATGGCAGCGCGACTCTGGCGCGCTGCCTGCGATCCATCACGGAGCAGACTGTTGCCGAAGATTTGGAAATAATTGTTCTGGATTCAAATTCAGCTGATGATAGTGTTAACATTGCCAGGAAATTTAATGCGCGGATTATTGATGTGCCTGAGGGTAGGTTCGATCATGGTTTAACGAGGAACCTTGGTGTACAGCAGGCTCAGGGCGAATTTGTGTACCTAACTGTGCAGGACGCAACGATTGGCAAGCGAGATATGCTCGAAAGAATGGTCTTGCATTTCCGGGATGAAAAGGTGATGGCCGTTTCCGGGCACCAGGCCGTGCCCCTGGATAAAGAAACCAATCCCCTTGTTTGGTACCGGCCTTATTCAACGCCGCTTTTGGTGGAAAAGACTGTCAAGGATCCGGATGCTTTTAAATCAATGACACAAGAGGATAAACAGGCATTGATCAGTTGGGATAATGTTGTGGCGATGTATCGCAAGACTGCCTTAACTGCACAACCCTTTGTTCAAACAGAATTTACCGAGGACTGGTTTTGGAGCTATGAAGCTTTGCTGAAAGGGTGGAAATTATTGCATGATCCATCCTTGGTTGTGTATCATTATCATCATCATTCCTTCAAATATGCCTTCAATATTACATATACGGCCAATTACCATTTTTATAAATTTTTTAAGTTTATCCCACGTTTACCTGCAGTGGGGATGCCCATATTCAGGTCTGCCTATCACGTAATGAAGAATAAGCAATTGTCTCTAAAAGAAAAACTGTATTGGACAAGGCATAATTGGGCAGGAATATTCGGTAGTTATTTTTCGACGCTTGATTTTTTACGGAGATTGAAGATCGGTCATCAAAAGGGTATAGAAGAGGGGTATCAAAGGTATTGCAGCTCCATACCACAGGGAAAACGTAGGAAAATGCCCCAATTCCCACAGTAAACTATTAACCTGCAAATAAGTATGCTTCTTTCTATTGTTTCACCAGTATACAAAGCAGAGCATATTATTGATGAGCTTGTGAAGAGGGTGCAGGAATCTGTAGAGGTCATCACCAATCATTATGAAATCATTTTGGTTGAAGACGGGGGAGAAGATGGGTCCTGGCAAAAGATAGAAAAGCATTGTGAAAAAGATAAACGAATTAAAGGCATTAAGCTCAGCAGAAACTTTGGTCAGCACAACGCGATCACTGCAGGGCTCGATCATTGCTCAGGTGAGTGGGTGGTGGTAATGGACTGTGACCTCCAGGACCGGCCTGAAGAAATTCCCCACCTTTACCAGGAAGCCATAAAAGGATATGAAATCGTATATGCAAGAAGAAAGAGAAGGCAGGATTCCTTTTTTAAAAGAACCTATTCAGCCTTTTTTTATAAATTATTTGCATGGCTATCCGGTGTGCCACAAGATGGTACCATTTCCAACTTCGGTATCTATTCTGCAAAAGCTATTCAGGCAGTGAACCAATTAAGGGAGCCCGTGCGCTTTTTTGCCACGATGATCAAATGGGTGGGATTCAGTTATTCAAGTATTGAAGTTGCCCATGCAGAGCGGTATGATGGTAAATCTACATACAATCTTCGAAAGCTCCTTCATCTTGCGATGGATATATCGCTGGCGTATTCAGACAAACCCTTACGCATGACGGTTAAATTAGGTGCTTTGCTTTCTTTCAGTTCTTTGCTTTTTGGACTGTATACCCTCTATAAATATTTTACCGGTCAAATAACAGAGCCCGGATTTACCAGTATCATTTTGTCAATCTGGTTCTTATCGGGTTTAATCATTTTCACCCTAGGAGTACTTGGGTTATACCTTGGGAAAGTTTTTGAAGGAATAAAAAAAAGACCTTTATATGTAATAGAAAAGAAATATGATTAAGAAATTGAAATGGGACAGCGAATTTTTTGGCTACGATGTCGGTAAGGTAGTTATCGAAGAAAACCAGGTGGTAAGTGAACAAGAATTAATAAAAGAATCATACCCATTTAAGCTCGTATATATTTTCTCAGATATCAAATTAGATTTTAAACATTTTAAATCTAAACTAGTTGATATAAAAACCACCTTTTATAAAAAACAATTGGCTTGGGAAGAAAATCCAGAATTTATCCATTGTAAAGATGAACCAGCCGCATGTAATAATTTAAAGCAACTTGCACTGGAAAGTGGAGTATTTTCTCGCTTTAAAAGAGATAATAATTTTACTAATAATGAATTTGAAAAATTGTATTCGCAATGGATCAATGATAGTATCAAAAAGATTAATGCTGATCATATAATCGTATATAAAGAGAATAACATATGCAAGGGTTTTGTTTCTTTAAAATTTCAAAAAGAAATTGCAGAAATCGGATTAATGGCTGTGGATGAAGATAGCAGAGGTGAAGGAATCGGGCTCACCTTGCTGGGATTTATTAATAATCTTTCAAGGAGCAAAGGATTTCCGGAAATGCGTGTTACTACCCAATTTGAAAATATTCCTGCTATGCAACTTTATGAAAAAGCTGGATATACTATCTTGTCAAAACAATACATTTACCATTTGTGGAATTAAAATCAATTCCCTTCAATAAACCATATTTATCAGGTAAAGAATCAGCTTATATTTTAGAGGCTGTTAAATCAGGAAAGATTTCCGGGAATGGGTTATTTACCCAAAAATGCCATGCATATTTTGAACAGCAGTATCATTTTAAAAAATGCCTCCTAACTACCTCCTGTACCGATGCACTTGAAATGGCTGCCATTCTTATTGGTATCAAAGCGGAAGACGAGGTGATCATGCCGTCTTATACTTTTGTATCTACTGCCAACGCATTTGTATTACGAGGTGCGAAGGTAGTTTTTTGTGATTCAGGTAAGGATAACCCAAATCTGGATGTGGAGTTGATCGAAGGACTGATAACAAAAAAAACGAAGGCAATCGTGCCAGTGCACTATGCTGGTATCGCTTGCGACATGGATGCCATCATTCAAATTGCAGATAAATATGGATTGTATGTCATTGAAGATGCGGCTCAGGCAATTGACAGCTATTATAAAAAGAAGAGATTAGGCAGTATCGGAAACCTTGCAGCTTTCAGTTTTCATGAAACTAAGAACATCCAGTCTGGTGAAGGAGGATTGCTTGTAATAAATGATGGCCGTTTTATTGAAAGAGCTGAAACCATCTGGGAAAAGGGTACCAACCGCTCTGCTTTTTTCAGGGGCGAAACAGACAAATATAGCTGGGTGGACATCGGGAGTTCATTTTTGCCATCGGATATAATCGCAGCTTTTTTGTATGCCCAAATTGAAAACCTTGTTACGATACAAACAAAAAGGAGACAAATCTGGAACTTCTATTTCGAGGGATTAAAATCATTACATGAAGAAGGAAAACTTCAACTTCCATTTATCCCAGCGTATGCTACCAATAATGCCCACATGTTTTATCTGGTTTGTAATTCCAGTGAGGAAAGAATCGGCTTGATCGAGAAACTAAGGCAAGCAAACATCTTAGCGGTTTTTCATTATTTGTCCCTTCACAATTCTTTATACTATCGCGATCAGCGCGACAAGAGGGAATTGCCTCAAAGTGATCGATATTCTGAAAGATTGGTTAGGCTTCCTCTTTATTTCGAAATGACAGAAGAAGATCAGAAATTCATTCTCAGCATTATTCATGAATATTATAAAAAATCCTTTGCTGATGTGGGGAACTAAAAAACTTGCAGGTTATTTCCTTGTTTTCCTGGCCGTATTGTTGAGCATAGGATACATCCTTATATCCTTTCATACCCGGTACATGTTTGACGACCTGGGGTTCTCTGCCCTTGTAAGGGACAATGGCATATGGGCAGCCTTCAAAATCCTTTATTTTTCCTGGGAGACTATTTATAATACTTTGGTACTTTTCTTTTTATTGAAATGGAACAATTATATTCCTCCTTATTTTTATAACATCTCTATTTTCCTCCTAAACATTTGGTGCTTTTACCTCCTGTTGAAAACGATCGTGAGGTATCATAAAATAGGCATCACATCAAAGGAAATGTTACTGCTGGCAGTATTGGTAATCAGCTTAACCTATTTTTCAGGGAGAGCAAGAGGGTATGCCGTTTATTGGGTAACGGGGCAGATCGTCTATTGCCTTTTTCTATCCTATTTGTTTTTAGGATTGTATTTCTGGATAAAGGGAAGGTTATTCCTAGCCTCAGTATTCATGTTCCTTTTCGCACATACTAGGATAAATTACGACGCTATATTTATTGGCCTGTATGTTGGGTATATTATAAGTTATTGGTATGAAAACAATAAATTGGTTTTTAACCTAAAGTCGCAAATACCTTTTTTATTCTTTTTATTTGGAATCATTACCTATATTATTATTCCTGGCAATTATGTCAGGCTGCATAGTATCAGGGGGCCTGATCCGAGTTTACAAATTGGTGTCCTGGTTATTATGAAAGGATGGATCTCGGCCTTCAAACACATGTCCGGCATAGTCCTGGGGAGCTGGAAACAATTAATGATCTTACCGATTGGATTATTAATTGGATTTTATTTTTCAAATAATGCTTCTGTGCAAAGATTCATTACGCCCAGATTTTTACTTTATTATACCCTTACCTTTATTATTTGTTACATCGGTCAGTCTACGGTTATTTATATATCGTTAAAGACCCCCGTGGGATATAACAGGATCTTTTTCTTCCTGGAGATGCTGCTATTTATTCTTATGCTGCTATATGGCATGTTTGCTGCTTTTTTCCTGCAATCCCGTTTATCCCCGAAAATTATTTCTCCTATTGGGGGATTTGTTTTTTTGGCCATAATTATTCCGGTGTCAATAGATTATTACCAAAGCTTCAAGGTTACTTCTGTATTTGCAAAAGCGTATGATAAAAGGATACAAGGGCTCAAAGACCTGCGACAACACCCGCCGGGTAAGATTGTATATGTACCGAAGCTCCCAGATTCTGGTGTCCTGGAATTTATGGAAATAGAACCCCAATCAAGCAATACTACACAACTGCCTGACAATAATTCGGTATATGTGAGTTATTATAACTTGCCTTTTAAAGTATACCTCGCTCAATAAAATCGATAAAAAATATATTTCTATTAACCTATTAAGTAAGCTAAAAGCATGATCACCAATTATGCATTTAATTAAAAAATTATTTTCTTCGCTTACGGGCTATTGGATATATAAAGAAGCAACGCTGCCAATCGGCACCGATATGTATATTGATATTCATAAAAGGATCAAATATGGTTCTTTGCAAACCATATTTGACGTAGGTGCCAATATTGGCCAGACATGGGAATGGCTGAGAAGAACAGAACCTCAGTCCAACATTTATTGTTTTGAGCCGGTTGCCAATACCTTCAAGGAGCTTAAAGAAAAAACGAAAGGGGACCCAAAATGTATCACAGAAAATATTGCTTTTGGAGATGACAAAGGTGTTAAAGTAATTAAGCTTTATGAACATCATTCCGCCCTTAACTCACTAAGAGACGAATTAATGAATGATGCTTTTGATGCAAGAAAGGAAATAATACACGTTGATACGATAGATGATTATTGCCTGAAACATAATATTGAGGAAATAGATTTCCTAAAGATCGATACAGAAGGTTATGAATTACAAGTATTGGAAGGGACAAAAGAAATGCTGCGTAATGCTAAGGTTGCCTTTGTATTTTGCGAGATAGGTATATTAAAAAGAAATACGCGAAACACAAATCTGTCTGACCTTACAGAATGGCTGGCGGAAAAGGATTATTATTTTTTTTCACTCTATCAAATGGTTACCAACGGCTGGAAGCAGGGAGAGCTTTTCGGCAATGCCCTATTTATTCATAAAGACATTTTTAATCCCTGATGGAAAACCCATTGGTTAGTGTATTGATGACGGCATATAACAGAGAAAAATACGTTGCGGAAGCAATTGAATCCGTGCTTGCCTCATCCTACCAGCATTTTGAGCTTATCATAGTAGATGATGCGTCAAAAGACAATACCGCAAAGATAGCCAACACTTATCAACGGATCAATACACGGGTGAGGGTTTATATTAATGAACAAAACCTTGGTGATTATGGTAACAGGAACCTGGCTGCATCTTATGCCAGCGGCCAATACATAATGCATGTTGATTCTGATGATACCATACTTCGAGACGGTATCGAAAGATGTGTAAATGTGATGAAGCAATTTCCTGATTCCCCGTTTGGTATGCGGCTATATAACAAAGAAGTTGCTCCTTACGAAATCAGTTCAGCTGCCGTGATTCGTCATCATTTTTTTGTGGAACCTTTGCTGGGTATAGGGCCAGGAGCGACCATTATCAAGAGGGATTTTTTTGAAGCAATAAACAGATATCCTGTAAAATATGGGCCAGCCAATGACAGGTATTTTAATCTCAAGGCTGCCTGCCAGGGAAGCATGGTTTTCCTTCCCTTTGAATTTTTACGGTACAGGTTACATGAAGGACAAGAGATCAATAATCAGTTTAGTTATTTGTATAATAATTATCTCTACCTCAGGGACGCCCTAAACGAATTGCCCCTCCCTCTTATGAAAGATGAAATACGATGGCTTCATTTAAAAAACAAAAGAAGGTTTTTGATGAACATAACTCGTTATTTTACTTCCACTTTCAATTTGCCTAAAACATTGACGGTTTTAAAAAAAACCCAGTTTGGATTTAAAGACATGTTGCAGGCTATACTACATTGACTTATTTTGGCTTGAATAGAAAAAACATAAATGATATTATTAAGATTCTCCCTTGGAATTCTGAAATTTTAGGGGCTCCGAGGAATAGAGCCAGCATGCACGATTATGTAAAGACATTTCCTTCTTGGGGACGAATAGAATTACAAGATGAGATGAGTTTTGAAAAGGACATTGCCGACCTTCCTGTCTTTTTTAGAACGCAGGATTTTTGCCAGCGTTATTCACCTTTCGTTGCCCAACTTTACAATGGAAGGATATGGGGATGCAATGGAGCGGTAATCGGAAAAGGAGATTATTTCATCAGTGATGTATCAAGGGAATTTAATAAAGGTATGAACATTGATCATTCCATTTATTACACGCTTAAACAGGTAAAGAGCAGGTATTTGAAAGGTAATACGGCAGTGATTGGCACAGCAGGGGCCAATATCTATTATCACTGGATGATGGATGTGTTGCCAAGGCTTAGCATACTGTCCAGAATTATTTCCCTTGATGAAATTGATTATTTTGTCACGCAATACGACGGTCTGCCATTTCAGCAAGAAACGCTGGAAAAAGCGGGTATCTCTAGTAAAAAGATTCTTGCGTCAAACGGTAGACTGAACTTCCATGTTAAGGCTGAAAATTTGTATGTGCCGTCCTTTGCTGGGCCGCTCGACCAGCCCGGTTCTTTTCAAGTCAATTATTTAAGAACTTTATTTGCTGATCATATGGGTAATAAAACTCCCTACAGAAATATTTATATCAGCAGAGAGAAAACTGGAAGGAGACAAATAATCAATGAAGAGGAACTGCTGCATTATTTATCGCTGTATGAATTTGAGAAGTTTCATACAGAAGAAATGACCGTAGCGGAACAAGCCAGCCTGTTTTCGTCAGCGAAGATCATTGTCTGCTCTCATGGAAGCGCACTTACGAACCTGGCCTTTTGTATGAGGGGCACTTCAGTGCTGGATATTTTTAATACATCCCATATTAATTCATGCTTTTGGTTCCTGTCCAGGGTTAACCTCCTTAATTATCAATATATGTGTGGGACTCCGGTGAGCATAGATGGCAATCCAAAGAATGATCATACTAAGGTGGACCTGGAAGCTTTTAAGATGATCTTGAGGAACATTGGCCTGGATGAAAAAGAGAAGTATGCAAAAAAGAGACAAAATTAAAAGACGCAAAAAAAAGGAGCACCTATTTTGATCTAAATGAGTACTAGTTGTCCCTTAGTTTCAATTTGCATTCCCTGTTATAATAGTGCAGCCTATGTTGAAGAAACTATTTCCTGTCTATTAAGTCAATCTTATCAAAACCTGGAAGTAATATTGATTGATGACGGATCAACCGACCATACGGAGAAGGTTTTAGGCACAATAAAAGATCAGCGGTTTCGATATGTGGTACAGGAAAATAAAGGAGCGGCTGCAGCACGAAATAAAGCCTATCAACTCAGCAAGGGAGACTATATCAAGTTTATGGATGCAAATGACCTGATCAACTTTCAATGTATTGAATCGCAACTTTCAAGGCTTCATGATGATCCAGATTGTATTGCATCGGCCAAATGGGGACGATTTTATAAGCCTGATCATTCAGATTTTATGTTAGCCAAAGAAAAGGTGTGGATGGATATGCCTGGTATAAACTGGCTTATTAATTCATTAATAGAAACAGGCGCTAACATGATGCAACCTGGCATATTCCTCCTTCCGAGGAAAATAGTTGAAAAGGCGGGGCCATGGAACCAGTCACTTAGTTTGATTGACGATTTTGATTTTATGGTCCGGGTGATCACGATCTGTTCTTCCGTATTATTTTGTGAAGAGGCCTTGCTGATGTATAGGAGTGGAATCCCAGGCAGCCTATCGGGAAAAAAAACTTCTAAACATATCCAATCTGCTTTTGATTCTTTAAATCTTGGCATAGAAAGGATCCTGCAGGTAAAGAACGACGAGCAAAGCAGGAGGGCTTGCGCGAATATTTATAAAAGATGGTCAACAATTTTCTACCCTGAATACGAAGAATTGTATGGTATGATTGAAGCAAAAATTGACCAGTTGGGAGGAGCAAGCATCCCATTGGTTGGAAGCAAATTAACCAGGCTATTTACGATGACAATAGGGTGGAAAAATACAAAAAAGCTAAAGAAGTTTTTGCGGCCGAATTCGAATGAATAAGAATAAATTCAGGGTTACTAACCCCAATATCATAAACCTGAAAATTCTTAAAAAAATACTTCCTTATTCTTTTAAGCGAAGGATAAAAGAAAATCTGGGTGTACCCAGTTTACACTGGAGCTTGGAAAATCTTAAAAAAAATGGATTTAACCCGGATGCAATAATTGACATCGGCGCTTATGAGGGAAAATGGGCTATTGCGGCTATGGAAGTCTTTCCTTCCAGCCAAATATTAATGATAGAAGCTCAGAAAGCCAAAGAACCAAAGCTCAAAATTATTGCCGACAAATTTCCTAATTCTCATTATCTGATAGCACTTCTATCAAAACAGGAGGGGGATAACAAATTATTTCTGAATTGTGAAACAGGAAGTCATATTATTGATTCTGCCAATCAAGGTGATTTGATCAGTGAACTCCCTACCCGTACATTGGATAATTGTTTAACCGAAAGGAATTTTACCTTTTCTAATTTATTGCTAAAGCTTGATGTTCAAGGGCATGAAATGGAGGTACTAAAGGGGGGAAAAAATGCAATGTTATCCTGTGAAGTTTGCCTTCTTGAAATTTCCTTTTTAAACCTTGGTGACAACGGTCCTTTACTGGCACAGATGGTTTCGTTCATGGATAATAATTATTTCCAGCCATATGATATTTCGGAGATGATGAGGAGGCCTTATGATAAAGCGCTTTACCAATTAGATATGATTTTTGTAAAAAAAGATTCCAAACTTATAGAAAGCAGAAGGTGGAATTGAGTGTCAGTGGATAAAGAATTTGTATTAATGAAAATATTAATCATCATGGATCCGGGCATTTTGATTCCGGTAAAAGGGTATGGCGGCATTGAACGACTGGTAGAGATGTTTGCCAAAGAATATAATCGGATGGGCCATACAGTGCATTTGCTGATCACAGGTGGATCAACCGTTGAGGGCTGCACCGTGCATGATTTTGGCAAGGAAGGATTTCCACCTAAAAAATCAGATGCCATAAAGACGATAAAAGCTGCCTGGAAATTTCTTTGGAAGCATAAAAATAACTTTGACCTTATTCACAATTTTGGCAGACTTGCTTATCTTATTCCAGTTCTTCGTCAGCCGGTAATGAAAATCATGACCTATGAAAGGGAAATCACCAGCAAAAATGTGCGGCTTGCTCAAAGACTCGGCGGAAGGAATATTGTTTACACTGCTTGCAGCCAAAACCTGCTTTCTAGGGTACATATTTCCGCTCCTTGGGAAGTTGTTTATAATGCCATCGAATTTTCAAAATATACCGTCAAGGAATCAACCGCTCCAGATGCCCCTCTTATTTTCCTGGGGAGAATTGAGCGGGTAAAAGGCTGTCATTCGGCAATTAAAGCAGCAAAGGAAACTAATAATCGCTTAATTATTGCTGGGAATATTTCGCCTTTGCCTGAAGAGAAAATTTATTTCGAAACAGAAATTAAACCACTCATAGACGGAAAACAAATTCAATACGTGGGCCCGCTCAATGACAGTGAAAAAAATGTGTATCTGGGCATTTCAAAAGCACTCCTCTTCCCTATTGAATGGAATGAGCCTTTTGGAATTGTAATGATAGAAGCAATGGCATGCGGTACACCGGTAATAGCATTCAATAAAGGATCGGTGGAGGAAGTAATAGATGAAGGACTGACTGGCTTTAAAGTCAACAACTTTGATGAATTGAAAATTGCAATCAAAAACATAAACAAAATTAATAGGGAAAAGTGCAGAGAAATGGCTCAGGTAAGATTTGATATATCTGTTATTGCTCAAAGGTACCTGCATATTATTGATCGAGCAAGGAAGAAAGTAGTATTAGTTACCACCGGCCAGCCAGCAGCTAATCCAAGAGTGGTAAAAGAATATGAAGCTTTGGCTAAGGAAGGCTTTGCAGTTAATGTGTTATACACCTTTTCGGCGGATTGGTCCTATAGGATAGATAATGCAAAATTCAAATCAGGTGATCTGAAAAAACAGGATTTTATTTTAATTGGAGGTAATCCATACAATTCTAAAATTGAATATTTTTTTTCCAGAATAATTTTCAAAATATTCAAAGCTATTTCCAAAATTTTTCCGCTACCTTTTTTAAAAGAAATGACAATAGTCAGATCTTCTTTTTATTTATGGCTTAATACGAAGAAATTTAAAGCTAATACTTACATTGCTCATTATTTAGGAGCATTACCAGCTGCTATCGGAGCAGCCAGGAAATATGACGGAAAAGTAATATTTGATGCAGAAGATTTCCATCGTGGTGAGGAGCCCAATAATTCAATAGAGGCTAAGAAAATTATTGATCTTGAGAATCAATTATTGCCGAAAGTTAATTTGATAACAACATCTAGTCCTCTTATATCCGAAGCCTATCGAAAATTATATCCATCTAAAAAAGTAATTACAATAAACAATACCTTCAGCAAGAAATACCTGCAGAGTACTACTACTCATGAAAATGATTTAAGACTCTTTTGGTTTTCGCAAAATATTGGCCCCAATAGGGGCCTAGAGTCGTTAATTGATGCAATCAATTTACTTGACTTCAAAGTATCTCTCGGGCTGCTGGGTGAAATACGCGATCAATTTTATGTGAATTCCCTATTAAAGAGGTCAAATAAGCCACATTGTATTAGTATACTGAAACCAGTAGAACCTGAAAAAATATTCGAGGTAGCGGCTGATTTTGATATCGGGATCGCTGCAGAAATTCCCTATTGCGAAAATCGCAATATCTGCCTGACCAATAAAATATTTACATACCTGCTGGCAGGTAATTGTATTCTTGCTTCAGATACAGATGCTCAAAAAGACTTCATGAACACCTGGGAAAACGTGGGTCTTTTATACAAGCACAATGATGCGGAGGACCTTGGCAACCAAATCCGATTTTTAAGGGATAACAGAGACTTTTTATTTGAATGCAGGAAAAATGCATTGTCCCTTGCTGATTCGCGACTGAATTGGGAAAACGAAAGCGAAAAATATAAAAAAATTATTTCGGAAGTATTGAATTGATTTGAATAAAATTCTTATTATCTCAACGCACTTTCCTCCTTCAAATCTTGCAGGTGTGCATCGCAGCAGGCTATTTGCACAGCATCTGCCCGCTTTTGAATGGGAGCCTGTAATACTAACAGTAGATGAAATGTATTACGAAGAAGAGTTGGACCCCAACCTGGTAAAATTATTGCCATCAAATTTAAGAATTGAAAAAGTAAAGGCATGGAAAGTCACAAAACCCAGGTTGGTTGGCGATATTGGCTTGAGGGCATTTTTCCCATTATACAGGAAAGCGAAGCAAATCATCAAAAATGAAAAAATTGATTTTTTATATATAACCCTCCCTTCATTCTACATAGCGCTTTTGGGCCGATGGTTGCACGCAACAACAGGAATTAAATACGGTATAGATTATATAGATCCCTGGGTACACGATTTTCCCGGTGGCAATAAATTTTTCTCAAGACATTGGTGGAGCAAAAAGCTTTCCCGTGCATTAGAACCAATAGCTGTAAAAAATGTTTCCTTGATAACAGGCGTGGCTGAAGGATATTACGCTGATGTTTTGAAGAGAAACCCTTTGCTTAAAAAAATATATTATGGAGCGATGCCGTTTGGCGGGGAAAAACAAGACGATGAAATTTTGAAAAAACTGCAATTAGAGCCTTACCTTTTTAAAAAAGATTCCAATAAGATTAAACTGGTATATGCAGGCGCCTTACTTCCAAAATCTTATAAGCCACTTGAAAAAATACTTGAATCTATTGCCGCAAATCCATCTGTGTTTGGTCAAACAGAATTTCACTTTATAGGAACGGGTAAAACGCCTGATGATAAAAATGGATTTAATATAAAATTATTGTCTGAAAAATATGGACTTTGGAATAAGGTCATTTTTGAATATCCTAAGCGTATTCCATACCTTGATGTATTGATTCATTTGAGTATTGCAAATGGCATTTTTATTTTGGGAAGTACTGAACCTCATTATACTCCATCAAAAGTGTACCAGGGAATACTTTCCGGGAAGCCAATTCTTGGGGTAATGCACAAACTGAGCACTGCAATAAACGTAATTGATGAATCAGGCAGCGGTGTTGTATTGCGTTTCGATGAAAACAACCTTGAAATGATAAGGAATAAATTCTCTTCTACTTTTTCCGAATTCCTTGAAATGGCCCGGAATTATGATGAGAAGGCTATTAATAAATCTGCACTTGAAAACTATTCCGCAAAGAATGCTACTAAAAAATTAGCTGCCCTTTTGAATAAAACCTTAGAAAAGAAACTTCCCTGATGAACAAAAAAAGAATTCCACGCATCTCAATAGTTTTGCCTGTTTGTAATGGACTTGGATTTCTGGAAACTTCGCTCTCTTCTGTTCTAAAACAATCTTATTCAAATTTTGAATTGCTGATTATTGATGATGCTTCTACTGATGATAGTCTTACCTATTTGCGTTCTCTGAAGGATGAAAGGATTCGGCTATTTTCAAATAACGAAAACAAGGGTCTTTTTTTTAATCTCAATTTCTTAATTAAAAATTCCAACGCCCCATTAATCAAATTATGGTCGCAGGATGATATCATGAACGATTATTGTATTGAAAGAATAATTGAATTTCATGAGAGGAATCCTCAAATTGGTTTTAGTTACTCAGGAAGAGATATTATCAATGAGCATGGAGAAATTATTTCAACTGATTTTATTGACGCTACGCCTGAAATTGTAGATCGGCCATTGCATTCCAAAATAGCATTCTTTACAGGTTCCATCGCTGGAAATATTTCAAATGTTACTATACCTAAAGATGTATTGGAAAAAACTGGTAAGTTTGATGAATCTATGAAAATCAGCGGTGATTTTGATATGTGGGTAAGGATAGCTGAAAATTTTCCGGTCGGTTATATTAAGGATCACTTAATACAATTAAGAGAGCATAAAGGTCAATTAAGCAGGCAGAAGAAGTTTTATATAAATCATTTAAAGGAAGATTTTAAGGTTTACGAATACCTGCTGAATTATCTAAATGACCGCGAAAGATCAGAAGGAAAAACAATTCTGCGAAGCCATAAATTATTATTTTATTATACGCTTATGGTTAGGGCATTCTTTAAAGGTTCAATGAAGACTGGTTTCGATTTTTTAAGAACATTGCATAAATTTGATAATTTTTGGATTTTGTCATTTTATTTTATCAAAAACCGGATAATTTTCAGAAAAAGATTTGCAGGTATACACCTGGATAATTCTGAATTTATTATTACGGAACCGAGGTGAGAAAACTTCACAATAAATCAGCGACAAAAAGCATTGAACTTCTCCTCATTAAAATTCAATAAGCTTCAGATTTTATTCATGTACCCGCCTGAATGTCTTAATTAGTTGAACAGACTTTTTAAAATATTTTATTTTATTGACCAGCACCCGCTTGCGAAAAAGAATAAATGGAGGGCATATAGCAGGTTTTTTAGCTGGCAGATTAAACAGTCAATAATGCCGGGAGCAAGAATATGCCGGTTTGTAGAAGAAAGTGTTCTTTTAATTGATAAAGGGATGATCGGGGCAACGGGCAATATTTATGTCGGCCTGCTTGAGTTTGAGGATATGGCTTTTGTATTGCATTTTCTCAGGCCGGGTGATGTGATGGGCGATATTGGCGCTAACGTAGGAGTGTATACGATTCTGGCTGCAAAAAATACCGGGGCAAAAGTTATTGCAATAGAACCTGTTTCGGCCGCTTTTCATCATTTGACGAGAAATGTGGCATTGAATAGGGTTAGTAACCTGGCAACAATTTTGAATTGCGGCGTCGCCAATGTAAAAGGGGAATTAGAATTTACAATGTCGATGGATGCGGTAAATCATGTTGCAGTTGCTGAAGACAAAATAAAATGTACAAAGCTTTTGAAGGTTCCTGTAAGAACAACTGATGATATTTTCCAAAATAATAAACCCGTTCTACTAAAAATTGACGTGGAAGGTTTTGAGTTACCAGTTATTAGGGGAGCTAAAAGTATCCTGAAATCAGATGAATTATCTGCAATTATTATTGAATTAAACGGGAGTGGGATGCGATATGGTTTCAGAGATGATGAAATTCACAATGAATTACTTTCATTTGGATTTTCGCCTTATGAGTATGATCCCTTTACGAGAAAAATTAAGCCGATTGAAAAACCAGGTAATTTTAATACTATTTACCTCAGAAATGAAAATTGGGTTTTGGAAAGACTCACTTCTTCACGAAAATTTAATGTTACAGGCCAATTGATATAAAAGCGGAACAACTGAAAAAAAAATTAGCCATTATTACAACCCATCCCATTCAATACAATGCTCCTTTTTTCAGGCTATTGGCTAAAAGCAACATCGTTCAACCAAAGGTATTCTACACCTGGGGGAAGTCGGTGCTTATTTCAAAATACGATCCTGACTTTGAAAAGGCTATAGAATGGGATATTCCTTTACTGGAGGGATATGAATATGAATTTTTAGAGAATACCGCAAAAGACAAAGGTTCCCATCATTTTAATGGAATAAAAAATCCCCAAATTTTAAAAAGAATTGACGGATGGAATCCTGACGCCATTTTGGTTTATGGATGGAAATTTAAAAGCCACTTAAAAGTTATAAGGTATTTCCGAAATAAAATTCCCGTTTGGTTCAGGGGAGATTCCACATTGCTTGATGATAAGAGAAATATTAAAAACATCTTTAAAAATATTTGGCTTAAATGGATTTATCGACACATCGATTTGGCGTATTATACAGGTGCTAATAATGAAAGGTATTTCCTCAATTATGGCTTAAAGTCTAACCAGCTTAAAGAAGCTCATCATGCTGTTGAAAACGAAAGATTTCAAAATACAGATAGAAGATATTCTGCTAAAGCCTTAAGGAGAAGGGATGAATTAAATATTGCAACGGGTTCAGTCGTTTTTTTATATGCAGGAAAATTATCGCCTAAGAAAGGAGTTTATATTCTATTGAATGCTTTCAAGGAGTTGGCAAACGAGCAAGCTCACCTGCTTATCGTTGGTAACGGGCCTTTGGAGAACAAACTAAAAACAACATATGACTCTTTAAATAACGTTACTTTTCTCGGCTTTCAAAATCAATCGGTTATGCCGGTAATTTATCAAATGTGTGATGTATTCGTGTTGCCATCATCGGGTCCGGGAGAATCATGGGGGCTTGCTGTAAACGAAGCAATGGCTGGAGGCAAACCTGTAATTGTTAGCGATAAATGTGGATGCGTAATTGACCTGGTTGAAAATGGAAAAAACGGGTTCATTTTCAAGGTTGGTAATAAAGATGATCTTGTTTTAAAAATGAATAGTTTTATCGAAAATAAATATCAAATAACTTCATTCGGTAATGAATCCTTATCGAAAATAAATAATTTTACTTTCTCCGGATTTGTTTCAGAAATTGAAAATTCGATTAGCTCTCTTGGATAAATCTACTGGTATACCAGCATTTCAAACAAATTTAGCGTCAGGTGTAAATCACCATAAGGAGTATAATAATTTTCATTACTCTATCCATAAACGAATGTTGTTTGACCAGGAATCAAAAGTTATTTTTTTTATTATCCTCATTTCACAATTATTTTTTCAAAATGGCTTTTATTTATTCCTAAGTGTACTCACTATTTTCTTAATTTTTTATTTTCTGCAGCAGCCGTTGAAGCCGGAAGTGTTCACTTTAATTGCCGCAAATCATTTTTTACAAATCATCGCTGTTATTTGGGAGGCTAACAGTCTTGGAAAGGATATAAACTTTCGCTCACCTTTTATGTCGGAGGCTGTTGTTGCAAGCCTTATTGGCCTGCTGGTAATGTTTATTCCAATTATTTATTTTCAAAATAAATTACCATCGCTTTCCTGGACAAAATTAAAATCAGAAGCGGAAAAATTTTCTATTGATAAGACTTTCAATTGTTACCTGGTTTCTTTTTTTGCCACTAATTTTCTAAGCAGCATCGCATTTGCTTTTGGAGGATATACCCAGATCATTTTAAGCCTGGTGAAAATTAAATGGATATTTTTCTTGTTGTTTGGATATCAGAGCCTATTAAAAAATGAAAAAAGAAAGTTATTTTATTTTTTCATTTTGTTTGAATTCATAACTGGGTTTTACAGTTTCTTTTCTGAATTTAAAACAGTGATCTATTTTGTTTTCATCCTATTACTTGGCCTGGTCGAAGTCATCAATTTGAAGAAGGTTATTTACGGAGGTATTTTGGCTGCATTACTTGGACTATTCGCGCTTTTTTGGACTGGGGTAAAAGGGCAATATCGGTTCTTTCTCAATGAAGGTTCGAAACAACAGGTGGCTTCGGTTTCACAAGACGAAGCATTAAAAAAGTTGTATGATCTTTCAACTAATGTTGACCAGGAATCATTGAATTCTTCAACTTACCAATTGCTGGACAGGTTGCAATATGTTTATAATTTTGCAAAAACAATTGAAAGAGTGCCTTCGGTTATTTCTTTCCAGGAAGGGCAGAATTGGCTTGATAATATTGAATTTGTTACAACGCCACGAATTCTGAATCCCAATAAGGCAACGCTGGATCCAACAGAAAAAGCAAAGAAATATACCGGGATCGCGTACTCCGGAGCAAGGGTGGGGGCTTCTTTCAGTTTGGGTTATTTTGCTGAATGTTATATAGATTTTGGATTCATGGGCATGATGATTCCGCTCGCCTTGATAGGGTTGATTTACGGCCTCACCTACTGGTATTTGATGAAGAATGCGTCCAGGAATTTTATTTTTAATTATTCCGTTGTGGGGGCTTTTTTTCTTGAATTCTTTGCATTTGAAATGGATGGCACCATCCTAATCGGAAGGTTTCTGGCAACCTTGTTAACTTTCTTCCTTTTAATAAAATTTTTCTTTCCCTGGGTTGTTACGTATATTTCCATTCCGCCAAAGAAAGCTCCTTCAAATACTTGACTAAAATCTTCATTTCCATTCCCTGGTTCCTTCCTGCCTTTCGTGCAGGCGGACCTATTCAATCAGTTGCAAATTTGGTGAGGGAATTTAACGAGGAGGTTGAATTTTATATTTTTTGTGGTGATGCGGATTTGAATGGGGTTCCCTTAAGAGCAATTGTGTCAGGAAAATGGATCAGTTATAACGATCACACAAATGTTTGGTATGCGTCAAAGGAAAAATTAAGTGACAACCTAACTAGGCAAGTTGACCTGATAAAACCTGATATACTTTTTGTAATTGGAATATTTAGCTGGCATTTTAATGTAGTGCCAATAATATTTTGCAAGGTTCCAAAAACAATTCTTTCTGCAAGAGGCATGTTGCATCCCGGGGCATTGTCGCAAAAAAGATGGAAGAAGAAAATATTTTTGAAGACTTTTAGATTGCTTGGCTTACCGAAAAGAATTCATGTTCATGCCACGGACAAGGAAGAAGAAAGATATATCAGGAAGAACCTTGGCAGTTCAACAAAAGTCATTACAGCCGGGAATTTCCCTAATAAAATCGGTGTCCTACCAACGGCTTCAAAAATTTCCGGCCATCTGAAAATGATAAGTATCGCGCTGATCAGCCCGATGAAAAATATCCTGATGATCTTGCAATCACTTAAGGACGTTACATCAAATATTCAATACAATATTTATGGTCCGGCAAAAGATCAGGCTTATTTCAATGAATGCCTTGAACTGGCAAAGAGTTTGCCTTCCAATATTTCAGTACTGATTCATGGAGACATGGAACCGGAAAGGGTGGAAGAGATATTGAAGCAGGCTCATGTATTTGTTTTGCCAAGCAAGAGTGAAAATTTTGGTCATGCTATTTATGAAGCATTGTCCGCAGGTAGGCCTGTTATAACCAGTAATTTTACTCCATGGAATAATTTGCAGGAATCAATTGCAGGAATGAATGTATCACTTGATAATACAGAAGAGCTCACAAATGCCATATCATTTTTTTCTTCAATGGATGAAAAAATTCTTTCACAATGGAGCCGTGGCGCTCTTGATTATGCAGCCAAAGCAGTCGACGTGGAAAAGATCAGGAGGCAATACACCGAAATGTTTGCCCAAAGCATTTAATTCACTGAAGTCCGCGCCGAATGAAAAATTTGATACAAATTTGATCGCCAGCCAATAAAATAAAGAAACAAATACTTTTTATTATTTTCTTTAGCAAATCCCAAATTTTACATCATAACACCAAATAGGGCCATATTAAATTATTTTCTGAAATTTTCAGGAATATTTTGCCTTTTTTATTTTGGCACACGTGCAGTTATTGGCCTTTCAGCTCCAGGCGGCTATTACAGCCCCTTCATAGCAAATTACTTCGATTATGTTAGCTGGATAAAAATTTCATTGATTAACACAACAAGTTTCATCTTATCATTATTCAATATTCATACTCAGATCGAACCCGGTTTTATGATCAGGATCACCGGTGGAAGAGCAGTAATAGTTTCAATGAGTTGCGTGGGTTATGGTGTTTACAGCTTCTGGATCGCATTTGTAATAGCAAACAAAGGAAGGTTTTGGAAAAAGGCCCGATGGATTATCGTTGGTTTGTTGGGGCTTTGGTTTATTAATGATATTCGTATAACATTATTTCTTGCCGCTATAAATAAAGACTGGCCGATGCCACTGGGGCTTAACCATCACACATGGTTTAATATTGCAGCGTACTTATTGATATTTATCATGATTTGGTTATATGACAGGTCATCGGGTCAAAGAGTATTCTACAAATCACATCATTAATGTGAATAAAATTTATGGGAACAAACCTTGCTGATTTTGATAATGAGTGGTATAAACCGGGGTCTTTTACCAGGAGGTTTTGTTGGTATATCACCAGTATAATATTTTTCAAAAATGCCCTTTTCCCTTTTTATAGATTCAAACTATTTTTATTAAGATTATTTGGAGCAAAAGTTGGTAAGAATATTATAATAAAACCGTGCGTAAATATTAAATATCCCTGGTTTCTGGAATTAGGAAATCATGTTTGGATTGGCGAAAATGTGTGGATAGATAACCTTGGCAAAGTTCGAATAGGCAATAATGTTTGCCTATCTCAAGGCTGCTTTTTACTCACTGGTAATCATGATTATAATGATCATGCATTTAAATTAATTGTAAACGGGATTGATTTGGAGGATGGGGTTTGGATTGGTGCCAGGGCTACCGTATGTGGTGGAAGTATTTGCAGGGACCATTCAGTTTTGAGTGTTGGATCTGTCGCTGTCGGGGAATTGGAATCAATGGGGATTTATACGGGAAACCCGGCAATAAAAATTAAAGATCGGAATTTTAGGAAAACTGAATAGTAACTGAACACTGGTTTTATTCCATTAATTGGTTCATATTATTTTTGTTAATATTTGTTATTTTAACATTACCTGCTTAATTATTTTTTTCTTTTTCAATAATAAATCTTTTCTTTACGGCCTTTAATTGAATCCTCCATTGAAAGTTTCCATAATAACAGTCACTTATAATTCTGAGAAATATATCGTTGACTGCATCACTTCTGTGCGGAATCAAACCTATGGGAAAATTGAGCATATTATTATTGATGGGAAATCCACTGATAATACCATTGAATTAATTAAAAAAAATGAAAAGCATTTGAGTCATTGGGTTTCTGAAACGGACCGGGGAATGTATGATGCAATTAATAAAGGGATCAAACTTGCTACCGGTGATATTATCGGTGTACTTAACAGCGACGATATTCTAGCTTCTCCAGATGTGATCCTGAATATAGTTACCTGCTTCAGGCATACGGGCAAAGATGCAATTTATGGAGACCTTGTTTATGTGGATCCATTGAATACTTCCAAAGTTAACCGTTATTGGAAGGGCCTTACCTACAAGCGTTTCAGGTTTAATTATGGCTGGATGCCTGCACATCCAACTTTTTATATACGTCGCAAATTGATAGATCAGTTTGGCGGATATGAAAATCATTATTTCACGGCTGCGGATTATGAATTCATGGCCCGGTATTTATATTTGCACAAGATCAGCGCCTTTTATCTTCCCAGACTGATCGTAAAAATGAGAAATGGTGGCATCAGCAATACCACTATTTTAAGCAGGCTGCGTGCCAATCGCCGTGATTATCTTGCCATGCGGCATAACAAGATCCCTTTTGCTTTCTTAGTTTCCATATTGAAGCCCCTCATAAAAATACCCCAGTTTAAGAGCAATATAGGTGACCCGGTTAGGAGAACTTATGATGCCAGGCCAATTCCTGAAAACACTCATTTATTCTTTCCTTCTATGGCAAAGGCTGAAATGGAGGGGTAAGGGGTAATTCTTTTATTTATGATGAATTTTTTTAAAAAAGATAAAAGGTCTGCTGTACAGTATGATTTTTCAAATATCTTCCAGGATATACATTCCCATATTTTACCTGGCATAGATGACGGCTCGCCAAATGTTGGTACTTCAATCGCGCTGCTCTCGTTACTAAAGGAAGCGGGTTTCAATAAGTTTATTTGCACCCCGCACATTATCAGTGACCTTTACCGCAATACACCTGAAACAATTCAGGCAGCATTGACACTGCTTAAAAAAGCATGTCTGCAGCAAGGCCTGGAAGTAGAACTCAGCGCTGCAGCGGAATATATGATGGATGATTATTTCATGGAATTGTTACGCGGAAAACAGCGCCTGCTTGCACTTTCAAAAAATTATGTTCTTACCGAACTGTCTTATGCAACGGCTCCGTCCAATCTTGAGAAGATTGCCTTTGAACTTGTTACAAACGGCTATCAGCCTTTAATGGCACACCCTGAGCGTTATTTTTATTATCACCAAAATTTTGATGCTTATTTCCGAATGAAGGAATTGGGATTTTTGCTTCAGGTTAATCTTCTTTCACTAGCGGGTTATTACGGGAAAGCAACAGAAAAGGCTGCCCGCTTCATTTTTGAAAATAATTTGGCTGATTATGTTGGCACCGATCTTCATCACATTAAACACTTGAAAGCCCTCCTTGATAATCGAAGCAAGGAAATTTTTCAGGAAGTATTAGGCGATAAGGTCTATAATAAATTTGATTAAAATTTTCAGCGCAGGGTAAAGAATGCATAAATTTCTACAATTAATTTTGAGCCACAGTAATATTGCTTCAGGCCAGGAGAAATAAATGACACCACTCTCCTCACTTAATAAATATTTTTGGAAATATAAATGGCATTTCTTCCTGGGAATGGTTTTTATTATTCTATCCAATTATTTCAGAATACTTACGCCACAGGTCACAAAATATGTTTTGAACACGGTTGAGGTTAGTCTAAAAAAAGAACACACACCCGCTAATTCCCTGATCAGAACAAATTATGATCCCCTGGTTAAAATATTTGTGCATAAAATGGTGAGCGAGGATAGTTCTTTCAAAACAAAGATTCTGTATTCGGGAATTATCCTTTTGATACTGGCTTTGATCAGTGGCTTTTTTATGTTCCTGATGAGACAAACCATTATCGTTATGAGCCGTCATATTGAATATGCCCAGAAAAATGAAATATTCAATCATTATCAAAGTTTGGATACTCATTTTTATAAAACCCATAATACAGGGGACCTTATGAACCGCATTTCCGAAGACGTCAGCAGGGTTCGGATGTATACAGGGCCGGCAATTATGTACCTTATAAACCTGGCGGCTACTATTGGTTTTTCAGTTACTTATATGTTTAATGAAAATAAGGAGCTGACTTTTTACGTATTGTCTCCTTTACCTATCCTGGCCATAACCATTTATTATGTTAATACAATTATCAACAGGAAAAGTGATAGAATTCAATCCCTGCTTTCAGACCTTACCACCAATGCGCAGGAATCTTATTCCGGAATCAGGGTTATTAAATCTTTTGTTCAGGAGAAGGCGATGCTGGGATTTTTTGAAAAAAATAGTGAGCTCTACCGCCGGAACGCAATCTCGTTAGCTAAAACTGAAGCAATTTATTTTCCATCCATGGGCTTGATGATAGGCATTAGCACATTGCTTACTATATTCATTGGGGGCTTGTACGTGATCAACGGGACTATCAATATTGGAGTTATCGGGGAATTTGTTATGTACATTCTAATGCTCACTTTCCCGGTGATGGCCATAGGATGGACAGCAAGTATGATTCAAAGGGCTGCAACCTCCCAGCGACGAATAAACGAATTCTTACATACAAATCCATCCATTCTAAATAGCGGGGATTCAGAAATTATTGAATTGAAGGGGCAAATTGAATTGAGGAATGTAGATTTTAGATATCCTCATACCGGAATTCACGCCATCAAGAATTTCAGTTTGAACATTAAAAAAGGGCAGAAGGTAGCCATAATTGGAAAAACCGGATCCGGAAAGTCTACGCTTGCACAGCTTCTTTTAAGGATGTATGACCCACAAGTAGGTGCCATTTTATATGACGGTCTTGATATCAGAAAGATTGATTTGAAATCGCTTCGATCTCAAATAAGTTATGTACCCCAGGATGTTTTTTTATTTAGTGATACCGTGGCAAACAATATAGATTTTGCCCTGCAGCAGCCAGACGAAACGAAGATACACGGCGCTGCTTCCAATGCAGCTGTTGCCAGGGAAATTGCAAGTTTTCCTTTGGGCTATGAGACCATGATTGGAGAAAGAGGAGTAACTCTTAGCGGCGGACAAAAGCAAAGAATTTCCATAGCGAGGGCTTTGATAAAGGATCACCAGGTTGTGATATTCGACGATTGCCTGAGCGCAGTGGATGCCCGAACAGAAAATGAAATCATTTCACGGCTTTATAATTTCCTCCAATCAAAAACAGCAATAATTATTACACACCGGATTTTTTCACTTTTTAATTTTGACAAAATAATTGTTTTGCGCGACGGGGCAATAGTGGAGGAAGGCACACATAGAGAATTACTTGATCAGGGTGGATTATATGCTGAAATGTATTACACCCAGCAGCAGCAGGAGAAGACTAAGGCATCCTGAAAGACTGTATTTCAATTATTTTGCCAATTGAAAAACAATTTTATCTTTGTCTCATAAGAAAGTTCATTTATCAAAAATAAAATTAAGAAAGTGGCGCACGAAAATAATGACAAAAAAATGGAAAGTGTTTACAGCCAAAGAATAAGGGCTGGTAAGCGGAGAACCTATTTCTTTGATGTAAGAGAGACAAGGGGAAATGATTATTATTTGACCATTACAGAAAGCCGGAAAAAATTCAATGAAGACGGCTATGACCGGCATAAGATATTTCTCTACAAAGAGGATTTTAATAAGTTTTTGAAAGGGATGACGGAGGCAATTGATTTTGTGAAGACTGAGCTGATGCCGGATTTTGACTTTGATGCGTTTAATCACGAAAACAATGAGAATTACGAAGGTCAAAATTCTGAATTGAAAAAAGAAGAAGTGAAGAAAGAATCTCCTCAGGCTGAAGAAATCAAGACTTCGGTAAATTTGGCACCCGAAACTGCCCCTGAAAGTGATAAAAAGCCTGAAGAAATGCCTCCACCGCCCACAACTTCATCGCTTCATGATGAAGAAGTAGATAAGTGGTAAAAGAAATTAATAAAAATTTGAAAGCTCTCTTTACGGGAGTTTTTTTATTTCTTAAATTTAAGGCTTCGCATAAATTGATGAAAATTATTGATTTTCATAAAAGAATCAGCAAAAAGCGAGCCCTTGCATTTAACTGATTTTCGCGGAGCAAAAACAAATCATTGTCTCAATTTTTTAAATGTGTTTATCAATCCATTGGTTGAGGAATCATGGCTCGTAACTTCGGATTCATCCTGTAATTCAGGTAAGATTTTTTTTGCCAACTGCTTACCAAGCTCGACACCCCACTGGTCGAAGCTGAAAATATTCCAAATGATACCCTGTACAAAAATCTTATGTTCATAAAGGGCAATCATTTTTCCTAAAGTACCCGGAGTTATTTCCGAGATAAGAAATGAATTAGTTGGCTTATTGCCACTAAATTCCTTAAATGGAATCAGACTTTCAGATACCTTTTCATCCAATAGTTCCTGTCTCGTTTTTCCATTCATCAATGCTTCAGTTTGTGCAAAGAAGTTGGATAACAATATCCAGTGATGTTCTCCCATTGGGTTGTGAGAAATTGCCGGCGCTATAAAATCACATGGAATTAATAAAGTACCCTGGTGTATCAATTGGTAAAAAGCATGTTGGCCATTGGTTCCGGGCTCGCCCCATATTACCGGGCCGGTAGCATAATTCACAAAATTCCCGTTTCGGTCAGCATGTTTTCCATTGCTTTCCATATTGCCTTGCTGGAAATAAGCAGGAAAACGATGCATGTATTGATCATACGGGAGAATGGCTTCAGACTGGGCGCCAAAGAAATTGATATACCAAATACTGATCATCGCCATCAAAACAGGAACATTCTTTTCAAACGCTGTTTCGCGGAAATGATCGTCTGTTTCGCATCCTCCCTTCAGGAGCAATTCAAAATTTTCATATCCTATTGTGAGGGCAATTGAAAGACCTATAGCACTCCAAAGGCTATAGCGGCCTCCAACCCAATCCCAGAAAACAAACATATTTTCCTTGTCAATGCCAAAAGCTTCTACATCTTTTTGATTAGTGCTTATTGCAACGAAATGTTTTGCAATAGCCTTTTCATCAGGTGCAGTTTTCATGAACCAATCCCTGGCAGAGTTTGCATTGGTCATGGTTTCCTGCGTTGTGAAAGTTTTGGAGGCTATTAAGAAGATCGTTTCATCAGGGGTAATTTTTTTCAATACTTCGGCCAGGTCAGAACCATCAATATTACTTACAAAATAGGTTTCAATCCCTGCAATCCAATAAGGCTTTAATGCTTCTGTTACCATTACAGGTCCAAGATCACTGCCTCCGATTCCGATATTCACAAAATACCTGATCTTTTTTCCGCTGTAACCTTTCCAATTTCCTGAATGAACATTTAAACAAAAATTTTTCATTTGGTCTCTCACCTTTCTTACATCAGGCATCACATTACTCCCTTCGGAGAAAACAGGCTTATCGGAAAAATTTCTAAGAGCTGTGTGTAATACAGACCGGTCCTCGGTTTCATTGATCTTTTCACCGGCAAACATTGCATTAATGGCCTGTCTTAATCCGCATTCTTCTGCCAATTGGAGCAAAAGCTGAATAGTATTTTCATTGATAATATTCTTGGAAAAATCGCATACGATCTCGGGAACTGAAAGGGAATATTTACGGAATCGGTCAGGGTCATCCATAAATAGGTCTAATATCTGCACACGTCGCATTTCCTCAAAATGTTCGGACAATTTTTTCCAGGATTTGGTTGTAGTTGGATTTATTTTCGGTAGCATATGATTCAATTAAAATATTATTATTCTCCATTGAGCTAAGGTAACGCAAGTTATAAACTTAAATACCAGGCGGCCGAATTACAAATTGCAAAAGTCATCTGTCAACAATGTAATAAGACTTTTCGGGAGATGTATTTGTGGTATTTATCAATAACCAGGGCCGAATATAATAGCCCGGTTTCTTTCCCAAATAGCCTGATCCAGGAATTTGGAGGAGGAGGACTGAAAATAAGCCCCTGCATAACCCAATACTCCAGTGCCGACCACATATTCTACGGAAGACCTCACGCTGTTAAAATGAAAAAGAGAATAAATAACAACGCCCAGAGAGGCAAGGTTAAATATCCTTGCAACCAATAATCTTCTCCGTGCTTTCAAATAAAGCATTCCTGTTACAGGAGTCCTGAATTCTCTGACTAAGTCTCCAAAATAAAGCATTTGATTTCCTTTTATAAACTTATTACCCAAACGATGAATGGTATTGATATTATAAATAGTAACCAAAGAATCCATTTTTTGCGAATAGGAACAGATGCGGAAGCATGAAAAAAACACGATGGATAGTATTATTACTTTTCTCATAAGTCTCATTTGAAATCAAAATCTTTTGAAAGTGTAAAATAATAATAAAAACATATACCATAATTTTAGATTAAATTTTCTTATTGGAATTAATGGAAGAAAATTGAAAAAAACAGCAGGAATTGATCCGGAAATGAGTTTGAGATTCCAGGACTTAATATTTCACATGGTCTTAGGTTGTTGGCAGAACTGGTAACATGTCTCAAATTAACACATGCTATAAACTGTTTATTAATTCAACAGTCTGATCTACCATTTGTCTGGTAATATCGAGATGCAGCACCATCCTTATCTGCGTGTTTGAAATTGGCATAACCAAAATATCATGTCCTTTCAAAGTCTCAGCAAGGGAATGTGCAGAATAATTATTTATAGCTTCAAAAATTATAATATTAGTTTCTACGGGCATCATTTTGCCAGTAAATGGTTTTTTTATTAAAGCATCAGCAATTTCATTTGCATGCCTGTGATCAATCACCAACCTTTCAACATTGTTATGAAGTGCATATATACCCGCTGCAGCCAGGTAGCCTGCCTGCCTCATTCCACCGCCAAATACCTTTCTAACCCTTCTGGCTCTCTTGATGAATTCTTTTTTACCCATCAAAACACTACCAACCGGAGCCCCAAGGCCTTTACTCAGGCATAGAGAAATACTGTCAAAAGTGGCTCCGTATTCCTTAAGGTCTTCTTTGTTCTCTATAATTGCATTAAAGAGTCTGGCGCCATCCAGGTGAAACTGTAGGCTATTCTTTAAACAGACTTCTTTAATGCCAATTAAGTCAGCTATCTTATAACAACTTCCACCGCCCCGGTTAGCGGTATTTTCTACACTTACCAGCCTTGTTATTGGTTTATGAATATCAGGCGCATTGATGAGATCAGATACTTGTCCTGCGGTTATTCTTCCCCGATCCCCTTCAATTGTTTTCACCTGGCATCCGGAATTAAAGGCAATTCCGCCGCCTTCGTAAATATAAACGTGGCTTAGTTTATCGCAAATTACCTCGTCTCCGGGCTGGGTATGGCATTTTATGGCAATTTGATTGGTCATTGTTCCGCTGGGGCAAAAAAGCGCATTTTCCATTCCAAACATTTGTGCAGCTAGCGCTTCAAGCTCATTTACAGAAGGGTCTTCCCCAAAAACATCGTCTCCTACAACCGCTTTAAACATGGCTTCCAGCATGGGAGGCGAAGGTTTTGTAAATGTATCCGATCGGTAGTCTATCATGCCACAAAATTATTGAACAATCCACTATGAAGGGCTCTAAAGTTATTTGCAGGTAGCCTAAATATTTAAAGTATTGGTAATATTATCCACAGCACCTTGAAAACAAACTCATTTTATTTCTTTATTTGCTATGAAAAACAAAATATGCGTTGTAACTTCGTATATGTTTCAATAAGATATGGCCATTAACACATCTTTTGCAGCATTTCCCCAACTTTTTATGTCTATTTAGCGTCTTTAATTATAAATAATAACTATACAAACACATGAGGCAACTTAAAATTGCTACCCAGATCACCAATCGCGACTCACAAGCGGTTGAAAAGTATCTGCAGGAAATTTCAAAAATCGGCATGATTACTCCTGAGGAGGAAACTATTTTAGCACAGAAAATTAAAATGGGCGACCAGAGAGCTTTAGAGCGACTCACTACAGCCAATCTACGTTTCGTAGTTTCTGTTGCAAAGCAGTACCAGCACCAGGGATTGTCATTGAGCGATCTTATTAACGAGGGAAACCTCGGATTAATAAAAGCGGCACAACGCTTTGATGAAACCAAAGGTTTCAAATTTATTTCATACGCAGTTTGGTGGATTCGCCAATCCATTTTACAGGCGTTGGCAGAGCAGGGCAGATTAGTCCGCCTGCCTCAAAACAAGATTGGCACCTATAACAAAGCTAACAAAGCCTATATGGCTTTTGAACAGGAACATGAAAGAGAGCCTTCTACAGAAGAACTTTCTGAAATTCTTGAAATGAGCGTAACTGAGATAAACAATATCTTTCAAAGCAATACACGGCATACGTCGCTGGATGCGCCGGTACATGAAGCGGAAGATGTTGCGATGGGAGATCTGTTGAAAGGGGGGGGTGAGACTGATGAAGACGTAATGCACGACTCATTGAAGAACGAAATAAGACGGGTATTGAAATCCCTTAGTCCCAGGGAAGCAGAAATCGTTAACGCATATTTTGGCTTGGATGGTGAAAATGGGGTAACAATTGAACAGATAGGCCAGAAATATGATTTAACCAAGGAGCGAATCAGGCAGATAAAAGAAAGAGCTATCAAGCGCCTTCAGAAGGCTCGCTACAGCACTGCTCTCAAAGCATATTTGGGTTAAAATTACTTATGACCATACAAAGCCGTTCCCAAAGAGCGGCTTTTTTGTTACCTTAAGTTAAGAATTTGATGACTTTGAAAATTTATGAAAATGATATTCATCCTCTTATTTAATCAATCAAGGGTATTGGATCCTAAATATTCTATTGATACCTTTTATTGAAAGAGCAATGAAGCCAAATCCAAAATCATTTCCAATCAAGACATAAAGGGTCTTTTTCCAAAGCAAGACTTTTTTCGAAATTATTTATGATAGTCAAATTTTATAGTATCCCGGTTGGCTAAAAGGATTACAAATGCATGGATTTACTAAACAAATTTTAAGATTTAGCAACGCAATTGTTACCAGTTAAAACGCGCAAAAGGATTACTTTTGAAAAATATTTTTAAAGAATATGGATGCAAACAATGAACATGTTCAATGCCTGATTATTGGTTCCGGTCCTGCAGGGTACACTGCGGCGATATATGCCGCAAGAGCAAATTTAAATCCAGTATTGTACCAGGGTGTTCAACCTGGCGGGCAACTTACTATTACTACAGATGTTGAAAATTATCCGGGCTTTCCTGATGGAATTCAAGGACCCGAAATGATGGTAGAGTTTGAGAAACAGGCAAAAAGAATGGGAACAGATATTCGATATGGCCTTGCAACAAAAGTTGATTTCTCAGGCCATCCGCTAAAAGTGCAGATTGATGAGGAGAATTGGATTGAAGCGGATTCAGTCATTTTGTGCCTGGGTGCCAGTGCTCAATGGCTCGGCCTGGAAAGTGAACAGCGACTCAATGGTTACGGGGTGAGCGCCTGCGCCGTTTGCGATGGTTTTTTTTTCAAAGGAAAGGAAGTGTGCATAATCGGCGGTGGAGATACCGCTGCTGAAGAAGCCTTATATTTAAGTAAAATTTGCAGTAAGGTTCACATGTTTGTGAGAAGAAATGAATTAAGAGCCAGTAAAGTAATGCAGGATAGAGTGAAGAAAGCTGCAAATATTATGATATATTGGAACACAGAAGTTGATGAAATATTAGGCGCCCAGAAGGTAGACGGAGTTAGAATCATTAATAATAAAACAGAGGAAAAGCAGGTTATACCTCTGAGCGCTTATTTTGTGGCTATTGGGCACAAACCTAACTCTGATATTCTGAAAGGTTGGCTTGATATGGATGACAATGGATACGTCAAAACCATACCCGGATCGGCCAAAACCAAAACAGCCGGGGTATTTGTAGCTGGTGATCTGCAGGATAAAATTTACAGGCAGGCGGTGACAGCGGCAGGAAGTGGATGCATGGCTGCCCTGGATGCAGAGAGATATTTAGGAATGCTTGAGCATGAGCATGCTGATGTTACTAAGGTTGCAGAAAAAGAGGATAGCCAGAGCTAATTAATTTTTTCCCGAACTAGTTAATGAATGAAATCTATCAGAAACAAATGATCACTATACGACTGGTTAATCTTCAATTCAAAGCCTTTCATGGAATTCATGAAGAAGAAAAAATATTAGGAAATCTTTACATCATTGATGCTGCTGTCGAAATTCAGGAAGAACCAAAAGTGATACATTCCATTAATAAAACAGTAAATTATGAGGATATGTATAACATTATCAGGGAGAGAATGAATGTACCTACTCCATTACTAGAAACTATCATAATGGATATTGGTAATGAGTTCCACCGGGAATTCCCTGAAATTCGAACTATTAATATTTCTATAAGAAAAATGAATCCCCCTGTTGAAGGGATGCAGGGAGAAGCTGGCGTCAGCTGGCGCAGAGAATTCTAATCTATACTACCAAATGAAAACTTTATAATGAAGCTATTCTTTTTAAGCGTTATATTTTCCTGCTCTGCAATAGTGAAGGGCCAGGATGTAAGCCTTATCGCAAATGAAGGTATACAGTTGGAGGATTCTATGAAGGACGAGCAAGCCTTAATAAAATATAAAGCAGCACTTTCCATTCAACCATCTAATATTTTCTTGCTTTGCAAATGCAGCGAATTAAGCACCAGAATTGGTAACAGGCTTGAACATGAAGAATCGAAACAAACCTATCTTTTCAAATCAGCTAAATCTTATGCAAAGGAGGCTATCAGTTTGGACTCAACAAATTCTGAAGCAAATTTTGTAATGTGTTTAGCAAGAGGAAATGATGCGCTGCATGGTGGAGGTCAGGATAAAATTTACGCTGTAAAAGATATTAAGAAATATGCGGATCTTTCTATTCATTACGATCATAATAATTATAAGGCATGGTATGTATTGGGCCAATGGTATTTTGAAATAAATTCGCTGAATTTTTTTGAAAGGACAGCAGTAAAAATATTCTTTGGAGCGCTTCCACCTTCCAGTATTGAAGATGCAATTCATTGCTTTGAAAAAGCTAAAACCTTAAATCCGGGCTTTGTGTTAAATTACCTGTCACTTGCGAAAGCATATAAACAAAAAGATGAAAATGAGGCAAAGCAAAGTCTTATTACCATGCTGAGCCTGCCTGACAGGACACAGGATGATGAAAGAATCAAAAATGAAGGAAGGGCACTTCTGAAAAAGTGGAATTAAGATATGGGGCTTTTCGACAAAAACAAATAAATGATATTTTATCAACTTAAAATGAAAATTAAAACCCTTAAATTATACAACCATTCTTTATGAATCTAAAAATTCCGCTTATTGTTTTTTTGGCAATGATTTCATTTTCAGTTGTTGCCCAGGATACTAAATCAATTTATGATGAACATGATCTTTTCTCTCCAAATTTCTACCCATCATCTGTTAATGAATACCGTGCAGCCGATGGGGAACCTGGACCAAAATATTGGACTAACAGAGCCAGCTACAAAATAGAAGCTACACTCGATGTTATCAATGATGCCATAGCAGGAAGCGAAATCATAACCTATATAAATAACAGTCCGCAGGCCATGCCTTTTGTATGGATTTACCTTGATGAAAATTTATATAATCTCGGTTCAAGAGGTCAGGCAAAGATACCAGCTACTGCCAGGAGCAGATACGGAAATGTGAATTCCAAATTTGAAGGGGGATATAATATCAAATCGGTTAATATCATTTTCGTGTCTAAAGGGAAAACAAAGGAATCAACTGTAACCAGCATTATTTCTGATACAAGGATGCAGCTTCGCCTTCCTATTCCGTTAGCCGCAAACGGAGGATCCATTCAATTTAAGATCGATTATTCTTATCCGATACCTGCTTATGGGTCAGACAGGACAGGGATCCTAAATACAAAAAATGGAAAGATATATGCAGTAGCTCAATGGTATCCTCGCATGTGCGTTTATGATGATATTGAAGGATGGAATACGCTACCTTATCTTGGGGCTGGTGAATTCTATCTTGATTATGGCGACTTTGATTATTATATTACAGCTCCGGCAAACCAGATAGTAGTTGGGTCGGGCGAACTCCAAAATCCGCAGGAAGTTTTAACTCCCACCCAAATCGAAAGATTGGCGGAAGCAAGGAAAAGCGATCAGACCGTTATGATACGGTCCGCATCTGAGGTTGCTGATCCCTCCTCCAGACCTAAAAAAGAAAAATTGACCTGGCATTTTAAGATAAAAAATGCAAGAGACGTTTCATGGGCTGCATCGACAGCTTTTATCTGGGATGCAGCCAGGATGAATCTTCCTTCAGGCAGAAAGGCCCTTGCGATGAGTGTTTACCCTATTGAATCCGCGGGAGATAGTGCATGGGGAAGAGCCACAGAATATGCAAAAGGAAGTATAGAAAATTATTCAAAAAGGTGGTATGAATATCCTTATAATACCGCGACAAATGTTGCGAGTAATATAAGTGGCATGGAATATCCCAGCATAGTATTTTGCGGATACAAGGCAAAGGGCCGCGGCCTTTTTGGGGTTACAGATCATGAGTTTGGGCATACGTGGTTTCCTATGGTGGTTGGAAGCAACGAAAGAAAATATGGTTGGATGGATGAAGGCTTTAATACTTTCATAAATTCCATCGCTGACCTCGATTTTAATAATGGTGAATATAAACCCAAATCTCAAAACAAATTATTTCTTTATAAATACATATTTAGTGACAGGTCGGAAACTATCATGAGTGAGCCGGATGCTCTTAAAGAAGCTAATATTGGCGTGGCTTTATATTCAAAGCCGGGTTATGCGCTTACTTTATTGCGTGATGAAATACTTGGACCAAAAATATTTGATTATGCTTTCCAGACTTATATAAAGAGATGGGCCTATAAACATCCCACTCCGTGGGATTTTTTCCGGACTATGGAAAATGCCGGGGGAGAGGATCTTGGGTGGTTTTGGAAAGGCGTGTTTATTAAAAATTACAAGCTTGACCAGGCTATAACCGGCGTGAATTATGTGCAGGAAGATTCTTCCAAAGGAGCCCTTGTAACTATTGAGAACCTGGATCGGATGGCTATGCCTGTTTATCTTCAATATCAAACTGGAAGCGGAAAAACAGGGATGGTAAAAATTCCGGTAGAAGTATGGCAAAACGGGCACACATGGGTACAAAAGCTAAATACGAATGAGAAATTAAAATCTGTAATCATTGATCCCGACCATATTTTCCCTGATATAAATTTTGAAAATAATTCCTGGACGGCCAATTAATGCAGTATTGGATAGAGCTTAATTTCAGAAATCAGGCAAAATTCTGCTGGCTCAAAATCATATTGGTACATAATAAAGAACAGGACTTTGCCGGGAGAGGTAAGTTTTAGAACTATGGTTTCGAATTATTGCAATCTTAAATTTTGATTTACAGGGTTTCTCATTGGGTTTTTTAAGCTACTTTTGCAACCTTTTATGAAACCCATCGGCGAAATATTCGGCTTATTAAAGGAACAAAGGAAAATAGTTATCACATTTCATCAGAAGCCAGATGCCGATGCTATGGGCTCTGGTCTGGGGCTGTATAACTTTTTGATTCAATTTGGGCATGTGGTTTCAGTAATTTCTCCTACAAACTGGCCGGCTTTTTTAAACTGGATGCCCGGTGCCAAAAATGTGATAGATTTTGAAATGCAGATTGAGAAAGCGAAAGCAATTTTAAAGGAAGCCGAACTGGTTTTCTGCCTTGATTTTAATGTTCTTAATCGTACCAAAAGAATGGAGCCTGTTTTGGCCTCTCTCAGTGCCAAAAAGATATTGATCGATCATCATGAGCAACCTCAGTCCGATGCCTTTGATTATGGGATCAGTGATGCAGGCAAAAGCTCAACTTCGGAAATGATTTATGATTTTATTGAAGCTTCCGGGCATGCTGATAAAATAAATCCGGCAACTGCAGAATGTTTATACGCCGGAGTGATGACAGATACGGGTTCTTTTAGGTTTAACTCCGCTTCTGCGAATGTGCACAGGATGGTGGCATCTCTTAAGGACAAAGGATTACAGCACAGCCAGATTCATGAAAATCTTTTCGATAATTTCCTGGAAGGCCGTTTTCGATTCTTTGGTAATATTTTATTGAACAGGATGGAAGTTTTTTATGAATATAATACTGCGCTGATAGCCATACTGCAATCAGACCTCATAAAATACAATGTGAAGACAGGCGATACCGAAGGTTTGGTGAACTTTCCGTTAAGTATTAAAGGTATCAAGCTTGCTGCTGTAATCATAGACCGGGGAGATGAACGCAAAAGTTCATTCCGCAGTAAAGGAGGTTTTGATGTAAATACCTTTGCCCGCAAGTATTTTAATGGCGGTGGGCATTTTAATGCTGCAGGTGGAAGAAATACTGAACCTCTTGAAGAAGTTGTTCAGAAATTTAAAAAAGCAATTGAGGAAAATAAAGAACAATTAAACAGTTAACAATTATAAAAAAATAAAACATGAACAAAACAATCAACCTTGTCGCTATAGCAATGCTGATTCTGGCTGCGGGGTGTACAGATCAAAATTTTAAAAAGACAAAATCCGGCAGGCTTGAATACAGGATTATCGGTTCAGGAGACGGTGAACCTGTTAAATACGGTAATGCAATTCTTTTCAGGGCATACAATTATTACAATGACTCTTTAATGACCTCACCAATCGATTCTGTTTTGCAGGTCATTGAAATTGATTCTACGAAATTACCTGCAGATTATGTCAAGATCTTCACGTCAGCCAAAAAAGGTGACAGCATTATTACCCGCACATCCTTTGATTCCATCAGGAAGTATAACCCTACCGTAGACTCTTCAAAAAAGGGATATATTGGATATCATTTTAGAATAGTCGATGTGATCCCCGATCCTACCAAAGTTGAAGGACTTAGACTTCAGGCAAATGAAAGTATGCGAAAGATTGATTCAATTTCAATTGCAAAGCAAAAGGTAATTGATGATAAAACGCTATCTGATTATTTAGCCAAGAATAATATTAAAGCTGTTAAAACAGCAAAAGGCACCTATATCGAAATAATAAATCCCGGCTCAGGTGAAGCTATAGATAGCGGAAAAGCCATCACCGTCGATTACAGGGGAATGACTCTTGATGGCCAGGAATTTGATTCAAGTTATGACGCTACAGGCAAATCAGTAAAACCGTTTACATTTGTGGTAGGGCAGAGAGGTTCTATTGAGGGAATGTCTGATGGCCTTCTATATTTTAAGAAAGGTGGATCAGGAAGAATATTTATGCCTTCGTACCTCGCATATGGACCAAGAGGAGCAGGTTCCGCGATTAAACCAAATACACCTCTTGTTTTCTATGTGAATGTAGCGGATGTGCTTACAAATGACCAGTACAAAGCCAAAATGGAGGAAGAACAAAAAGTAAGGCAGGCTCAAATGGAACAGATGCGTAAACTTCAGGAAATGACGAAGGGTAATAAAAATGAGGAAGGCCAGAAGAAGAAATAATCTGACAAATCTGAATTAATAAAAACGCCGGACCACAAAAAAAGTCCGGCGTTTATGCTTTAGCTAATGCTTCGGTGAGCAGAATTGCTTCTTTTGCTTCCTTAATATCGTGAACTCTCAGGATATTCGCCCCATGAAGCAATGCGATCGTATTCAGTACGGTTGTTCCATTAAGCGCATTTTCGGCATCTTTGTCCAGCGTCCTATAAATCATCGATTTCCTCGAAACACCTGCCATTATTGGCTTTTGAAGCATTTTAAAATGAGCCATGTTTTTAAGCAAGTAAAAATTATTCCTGATTGTCTTGCCGAAACCAAATCCGGGGTCTATAATGATGTCTTTTATACCTGCCTGGCGGCACTGATCAATTTTTTTTATAAAAAAATCCAAAACTTCGGTGATTAGGTCTTTATAAGAAATATTCCGGTGCATCGTTTCAGGCACACCTTTCATGTGCATGCAGATATAAGGCACTTCCAACGAAGCTGCCGTCGTTACCATATGCTGATCCATTTCACCGGCACTGATATCATTAACTATCGAAGTTCCGGCATTTACTGCCTCTCTTGCAACAGAGGCATAATAGGTGTCTATTGAAAGCAAAACTTCGCCAAATTTTCCGGCCAACATTTCTATTACAGGCATCACCCTTCCCAATTCATCTTCTTCAGAAACTCTCGTACTTCCAGGCCTTGTGCTTTGGCCACCAATATCTAAAATATCAGCGCCTTCACTAATCATTTCTTCGGCTCTGGTGGCAATTGCATCGAGTGCCTTATAGCGGCTTCCTGCATAAAAGGAATCATCATTAATGTTTAAAATACCCATCAATAAAGGCTTTTCAACTTTAATAATTTTTCCCCTGCAGTTCAAGGTAAACATTGTTCGTTTATGATTAAATTTGACAATTATTATGTTGCAAGTTACCACCGATCAGCTATACAACCTTGTTATAAAAAATTGCAGGGTAATCTTTATTGAAAAAACAAAAGATTACGGCACATCCTGGAGGGTTTACCGCACCATATCAATAGCAGACCAGATCTATATAAAAGCAAAAAGAATAAGGAACATTCAGCAAACAGGTTTACAAAAAATTAAAGATGATATATCCGGAGAGTTCAGAGGGATAGTAAATTATGCCATTATAGGACTTATTCAACTTGACATCTTTGATGATGAAGTAGAGGATATTCCTTTGGAATCAGCCTCAAAATTATATGATGAGAAAATAGAGATAGCCAGGAGATTAATGGAGGAAAAGAATCATGATTACGGTGAGGCCTGGAGAGAGATGAGCCAGGAAAGTTTTGTAGATTTAATATTAGCTAAAGTGCTGCGCATTAAAAAAATTGTTCAAAATGATGGAAAAACATTGGTTAGTGAAGGGATAGGCGCCAATTATTTTGACATAATCAACTATGCTGTTTTTGCATTAATATTAATTCCCGAATAAAAAAAATAAACACTTCATTTATAGGATGGTCGTAATATTTAAAATAGTACCATGAAAGTTATCGTAAATGCAGCAAGGATTCTGGTAGGCGTCTTGTTTATTTTTTCAGGGTTGGTAAAAGCTAACGACCCCCTGGGGCTTTCCTACAAAATGCAGGAATTTTTTGATGTGTGGGGAAGAAACGCCTCGTTGAAAGATATGATGCTCCTGCTCGATAATTATGCTTTACCTTTTTCTATAATAATGATTACCCTTGAAATAATTGTCGGGGTAGGCATCCTCTTAGGCATATGGAAAAAGTTTTTTAACTGGCTGCTTTTGCTCCTCATTATCTTTTTTAGCTTCCTCACCGGATATGCAGTTTTATCCGGAAAAATAGCTACCTGCGGTTGTTTTGGAGATTGTATCCCCTTAACAGCTTTGCAGTCTTTTATCAAAGACCTGGTATTATTTGCCTTAATACTGCTTTTGTTTTTTGGAGTAAAGCACATGAAGGCTTTTTTATCCGGCTCAGCCAATTTCCTTATTCTGACTGCATCTACAGTTTTTGTACTTGGCTTTCAGTGGTATGTTTTACGCCATTTACCGGTTAAAGATTGTCTTCCCTTTAAGGCAGGCAATAACCTGGTAGAACTTAGGAAAATGCCTGCAGATGCGGTTCCTGATAAAAAGGATTTTAAATTTTTCTATAAGAAGAATGGACTGGAGCAGGAGTTTTCAAGTAGAAACCTGCCGGATTCAACCTGGGAATTTGTAAAAAGAGAGGACTTCATTGTGGAAAAAGGAAAAGATAACGAACCCCCCATTAAAGATTTTTACCTGACGACCCTTTCAGGAAACGATACTACTGAAGTCGTTTTAAATACTCCCGGTGAGTATTACCTGTTTTTTGTAAAAGACTTTTCTGCTAGGACTGATAATTGGTTAAGTAATTTTACTTCACTTTATACTGATGCAAATAAAAAGAAGGTTCCCGTCTATATTGTTGCTTCCCAGGCAGATGCTGCTCAGCATTTTTTTAATGAGATAAATAATTTTAATTTACCCATCTTAGGCCTTGATGCCACCGCTTTAAAAACTGCGGCTCGCACTAACCCTGAATTGTATTTGATGAAAGGGCCCGTGGTTCAAAATAAGTGGGGTTGGGCCGATTTCAAAAAGGCATTACAGTAATTGGAGAGATGCAATAGCTTAACTTTAAATAATTCAATTAATAATTCAATGCTCCGGTTTCTCATAAAAAAATTGGTTTACGGAGTGCTCGTTCTTTTCGGTGTGGTAATAATTGTATTTCTTATTTTCCAGGCCTTCGCAGATCCGGCAAGATTGATTGTGGGCCAGACCGGAGATAAAAAGACTATGGATAACATCAGGAAAGAATTATACCTTGATCAACCTAAATGGAAGCAATTTGTATTGTATGTTAACGATGTTTCCCCAATCTCCACATATACAAAGAACGAAATTGCTGACAAAAATATTAAAGGTTTCTTTTTTGGCGGAAATACAAAATTTGGTATTAAAATTCCCTACCTGCGGAGAAGTTACCAAACCAAAAAAGATGTAATTGATGTATTGCTGGAAGCCTTACCAGGCACACTGATGCTGGCATTAGCTGCAATGATATTTGCAACTATCCTGGGCATTTTCCTGGGAGTTTTAGCTGCTGTGAAACAAAATACCTGGTTGGATACAACGTCAGTTTTTGCAAGTGTTATTGGTATATCTGCTCCGTCATTTTTCATGGCAATTGTTATTGCCTACCTGTTTGGTATCGCTTTGCATGCTTATACAGGGCTACCTTTCACCGGCAGCTGGTTCACTCTTGATGAAACTACCGGTAAGCGCTACCTTACTTTACAGAATCTGATCTTGCCTGCAATAACCTTAGGAATCAGGCCTCTTTCAATTATTGCCCAATTAACCAGGAGTTCGATGCTGGATGTGCTAAACCAGGATTATATCAGGACTGCATATGCAAAAGGTCTGAGCAGGAGCCAGGTTGTCTACCGGCATGCATTGAGAAATGCTTTGAATCCTGTCATAACAGCTATTACAGGTTGGTTTGCGGAATTACTGGCAGGCGCATTTTTTGTGGAATATATTTTTGGATGGAAGGGAATCGGAAAAGTAACGGTTGATGCACTGGAGAAATTAGATTACCCTGTTGTTATGGGATCTGTATTGTTTGCTGCTACTATTTTTGTATTGATTAATATTCTTTCAGATCTGTTATATGGATTCATTGATCCCAGGGTAAAAATGAGATAAAGTATAGTTTTTATTATTTTAGTCTCAATTTCTGCAACTTTTACTTTTTAAGATATTATTAAGTAGTTGGGGTTTACTTTATAAACATTATTCTTCATATAGTTAATTTACTCCCTGAAGAAAAAGGCTAATGGGTCAGGACGAAAGGGCATCGTAAATAATAATAAATACCATAGTCCCAAATAATAGAATTCCATTCATTATTCCGTATTATTGAAGCGGGCGTACCAATTAGATCCAAAATATAAATTTCATAATAAAGCGTTCATATCTTTCGTTTATGTTTGGGTCTAATTTTTACCTCTTTACGGTTTTTAGCTAAAATCCCTATTTTATAGAAAATGGAAAAAAAATTATTTATTGAAAATCCAATTCAAATTGGCAAGATCGTTTCGTTCAAAAAATCTGGTGCATTAGGTCTTTCTTTTTATGTAGTAAATAAAATTATGAAGAATTGCAGGCCTTCCAGCTTTCCTGCTGGTTTTAATAAGACAGCGGTTGATCT
>ODAK010000430.1_pt1 | contig 48386 bp, 45 predicted proteins | sample 1539591 | NCBI WGS metagenome assembly ODAK01 (sample SAMEA3539303, study PRJEB22396) | soil metagenome | biome: tundra; feature: field; material: soil | place: USA | collected 2010-05 | depth 0.15 m
ACGGCGACCTGCGTGACGCCCAGCGTTTGCTCGGCGTCGGCGTCGACGGCGTCCTCGGTCCGACGACCGGCGCTGCGATCCGCGCCTTCCAGGCCGCGCACGGCCTGACCGTGGACGGCAACGTCGGCCCGGCCACCTGGGACGCACTGAAGACAGCCGAACGCGCCGGCGCGCCCGCCGCCGCGGCGCCCGCTGCCATCACGACGCCGGCGGCGACTACGACAGCCGCCGTGCACGAAGCCTCCGTACTGCAAACGGCGGCGACGACCACGAACACCGACGCCGTGATCGCCCTCCAGCAGGCGCTCGGGATCACCGCCGACGGCAACTTCGGCGCGGCGACCACCGCGGCTGTCGAAGCCTTCCAGACTGCCCATGGCCTGACGGCCGACGGCGTCGTCGGCCCGGGCACGCGATCCGCGCTCGGCCTCGCTGACGGCCCGACGCTGCAGCAGGCCGACACGACCGGCGGCACCGCGGTGCCCGGCACGACCGCCACCCCGGATACGACGCCGGCGGCCACCGATCCGACCGCGGCCGCCACCGATCCGACCGCCGCCACCGATACGACGCCTGCGACGGCTGTCGCGACGACGACCGACACCGCCGCGACGACGACCGACGCGGCCGCGACGACGACCACGACGCCCGCCGCGGCGGGCGCCACGACCTCCACGCCTGCGACGTCGACGGCGACCACGACGAGCACGACACCGGCGAGCGTTTCGACGGCGCTCTCGGAGATGATCCAGGCGGCCTACCAAATTGCGACGCTGCCCTACATCTGGGGCGGCGGACACGGCTCGTTCGTTTCGCCGGGCTATGACTGCTCCGGCTCGGTTTCCTATGTGCTGCACGCCGCCGGCCTGCTCAGCGTGCCGGAGGACTCCAGCGGGCTCGAGAGCTACGGCGCACCGGGGCCGGGCCAGTACATCACGATCTACGCCGCCGCCGGGCACGCCTGGATGACAATCGAGGGCCGGCGGTTCGACACGGTCGCGCTCGCCGAGGACGGCTCGCGCTGGGGCGACGGCGGCGGCGAGTTCGCCGGCTACGTCGTGCGTCACCCCGTCGGCTTCTGACGGCGGCCGATTTCTGACGCACGAGGGGCCGCCCGACGGGCGGCCCCTCGTAAGCACTGCGATCCGCGGGCCGGAGGATTATCCGCTGGTGGGCACCAGCGCGGCCGGCGAGATCGGATTCACGGTGATCGTGAACGCGCTGCTCACCGCTCCCTGGTTGTCCGGACCACCGGGGATCTTCACGCGGACGACCTCGGTGCCCAGCTCGAAGAACGAATGCGTGATCGTGTAGGTCGAGTTGGCGGCGATCGTTGCCTGACCGATGATGTGCCACGCGTCGCCCGCAGCGTTCTCACGCTGAAGGTAGATCACGTGCCCGGTCTTGTCTGGCACCACGGAGCCGGTGAACATCAGCGACTGTCCCTGGTTGACCGTCGTCGCCGAGGCCTTGGCCGTCAGAGCGTTGGCCACGCCGATGAACAGCACGGCAGAGCGGACCTTTCCGTGCAGCCCGGTCGAGCCGGTCGTGCCGGTCGATCCCGTCGTGCCGGTCGTGCCGGTCGTGCCGGTCGAGCCGGTCGAACCCGTCGTGCCGGTCGAACCCGTCGTGCCGGTCGTGCCGGTCGAGCCGGTCGAACCCGTCGTGCCGGTGGATCCGGTCGTGCCGGTCGTGCCGGTCGTGCCGGTCGAACCTGTCGGACCGCTCGCCGAGACGACCTGGTAGGCGGTGTTGTAGATCGGCGTCACGTTGAACGAGTAGCTGCCGCCCTTACCGCTCGTCGTCGTGGCGATCGCGCCGAACGAGTGGCGGTAGTCACGGGCGTACAGCGTCAGCAGCTGACCCTGACCGGCCGCGTCGACTCCGGAGACCGTGTCGCTGCCGCCCTCGACGATCGGGTTGCTCGCCGCGTTGATCGTCAGCTTCGGGTTCTGGGTCTGCTCGATCTCATACGACAGGCTGTCGGACGGGCTGTCGATGTTGCGGACGTCGTTGCGCAGCAGCACACGGACCGTCGCGTCGCCATTCTGCGAGCTCGGGATCACGAAGATGTGCGGGATCGAGTAGCTGCCATCGGCCGCGACCCTCCCCTTTCCGATCGTCGCCCAGCTGTTGCCGTGACTGGCGCCCTGGCGCTGCAGGACGACCGTCGCCCCAGCCCTACCCGGCGTGACGGTGCCAGCGAAGGTGTAGACGTACTTCGAGCCGGTCTGCAGCACCGAGCCGTTCGGCTCGGACACGCCGCCCGGCCCGGTGACGGTGAGCGACACGAGGGCCGCCACGCGCTCGAGCACCATCCGGCTGCGTGCGCCCGCAGACTCGACAAGCCACGAGCGGTTGGTCAGGACCGCCCCGTCGGCGCGCGAGAACTCATAGGCACCGGTTGAATCGGTGCGCGTGGCCTGCACTGGAACGAACCGGCCGGGCGCCAGGGCGGCCCGGTGGAAGAGTACGACGAGTCGCCCGGCATGCCGGCGACCGAAAAGCCGCCCGTAGATCACGACGGGATCTCCGGCCGTGATCGGGTTGGGCTGCGCGTGAATCGTGAGCGCGTGGTGGCGGAACACGTGTCCCGGCGCGGCTCCGGCGCCGACCGCGGTCAGCGCGATTGCGGCGCAGGCGACCACAGTCGCCGCGCCACTGACGTACTTCAGTCGCATCGTGTACCTCCTCGGGTGCAAGGGCGTGAACATCTGCCCCTACAAACCGCCGCGCGCCGCACGCGATGCGCTCGGTTAGGCGCTCATAACACGGCGCACCTTTGCTCTTCGGGCGGTGTTCTCACTCCCTTATGGCGCGCTCCCGCTACCCTCGCGGCGCGCCCGGCGGGCGCTAGCCGCTGGTCCAGGCAGTCGGCTCGCGCGTCAGCGCCAACACCTTCTTGGGCAGATGCCCGCTGGCCACGTCAGCCAGTGTGACGTGCTCGAGCACGGCTCGGATGTTGGCTCGCAGGGCGATCCACACAGCCTGCAGCGACTCGGCAGACCCGGCGTAGTCCAGGTGCTCGGGCCGCTCTCCCCGCACGCTGGCCAGCGGTCCCTCGACGCCGCGGATCACGTCGGCCAGCGTCAGCGTCTCGGGTGCCCGCAGCAGCCACCATCCACCATCCGGACCGCGTTGCGAGCGCACGATGCCGGCGCTCTTGAGTTGGTTGAGGATGTTCTCGAGAAACGACAGCGGGATGCCCTGCGCAACGGCAACCGAATCGGCCTTGCGCGGCGCCGCCGCGCTCGACCCGACAAGCTCGATTGCGGCGCGAACCGCATAGTCAGCCCGGGCGGTGACGCGCATGCCGCGATTCTGCCGCAGTTGACGAGGTCGTGCGCTGCGCTATCGAACGACCGAGTCGACCGCAGCCCAGAATGCCGCGGCCGCTCACATAGCGGCGTAACCGATCTCGCCGACACGCACCGTGCCGCCGACGAGATTCGGATCCGCCCGCGGCACCGGCGATCCCCCGACCGCCGCCGGAACCGACCGCTACGGGTTGAGGTGCTTCTTCAGCGCGCTGGCCGCCGAGAACTTGGCCGCCTTGCTCGCGGCGATGTGGATCGTCGCGCCGGTGGCCGGATTGCGGCCGCTGCGTGCCGCGCGGTGGCTGACGGCGAACTTGCCGAACCCGGCAACGGACACCTCACCGCCGGCGGCGAGCTGAGCAGCGATCGCGTCGAACACGGCGTCCACAGCGCCCTTGGCCTGGCCAACTCCGAGTCCGGCACTCTCCGCGACCTTGCCAGCGAGCTCGTTCTTCGTCATGACACTCCTCTCAGATGGTCAAATGCTCGCCCAAAGCTAGCGCGTGCCCCGGATGTTCAGGGGTTTGGCTGCACTATGGACGCCCGAATTTGGGCACGTTTGCGCGCTCGACGCGGATCAGGAGGCCCGATCGCGGCAATTGCCCATAGGACGCAGAGCCAGGTGAGCGACGCCATCGCCACGTGCACCCAGACCAGCTCGCTCGGCAGATGGGTCTCGTACTGCACCGCCCCGACCACCCCCTGCGCGGCGATCAGCAGGCACAGCCAGCTCATCGCCCGCCGCGCCCGCGGGTTGGCCTGGCGGCGCTCGAGCAGGACCCACACCGCGACGGCGGCGATCCCGAAGGCGAACGCGATCGCGCCATGCGCGTGGACCGTCCAGTTGAGCGTGTCCGAGCCCTTGAACGTCAGGCGCTTGATGTGCTGCCCCGTCGCGCCGCCCGAATGCGGTCCGGCGGCCGTCGCCGCGGTACCGGCGAACACCACCAGCGTCGCCAGCGGCAATAGCGAGCGGACCGCCCAGACACTCCGGCGATCCGCGTCCTGCGCCGCCGGCTCAAGCTCGCGCGCGCGCCAGGCGAGGGCGGCCGCCGCGATCAGGATCAGCATCGAAAGGCCGAAATGCGCCATCACGAAGCCCGGCGCGAGCTTGTTCTCCACCGTGTAGCCGCCGAGCACCGCCTGCGCCACGACGCCGAGCGGCAGCAACAGCGCCAGCCACGCGAGATCGCGACGAAACGGGCGCCGCTTCCAGGCCGCAGCCGCCGCCAGCACCACCACCACGCCGACGGCCCCCGAGACGATCCGGTTGGAGAACTCGATCAACGCGTGGGTCTGAAGCGGCGGATAAACGCGCCCGTAGCAGCGCGGCCAGTCCGGACAACCCAGCCCCGAGCCGCTCAGTCGGACCGCCGCTCCGGTTACCACGATCGCCGTCAGCGCGACCAGCGCGGCCAGCGCAACCAGCGCGAACTGGCGCGGCGTGAGCTCGACACGGGCGATGCGGGCGCGCACGAGGGCTAAGGATGCCAGGGGGAGGGCCGCTCGGCGCGCCGCCGCGCGCACGCGGCGCCCTCGCGCGCCGCCAGCGCGCCGCAGTCGGCGGCGCGCGCCGCGCTCGTCACAGCTCGAGCGCGCGGCCGAAGTCGTTGGCGATCGTGTCGAAGACCGGCAGGCTCGGATCGGCGCGCATCGTGGCGAGCTCGTCGGCGACTCGGTCCAGCAGGGCAAGCGCCGGGGCCGTCCGCTGGACCTGCGCGACGAACTCGATCAGCCCGAGCGCATACAGGTCGAGTGTCGCGCCATCGGCCCGCGGCCCGTGGGAGGAGGGATACGGGAGGACCGCCACGGGGCCGAGCCAGCGGGAGCGGATCTCGCGAGCGTGGTCCTCCGATTGCGTGACGGCGCCGAGCGCTCGCTGCAGCACCTCTTCGACCAGCGGATAGTTGACGAGCTCCTCGTCGCACTCCCATACCGGCCGCCGCACTCCGGAGAGCGATTCGCGCGCCACGCGCGCGCCGTCCTCGCCGTAGTAGGCCGTCATCCGCGAGCCATAGGCTGGATCCGGCGACCGTCCTTGCGGAAGCCACTTGTCCACGAACATCTGCTGAAAGACGCGGTCGTGAAGGATCACGATCCCGGGGTGGCGCTTTGACAGTTCATGGATCGCGCCGTGGTGGGGCAGGTCGTTCGCCATGTTGTAGAAGACCGCGTCGTAGGCGCGCAGCGCCGCTTGCGTCGGCACCTCGATTCCTATGCGAGCCTCGAGCAGGCCGGATTCGCCCAGCATTTCGTCTTCGGCCGTCCACACGTCGACGTCGGCGTGCGCTGCGAGGACGGCAGTCACCCGCCGGCTGAACTCAGCGACCGCGCCGTGCGTCGAGCGGGGTGTGAACCACGCGATCCTCATCGCGTGAGCTCCCGCACGACCGTCTCCCACGAGATCCCGGCGGTCTGCAGCTGGCGAAACCCGGCGTCTCCGTAGCGCTCGGCCAGGCCGGCGTCCTCGGCCAGCTCGTCGATCGCGTCAGCCAGCTCGGCGCTCGACGCGGCGACGCGGCCGCTCACCCCGTCGCGCACGAGATCGACCGCCGCGTGCTCGCTTTGGAGCACGACCGCGGGCTTGTGCGATTGAAACGCCGCAAGTATGTGCTGGCCGCACGGCTCGTCCGGATCGTCGATGCAGAGGACTGCGCGAGCGCCCGCCAGCAACCTGACCCGTTCCGCGTCATCGATGGGCCCTCCGATCAGCTCGATGCGGTCCTCGAGCGCGCCCTCACGCGCGAGCTGGCGCAGCGCGGAGAGATCGTCGCGGCCCCCGGGTGAGCCGATGATCAACAGCCGCATGGCGCTCCCCGTTCGCCCGATCGCCGCCACGGCGAGGCGCCCGGGCCCGTCGGCGGCGATTGGCCCCAGTGCGAGCATGTAGTCGCCATATTCGTCGCAGCGATAGACATCGGGATCGCGCAGCGGCGCGTAGAGCACCTCCGAGCTGAGCCCGAGATCGCGGCTCAATCGATCGCTGCGGGCGGCACTGTCTGTGTGAAGCCGTGTGGCCTCGCCGAGGTAGGACCGGTCTGCTTCGCGCACCGCCGAGCAGACGTTGCGGGCGGCCGGCGTGCGCGACCGCCCCGCGTCGGCAGCGCCATCGGGCTCGTAGGCCTGGCGAAACTGCCGCTGCAGCCAGACGACCTTGTCGTCGTGGGGGACGAAGTAGGCGGGAAAGCTGAGTGCGATCGCGCGATCTGTGTTGTCGAGTCGCACGAGACGCACGGCGAGCATCTGATCGACCACCGCCTCCACCGGCGTGCAGGCGAACGGGATCCGCACCAGCTCGGTCGAGTGCCCGTGTCGCGCCAGCGCTTCGCAGAGGTCGTCGGCAAGCCGCTCGGCGCGACCAGACATAAACGGCGTCTGGCTGTTGATGACTGCGACCCTCATGAGATGAGGCGCTCGACCACACGATCCCAGCTGACGTCGCGCTCGGCGAGCAGCTCGTAGGCGCGCGCTCCGAGCGCGCTGGCCCAGGCCGGATCGGCTCTCAGCCGGTCGATTGCGCCCGCGATCGACGGTCCGTCCGGAGCGACCACGAGGCCGTTCTCGCCATCCTTGACGAGCTCGAGCGCGCCACCCGAATCGGTGCACGTGATGATCGCCTTGCGCGCGTGTGACGCCTCGAGCGTCACGTAGCCGATCGCGTCCTCGTCGTAGGGCACGTATAACACGGCGAGGCTGCGCGCGATCAGCTCGGCCTTCTCGCTCTCAGCGATCCAGTGCGGCAGCAGCGTGACGCGGCGCTCGAGGCCGTGTTCGCGGATCATCGCCTCAAGCGACACGAGATTATCCGGATGATCGACTGCTCCGGCGATCACCACACGCGCATCGCTTGCGAGATGGCATGCCGCCTGCACCGCGAGCAGCTGTCGCTTGTGTGAAGTGATCCGACTTGGGTAGAAGACGTAGTCCTCCGGCTGTTCGCAGAAGAAGCGCTCCGGATGCCCGAGCGGTGGATTCAGCACGCCCGCGTCGATGTTGTTGAACGTCCGCAGTCGCCGGGCGACGGTTTCCGACGTTGTGAAGATCTTCTGCGCCTCGGCCAGGTAGAGCTCGTCGTAGCGGCGAATCGCATCCCGGACCGCGACGCCGTCAGGTCGAGCGGGGAAGTCCTGCCACTGCGTGCCCCAAAGGTCGTAGGCCGCGCGGTGGTGGTGGATGAACCAGAGGCGCTTGTTCGGGTGACGCAGGACGTGGCTCGGCGGTCGGGTCGCGATCAGCAGATCGGAGCCGCGACTCACGTCGAGCAGGCGGATCGCGAGTGTCTCCTCGAGTACGGCGTCCCAGCGCGAGGTGTTTGGGATGTCGACCGCGTCAACCTCGTGACCGCGTACGCGAAGCGCTTCGACGAGATCGCGCATGAGGATCCGCGATCCGCCGTCGACGAAGGGAACGAAGGTGCTCGCGACGAGGATCCTCACGCCGCGCTGGTGTGAGCGTAGTTGGCGCGGCGAGACTCCGCGGTCACCTTTCCCGCTCCGCGCGCAGCTCCGCCACTTGCTGCTCGAGCTGCTCGATGCTCTGTGCCTGTGCCGCGAGCTGTCCGAGCAAGAACGTCACCGCGCGTTCGTTTGCCGCGTTTACATCCGTCTGGATGTCAAGCAGCGGAAACAGCAGTCGACGGACGGTTCGCTTGAGTGCGATCACAATCCGGCCGCCGAGCCGCCGATGCGATGTGATCGGGACGGTCGTGAGATCGCCCGCGCGATGCACGCTGCCCGCGTCTTCGTTCAGCGATCGCTCGACGCTGAACGAAGACATGGTCTCGAGCTGCGGCGATGCTGCCGCCGTTTGGCGCAGGCGCTCCGCGATGAGCCGCTGCGGAGCACTGCGATCCGCGGCGGAGGTGGCGCGAACGCCGTCGACTCGCTCCCCAGCCATCCGCGCCAGTCTACTTTGCGTGTTGGCAAGTCGGGTCCGCCGTGTGGAGCGCCGCGATCTGGTTCGTAGCTTCGACGCTCAAGCGCCGCGACCGCGTTGGCAGGGTCACCGCGCACTCAAGACACGGCGTCACCGACGCGGGTCGGGCTGCCGTGCGTCATGGCGCGTCGGTAGCTCTCGACGTGGTGCTCCGCGATCGCGCCCCACTCGGCGGCTTCGACCAGCGGGTTTGTGCGGAGCAGTTCGAGCAGCGTCGTCTCAAGGACCGCCGGGTCGTCCGCAACCTTGTAGAACAAGCCGGAGCGCTCTGGCAGATCGGCAAACCACGTGACGTCGTTGACGACCACCGGGCGCCTGGTCGCCAGGGCCGTGCGCGCAGCCCCCGAACACCCAGCCAATTCGTCATCCTCGTACCAGAGCACGATCGCATCCGCGCCGCGCAACCAGTCGTGCAGTTCCCGCCACGGCCTCCAGCCTGGACCGCCGAACGCCGCTTCCGACGTCGCGGCCGACTCGAACGTCCAGCCGTTGCGCTCGCAGATCTGTGCGATCAGGTCCTTGCACGTGCGGCCGAGCCCGAACGTCCGCACGATCGCCGGCACGTCGCGAGCACCGTGCGCGATCACCTCACCGTTCGGCCCGACGCCGAGCCGGTGTGTGAACGCCAGATCGAATCGCTGCCATTCCAAGTCCGGCGGGATGCAGTTGTCGTGCCAGGTGACGATCTTCGCACCGTTGAAGCGCTCCAACAGCAGATGAAGCCGTGGCAGGTTGTAGAGCATCATCTCATACTGGACGTGAAGCACGTCCAGGCCAAGATCGAGGATGCGCTCGACATCAAGCTCGTGGTGACCGTAACGGTTCCACAGTTCGACGTCGAAGCAGGGCACCACGTAGTCCTCATCGTCGGCGACCGCGCGCTCGTCATAGTTGCGCGAGCCGAGCACGACCAGCTCGACATCATCACGGGCTTGGAGCGCCTCAGCAAGTGAGCGCGAGTATTCAGCGATGCCGCACTGCGTGTTCCACGTCGTCAGCAAGCCGACCTTCACAGTGCCTCCAACCGACCGCTCGCGCCCAGGCGCCGCCCCGGCGTCCACGGCGAGGTGAGTGGATCGAAGATCGTTACCTGCGACCGGCCGCAGCGGCTCACGGACCAAAGCACGACCATGTTGTACTCGTCTGAGAAGGCGTTCGATCACGGCTGGTCGTCTGGGCACCAGACACATCGTACGCCCGACCGCGGGCGGCTTGCAGCGATGAGTCAGCTCGTCGTCGAGCTGTTCTCCGTTTAACCGAACGACGTGCCGGCTCGCGGCTGATTCGAGGCCACGACCACCGCCGGCTGCCTGCAGCGCTCTGCATCGGTCGCGCAGTGGGTTCGGGCGCGATCGACGCGAAGGGACCCGCAAGGGCGGACACGACCCCGGGCCGAGCAGGCCGTGCGCGGCCCGATGCGCCTCTCGGGTGCAGTACGATCCGCGCGTGGCTGACGGCCTCGAGAGCTCGCCCGCGGTCTCGATCTGCATACCGGCATACGCTCGGCCAGAGTATCTGCGGCAGGCGATCGAAAGCGTCCTGGACCAGACGTTTACAGATATCGAGGTGGTCATCACCGACGATGCCGGCGATTGCGAGCACGTGGCGGAGAGCTTCGGTGATGCGCGCGTTCGCTACAGCGCCAACGCGACGAACCTCGGCATGGCTCGCAACTGGGAGAAGGCTCTCACACTATCGCGTGGCAAGTACGTCGGCCTGCTGATGGATGACGACCGTCTGCTTCCCTCATATGTTTCGACGCTGCATGCCGTTCTCGAAGCCAACAGCGACGTCGGCGTGGCGTTTGCGAATCACTACTTCGATCACGACGGCGTTCTGTCAGCTCGCGCAGAGCTGATCGCGCCGGGGATTTACCGCGATATGTTGCTTGAACTCATCAGGCACAACCCGGTTCCCATCTGCTCAACGCTCATGCGGCGCGAGGTGATGCTCGGCCTGCTCCCGCTTCCTGACACCCACGCCGCTGACATAATCATGATGGCTCGCGCGGCTGTATCCGGCGCTGCGTTCTATTACGTCACCGAGCCGCTGATGGTGTACCGCGTGCACCCGGGGCAGCTTTCCGCGCGCGCCGACTTTCGCGAGCAGGTGCTCAAGGTGTGGGATGAGTTCGAGTTCGCACCGGATTCCGAGGCCGAGCGGGTGCGGCGCGAACAACCGATCTGGGGGTAGCGCGTTTGGCGGCTCAGGCGGACGCCAGATAGGCGAACGGCAGCTCGCCGGCGAGTTCGCGCAAGCTGGGTGCCGTGCGGTCCCGCTCCGAGATGGTGAACGACGGAAGCGCCGGCCACTCGATGCCGATATCGGGGTCGTCGAATGCGATCGTGCGCTCAAGCAGGGCGTCGTAGTAGCCGGTCTGGTGGTAGACGACGTCGGCCAGCTCGCTGACGACGCAGAACCCGTGCGCGAAGCCGACCGGGACGTAGAGCTGATGGTGGAGGCGGTCATCGAGCGTAAACGCCTCCCAGCGGCCGTACGTCGGCGAGTCTCGGCGCACGTCGACGATCACATCGACGATCTCGCCGCGCACACAGCGCACGAGCTTGCTGATCCCTTCGCCGATCTGGAGGTGCATGCCCCGCAGCACTCCGCGCGAGGAGCGCGAATGGTTGTGCTGGACGAACTCCTGCGTCAGCCCGAACGACTCGAAGCGCTCGCGCCGGTAGGTCTCCTGGAAGAACCCGCGCTCGTCGCCGTGCACCGTCGTGACGATCAGCAGGGCGTCGGGCAGCGTGGTCTCGCGCGCTTCCATAGCGGGCGGACGATAGCGCTCGACCGTCTCAATCAACCCACGGGCGCGAGCGGCGCATCCGCCCCGACGTCGCCTGGCTTATCGCCCGTGGCGGCTTCGAGGCGCCTGAGCAGCGCGAGCGTTGCGGCCTGCGTACTCAGCATCGACCCCCGTGTCGCCGCGCTCAGGTCGAACTTGAGCTGGTCGTTGGCGGTCCACAGCAGCTGCAGCTGGCGTTCGATCATTGCGAACACTCCGGGCGCCAACCGACGAAGCAGCCGCCCCCGGGACCCCAGCGTGAGCACGACCTCGAAGTCATCGATCCCCGCGAACGGCTCTGCGGCACGCCTTGCGTCGATGCTCTCGAGCCGCCGCCGCATCGTCTGCCCGGCGGCGAGCGCGGAGTGAGTGTCGGCGAGTTGCGCCGCGGCGAGCGCTCCGCGCTCGCGCGCGGCCGGCTGAGCGTCGAAGACCTCGCGCATCAGTCGCGCGGCATGCCCGAGGTCCGGCTCCGCCCAATGGGCATCCTCGGGGTAGGGCCAGCAGCCGGGTCCGACCTCCTGCAGGGTGTAGTCGACCAGATAGGCGTTGTCGGGAGTCATGTACTCGAGGTTGCCCGAGTAGCCGGTGGCGATCACCGGCTTGCCGAGCGCCATCGCCTCCGCCGGCACGTGCCCAAGACCTTCGGCGCGGTGCAGAGAGACGATGCAGTCGGCGGTCGCGATCAGCGCCTGGGTCTGGACTCCTGACAGGTGTCCTTCCAGCAGGCGGACGTGCGGGTGCGGTGCGGCGGCGGCGCGAACGCGATCGCGTCCGACGTGATCGTGCTCGGCGTTGATGCTCTTCAAGATCAGCACGGCGCCAGAGGTCGGCGAGAACGCCTCGGTGAACGCCGCGATCGTCCCGAGCGGGTTCTTTCGCTCGACCACACTTCCATGGTCGAACATGCCCAGGAACAGCCACTCGTCGGCGAGCCCGAGAGCGGCGCGGTCAAGCGGCGCCCGGCTTCGCGCCAAGATCGGGAGGCGAATTTGGTAGACCGGGATCGGCGAGATCGGCGCGAGTGCGCGGGCGACGTACTCCGAGCCGACCCATACCTCGTCCAGCAGATCGAATGCGGCGTACCAGTCGGCTGGGACGCGGTCAACCTCCCACCACCACAGACCGATGTTGTAGCGCCCGTCGAAGAAGCTACTGCCGACCTCGTCGCGGAAGCGCAACAGCCCGTCGCCGTTGATGATGATCACGTTCACCGGAAAGCCCGTCGCGCTTGCCGGCAACGCGGCGTATGGGTGATTCGCGCGCGAGGGCGGCAGCGTCGGGGGAATCATCGGAAGCAGCGGGACGTCCGCTGCGTCGAGCGCGCGGACGAGCAGCCGCGCACCTTCGGCGACGCCGAGCTCAGCGGTGAAATAGCCGACGACGTTGACGCCGAACGGAGTCCTGCTCGCGCGGCGACGGCGGGCCGCCTCGAGTTCCTTCGCGGAGGTTGGTGGCACGACCGACGCCGGCAGGGTCCCCTCCCGGACCCCGTGGACGTGCAGCCACTCGATCAATCCGGACGCATCCGGTTCGAGGTCGAGGTCGGGGTAGGCGTCGCGCAGCTCCGGCTGGATGTCGCGGACCATCATGCACAGGCGGTTGACGCCGAACGCCGCGCCGGCGCCGGCCGGCGCACTCAGCCAGGCGTAGAACTCCTCCATGCCACCGCGGCTGAACGGTGAGCGCCGCAGCCCCGCCTGCTCGACCCCCTCGCGGAAGATCAGGCGCAGGCGATGATCAAGCCGCGTGCCGTCCGGTAGAAGCTCCCAGCCGTAGCCAAGCAGAGAGGCTTCTTCCTCTCCTGCTGCGAACAGCAGTTGCGCGTACTGCTCGCAGAGGGCGGTAAGGTCGAGCTGGTCGGTGGCGCGCACGCGGTTCTGTGCGTCCGAGATCGCCTGCGGGTGGCGCGGGTCAAACCGCGGGAAGCGCATCAGGCGCAGCGGTGCGCCGTCGATCAGGAAGCCCTCCGCGCGCGCCGCGATCGTGCGACCGCGGAGATCCCAGAACGACGCGCCAACTCCCACGTCAGCAAGCTCGTGCGCTCCCCGCCCGAACGTCGCTATGCGCTCGAGCGGCGGAGACCCGCCGTCGTGCCCGCTGCCCGCACGGGCGCGGGCGGCCCACCAGTCGAGCAGCTCGCGGTGGTCATGACCTGCGCCGAGCACGATCATGCCCTCGTCGTGCAGCCCCCAGGCGAGCAGGTCCGCCTCGTTGGGGCGGCGCCCATCGTGGGGAAGCGGGCGCGTCGTGCGCGTCTTGACGAGCACGCCATGCTCGGCGGCGAGCGCCTCGATGTCGTCAAGCGGGCCGTAGATCACCGAGTCGGCGTCGAGATATAGCACCGCCTCGCCGGGCAAGCTGGCGACCAAGTGGGAGAGCAACAGCGGCTTGCACGCCTCGCGAAGCTCCTCGAGCGTCAGCATCGCGGCAAGTACCGCCAGCTCGTCAATCCCGGCACTCTCCGGGCGGAGCAGCTCGAAGGGCTCCCCGGAACCGCCGTCTTCAGGCGTCGCGTCGAGCACCATCGCGACCACCGTCGCCGCGGCGACGTGCTCGGCGACCGATGCCGCCAGCACGCGGGCGCGAGCGATCTCCCTGCGGCAGACGATCGTGGCGATCTTCATCGCCGGGTCATCGTAGCGACGGCGGTCGCCGCCTCCGGCAGAGGGGCTTGTCTAGACTGCGGCGGCGGCGATCCGCGACCTTCCAGATCGCGGGCGTTAGCAGGTCAGGGACCCGCCGAACCTCGTGAGCACACCAGAGCTGACATCCGCGCCGGCCTGCTGAATGCCGTCAACCGGCCTGTGGAACAACATCGCTGCGTTGGCCGTGATCCCGATCGCGGTGTGGGTCACGACGACCGGCCTCGGGCTGCTCGCCGAGCGGGCGGCCGGCGCACGGCTGCACAATCCGCTGCTCGCGCCGCTCGGGTTCTGCGTCGCAGTGGCGCTCTGCCTGGGGGTCTACACGACGGGCGCCGGCGACCCCGTGCTGTTGCCGCTGCTGATCGTGCTCGTCGTGGCCGGCTTCGCGCTGGCGCGCCATGAGCTTCCGGGCCGGCTGAACGCCGGCTGGCCGCTGCTGGCCGCACTCGCGGCCTACCTGATGTTCGACGCCAGTGTGATCGCGACGGGGCACTGGACCTTCGTCGGCTATCACCTGCAGGACGACACGGCGTACGAGATGCTGCTCGCCAGTCACCTGCAGACCTACGGGACGAATGTCGGGAACCTGGCGCCGAGCACCGCCACCGACTACATCCAGGCCTTCCTCTCGACCGGCTACCCGCTCGGCACGCAGTCTTTCCTCGCGGCGCTCGGCGGGCTGCTTCATGTCGATGTCGCGGTCATCTACCAGGGTTTTCTGAGCGCGCTCGCAGGGGTCGGCGCGATGGCCGCCTCGACGTTGTCGGGTTCGGTGCTGAGCCGGCGCCTCGGCGCGCTCGTCGGTTTCCTGGCGATCAGCGCATCGCTGACCTACCAGTACGCGCTGCAGGGCAGCATCAAGGAGATCGGGACGACCGTCGCGGTGCTCTGCACGCTCGCGCTGATTCGCTTCGCGATCCTCGAGCTGCGCGGTTATCGGGCCGCCGTGATCGCCGCGATCCCGCTCGCCGCCGTGCTGTGCACCTACAACGCCGCCGGGCTGCCCTACGTTGGCGGCCTGGCCGGCTCAGGGCTGCTGGCAGCGCTGTTGGTGCACCGCCGGCTGCCCACCAAGGCGTGGATAGGACCCGCAGTCGCGGCGGCGGCCGTGTTCTTCGTGCTGGCGGCGTCCGCACTGAAGACGGTCTCCACCTTCCTGCAGATCGCGACCTCGGGCTTCACCGGATCGAACGCGACCGCCCTGCCGCTCGGCCAGCTGCTGCGCCGCCTGCCGCTCAGCGAGCTCAACGGGATATGGCTGGTGCGCGATTACCGGATCATGGTCGCGCCCGGGACGCTGGGCGAGCTGGAGGTGCTGGCGACGATCGCGATGTTCGTCCTGCTGGCCGTGGGGATCGTGCACGCGCTGGTGCGTCGCGAGCCGGGCATCCTGATGGGCGTTGTGACGATGGGGCTGGTGCTGGCGATCGTCTACACGCGCGCGATCCCCTATGCCCAGGCGAAGCTGCTGGCGATCGCCAGCCCGGTCGTCGTGCTCGGCGCGGCCTACGGGCTCGCCGCGCTGCGCTCACGGCGCCGCCTGGTGCCGATCGCCGCGCTCGTCGGCGCAGCGCTGGCGGCCGGCATACTCGGCTCCGACGCACTGGCCTACCACGGCGATCCGGTGGCGCCCAGCGGCCAGATGATCGCCTTGCACGAGGCCGGCGAGCGCATCGGCGCAACCGGCCCGGTGCTCGTCAGCGAGTTCCAGGAATTCGCCAAGTACTTCGGCCAGCCGGCGCAGATGTACGTCGGCACCGAATACCCCTCACCGGAGAACCTCGTGCTGCGCGTACCCGGCGGGCTATACGGGCAGTCCTTCGACCTCGATCAGGAGACGCTGTCGTTCGTCGAGTCCTTTCCCTACATCCTGATCCGCCGCTCGCCCGCAGCCAGCCGTCCGCCCGCCAACTACCACCTGACGTATGAGAACTACTACTACGCGGTCTGGAAGCGCGGCGCCGCGCCGCGGGTACTCGCACACCTGCCGCTCCAGCAGCTGTACTCAGCAGAAGCACCTGTCCTCTGCCCGGCACTGCACGCGATGGTCGCGCACCCGCCGCGCGGCAGCAGCCTGGTCGTGTCCTACAGCGCCCCGATCATCGGCTACGACGTGTTCCACGCCACCGTTCGCTCGACCGGCTGGCCCCAGGACTACAACCCCTACACGCCTGACGCCGTCGCCTTCCAGACGCCGGGCGTCGCGGGCACGGTCGTGAACGTGCCGCGCGCCGGCAACTACCGGATCTGGTTGCAGGGCAGCTCACCGCGCCTGCTGCGCATCACGATCGACGGGCGAACCGTGAGCTACGTCGGGGGCAACAACACGCCCGATGAGTGGCTCGAAGGAGCCTCCGTGCACCTGCGCGCGGGACGCCACGCCTTCGACGTATGGCGCCCGGGCGGAGATCTCTCGCCCGGCGACGGCGGCACGGGGGAGGCGTATGCGGGCCGTGGTGAGATCGGCTATCTCGCACTCGTACCCGAGCAGCCCGCGCAACAGGAGCACGCCGTCTCGCTGCCCGTGGCGGCCTGGCACACACTCTGCGGGCATCCCGCCGACTGGGTGGAACTGGTTTCGAACCGCTAGGTGCATCCCCGCGGCGACGCCCGGACTTCGGATAGATTCAGACGGTGAGCACTCGGTCGGTGCCCGGAGCCGCGCCTGCGCGTCTGGCGGCGTTGGCGAAGGCAGCCAACGCAGCAACACCGATCGGATGCCGTGTCTGCGCTTCGTAGGCACGCCGCCGATGCCGTGTCGGCGCTGCGTAAGCGCAGCGGCCTTGCGGTGGCCGCGCTTGGTCGGCAGCGGGCCTTGGCCGCGGTCGCACGTCGTAGGCCCAGTGCGTTTGCGGTGTTCGGCGCCGGCGCGGCGGTGATCGCGGTCGTGCTCGTGATCTTGCTCAGCCAGACAGGCCTGCGCCGGCTGGGCAACAACGACACTCCGGTGCAAGGCGTGATCGGGACGCTCGCGCCTGGGGCGACGGGCTGCCAGCCCGAGCCGATGCACAAGGGTGCCCGCGGCGTGGAGATCTACGCCAGCCCGACCCAGCCGGGGCGCGTGGCGATTAGAATCAAGATCACCGGCGCCGGCCGCTACGACGGTACGGGCGGCACGGGAGGACTCATCGCAGGCGGACTGGCCGCCCCGCTGGCCCACGGCGCGCCGCCGCCCCGCTTCGCCGACACCGGCGTGCTCCTCAACCTCTGCGTGATCAACACCGGTCAGGTGCCTCTGGCATTGATCGGTGCGGGAACCGGGGCGGATCAGCTCACGCTACGTCAGGCCGGTTCGCCGCCTACGACGACCGTCGGGCGGCTGCGAATCGACGACCTCGTGAGCGGGCGCGCCGTTTCGCTGTGGGAAATCCTCCCCATGCTCCCGGATCGGTTCGCCGCAGCTACCGGGTCGTTGCTCGCCCCCTGGCTCGTCGTCGGTGGCGGGATTCTCGCGCTGCTGGCGATGGTCGGCCTCCTGCGCGGCGGAGGCGAAGTGGATGAGAACTAGAGTCGATTTGGCCTTGGTAGTCGTGCTCACCCTCGCCACCGGCGCGCTGTGGGCCGGGATCACGCCGGCGTTTGACAAAACTGACGAGCCGGCCCACTTCGAGTACGTGCAGGAGGTGGCGACGCTCGGACACCCACCGCTGGACCTCGGGAACAACGGACTGGCATCAGAGGAGCTTGGCTGCTGGCTGAGCGGGCTGCAGACTCAGACCTACCGGTTCTATCCGACCGAGCGGCCGCCCTGGAACGTGGCGGACGTGGCGGCGCTCGATCATACGTGCGACGGTTACTCGCCGAAGTTTGACGGGGCGATGTACCAGGCGACCCAGCCCCCTGCTTACTACGTGCTGGCGGCAGGGGCCTACGACCTCGCCTCGGCATCGCCGTTGCCGACCCGCCTTCTGTTCGTGCGCATGTTCTCGGTGCTGCTCGCCGCGCTGGCCGTGGCGCTCACGTATCTGATGGTGCGCGAGGTCATCCCCGGCTCACGCTGGGCCGCCCGCGCTGCAGCGCTCGCGCTCGCGCTGCAGCCGATCTTCATGTTCAACGAGTCCGGCGTGAACTCGGATGTGCTCGTCGTGACCGTGGCGGCAGCGATCGCGTTCGTCACGGCGCGCGCATGGCGGCGCGGACTCAACACCCGCCATGCGCTCGCGCTCGGCGCGCTGACCGGTCTCGGCGTGCTCAGCAAGCTGAACTTCCTGACCCTGATGCCCAGCATCGCGCTGCTCGCCTTCGCCCTGTGGTGGGGGAGCGCTGCGCGAAGCGCGTGGCGCGTGCGGCTGCTCAGCGCCGCGCGACTCGCCCTGGGAGCGCTTCTGGCGGTCGGGATCTACGGTCTGTACGTACTCGTTAACAACGATGTCTGGCACCGCGGCGCCGCCGGCACGGGACCGGCTGTGGCCGAGAGCGTCACCGGCGTTGGCAGCATCCGTCGCCTCGCCGATTTCATCTGGCAGTTCTTCCTTCCCCGCCTGCCTGATCGGCCGAGGCTGTTCGGCTACTACCCCCTCTGGAACGACGTGCTCAAAGCCATAACGACCCGCCTGGGTTGGTGGAACGACTACGGCTTCGACAGCTGGGCGCCGGTCCTCGTGGTGCTCGGCGTCCTGATCGCCACGTTGGCGGCGTTCTACGTGCTGCCCCGCGCGCGGAGGCGGCCGTGGCCCGCGCTGGTCGCGCTCGGAGCCGCGGCGCTCTTCCTGCTCTCGCTGATCATCGCCGACTTCCGGGTGCTCGACGCCTTCGGCGACGGATTCGAGGGCCGCTACGTCTTCCCGGCGATGCCGCTGTGGGGACTCCTCGTCGGCTGTGCCGTGGTTGCGCTACCGCCGCGTCTGAGACCCGGAATGACCGGGCTGCTCGCCGCGCTCTTCCTCGCCCACACGGTCATCGCGATCTCCTCCACCACCAGCGTCTTCTACCTGTAGGAGTGGCTGGCAGTTCTTCGAGCGCCGGCCGTCACATACACGCGCGCAACCGCGACCGCGGGAGCGCGTTGTAAGGTGTGCGGCGGGTCGCAACACCGCCGCACCAGCATGTTCTGTCACTAGCGCGCGCCGGACCCGCTTCGCCACGCCGAGCTCGCAGACGCGCCGGCCAGGCCCCACCAATCGACTTGACGACCACCACCGCCCCAGCCGTGAGCGAGACGCCCACCGGTCGAGCCATCCTGCCGGCCGTCTCCGTCACCCACGTGAGCAAGGCCTTCAAGCTGCCGCACCGGCGTTACCACACGCTCAAGGAACGGGTGCTGCACCCCTTCAGCACGAGCACCTATGACCTGCTGGAGGCCGTCAATGACATCAGCCTACAGATCGCGGCCGGCGAGTTCTTCGGCATCGTCGGCCGCAACGGGAGTGGCAAGAGCACGCTGCTGAAGTGCCTCGCCGGGATCTACGACATCGACGCCGGCGAGCTGTCCGTGCGGGGCCGGCTCTCGCCGTTCATCGAGCTGGGCGTCGGCTTCAACCCCGATCTGACAGCCCGCGACAACGTGACGATCAACGCGATCATGCTCGGGCTCACGCGCAAGCAGGCGCGCGCGAAGTTCGACGACATCATTGCCTTCGCGGAACTCGAGGACTTCCTCGACATGCGCCTGAAGAACTACTCCTCGGGTATGCACGTGCGCCTGGCGTTTTCGGTCGCGATCCAGGTCGACGCGGAGATCCTGCTGATCGACGAGGTGCTCGCGGTCGGCGACGCCAACTTCCAGCAGAAGTGCTTCGACGAGTTCCAGCGGCTCAAGAAGGAGGGGCGCACGATCCTCTTCGTGACCCACGACATGGGCGCGGTCGAGCGCTTCTGCGACCGCGCGATGCTGCTCGACAAGGGCAAGATGATCGCGATCGGCGACCCGGCCTCGATCGCCCGCCGCTACAACGAGCTGAACTTCGGTCGCACGATCCACCAGCTCTCCGAGGACCTCCCGGAGGAGGAGCACCGCGCCACCTACCGCGACGCCGACATCGTCGATGCGTGGTTCGAGGACGCAAACGGCACGCGGGTCACGGCGATCGCTCACCGCGAGCAGTGCGTCGCCTGTATCGAGCTGCGCTTCAACGCCGACCTGGACGACCCGATCATCGGCGCGACGCTTCGCAACGACGTGGGCGCGACCGTCTTCGCGACCACCACAGCTTTTGAGTACGGCCCCACAGGCCACTTCGCGGCCGGCGAGACGGTGATCGTGCGGCTGCGCTTCGAGACGTGGCTGACGCGCACCAGCTACACGGTGACGCCGTCGATAGCTCGCGCAGGGATGGGCTCCGACGCGATCGACGTTCGCCCCGACCTCGCCTCGCTGGTGATCCACGGCGGCCAGTTCACGACCGGCGTCGTCGACCTCCCGCATGAGTTCGAGATCCAGCGCCGATGAGCGTGCCGGGCCAAATCGAGGGAAAGCGCTACGGGCCGGGTGCGTTCGGCGACGACGTTCGGCGTTTCGTCAGCCTGACGTACACGCTCGCGGCGACCGATTTCAAGCTGATCTATTTCGGCTCGGTGCTCGGCTACATCTGGTCGCTGATGCGCCCGCTGCTGTTCTTCGGCGTGCTCTACGTCGTCTTCACCAAGATCTTCACGGTCGGCAGCGGCACGCCGCACTACAGCGTCGAACTGCTGCTGGCGATCATCCTGTGGACCTTCTTCCTGCAGTCCACGAGCGGCTGCGTGCAGTGCCTGCTGGCGCGCGAGGGCCTGCTGCGCAAGATGCGCTTCCCGCGTCTGGTCGTGCCGATCGCGGTCATGCTGACCGCGCTGTTCCAGCTCGCGACGAACTTCATTCCGGTGCTCATCTTCGCCGTCGCCTCGGGCGTGCAGCCGCGATTGACCTGGCTTCTGCTGCCGGTCATCGTCGGGCTGTTTGCGATGCTCGCGGTCGGCATCGGGATGCTGTTATCGGTGCTCTACATCCGCTTTCGGGACATCCTGCCGATCTGGGACGTCACCTCGCAGATCCTCTTCTACGCCTCGCCGATCATCTACCCGGTCTGGTACTACGACAAGAATCCCAAGACGGGCGAAGCGATGGCTCACCTGCATCTAACGCTCCTGGCGAAACTGCTGATGGTGAACCCGGTCGCGGCGCTGGTCGCGGAGGGGCGCCGCGCCCTGGTGGCCGGGCAGCAGAACGTCAACCCCAGCGCGTCCTACGCGCTCGGCGGAACCGTCAAGGCGTTGATCCCGGTCGCTATCATCGCCGTCGTCTTCGCGCTGGGCGTCTGGGTCTTCAACCGCGAGGCGCCGCGCATTTCGGAGAACCTGTGAGCGACACCGACGACCGGCTCGAGCTGGAGCGACTGCGCGCCCGCGTCGCAGCGCTCGAGGGCGAGTTGATCGAGCTCCAGGCCCGAGCGAACGCGGCGGTTGCCAGCGCGCAGGAGAAGGCCTACTGGCTGGAGCGCTGGCACGTCGACCTCAACGCTCTGATGAATCGCCCGGGAGCCGCCGAGTTCCGGGCGCTCCTGCGAGGCCTCCGCGTGGTCGCAAGGGGCTTTCGCCGCGTCAAGCGTCGCCTGATGCCGTGAGTAGCGTCTCGGTCGTGATCCCCGTCAAGGACGGGGAGCGCTACCTCGAGGAGCTGCTCGAGGCGCTGTCACGCGAGGGCCCCGACGAGATCCTGGTGATCGACTCCGGATCATCGGACCGCTCGCCGGCGATCGCCGCCGCGGCCGGCGTGCAGCTGCTGGCGATCGATCCTGCGGAGTTCGGCCACGGTCGCACTCGCAACCTCGGGGCCGAGCGCACGAGCGGCGAGCTGATCTGCTTCCTCACCCAGGATGCCACCCCGTGCCCGGGTTGGCTCGCGGCCTTCACCGAGGCGTTCACGCTTGACGAGCGCGTTGGGGCCGCCTACGGGCCGCACCTGCCGCGAGCGGACACGAGCCCGATGATCGCACGCGAGCTGACCGAGTTCTTCGCGACCTTCTCACCCGACGGGACAGCGGTCGTCCAGCGCGCCGGCGACCCGACGTTCCTCTCCAACGTGAACGCGTGCTACTCACGCGAGTGCTGGTCGAGCCTGCGCTTCCGTGAGGTGGCCTACTCGGAGGATCAGGCGTTCGGGCGCGACCTGCTGGCGGCTGGGTGGACGAAGGTCTACAGCCCGGCAGCAGCAGTGCTGCACGCGCACGACTACGCGACGGTCGAATTCATGCGCCGTTATTTCGACGAGTACCGGGGCCTGCGCGAGGCGACCGGCCATGTCGAGCGCTTCGCGCTGCGCGGCGCGCTGGCGCAGGTCCGGGCAGACCGGCGCTGGATGGGGGAGCAGGGCTTCACGCCGGCGCAGCAGGCGCGCTGGACCGCGCGCTCGGTCGTCCACCACACCGGACGGCGGATCGCGGCGCCGCTCGGCTCACGCGCCGAGCGTCTGCCCGCCAGTGCGCAGCGCCGCCTGTCGCTCGAGCGCCGCGGCGGCGGCGGCGCGGTCGAGGGCGAGGTGGGCGCGCCGAGCGCGCCGTCCGAGCTGCCGCCCAGCACGCACCAGGTGCCGTGGGGCTGGCGCGACGAATACGCAGCGGCCGCCGTGGTGCGCCGCAGCGGAGCGACGCCACTGCTTGACCCGATCCCCGGCATGGCAGACCGCGAGCGCCTGCGGATCGCGATGCTGCTGCCCCACTTCCGCCGCGGCAGCGGCGGTCACACGATCCTGATGCAGCTGCTGCTCGGCCTCGAGCGGCGCGGGCACGTCTGCAGCGTGTACGTCCGCAACACGATGAACATGCACGAGTCGGACTGGCCCGGGGTCCTGCGTTGGAATCTGCGCGAGTTCTTCGCGCCGATCTCCGCGCCGGTCTACAAGGACTTCGACCAGTGGCAGGGGGCGGACGTCGTGATCGCGACGGGCTGGCAGACCGTGCACCCGGCCCTGCTGCTCGACCAGACCCGCGCCCGAGTCTACGTCGTCAACGACCACGAGCCGCAGTTCTATTCGACATCGGTCGAATCCGAGCTCGCGCACGACACCTATCGCCACGGGCTGCACTGCATCGCCTCGAGCCCGTGGCTGTGCGACCTGCTCGCTGAGACCTACGGCGCGAGCACCGACCTCTTCGAGTTCGGCGTCGAGCACGAGATCTATCGACCGCGCGAGGTGGCACGGCGCAGCGACACGATCGTCTACTACTCGCGCCAGTCGACGCCGCGCCGCGCCGTGCCGGTCGGGCTCTCCGCGCTGGCCGAGCTGCATCGTCGCCGCCCGGAGTTGCGGATCATCCTGTTCGGCGACCCCACGCCGGTGCGCACGGGCTTCCCCTACGAGCATCTCAAGGTGCTCACACCCGAGCAGCTCTCGTGGCTGTACTCGCAGGCGACGGTCGGGCTGTGCCTGTCGCTGACCAACTTCTCGTTGATGCCGAAGGAGATGCTCGCCTGCGGACTGCCCTGCGTCGAGTTGGCCGGAGTGAGCGCCGAGTCGATTTTCGGCCCGGACGGCCCGATCGAGCTCGCGGAGCTCAATCCGTACGCACTGGCGGACTCGATCGAGCGCCTGCTCGACGACCGGGCGCTGCGCGAGCGGCGCTCGCGCGATGGCATTCAGTTCGTGGCGTCACACACCTGGGAGCGCGCCACCGACGCGGTCGAGGCGGGAATCCGGCACGCGCTTGGGCTGCGCGAGCAGTTGCTCAGCTGAGCGGCCGGCGGCCGAGCATCACGGCCGCTCGTTGCGGCGCAGTCCGAGGATGCTCAGGAGGAACGACGAGAAGAAGATCTGCAGGCCGACGACCAGCAACTCGAAGGCGACCACCGCGACGTCGTTCAGACCGAGCTTGCCGAACCCGTGCTCGATCCAGTCGATCACGATCACCAGCGCCGTGACGAACCCGGCGACGATGATCGTGCCGCCGAGCGCGAGACCGTGCTCGAGCCGGAAGCGCGCGCGCATCGCGTCGAACCAGGCGTCCTTCTCACCCATGAAGTAGGTGCCGTAGGCGTGCGCGCAGAGGCCGAGGCCGAGCACCTGGGTGCCGATGATCGTGAACAGCGCACCGCCGATCAGCGCATGGATGTTCCAGCTGCGCCCGAGGATGTCGACGTTGGCGAGCACGGTGATCGAGATCAGCGTGCCGAGCGCCCCGAGCAGCGCGCCCGGCAGGATGAACAGGTACGTCGGGCTGTGCACGAGCAGGAAGCGCAGGTGGCGCCAGCCGTCACGGAAGCTCGAGAGCTTCGACTCGCCGCCGCGCGGGTGATACTCGATGTCCACCTCGGAGATCCGCAGATGCTCTTTGGAGGCGCGGATCACCATCTCGGACGCGAACTCCATGCCCGTCGTGCGCAAATCGAGCGTGTCGAGCACGTCGGCCCGTAGCGCCCGCATGCCACAGTGCGCGTCGCGCACGCCGGTGCGGAAGAACAGGTTGAGCAGGCCGGTCAGCAGCGGGTTGCCGATGTAGCGGTGCAGCCACGGCATCGCGCCGGGCTTGATGTTGTCCATGCGGTTGCCCATCACGAGCTGCGCGCCGTCATTCAGCTTTGCGACGAAGTTCGGGATCTCGCCGAAGTCGTAGGTCAGGTCGGCGTCGGCCATCACGATGTAGGAGCCGCGCGCGGCGGCGAAACCGGCGAGGTAGGCGCTGCCGTAGCCGCGCCGGGCCTCGCGGATCACCCGCGCGCCCGCGGCGGCGGCCAGCTCGGCGCTGCGGTCCTCCGAGGCGTTGTCGACGACAAGCACCTCGCCGCTCAGCCCACTCGACGCCAGCGCGTCGAGCGCATCGCGCACGCAGCGCTCGATGTTGGCCTCCTCGTTGAGGCACGGAATCACGACCGAGACGAGCGGGACGGCCTGCTCGGACGCCACTGCGGGTGTCTGCTCGAGTGCGCTCACTGGTGTGATCCGGAGGTTGTCAGGCGCATCGCAGGACCGGATGGCGCGGCGCCGTGCAACCGAGTCTAGATGACGTCTGGGATGCTGGGGAAAGCGTGCGCATCTGCCTGGTCTACGACTGCCTCTACCCGCACACCGTGGGCGGCGCCGAGCGGTGGTATCGCAGCCTCGCCGAGCGACTCGCGGCGGCCGGACATGAGGTGACCTACCTCACGCTAAGTCAGTGGGAGCCCGGCCAGGAGCCTGACGTCCCTGGCGTGAAGGTGGTCACCGCAGGTCCGCATATGGAGCTTTACGTGAGGGGGGGTCGCCGTCGCATTCGACCGCCGCTGCGCTTCGGTGTCGGCGTGCTGTGGCACCTGCTTCGTCACGGCCGCCGCTACGACGTCGTGCACAGCTCGGCGTTTCCCTACTTCTCGCTGCTCGCCGCGGCGCTGGTCCGACCGCTCGGCGGCTACACGCTGGTCGTCGACTGGCTCGAGGTCTGGTCCGCCGAGTACTGGCGCAGCTACCTCGGCCGAGTTGGATGGATCGGGATCGCCGTGCAGCGCCGCTGCGTGCGCCTGCGCCAGCGGGCGTTCTGTCTGTCCGAGCTGCACGCGGCCCGACTGCGCGAAGAGGGGCTGCGGGGTGATGTGACGGTTCTACGAGGCCTGCTGACTGGCTCCCTCGAGCCTGAGGAGCCGGTCACACCCGAGCCCCTGGTCGTCTTCGCCGGTCGCCTGATCCCGGAGAAGAACGCGCCGAGCGTCGTGGCGGCCGTGGCGCTCGCCGCCGAGCGCATCCCCGGTCTGCGCGGGGTCATCTTCGGCGACGGGCCCGAGCGCGAAGCCGTGCTGGCTCAGATCGATTCGCTCGAGCAGCCGGCGCTCGTCAGCGCGCCGGGCTTCGTCGACTCCGAGCTGGTCCACGACGCGATCCGGCGGGCCTGCTGCCTGCTCCTGCCCTCGCGGCGCGAGGGATACGGCCTGGTCGTCGTGGAGGCCTCGGCGGTCGGCACGCCGAGCATCGTCGTTCGGGCGCCCGACAACGCGGCCGTCGAGCTCCTCGAGGAGGGGGTCAACGGAGTGATCGCGCCGAGCGCGGAGCCGGCCGAGCTGGCCGCGGCGATCGTTGCGGTGATCGCCGCGGGACCGGCGCTGCGTGCCAGCACCGCCGCGTGGTTCGCGCGCAACGCCGAGCGGCTCTCGCTCGAGCGCTCGCTGGAGGCGGTCCTCGCCGGCTATGAGCCGGCCGTCGCGCGGGCGTAGCAGTCGAGCGTGAGCGAAGCCGCGCGTTCCCAGGTGAACTGGGAGGCCCGCTGCAGGCCGGCCGCGCGCAGCCGCTCGATCGCCTCTCCGCCGGCGAGCAGCTGCGTCATCGCGTCAGCGATCGCCCTCCGGTCGTCGGGATCGAAGAGCAGCGCCGCGTCTCCTGCGACCTCCGGCAGTGCGGCGGCGGTCGAGCAGGCGACGGCGACGCCGCGCGCCATCGCCTCGAGCACCGGCAACCCGAAGCCCTCATAGAGCGAGGGGAAGACGAAGCCCGCCGACAGCCGCCACAGACCCTCGACCTCCGCCTGATCGAGCCACCCCGGCCAGCGCACGTCGTCGGCGATTCCGAGCGCCTGCGCGCGCTCGCGCAGTTCGAGCTCGTGCGCCGTGGGATAGCCGCCCAGAATCAGGATCGGCCGGCGCTCGAGCAGAGCGCAGGCCTCGAGCAGCGCCGCGAGGTTCTTGTGCGGGCGCTTGGCCGAGAGTGCCAGCAGCACCTGGCGCTCACCGAGCGCGAAGCGCTCGCGCAACTCGGCCTCGCCGAGCGGCGCCACGCGGCTGATCGCCCCGATCCCCAGCGGCACGACGTCGATGCGCGCCGCCGTGGTCCCGAGCAACTCGACGAGATCGCGTTTGGTCGATGTCGAGTCGGCGATCACCCGATCCGAGCGGCGCACGGCGAGCGGCACGAGCATCCGCATGCCCATCGCGCGCAGGCCGGCGTGAGCCTCGGGGAAGCGTCGGTAGATCAGGTCGTGGACCGTCACGACGCGCTTGAAGCGTCCCCACAGCGGGGCCGTCGAGGCGAGCGAGTGCACCAGGTCGACGCCCTCGCGCGCGGCCAGCCGCGGCAGCAGCTGCTGCTCGCCGCGCACCCATTCCAGGCGGTTGGCGACGTGCACCGGCACCTCGACGCGCGGGATCAGTTCACCCCACGGCCCGGGTCCTGCGTCGCGGTTCACGAATGCGGTGAAGCTGACGCCGGGGCGCGCGGCCTCGACGAGCGCCGGGATGATCTCGCGCGCTGCGACCTCCATGCCGCCGGTCTCGCCGGGAACGAGAAAGATCAGGTTGAGACCAACGTGCATACGGCGCTCCACCCTATCTGCAAGGCTTGAACATCCCGTGCCGAGCGCCCTCCCAGCGACCAAGCCGCTCACGATCGGGATCGATGCGCGGGCTGCGACCGAGGTCGGGGCGGGACGCGGGCGGGTGGTCCGCGAACTCCTGCTCGAGTTGAGCGGGCGAGGAGATCAGCACGGCTACCGGTTGTATGCACGCGTCCCGTGGCAGGATCTCGGGCCGCGCTTCACCTGGGTGACGGTCCCCGACCGCGACCCCCTCTGGCATCTAATCACGGCGCGTCAGGCGAGTCGGGAGTGCGACGTCTTCCTGTCGACAAACTCCTATCTGACCGCCTGGTTCACGTCGGTTCCGACGGTCGTGTTCGTCTATGACCTGGTCGCGTTCGACAGATCGTTGCGCCCGAACCTCCGCTCGGCGATCATCGAGCGCCTCACGCTCGGCGTCGCGACACGTCGGGCCGCCGCCTTCGTGGCGATCTCGCGGTCGACGTCGGACCAGTTGCTCGAGCGCTTCCCTCGCTGCGCCGCCCGGACGTCGGTCGCGCTGCTTGGAGCCGCTCGCTCGCTGGGCACAACCACATCCGCGGGCGCTGAGGACACCGTCGATCCGCACATTGCCCTGCTGCGCGAGGGCGGTTTCGTGCTTGCCGTTGGAACACTCGAGCCCCGCAAGAACCTGCCGCGCCTGATCGAGGCGTTCGGCCGTCTGCCCGCCGCGCTTCAGGACGCTTACCCGCTCGCCGTCGTCGGTGCACGCGGCTGGCAGACCGGCGAGACGCTTGAGGCGCTGCGCTCGCTCGGCGAGCGCGCTCAGATCCTCGGCTACGTGTCCGACGCCGCGCTCGCTGAGCTCTACCGGCGTTGCGCGGTGTTCTGCTACCCGTCGCTGGGCGAGGGCTTTGGGCTACCGGTCCTCGAGGCCATGGCCGCCGGCGCGGCGGTCGTCACGTCGAGCGTCTCGTCGCTGCCTGAGGTCGGCGGTGACGCGGTCGAGTATGCCGACCCGCGCGATGTAGATTCAATCGCCGCGGCGCTTCGCCGGGTGCTCGATGATCACGCCCTCCGGGCCGATCTGGGTGCGCGGGCCGTGCAGCGCGCGGGCGAGTTTTCGTGGGCGGCATTTGCGCAGGCGACGAGCGGCGTACTCGAACGTGCAGCGGCGGCGCGCCGTGAACACCCGCCTCTCGACGGCGACGGCGCGTGAGCGTCGAAGCCGCATCGCCCGCATCCGCCGCGCTCGGCAAGGGGAGCAGCGGACTGCGACTACCGCGTCGCATTGGGATCAACGCGGTGTTTCTGATGCCCGGGATGGGTGGCCTGGACACCTATGTGCAGGAGCTCCTGCCGGAGCTGTTGCGTCTCGCGCCCGACGTGCGCTTCAGCATCTTCTCCACGCCGGTGGGTGAACGACATCTGCGCCGGTTGGACTGGGCCGGGGAGGTCCAGTTCGTCACGCATCCGCTGCTTGGCCCTCGCGGTCTCAAGGCCGTCAGCGAACTCACCGTGCTGGGAGCGCTCGCTTCTCGCCGCGTCGACCTGCTCCACAGCGTGGCGTTCACCGCCCCGCTGCGGACGCGCGCCGTGAACGTCGTGATGATTCCCGACGTGACCTGGATCCTGGAGCGCCACCCCGATGCGAGCATGCGGCTGTGGCGATTGATCGTGCCCACTGTGGCGCGACGCGCCGATCGAGTGATCGCTATCTCGAACGCCGGGGCCGAACACATCGAGCGCTACCTCCGCGTACCCAGAGAGCGCATCGACGTGACGCTGCTCGGATACGCACCGCAGAACTCGGTGGCACCGCTGCCCGAAACGCAGTTGCGGGAGCGGCTCTCGCTAGCCGACGGCACGATCGTTCTCGCAGTTGCAACCCGGCGGCCGCATAAGAACCTGATGCGCCTGATCGCCGCGATGCCGGCCGTGCTCGACGCGCGCCCCGAGGCGATCCTGGTTCTGTGTGGAAACCCCACCGCCCACGACGCAGATCTTCACGCCGAGGCCGAGCGGCTGGGGCTCGCCGACCGTGTTGACTTCCTCTCATTCGTCGAAGCTGACGTCCTCGAGGGGCTCTACGCCGCGGCAGGCTGTTTCGTCATGGCGTCCCTGAACGAGGGCTTCGGCCTGCCGGTGCTCGAAGCCATGGGCCGCGGCGTACCGGTCGCCTGCTCGAACGTCTCCGCACTTCCGGAGGTGGCAGGGGACGCCGCCCGATACTTCGATCCCTACGACGTGAGCGACATCGGGCGGGTCATCGTCGAGATCCTCAGCGACGCTGCGCTGTCCGAGCAACTGATCGACGCGGGACGCCGCCAAGCGGCCGGCCTGACCTGGCAGCGAACGGCGGAACGCACGTTGGAAAGCTATGAGCGCGCGTGGCATGGTCGGGCGGAGGAATCGTCGTCGAGCCTCTAGGGTGAGCGGGTGCCGCGCGTCCTGCTCGTCAACCCGAACGTCGAGGACTACGTCGCCGACGGGCTCCTACACGGGCTCAGGACGCTGCTCGGCACCGACGCTGTCGACTTTCCCAAGGCCGAGTACATGTACAACACAGCGCCGGCGGAGGTCCTCCAGCGGGTTCGAGGCGGGGGGTTCACGCTCTACGGGCTGCTAGAGGACATACCGCTCAACCGCGACCACCTGCTGGTTCGCGCGCTGAACAGGGAGTTCGATCTCGTTGTCTTCACGGATATCTGGCGCAGCTTTGGAATCTGGACCGAGTGGGGTCCACAACTACGCCGGGCAGGGGTCGCGCTGGCGGTCGTCGACGGCTCGGACCGCGTCGAGCCCTACCCCTACGCGGGACTGTGGTGGCGGGTGCGGGCGTGGTGGTTTCTTCCCCGGGCCCACAATCGAGCCACCTATTTCAAACGCGAGATCACTCCGTGGACGAGATGGTTCGCGTCCTACCTCGCCCTCCCGCCACCGCTCGGTCGGCGGCTCGGGCTGCGACCGATCTCGTTGTCGATCCCGGCCGAGAAGGTTCTCGGCGAGCCACCCCCGAAGCACAAGGATTTTCCAAAGCACGTCGTCGATGCCGAGCTGGCCGGGCGGATCGGCGGCCAGCGCACGTACGTGTTCGCCGACGAGGGCTCCTACTACGCGGATCTGCAAGCGTCGCGCTTCGGCATCACGACGAAGCGATGCGGCTGGGACGCGCTGCGCCACTACGAGATAGCCGCGTGCGGAGCGGTGCCGTGCTTCCGTGACCTCGATCGCAAGCCGGCCAGCTGCGCGCCTTTCGGGCTCAACGCCGAGAACTCGATCACCTACCACCGCGCCGACGAGCTGCTCGAGCGCGTGGCTCAAATCGGCGACGATCACTACACCCAGCTGCAGGCGGGCGCGCTGGAGTGGGCTCGGCGGAGCACGACCATTGTGCGGGCCGGCGAGCTGCTCGCCGCCTGCGGCCTCGACTCGGTGACTGGCGCCAGCGTAGTGTGAGCAATCCGGACCCCACCGGTGACGGCGACGCGGTGGCGGTCACCGACGACCCGTTTGCCGTCGGCTCGGCCGGCCGCCGGGTGGTCCGCGGCGGCGGGCTGCGCGTCGTCGCCACCGTGGTGGGGCTGCTCACCGGCCTCGTGAGCGCTCCGCTGGTCGTTCGCCACCTCGGCAACTATGCGTTTGGTCGCTACCAGACCGTCCTCAGCATCGTGTTCATCGCGAACGCGCTCAGCGAGGGCGGGCTCTCCTACGTCGCCGTGCGCGCGTACACCACGGCTGACGCGACGCGTCGCAAGGTCCTGCTCGCAAACCTGATGGGCATGCGCTTGGCGCTGGAGCTGGTCGTCGCCGCTGCGACCGTCGCGTTCGGGGTGCTCGCGGGCTATGACCGCGTGCTGATCGTGGGACTTGCGCTTGGTGGCGTCGCACTCGTCATCGCGGCGCAGCAGGGCGCGCTCACGATCATCCTCCAAGGTCAGCTGCGCCTGGGAACCCTCGCGGCAACCGAGATGGCAAACCAGCTGATCGTGACGACGCTGCTGGTGATCCTGGTGCTGTCGGGCGCCGGATTGATCTGGTTCTTTGCGGTCCAGCCGGTGGTCTGGCTGCTCGCCCTCGGACTGATGGTGATCCTCGTTCGACGCGACGCGCCGCGGCGCCCTGCCTTCGCAGCGGCTGAGTGGCGAGGCCTGGCCGGCGAAACGGCACTGCTCGCCGTCGCCAGTGCGCTCGGCGCCGTCTACTACCAGATCACTCAGGTCGCGCTGTCACTCTTTCACCCCGGGGCGCAGACTGGCTACTATGCCGTCGCTTTCCGGATCGTCGCCATCACCGCCACCGTCCCGTGGGTGCTCGGCGCGTCACTGTTATCGGTGCTGTCGGCGGTCGCGGGCGATCCAGACCGGCTTCGCTACATCGCCGCCAGGGCCTTTGAAGGGTCGGCGATCGCCGGCGGCTGGATCGTGCTGATCATCGTGATCGGCGCCCGATTCGGTATCACCTTCATCGGCGGTGCCCACGCCTCGGTCGCGGTCCTGCGGATCATGGGGATCGGGGCGGGCGCCACGTTCCTCGTGGCCTCCTCGAGCTTCGTGCTGCTCGCGCAGCGGCGCAATCGCGCGCTTCTTACGAGCAATCTCATCGTGTTCCTGCTCGCCATCTTGCTGGGCGCGACGCTGATTCCGGCGTTCGGCGCCCGCGGGGGAGCGATCTGCACCGTGACACTCGAGTTCACGCTGCTCGGCGCCTACACCGTGGCACTCTCGCGGCGAGGCATAACGCCACCACTCGGCTTCCTCGGGCGCTTCGCGATCGCGCTGACACTCAGCATGGGGGTAGGCTTGGTGGGGCTCCTCGTTCACCCGGTCGTAGGTGTGGCACTCGGAACCGTCGTCTATTTCGGAGTGCTGCGATTGACGGGGGCGATTCCGTCAGAGCTCCTCGATGCGATACCCGGAGGGAGGCCAAGGTGGGCGTAGCAGGAAAGCTACGCGAGCTTCGCGTCCGCGCGAGCGGCGACCAGTCGCGGAGGCTGCCCGAGGCCTTCTACGAGCACGTCAACGCTCGCCGGCGAGGGCTCGAGATCGGTGGCCCGAGCGCACTGTTTGGCGAACGCGGCCTGCTTCCGGTCTACTCGGTGCTCGAGAGCGTCGACTGCGTCCAGTGGGCGACCAGCACCTTCTGGCACGACCTCGACCCCACTATCGGCTTTGCTCCGGACGGTAAGACCACGGGCAAGCTGCACATTCTCGACGACGTCGGCTTGGCAACTCTGCCGTCTGAGCACTACGACCTCGTCCTGAGTTCACACGTCATCGAGCACATTGCGAATCCGCTACGCGCGCTGGCGGCGTGGAGGCGAGTGATGGTTAGCGGCGGATATGTGCTGACCGTTGCACCGCACATCACGGCAACCTTTGACCGCCGCAGGGCGGTTACTCAGCTCGAGCACATGATCGCCGACTTTGATCAAATGATCGGCGAGGACGACCTCACGCATCTGGATGAGACGCTCCGTCTGCACGACCGTCGGCGTGACATCCTCCCGTTCGACACCGCTCAACTCGCAGCCAAATTCCGCGACAACGCACACACCCGGTTCCTCCATCACCACACCTTCACGACCTTCTCGCTCGGCGCGTTGCTCCGCCACGCCGGGCTTGAAATCGTCGCCGCCGAGGCGCGCCTGCCGCATGACATCTACATGCTCGCTCGGTGGCCGGCCGGCGACGGCGCCGCTGCCGACGGCGACAGCGCGCAGGTCCTGATTGACGCGGCGCGTCGCAGCGCGTTTCGGATCGACCGCCGGCTCGCCCGATCAGCACCCGGTTCGCTGAATCCCGAACCAGCATCCGCTGATAGCGTCGGCGTCTCGATGCCTCACCCACCAGCCGACGGCGCCCGCCGGTGACGGACCTCTCGGTTTGCGTACCGGTGTATCGCGCGCACCACGCGCCGAACCTGACGACGGTGCGCGCCGGGCTCGAGGCGGCACTCGACGGCCTCGACGGCGAGCTGGTCGTCGCGCTCAACGGTCTGCCGGCCGGCGCTGCCGGCCTCGGGCCCGACACGCGGGTCGTCGACCTCGGCGTCAACCGGGGCGTCGCACCCGGTTGGAACGCCGCAGCAAGCGTCGCCGGCGGCGACGTGCTTGTTTTCACCAACGACGACGTCGTCCTGGGGCCGCGGTCCCTGGCCGCGCTCTATCACGCACTTCGCGGGCAATCCGATGCCGGCGCGGTCGGGCCGGTGGGCACGCACTGGGATCTCAGCACCGGCCAGCACCGCTCGTGGGTCGATCTCAGCGATCGGCGTGACGGTGAACTCGAGAGCTGCGACGTCCTGGCCGGCTTCCTCTTCGCCACGACCCGGGAGGTCTTCGACCGGGTCGGAGGCTTCGACGAGGCATACGCTCCGTGCTCGTTCGAAGAAGTCGACTTCTGCACCGCGGTGCGCCTGCGGCTCGGCCTGTCGTGCTATGCGGTCGCGGGCGTCGATGTGGAGCACGAGTGGGGGATATCCCGACGGTCACCACCGTGGAAGCGCGTGAGCTTCGAAGGCCACGCGGAGACGCTGCGATCGATCCATCGCCGCAATCGCCGGCACTTCCTCGAGAAGTGGAGTGATCTTGCGACCCGCCGCTGAGCGGGCCCGCGAGGATCACGCTTCGGACGGACTCGGATCGGCCTGTGTCGGCCGACCCGTAGTTCTCCCGCGAATCGTGGTGTAGATCACGATCGCGAGCAGCGTGAGGATCGCCAGGATGCTGAGGATCGAGCCGATCACGATCGCCCCGGTCGCCGCTGTCTGGACCACGATGTGAACCCGGCCCCTTCCCTTCTTCAGCCGTCCGACCACTGTGAACCCTGCTGCGTTACGCCCCAGCCGACGCAGCCCGCTGATCTGGACGACGTAGTCGCCGCCGGCGATGTTGGTCTGGATCGGCTCAAGGCCGGGCGGGACGTCGACCCAGCCGGCAAAACGATCGCCGTGCACCTGGCTCGGATTTATCGTCAGGACACGCCCAGCCGGTACGGCGACGATCGGAGCTCGCGTGTCGTTATACGGGTCGACGGCATACCAGCTGGACGGCAGGACGTTCGGACTGCCGAACGCAGACTGTCGCGTGACGAAATAGCCCGGCACGGATGTGCTCGGCTCCCACTGCTGCCATAGGCACAGGCCGACGCTCACCACGCTGACTGCGATCAGGCTGAGCTGCAGGTTTCTGAGCTTACGCCGTCGTCGCTCGAACGTGCGGGCCTGCTGAAGCGCGAGCGCTCCGGCGAGCACGACTCCGCCGATCACGAGGAGCAGGTACCCGTTGAGTCGGAACGGGAACTGAAGCTGGCTGAAGGGATACGGGACGTCGCTCCAAACCGCGTTGTCCACGATGATCGCCAGCAGGACCGCGACGAGGAGCAGCCCGCCGACCCAGACCCGGCGCAGTCCGCGGCTTGCCTGGTGGTGCCAGAGCAGCATGGCGCCGGCCGCCAGCGCCCACGCCAGGAACCAATCCGGCACCTGCACATAGATCGACGGGAAAGCGCTGCTTGCCGGCCAGGTACGAAAGGGATCGAGCAGGACGGAAGCCGAGTCAAAGGCGGCGACCGCGCCCGTGGGCATCGTCGTAGTCACGCTCGCCACGACGTCGCGGGCGTAGACGACGTCGGTGATCAGGAACCATGAATTGACGAGTCCCGCAAGGACGCCGAGTCCCGCGACCATCGCGAGCCGGCGGTAGACGTGGCCTTGCGGGTGGCCCAACGCGAGCCGCATGACCAACAGCACCGCGACGCCCATGGTGACACTCCACAGCAGCGTGATGTTGTGACTGCCGCTCAGGATCACGGCCGAGACGGCGAACACCGCCACCGGCCACGGTCGCCAGCGTGGTGCGCCGACTAGGTACACGCCGCTCGCGACCAGCGGAGGAATTGCCGACAGCGCAATGAACTCGGTCCACGCCCCACGCCCGTACAGGTCGGTGATGTAGTAAGCGCTGGTGACCACGCTCAACGCCGGCGCGTGAGCGATCAGACCGCGCAGTCCGAACTGGCGACCCAACGACAGAGTTCCCACATACGCGCCCGCAATCGCGGCCACGGTGACGCCGGCGAAGGCGACGTAGGGATGCCCGATCAGTTCCGAGATTGCACCCGTGAGCTCGTACAGGGTGCCACCGTAAAAGGCAAACCACGGATTGAACACGCCCTGCGTCGTGGTGTTGATGAAAAACGCTGGATGGCCGGCCTGAATGAACGTCTTGCCCGCGGCCCACACGATCCACAGATGGTTGACGAGATCCAGCGGTGCGTTGGAGCGCAACAGCGGCGCGGCCACGAGTGCAATCGCCGCGCTCGTCACCACCACGTCGATGGCGCGCGCCGAGCGCCCAACGCTGGCCAACTTGAAGGCGGTGGGTCGGCCGGTCACGGCCGAAACCTACCAGCCGACCCATCCTCTAGCCTGTGTCTGTGGCCGGGAGCGAGCACGCACGGGCGTATCTTGCGTCTGTCGCTGCGCTGGCGGCGGCGATCGATCCAGACCAGATCGATGCCATGGCCGCGGCGCTGGCACGCGTGCGCGCCCAGGGCGGGCGGCTGTTCATCCTCGGCGTCGGCGGCGGAGCTGGTCACGCTTCGCACGCGGTCAACGACTTCCGCAAACTCTGCCACCTCGAGAGCTACGCGCCGACCGACAACGTCTCGGAGCTGACCGCCCGGACCAACGATGACGGCTGGGAGACGTCGTTCTCAGCGTGGCTCGAGATCTCGAGGCTCTCGGAGCGCGACGCCCTGCTCGTGTTCTCGGTCGGTGGCGGGTCAAGACAGTACGGCGTCTCGTTGAACCTCGTCAACGCGGTCGAGCAGGCCCACGAGGTCGGCGCAGGGATCTTCGGCGTGGTGGGCTCGACCGACGGCACGCTGGCGCAGCTTGCCGACATCGCGATCATCATCGTGGCGCCCCCGACGCTGAAGACCCCCTTGGTGGAGTCCTTTCAGGCGGTCGTCTGGCACGCGCTCGTGTCCCACCCGGAGCTTGCCGCCCAACGCGGACACTGGGAGTCGGTGCAGCCGACCGCCGCACCGTGAGCGCTCGCCGAGCGGTGTTTCTCGACCGTGACGGCGTGATCAATGCGCTCGTCGCGGATCCCCACAGCGGTCGACCGGAGTCACCGCTGAAGGTCGCCGACGTCGCCCTTCTAAGCGGCGTCGGCGAGGCCATGCGCCGGCTCGCAGCCGCCGGCTTTCTGCTCGTGGGCGTATCCAACCAACCGGCGGCGGCAAAGGGCACCGTGACACAGGCAGAGCTGATCGCCGTTCAGGAGCGCGTAATCGCTCTGCTCGAGGCTCAGGGCGTGCGCTTCGACACCTTTCGCATTTGCTGGCACCACCCCGACGGCTCGGATCCGGCGCTGAGAGCGACGTGCGACTGCCGTAAGCCCGCACCACAGATGTTGCTCGATGCCGCGCAGGCGCTCAACATTGACCTGGCGAACTCATGGATGGTCGGGGACAGCCACTCCGACGTGCTGGCCGGCTCCAACGCGGGGACCCTTACCGTTCTGATCGAGCATCCGGCGAGCGAGCACCGCCGCGGGCTGGCGAGCGCGGCGACCCTCGTCGCCGCCGATCTCCCGGCTGCGGTTTCGATGTTGCTCGAATATGGCGAGTGCTAACCTTGCGCGGCATGGGCGGCTCGCGTGGTTGACGACCTGACGGTCAAGCTGTTCGCCGACGGAGCGGATCTCGACGAGATCTTGGCGGTCGCCGCAGACCCGCGGGTGGCCGGTTTCACCACCAATCCCACGCTGATGTGGAGAGCCGGGCTGACGAACTACCAGGAGTTCGCCGAACGTCTGCTCGAGCGCGTGGCAGTGCACCCGATCTCGCTCGAGGTCTTCGCCGACGATGAGGACGAGATCCGCCGCCAGGCGCGGGTCATCGCGAGCTGGGGCGAGAATGTCTACGTCAAGATCCCGGTCTCCACAACCGCCGGTGAGCCGCTGGCGCCGCTGGTGCGGGAACTGTCGGAGTCGGGTATTAAGGTGAATGTGACTGCGCTTTTCACGACAGCTCAGGTCGAGCTCATCGCCGCGGCTGTGAAGGACGGCGCCCCGTCCTATGTCTCGGTCTTTGCCGGACGGATCGCCGACGCCGGGGTCGATCCCGTGCCGTTGATGCGACGAGCTGTGGACATCCTCGTTGCGGCTCCGCGCGCGGAGCTGATCTGGGCCTCGCCGCGCGAGGTTCTCAACGTCGTGCAGGCCGATCAGGTTGGTTGCCACATCATCACGATGACCAATGATCTGTTCGCGAAGCTCGACCTGCTCGGCAAGGATCTGGCTCAATACTCGCTCGAGACCGTGCAGATGTTTCACCGCGACGCGCTGGCCGCGGGGTTCACCCTGTAGATGAGGCGCGCATGCATCACGGGCGGAGCCGGCTTCATCGGCAGCACGCTGGCTGAGCGCCTGCGCTCGCATGGTGTGGAGGTCGCGCTGGTTGACGACTTTCGGACCGGCAGGCGCGAGTTCGTCGCCGAGTTGCTCGCTGGATCGGGGGCCGAGCTGCACGAGGGCGACGTGCTCGATCGCGCCCTGCTCGAACGGGCGTTCGAGGGTTGCGACTGGGTCTTCCACCTCCAGGCCAACGCGGACGTGCGCAATGGGCTGGCTCATCCGCGGCGCGATCTGGAGCAGAACACGATCGCGACCGCCACGGTGCTCGAGGCCATGCGCGCAACCGGCGTGCGCCGGATCGCTTTCTCCTCGACCGGCGCGATTTACGGTGAGCCGACGGTGTTCCCGACACCGGAGGATGCGCCGTTTCCGATTCAGACCTCGCTCTACGGCGCGTCCAAGCTCGCGGGGGAGGGCATGATCGCCGCCTACGCCCACGGGTTCGAGTTCACGGGCGTGGTCTTCCGTTTCGTCTCGATTCTCGGAGAGCGCTACACGCATGGGCACGTATTCGACTTCTACCGCGCGCTGAAGCGCGATCCGCACCGCCTGGCGGTACTCGGCAACGGGCGCCAGCAGAAGTCGTATCTGTACGTTCAGGACTGTGTCAGCGCGATCCTCGCCGCTGTGGACGCACACGCCGAGCGCCCGGGCTTCAGCGTCTACAACCTCGGCACCGACGAAACGGTTCTGCTCGACGACTCGATTGAGACGATCACCAAGCACATGGGTCTGGACCCAACCATCGAGCGCGGTGGCGGTGTGCGCGGCTGGCCCGGTGACAGTCCGCTGATCCATCTCGATTGCGCCCGGATCCGCGGACTGGGGTGGGAGCCGACGGTGTCGATCCGCGAGTCGACCGTCCGCACGCTCGAGTGGCTCGACGCGAATCCGTACGCTTGGCAGGAGGATCCGTTGGTGGCCGTACACCAATGAGCATGATCTACAGTCGTGCTCCGCTGCGAATCTCACTCGGGGGCGGCGGCACCGATCTCCCGTCCTACTACCGTGAGCACGGCGGATTCCTCGTCGCGGGTGCGATCGACAAGTACGTCTACATGCTCACCCACACCGTCTTCCAGCGCCGCTACCGCATGAAGTACGCCCAGATGGAAGAGGTCGACTCGCCGGCCGAGATCCGCCATCCGATCATGCGCGAGGCGCTCATGCGACACTGGCGCGGCAGCCCGCTCGAGATCGCGATCGTCGCGGACGTACCGGCCGGGACCGGCATGGGATCCTCCGGCTCCTTCGCGGTTGCGCTGCTCAAGGGCCTCGCTCACGCGCGTCGCACCTCGACCACCCCAGCAGCGCTCGCCGAAGCCGCCTGCGAGATCGAGATTGACGTCCTTGGCGAGCCGGTCGGCAAGCAGGATCCCTACGTCGCCGCCCACGGCGGCATCTGCTCCTACACCTTCAACCGCGATGGCTCCGTGGAGGTCGTGCCGCTGGAGCTCGATCCGACGGCGCTTCGGCTGCTGCGCGAGCGGCTGTTGCTCTTTTACACGGGCGAATCGCGCTCCGCGTCGACCGTGCTCACTGATCAGGATGAGCGTACGAAGGCTGGTGACGCGGAGATGCTCGAGAACCTGGCAAAGACCAAGGAGCTCGGGCTGCGCAGCCGGGATCTGCTCCTCTCGAGCGACCTCGACAGCTACGCCGAGCTGATGCACGAGCACTGGCTGAACAAGCGCGCTCGTTCGAGTGGCATGGCGACCGCGCGGATCGACGACCTCTACACGCTGGCACGGCGCAGCGGTGCGATCGGCGGCAAGCTGGTCGGCGCCGGCGGCGGGGGATTCCTGCTCGTGTACACCCGCAATCCATCCGACACACGTCAGGCCATGGGTGCCGCCGGAGCGCAGGAGCTCGTGTTCGACTTCGAGTTCCAGGGCGCGTACTCCAGCGAGACGGCGTGAGCCGTCCGCCGCTGCGCGTCGGCGTCGTCGGCTGCGGTCTGATCGGCGCCAAGCGAGCAGCGGCGATTGGCCCCGGTGACGCGCTCGTCGGTTGCTATGACCTCTCCCCTGAGGTGGCGGCCCGATTCGCCGAGGCTCACGGCGCCTGGCAGGCCCCGAGCGTCGCGGAGTTGCTCGCGATCGCTCCCGACGTGCTGATTGTGGCCGTCACTCACGACGCTTTGGCAATGGTGGCAGAGCAGGCGCTCGACGCCGGGGTGCACGTCCTACTCGAGAAGCCCGCCGGCATCGGCGTCGCTCAGATCGAGCGTCTGATCAACGCGGAGGCCAGGACCGCCCGACGGGTGAAGGTTGGCTTCAACCACCGCTTCCACCCGGGCATCGCGCGCGCAGCTGAGGAGGTGCACTCGGGTGCGCACGGCGAGTTGTTTCACCTTCGCGGACGCTACGGCCACGGCGGTCGGCCCGGCTACGACCGCGAGTGGCGCGTGCAGCCGGCACGCTCGGGAGGCGGTGAGCTGGTCGATCAGGGAATGCACCTGATCGACCTGACTCATTGGCTGGCGGGCCCGCTCCCGCTGCACTCGGCGCTGCTGCGCACGCACTTCTGGGAGACGCCGGTCGAAGACAACGCGGCGCTGATCCTCGGCGATGCTCGGTCGCGGAGGGGTCCGTGGGCGATGTTGCACGTGACGTGGACGGAGTGGAAGAACCTCTTCTCGCTCGAGATCTACTGTCGCCGGACCAAGCTCGCCGTCGATGGGCTCGGTCGCTCGTACGGACCTCAGCGGCTTCGGATCTACCGAATGCGCCCCGAGCTCGGCCCGCCCGACCTGGAGGAGATCGTCTATCCCGACGAAGACCGATCATGGATCGCCGAATGGGAGCACTTCGCGAGTGCTCTTGCGACGCAGGACGAATCGCCCCTGCTCGGCAACCTGCTCGACGCGCGCTACGCGTGGACCCAGATCGAGAGTGCCTACGCCGGGGGCCCGTTTGACGACCTCCGCGTCGGTCTTGCCGGCGGACCGCTCGGATAGGGTTCTCGATCGTCGATGCCTTCCGGACCAGCAAACGGTCGCACCTCGATCGGTGTCGTCGGGCTATGGCACCTGGGGAGCGTTACCGCGGCCTGCCTTGCCGAAGTCGGCAATGACGTCATCGGGGTCGATCCCGACCCCTCCGTGGTGGACGCGCTGGCGCGCGGCCGGGCGCCGGTTTCGGAACCGGGGCTCAACGAGCTCGTGCTCACTCAGACGCGCGCCGGTCGCCTGCGATTCTCGGCTGACGCGCAAGAGCTGACGGCTGCTCGTCAGGCCTGGATCACCTTTGACACTCCGGTCGATGAGGAGGATCAAGCCGACGTCGACTGGGTGCTCGAGACCTCGCTCGAGTTGCTCGCCAAGCTCGCGGATGAGACGTTGGTGATCGTCTCATCCCAACTGCCGGTTGGAAGCGTCGCAGCGCTCGAGGCTCGAGTCGGAGAGGCGCGGCCTGACGGCGGTCTGCGCTTCGCCTGCGTGCCCGAAAATCTGCGGCTCGGCCAGGCGCTCGAAGCGTTTCGCGCGCCGGAGCGGATCGTGGCAGGCGTAAGGACCGAGCGGGACCGGGCCGAGCTGGCCGCGACGCTGGCTCCGTTTGCGAGCACGATCGAGTGGATGCGGGTCGAGTCAGCCGAGATGACCAAGCACGCGCTGAACGGATTCCTCGCGACCTCGGTCGCTTTCATCAACGAGGTCGCTGCGGTTTGCGAACTCGTGGGCGCCGACGCCGCTGAGGTCTCGCGCGGCCTGAAGAGCGAGCGGCGAATCGGGCCGCGGGCCTACCTCGGGCCCGGTGACGCCTTCGCCGGCGGCACCCTGGCGCGCGACGTCGCGTTCCTGCGCGGATTGGCTGAGCGAAACGGACTCCCCAGTCACGTCTTCACCGGCGTAGCGGAGGGCAACCTCGCCCACAAGCAGTGGACGCGGCGCAAGTTGGCCCAGGTTCTCGGCGGCGACGCTCGCAGCGACGAAGCGCTCGCCGGTACCACGGTCGCCGTCTGGGGCCTGACCTACAAGCCGGGGACCGACACGCTGCGCCGCTCAAACGCGCTCGAGCTATGCGACTGGCTCAGCGGTGTCGGCGCGGAGGTTCGCGCACACGACCCGGCGGTCTCCGTCCTGCCGGCGGGAATCGGCGGCGACGTTGAGCTGTTTGCGGACCCGCTCGAGGCGGCAAGATCGGCCGACGCGCTGGTGATCGCGACTCCCTGGCCCGAGTATCTCGAGGTTTCGCCGGCGGGCGTCGCGGCAGCCATGCGCAGACCGATCGTGCTCGATCCCGCGGGCTTTCTGGCAGCCTCGTTCCAAGCCGCTGCGGGTGTCGTGTATGTCCGGGTCGGGACGCCTTCACTCAAGGACGCCGCAGATTCGGTGTCATCGATCCCGTGAGCGAGACAGACGAAACCGACCGGCTGGACGGCCGCACCGCTCTGATCACCGGCGCGAGCCAGGGGCTCGGACTCGAGATCGCGCGCAGCTATCTTCGCGCCGGGGCGAAGGGCGTATGCATCTGTGGGCGAGACGCCGCCACGCTCGAACGCGCCGCCGGCGAGCTGCGTGAACTGGCGACAGGAGGCCAGCTGGTGCTGGCTGAGGTCGCCGACGTTTCGCTACCGCAGGACGTCGATCGCCTGGTCACCGCAGCGCTGGACGGGCTCGGAGAGCTGACGATCCTCGTCAACAACGCAGGCGTATACGGGCCCAAGGGCCCGATTGACCAGGTTGACTGGCAGGATTGGGTGCGGGCGATCGAGATCAACCTGTTCGGATCCGTGTTGCCCGCTCGCGCGCTGGTGGCGCACTTCACGGAGCGTGGCTACGGCAAGATCGTGCAACTCTCCGGCGGCGGCGCGACGGGGCCGCTTCCCGGAATCAGCGCCTACGCGGCTTCCAAGGCGGCGATCGTTCGATTTGCCGAGACGCTCGCGCTCGAACTGCGCGATCGACACGTCGACGTCAACGCCATCGCCCCTGGTGCGCTCAACACGCGAATGCTCGAAGAGATCTTGGTCGCCGGACCGACGCCGGTCGGACAGAGCTTTTACGCACGCGCCGTCGAGCAACGGCGCTCCGGGGGAGTTCCGCTGGCCCGCGGAGCGGAGCTCGCGGTGTTTCTCGGCTCGGCCGCCAGCGACGGGATCACCGGCAAGCTGCTCAGCGCGATCTGGGATCCGTGGCGAGAGCTGCCCGCCCACCGCGCCGACCTCGACACCGACGTGTACACGCTGCGACGGATCGTTCCGAGCGATCGCGACCTGGAGTGGGGCCGATGAGCGCTGAGCTGACCGACACGCGCGTTGGGTCGCACTCGAGCCTGAGCGTCGTGGTCCCCGCCTATAACGAGGAGACGAACATCGACCGCGTGTATCAGCGCATCGCGGAGGTTCTGTCGGGACTCGATCTGGAGTGGGAGCTCATTTTCAGCGTCGATCCATCGACTGACCAGACAGAGCAGAAGATCCTGGCGTTACGCGCGCGCGACCCGCGCGTGAAGATGCTGCGCTTCTCGCGTCGCTTTGGCCAGCCGATGGCCACCCTCGCCGGCATGGAGGCCGCCGTGGGCGACGCGATCGTGGTGATCGACTGTGATCTCCAAGACCCTCCCGAGCTGATTACCGAACTCGTCGCGAGCTGGCGAGCCGGCCATGACGTCGTCTACGCCCAGCGTCGCACGCGCGCCGGCGAAACAGTGCCCAAGCGAATCGTCTCGGCGATCGGATACTGGGTGATCGCGCGAATCGCAGAGGTCGAGATCCCGCAGAACACCGGCGACTTCCGCCTCATGAGCCGACGCGTGGTGGACAACGTCGTCGCGCTCAAGGAGCACCATGGATTCCTGCGAGGCCTCGTTGGCCTCGTCGGGTTCCCGCAGGCCAGCGTGCTCTACGACCGCGACCCGCGTGCCTCCGGTGACAGCAAGTACAACCGGTTCTGGGGCTCTTTGGCGATCGGCTTCAACGGCATCGTCGGCTTTTCCCGCTACCCGCTCCAGATGATCTCGATGCTCGGTGTCGCCTTCTCCGTCATCGCGCTGCTGGTCGCGGGCGTGGATCTCGCTCTGAAGCTCGCCGGGTTCCCGTTTCCGATCGGCAACCCGACGATCGTGATCGTCGTGTCGTTCTTCTCGGGGATCCAGATGCTCTCGCTGGGAGTGATCGGAGAGTATGTCGGGCGCATCTATGACGAGGCGCGCCAGCGGCCCAAGTTCATCATCGAATCGAGCCATGGCATCGGTGTCCAGGAGAGGGTGGGCGGAGGGTCCACGGAGTGACGTGATCCCCGCCGGCAAGTCCACAGCGTTTGCCAAGGCGCGTTGTCGCCTCATGGCGGCGGTTGCGTGGATCCGCTCTCCGGAGTTCGGCCTGATCGGACAGGGAATGCGCTTCGCCATCGCCGGCATGACGGCATCGGTGGTGTCGCTTGGTCTGACGATCACTCTCGCCCAGGGATTCGGACTGCCGTTTGAGGCGGCGTTCGCGATCGGCTACACCATCGCCGTGATGACCCATTTCACCCTGCAACGCGTGTTTGTCTGGACCCGTCACGAGGAGTTTGCTCTACCGGTCCACCACCAGCTCGCGCGATACCTCCCGATCGCCGTGTGCAACTACGCAACCGTCGCGCTGGCGATCGCACTGCTGCCGCACCTGCTGCATGTGGCTGCGCTGGTCGTCTACCTCGGTGCCACCGCCGTCGTGACGGTAATGAGCTTCCTGCTCTTTCGGACTCGCGTGTTTCACGCCGAGGAGCTGGTCGGGGAGCATAGGTGAGCATGGCGCTCCCGACGGTCTGCATCCTCGCCGGTGGGTTGGGCACACGGCTCGGGGCGCGCGTCGACGACACGCCCAAGCCACTGCTCGAGATCGCCGGAGAGCCGTTCCTGGTCCATCAGTTGCGCCTGCTCGCAGCGCACGGCGTGAGCGACGTCGTACTCTGCATCGGCTACCGCGGGGACGCGATCGAGGATCGGATCGGCCCCAGCTGCGGCGGGGTCCGGGTTCGCTACAGCCGCGACTCGCCACAACTCGACGGCACGCTTGGGGCGATCCGGCGCGCCATCGACATGCTCGGCGAGCGCTTCCTCGTGCTTTACGGGGACACCTACCTGAGGATCGATTACTCAGCGGCCACCGCCGCCTGGAACGCCAGCGGGCTTCCGGCGATGATGACAGTACTGCGCAACGCAGGACGCTGGGACGCCTCAAACGCCGACTTCGACGGCGCCCGCGTAACGGCCTACGACAAACGTTCAGCCGATCGCCGCCTGCAGTGGATCGACTACGGCCTGGGCGGCCTCGAATCGCGCCTGGTCCACGAGTACGAGGCTACGACGCGCGACCTCGCCGACCTCTACGCCGCGCTCTCCGCACGCGGCGAGCTGTTTGGGTTCGAGGCCACCGAGCGCTTCTACGAGATCGGCACGCCCGAGGCCTTCGACGAGACCGACCGCTTCCTGCGCCAGACGCCGATCCGGGCAGACTGAATGGGCGCGCCCGCAGGATCGTTGCGCCAACTCCCGCCGATGGTTCCCTCGGCAGTCGCAGACGGCCCAGGCTAAGCTCCTCTCCCGTGCCGTCCGCGTTCCTGATCAACCGCTACCGGTGGCTTCGCCTTCGCCTGCCGCAGCCCTGGTCAAGGCGACTTGGTCAGCTGGCCTACCTGCCAAAGCTCGCGACCGGCGATGAGAGTACGCGCCGCGAGTTCGCGGAGGAGCCGGTGATCGAACGGCTTGCCCTCGGACGCGAGGCACTCGAAGGGATCGGTGTCGGGCTGACCGAGCGGGTCGTCGAGATCCCGTGGGTCCTGCGACGGCTCCCCGGTCGGGGAGAGCGCATTCTCGACATCGGCACGGCGTTCGCCCCGATGGTTTACAAGTGGCTGCTCGTCAGGCAGCCGCACTCGGTCGACGTCGCTGACCTCAACGAGATCTACATCCCCGGGCTGACGAGTCACGTGGCCGACGTGCGGAGTCTCCCGTTCGCCGACGACAGCTTCGACGTGACGATCTGCCTCTCGACGCTCGAACACGTCGGCATGGACAACAGGAACTACGGCATCGAGACCGGCAACGGCGGCGACGTGGAGGCGCTGCGAGAGCTCGGACGAGTCGCTCGGCGTGTGATTGTCACCGTGCCTGCGGGCCGCGATGAGAACATGGGCTGGCAGCGGCAGTACGCGCCGAGCACGTTTCGCCGCGTCGTCGAGGCGGCCGGACTAGCGGTCGAGCAGCTGGAGGTCTTTGCGCACGATCGAGTGAAGGGGTGGGCACCTGCGGCGGAGGACTCGGTGGACGGTTGCAGCTATGGCCAGGGTGCGGTGGCGGCGGCGGCGATCGTCTGCGCCGAGCTGGGGCGGACGAAATGAGCGACTCGCCAAGTCAACGCGCGGATATTCCAGCCGGCAAGTGGCCCAAGGTTCTGCCGCCGCTGACACCGGAGCAGACCGCGGTGCACGACGACTTCATGAAGCGGTGGCACGAGATCGTGCCGAACCGCTATCGATCACTCGAGCGTTTCAACCAGATGTTCCCGGTTACGCATTCGCGTGCGGGCTTTCGCGCGACTCTTGAGATCGGCGCCGGCCTGGGTGAACACATCCATTACGAGGTGCTCACACCTGAGCAGGAGCGAGAGTATTGCGCGCTCGAATTGCGAGAGAACATGGCCGCTCGGATCCGTGAGGCATATCCGCGCGTTCAGACGCTGGTCGGTGACTGTCAGCAGCCGCTCGAGGTTGCGGAGGGGCATTTCGACCGCTACATAGCCGTGCATGTGCTCGAACACTTGCCAAACCTTCCGGTCTGCGTACACGAGGCCTGGCGCGTGCTCGACAAGCAGCGCGGACAGCTGCTTGCCGTGATCCCATGCGAGGGTGGCCTCGCCTACTCGATCGCGCGCCGCATTTCGGCGCAGCGGATCTTCGAGCGCACCTACGGCATGCCGTATGCGCCGTTCATTTCGCGCGAGCACGTGAATCGGCCGTCGGAGATCCTCACCGAGCTCGCCCCCTATTTCACCCTCGAAGTTCGGCGCTTCTTCCCGTTCCCGTTTGTGCGGCTCACGGCGCCGAACCTCTGCATCGGGCTCGCCATGCGCCCGCGCTCGGCGCCGCTTCCCGCCTAGCTCGGCCGGCTGGGCCCAGTCGGCGATCGATAAGCGTGACGCGCCACGGCTCCGTCTCGGAGCGCTGGACCTCGGTCGTCCCGGCGGCGAGGACGAAGGTGACATCGCACGCGTGGAGGTGATAGTTGGCGAAGTACTCCTTGATCAGGTAGCCCTTGTAGCCGAGGCAGATCACGAACTCGTTGATGCCGTGGGCCGAGTGGAGCTTCATGATGTGCCAGAGCGTCGGCTTCGGCCGCACCACCGTCTCCTCCGAGAGTCGCGATCCGAGGCCGCCAGCGAGGGTCACGGCCTTCATCGTGATGGTGGTGCCCATGCCCGCCGTGAAGTGCCTCGGCGCGGTTCCGAGCGACGGCGCTACACACCCGCGGGAGCGCCGCGGCGCGGCGGCGCCCACGCGCTCGCAAGCGCCATGGCGAGCCGCACACTAGCCTGCAGCTGTAATGGCAATCCCGCTGTTCGACACGACCACACAGCTCGAGCCGCTGCACGACGAGCTGCGGGCGGCGGTAGCGCGCGTGCTCGACAGCGGCCGCTTCATTCGCGGCCCGGAGGTCGAGGCGTTCGAGTCGGAGTTCGCCGCATACGTCGGCACCGGGCACGCGATCGGCGTGGCCAACGGCACCGACGCGCTGACGATCGCGCTGCGCGCAATGGGCGTCGGGCCGGGCGATGACGTCGTCGTGCCCTCGTTCACCTTCTACGCCACCGCGGAGGCGATCCCGCACACCGGCGCAACGCCGGTCTTCTGCGACATCGATCCGGAGACCTTCTGCGTCACCGCCGAGACCGTTGCGGCGGCGCTGACACCCCGCACGAAGGCGGTGATCGCCGTGCACCTGTTCGGCAACGTCGCGCCGATCCGCGAGATCGAGGCGCTCGGAGTGCCGGTGCTCGAAGACGCCGCGCAGGCCGCAGGATCGCTCGGACCCGACGGCCGCCCTGGGTCGCTTGGCACGGCTGCAACCTTCAGCTTCTACCCGTCCAAGAACCTCGCCGCGTTCGGCGACGGCGGCGCGATCACGACCAACGACACAGCGCTCGCCGAGCGCGTGCGCGCGCTGCACTTCCACGGCTCGCGCGACAAGGAGCACTTTACGATGGTCGGCTACAACTCGCGACTGGACGCGCTGCAGGCAGCGGTCCTGCGCGTCCAGCTCCCCCATCTGGAGCGCTGGTCTGACGCCCGGCGCGCCGCCGGCGCGCGCTACGCGCGCTCCGGGCTCGGCGACGTGGTCGCGCTTCCCCGCGCGACGCCCGGGTCGGGGCCGGCGTGGCACCTGTTCGTCGTGCGCGACGCCCGCGCCGATCAGCTCGAGAGCGCGCTCCGCGCGCAGGGGATCGAGGCGCGCGCCTACTACCGCGTGCCGATCCACCGCCAGCCCGCGTTGCGCGCCGAGGTCTCACTGCCGGGCACCGACGAGGCCGCGCGGACCAACCTGGCGCTCCCAATCGGGCCCTCGCTCAGCGCCGCGCAGCTCGATCAGATCGTCGCCGCGGTCCGCGCAGTCGAGCGCTAGCGCCAGCGCTCCAGCAGCTGCGCGTCGTCGACGGTCCCCACCTGGCGCGCCGGCACGTGGCGCGGCTTGCCGAGCACCACGCCGTCCTCGATCACGCAGCCCGATCCGACATCCGTGCCGTCGTGGATCGTCACGCCCACGCCGATCCGGGCGTCCGCAGCGATCGTGACACCCGCTTCGACGTGCAGCCCCCGGCGCTCGCGGGTCGGCCTGCTGGGTTAGCGCCGTGCGCGGTCCAGCGCAGCCTGCAGCCCCTCCAGCACGCGCACCACGCGCAGCCCGCTCGCCCCGTCCGAGCGCGGCGTCGAGCCGTCGCGGATGCACTGGGCGAAGTGCTCGACCTCGAGCCGCAGCGGCTCGCTGTTGGCGATTCTCGGGCAGGTCGACTCGCCTGAGCGCGTGATGTACTCGCCCCAGCTGTCGGCGCGCTCGTCAAAGCCCTTGTCGTAGATCGTCAGCTTGCGCTCGAGCTCCATGTCGTCGAAGGTCGCCATCCGGCGCG
>ODAK010000431.1_pt1 | contig 48385 bp, 43 predicted proteins | sample 1539591 | NCBI WGS metagenome assembly ODAK01 (sample SAMEA3539303, study PRJEB22396) | soil metagenome | biome: tundra; feature: field; material: soil | place: USA | collected 2010-05 | depth 0.15 m
CCGCCCGCCGTGATTTGCAGGCCCACATGGCTTTCGCCCACCGCCAGCGCCAGCACGCCGTCCGGAGCGCCGGTCTCCGGCCCGGCGTGTTGGGCGATTTCATCACCACGCCGGGCCGGAGACCGGCGCTCCACTGGCTGCAGCGCGGCAATGCCCAGCGCAAAACTCACCGGCCTCAATTTCGCCGCCGCCAAAACGTGTTCCAGCACGCCGACGTGCGTGTTCGGAATGCCCGCGAGCAGGACAAATTTTTTCCCGCCCGCCAGCGGGCTGCGCGAATTGGCGATTTGCAGCGCCGCCACGTCGGAATGAAATCCGCGTTCGGCTTCCATTTGCAACAGGCTTTGCGCGTCCGCCTCAGGCAGTGGCGGCAGTTCCGTCTGCGCCGTCAGCACCCATTTCAGCGGCACGCCGACGATGCAGTCGCGTTCGCGCACGCCCGCCGCATCAAGCTGGTTGCGGATTTCGCGCCCGACCAGTTCCGGCGCGGCGGTCAGCGGATCAAGCGTGAGCTGCGCGGAAAAAGTTTGCAGCCGTTGCAGCGCGCCGTTCGTGCGCTTCAGCACCACGCCGTCGAGCTTGCTGCCGTCCAGCGTGAGGCCGAGCAGCGTCGTCAGCTTTTTCCGTTTTCGGAAATTGAATTTGAAATCAGGTTTCATTGCGTGTCCTTCGCGACCAAAGTTTCCCGGGCCTTCTCGCCGAGCGCCCAGCCGAGCCGGCTCAAGTCCTGGCGGTATAAAATTTTCGGCGTGCCGTCGCTCACATCAAAAATAAATTTCACGCGCCGGTAGCCGCGCCCGAACGCGCCGACCGCCGCGATGTCCGCCGTGAATTGATAGCTGTGCGTCGTCACCACGTCGCCTCCCGCCAGCGCGGTGATGACCGGGCTGGTGGTGCCCAGCGCATCAAGGATCCACGCCACCGACGACAAGCGGCTGGGATTTTGCTGGCGGTAAGTGACGAGCGACTGCGCCGCGCTCAAGGCCGTCTGCTCATCCACGTTCCGCCCCATGATCAAGGCCGTCAGCACGTCCACGCTGGCGGTGTTGACGTTCACGCGATTGCGAAAATAGGTGTTCGTGCTGGTCGTGATCTCGTTGGCGATTTTTGAAAAATCATCGGCGCTCATGCCGGTATTTCTGCAGGCAACGGCAAATTTCAAGAGGCCCGCGTAAGGCCGCGCATTGACATTGGTCCGGGTCAGCGCTTGTGCATAGGAAGTGCTGATGCTGGCACCCTGCAGCAGCGAGCGCACCTGGGCCGTCGTGGCCGTGTTCACGTTCGTCAGCGATGAGCCATCCGAATGAAAATTCGGCTCGCGGGTATAGACCGTGACATACTCGAACAAGCCGGGGTCAAGCTCGCCGTTGCCGTTCAAATCTTTTTCGTTCTTGTCGAGGATGCCGTTGCGGTTGATGTCTTCGCCCGCGAGCAGGTTGATGTCCGCGCCATAAACCAGCCGCAGTTCATCCACGGTCTCGAACGGTGCGTTTTTTGCCGCGTAGCCGAATGTCGCATAATTCAGCGAGACAATGCCGTTCGTGCCGCGCCAGTCCATGATCGCGTCGGAAAAATCCGCCGTCATGCCCGGCAGATATTGAAAGACGTTCGTGCTGACGCTGTTCAAATTCAATTTGCCACCCTCGTCCACGAGGCCGAAATACGGCTCGGTCGGGTTGTTCGCGTTCGGGTCGCGACCGATGAGCCAGAATTTCGCGTCGCCAATTTCCACCGCCGCGCATTTGAACTGCGTGCTGTCCGGCATCGCGCCGTTGGTCGCAAAATTCTGCAACGCATAGCCGACGTAGCGCGCCGCGCCCTCGATGGCCTGCTCCGCCGACAGGCCGTTCACGCGGTTGTCCGCCGCGCGCAGTTCGTAATTCATTGAATTCGCAAAATACAGCGCGATGCTGACCAGGCCGATGGCGATCCAAAGCACGATGATGAGGACGGAACCTTTTTCGGTTCTGCGGAAACATTCAACATTCAACATTGAACTTTCAACCTCCAATGCAGCCGCGCGCAGGCCGCCGTTGGGCGTTGGGCGTTGAGTGTTGAATGTTGAAGGTTGAATGTTCATTTTCAACTTCCGGTCTTGGTGAGCACCGCGTTGGTGCGGGACACGGCATCAATCGGCACGACGATTTCAACCGGCTGCGCATTGGCATTGCCGGACATCTGGATGTCCACGCGCACGGCGAGCGGGAGGTTGGTGTAGAGCGAGCTGGAATCCGTGGTGTCCCAGGTGTCGTTCCATTGCGCGCCGTCGTAGCAGGAAAATTTCAGGCTCGCCACGCCGCTCAACATGAGCTGTTCGTCCACGTCGGGCGTGGACAGCGCCAGCAGATTCCGCGTGATGCTGCGATACAAATCCCGGCCCTTGGAAGACTGGGTCGTGGGATTTTTCAATTCATACGTCACGCGCTGGATGTCGCCCCACGGCTGGCTCTGGCTCAACGCGCCGGACGCGGTGAACAGCTCGATCTGCACCGGATCGCTGACGCCCACGCTGTTGATGCCGTTGCCCACGCGGAAGCCGCCGGACAAAATCTTGCTCGTGCCGTTCGTCGGTGTCACCGCGCACTGCAGGTCGCGTTTCAAAAAGGTCACGGCCGCGTCCACCGGGGTGGCGGCATCCACCATGTCGGCCGTGGCGTCGCGCAGGTGCAGCGCGGTGAAGAACACCATGTTCACGGCAATCAAAACAATCGCCGCGACGCCGATGGCGAGAATCATCTCGATCAGCGTGAACGCGTTTTGAGTGTTTGTTTCGATTTTCACTGTTGTGTCATTCTCGTTCCCGCCGGCTGCGACTGCGTCTGCGAGTTCGCCAGCGTGCTCAGCTTCACCGAATAATCTTTGCCCTGCGCGGCATACGTCACTTCCGCCGTCAGCAACTGCATCGAATCCTGCGGCCAGTTCTGGGTCGTCAGCTTCCACCGAAAATCCAAAATGCCTTCCGTGACCGTGCCGCTCTGCATCCCGCCGCTCCAGTTCGTCGTCACCAGACTCTCGTTCAAAATCCGGTCGGCCACGCGCGCCGCCGCGCTTTTCCTGGCGGCGACTTCGCCTGCGAGACTCGCGATGTGCAACGCCTCCACCGCCGTCGGAATGACGATGGCCAGGAACAGCAGCGCCGCCAGCACCTCGGCCAGCGTGAAGGCTGCGCAGTGGCACGGGCGTCCCGCCCGTGAGTTTCGCATGACCGTCCGGATGCCATTGCAACTCACAGGCAAGATGCCTGTGCCACTATTGGCCGGTGTCGTTAATTTCATAACCGGTGCGCAAGCGCGTTTCGGCCAGCCAACGGGCGAACCCGTCGCTGTCCGTCAATTTCAACGTCTGCGGACTGCTCTCGTCCACCGTGCCGTCCGCCAAAAACCGTATCGCCGGCAGATTTTTGAACGTCGTCTGCACGCCCGTGCCGACGTTCAACACCGAAATCTGCAATGTTGAATCTACCGCCAGTTCTTCGGCCTTCGTGTCACCGTTCTGCCCGCTCGTTTCCGCTTCGAACCCGTAGCCACCGGCCTTTTCATCCACCCACAACATCATCGGCGCGCCTTCGGAAACCGCGCGGCTCTGGGCCGCGTGCATCAGCGCGATCAACCGCCGCGCTTCGGAGTCCAGCGCGCGTCCGCGAATAAATCGTGACATCGCCGGGGCCGCGATAGACGTGATGACTACCAGCAATGCGAGCACGAGAATCAATTCGATCAACGTAAAAGCACAGGCCTGATGCCTGTTGCGTAATGCGTGAAGAGAATTTTTCATGTGTGTTGCTGCTCATCTCCGGTCATGAATCACTTTGCCCAGCTCACAATGTCATCGTCCGTGCCTTCCTTGCCATCCGGGCCGGGTGAAAGCAGGTCGTAGGAATTCGCGCTGTGTTTGCCTGGATAATAATAAATGTAAGGATCACCCCAGGGGTCGGTCGGCAACTTGTCGAGATAGGGTCCGTGCCAGTTCTTCGCGTTGGACGGTGCCACCAGCAAATCCTGCAGGCTCTTCGGGAAAAATCCGTTGTCCACTTCATACTGGCCGAGCGCGGATTTGATGCCGCCTTGGATGTCGGCCTGCGCGGCCGTGACGCGGGAGCGTTCGCTCACCCCGACGATGCGCGGAATGACCAGCGCGGCGAGAATGCCGATGATGGTGACGACCAGCAGCATTTCAACGAGCGTGAATGCATTTTCGATTGCCGATTTTCGATTGCCGATTGAAGAATTCGTTCGCCAAACACCGCATTCAATCGGCAATCGGCAATCGGCAATCGGCAATTTGTTGTTGGTTTGAATGTTGATTTTCATAATTGTGTTATTTGATGTATTCGCTCATGGACAGCACCGGCAGCAACATGCCGATGAAAATGACGCCGATGAAGCCCGCGATCAAAAACAGCATCACCGGCTCGGCGAACGCCACGGCGGTTTTCAGATTGCGGTCCAGATCCGTCTCGGTTTCGGCGGCGATGCGCACGAGTTCGGCGTCGAGCTTGCCGCTTTCTTCCGCCACGGAAATCATCTCCAGCACCGAGCCGGGAAAAAGCGACCGGCAGTCTGCAAGGCTCTGGCCGAGCCGTCCGCCCTGCTGCACGCGTTCGATGGATTGCGCCACAGCGTCCACGAGAATTTGATTTCCGATTGAGCGGCGCGCGACGTTCAGGCCATGCACCAGCGGCACGCCCGCGCCGATCAGCGTGCCAAGCATCCGGCAGAAACGCGCCATCGCAAACTGCGCGATGAGCGGGCCGACGAGCGGCGCTTTCAAAATTGAACCTTCCCAGATGCGCTTGCCCTTTTCGGAAGCGAACCAGGTGCGCACCAGAAAAAATAGTCCAATCAGTCCGGCCCCGACGAGCAAGCCGTAGGAGCGCATCAAGTGACTTGCGCCAATGATCATCTGCGTGATGAGCGGCAGCGATCCGTGGATGCTGGCAAACACGCGCTGGAATTTGGGGATGAAAAACACAAGCAGCACCGTCAGCACGATGAGCGCGAGCACCAGCAAGATGCACGGATACAGCATCGCCGTCATCACCTTGGATTTGAGTTCTTTTTCGCGCGATTGAAATTCCGCGATCTGCGCCAGCACCACGTCGAGAAAACCGCCGGCTTCGCCCGCCTCGACCATTGCGACATAGACGCGTGGAAAAGTCTCCGGAGATTTCGCCATCGCGTCGGCCAATGACAAGCCGTCCACGACGTAATCGTGAATTTGTTTCCATTGCGCTTTTGATGCCGGCGACGACGCTTCCTTCTGCAAGATCACCAACGCGCGGCTCAACGGCACGCCCGCCGCGAGCAAACTTGAAAGCAGCCGCGTGAAATTTTCCAGTTCCTTCGCCGAAACTTTTTTCGCCGCGAAATGGAACGAAAAGCCATCTCGCCGGCTGGAAGCCGGCGCTCCCGGGAGCACCGGCATCTTGCCGGCGGGTTTCCCGGAGTCATTTTTGCCAGCCCTTTCCGCCACATTCACCGGGCGCAGGCCAAGCGTCTCGATCTGGCGCAGCGCGTCCGGGCGGCTGCCGGCGTCGAGCACGCCCTCGGCAATTTTGCCGTCGGCTTGCAATGCGCGATATGAAAACGTGGCCATTTGAAAATCAGGAAAACATTCAACATTCAACATTCAACATTCAACGCCGAACATCCAATGACCACGGCAGCGCTCCCGTTGAGAGCTGAATGTTGAATGTTGAATGTTGAATGTTGAATGTTTTTTCATTTATCTTGCCACCGCGATGCTCGCGGCGGTTTCGCCGGCTTGATTCTTCGTCGCGCTTTCGACTTCCTTCGCGGTCGTCACGCTCAACACTTCTTCGACCGTCGTGACTCCGGCGGCGACGAGCCGCCAGCCGTCCTCGGCAAGCGTGCGCATTCCTCCTTTGCGTGCGGCGGCGCGAATCAGATCGGTCGAGGCCGACTTCAAAATCAACTGGCGGATTTCCTCGTCCGTGTCCATCCACTCAAAAATCGCGTGCCGACCGAAAAATCCGGTGTTGCGGCATTCGCGGCAGCCGATGGATTTGTAAATAATTCTGTCCGCCGTAATGCCAAGCTTCAGCTTGAACGCCTGCGCCCGTTCGGAAGTGTCCGGCTGTTTGCAATGCGGACACAGCACGCGAACGAGGCGTTGCGCGAGCACGGCTTCGAGCGACGAGGCGACGAGATACGGCTCCACGCCCATGTCCACAAGCCGCGTCAGCGCGCCGGGCGCGTCGTTGGTGTGCAGCGTGGAGAAAACCAGGTGGCCGGTTAGCGAGGCCTGCACCGCGATCTGCGCGGTCTCGGCGTCGCGGATTTCACCAATTAATATCACGTCGGGGTCATGGCGCAAAATCGAGCGCAGCCCGCGCGCGAATGTCAGGCCGGATTTTTCATTGACCTGGATTTGGTTGACGCCTTTGAGCTGATATTCCACCGGGTCTTCCACCGTGATGATTTTGCGGACGGCGTCGTTGATCTCATTGAGCGCAGTGTAAAGCGTGGAAGTTTTGCCGGAACCGGTCGGGCCGGTGACCAAAATAATTCCGTGCGGCAAACGCAGGACGCTCTGGAAATGCTCCAGTTCGCGCGTGTTCATGCCGATTTCGCCGAGGCCGCGCAGCGTGGAATTCTGCCGCAGCAAGCGCATCACGACCGCCTCGCCGTGCAACATTGGAATCACGGAAACGCGAATATCCACTTCGGCATTGTCAATGCGGACCTTGATGCGACCGTCCTGGGGCAGCCGCTTTTCCGCGATGTTGAGGTGGCTCAAAATCTTGACGCGAGAGACGATGGCGGGCTGGAATTGTTTCAACTGCGGCGGCACGGGCACTTCCTGCAATTCGCCGTCAATGCGGTAGCGGATCTTGAATTCGTCCTCGAACGGTTCGAGGTGGATGTCTGACGCGCGCAGCTCAATCGCGTCCTTCAAAACCTGATTGACGAAGCGGATGATCGAAGCCTCGTCCTCGGCGCCTTCGTCGAGATTGTTTCCCTCGGAATCTTCATCAACGACTTGGATACCTTTTTCTTCTTCTAGCGTGCCGATGGTGTCCGCGCCGACGCCGAGACGCTTTTTGATTTCGCGCTGGATGGCCTCGCTGGAAGCGAGAATCGGCTTGAGGTTCAAGCCGGTCAACGTTTTCAGCGCGTCGAGTCCCTGTGTGGCAAACAGCCGGCTGGTGGCGACTTCGACGTGGCCGTTCACGCGCTGGAGCGGAAGCAATTCCTCCTTCAGCAAAATGCGCGCGGGAAAAAGTGAAAGCAGCTGACGATCCGGATCAACGTCTTCGAGCGTCGTGTAGCCGAGGCCGTATTCCGTCGCCAGCCAGCGGAGAATTTCCTCCTCGCTCGCAACGTGCGGCTTGGCGCGGAGCAGCGCGTCCGCGTCCAGCGAAGACAGTTGCCGGGACGCGACCATGCGTTCCAGCAACTGCTTCGTCGAAGAATCCTGAACCGGGGAGGCGGCCATGAATCGTCAGCTTTCCTTTGAATTTTTAGTTCACCAACTGGAGCAGATACGCCTGCGCCTCTTGTTTTGCGGTCAAAACTTTTTTGAGGTCGGCCTGCGCCGCTTCGAGCTTGGCCTGTTTGGCTTTTTGAGAAGCCTTGTATTTGGCGAGCAAATCCTTGACCTGCGCCGCCGGGGCGTCGTCATCCAGCGCCTTCTGCAAGGCATCTTGTTCCGGGCTGGCCTGGCCGCCGAAACCGCCGCGTCCGCCGCCGGGACCGCCTTGGCCGCCGTTTTGTCCACCACGATTGCGGCCAAACATGCCACGGCCGGGGCCGCCGACATCACGGCGCGCGTCCATGACTTTCTGGACGAGCGGCTGCACCGCGCTCCAGTCAGTGTCGTTGGTGAAATTGAGTTGCTGACGGACGGTGTCCATCATCATTTGTTGCCTCTCCTCCGGGGTCATGTTCTGAAATCCGCCGCCACCGCCGCCGGGGCCGCCGGGACCACCCTGCCGATTGCGCCGTTGTCCGCCGCCGGCCTGGCCGCCGTTGTTATTGCCGTTGTCCTGCTGCGCGAAAACATCGCCGGCGCTCAAGGCCAGCGTGGTCGCGATCGCGCATAATGTAATGATGCGATTCAGTTTCATCGAATTATCCTGTGGTTAGTTGTTGTTTGATTGATCCAGCGGCACACATTTTAGTCGCCACCGGGTCAAGGCCGCATCGCAAGGAACGTGCCAGCCGCAAGGAGGGTTGTTTTCCAATGAATCGCCGGATCGGGTTGCGCAAACCCTGCGCGACCCGCCGTTGGGTGCGCACTATTTGCGCAGCCGGTGGTCCGGTGAAACAGTTAAATGTCTCCGAAAACAGAGGGTGTTCGCCGGCGGCGGCAAGTTTTTCAGCGCCGGAATTTTGGCGGCGCGACGCTGACGTCCGCTGTGGCGGCAGCGGCGCTGGCCGTTGACAATTTCAAGCTGGCGCCGGAAGCACCTAAACCTTGCCGAGCTTCTTCAGCGCTTCATACGAGCGCGCCACCGTGGTGAGCGGCGTCTGGCTGGTCTCGTGTTCGAGAACATACCATTCGGTGTTTCCGCGCGTTTCGCAGAATTCAAACACGCCGGGCCAGTTGACCTTGTCCTCGCCGATGACGGCTTCCGGGCCGCCGCCGTTGGCCTTGATATGAATGGTGCGCACGCGGCCGGGGTAGCGGTTCAACACTTCCACCGGATCGGCGCCGCCGTCGCGGCAGTTGCTGGTGTCGAGCTGCATGATGACCTCTTTCTTCGTGTTGCCGAAGAAAATATCCCACGCGGTCTCGCCGTCGAATTTTTCGAAGTCATGCGCATGCGCATGATAGCCAATCCACAGGCCCAGCGGGCGCAGCTTGTCGGAGAGCGCGTTGAACATTTCGGCGTGCGCCAGCCATTGCTCTCGCGACTTGGCTTCCATCCACGGGCAGATGATGAACTTGTTGCCGATGATCTGGTTGAACTCGATCGTCGCCTCAATCTTGTCGGGTTGAAGGTCAGCGAACTGCGTGTGCGTGCCGCACGTCACGAGACCATTGTCATCAACCATCTTGCGGATTTCCTTGGCCGAACGGCCCCAGTAGCCGGCGAACTCCACGCCCTTGTAGCCAATCTTGGCAACCTGTGCGACGGTGCCGGGAAAATCCTTCTGGCACTCGTTGCGGACGGAATACAGTTCCAGGCCGACTGGAATTTTCTTTTTTGCGGAACAACACGATTTGCTCGTGGCGCAGCCGGCAAGGCCGAGGGACGCGCCGGCCAGGCCAAGCGCGGAAAGTTGAAGAAACTCACGACGATGAAGTTTTTTTAGATTTTTCATTTTTTGGTTTGGAGGTTCGACATAGGCTGCTGCCACAACCGGCCGTAGTCGAGAAAATTTCACACCCGCAGCACAGCCCAGCCGCCAGATTCTCTGCGACGGACTTAGACCCCCCGCAAAGCGACTCCCGCGCCAGGTTTGGCCGGCAACGGGATGCGTCAGGGTTCAACTCATTGCTGGCTGATGACGCAATAAATTTTCTAAGACCGGCAAACATCTCTAAATATCACGGCAGGTTCATGGTCAAACCTGCCAGGCAGTTTTTGGACCGACCCTAAAACGGGCGTGCTGCACCGGCATTTCCACCTGTCACTATAGCCCCGATCGCTTCAGCCTGAAGCCTAAAAATGTATCATTTGCCGGGAAAACGTAACAGCCCCGGCACTCGCCCGCCGGCGCAGCGCCATCAATGCCGCGCGTCGGCCGGAGCCGCCACTTTCGGCGGATGGAAAAACAGCGCCAGCGCCAGCGCGGCCACGATGCCGCAGATCATCGGCACCAGAAACAGGCCGTGGAAATCCGTCACGCCGTCGTGCGTAAACATTTTCTGGCCCAGAAACGGGCAGATCGAGTTGGCCAGCAGCGCACCGAGGCCGAGCACCATCACGTTGAACAAACCCTGCGCGCTCGCCCGTGCGTCCTTGGGAAAATACGCGTCGGCGAAAATATAGACCGTCGCGAAGAAAAACGCGTAGCAGATGCCGTGCAGAATCTGCACCACGATGATGAGTTCCTTATGCTGCGGAAAATAAGCATAGACCGCGAACCGCGCGACGTGGCCGAGGATCCCCACAATCATCGTGGTCCGCCAGCCGAGCCGCTTGAGCGTCGCGCCGAGAATGAACATCGTCAGCATTTCCGCGATCTGGCCGACGCTCATCACCGGCATGATCCAGTTGCCGGGAATGCCCACGCCGCCCGCCGAGGTCGCCGTGCCGAGGAAGCTGCCCGTCCAGTTGAAATAGCAATTGTGGACGAAGGAATCCACCAGCGTCACCAGCCACAACACCAGGACGAACGGATGCTTCAATAATTTCAGCGCTTCGAGCCACGCAAATTTTTCGGCGGCCCCTTCGCTCGCCTTTTTCGGCGGCGTATGCGGCAAAACAAAACTGAAACCCGCCAGCGCGAGCGACGCGATTCCCGCCACGGCATAAGTCCACGCCGTCGCCGCTTTTAATTTTTCCCCCGTCAAGCCGGAGCCGAGCATTGCACCAATCCAGCCAACGATTCCGTGCGGATCTAGCTGATGCACTTTGTCCCAGTCCACGAGGATAAACGTGAACGGCCACGCAGCCAAAATCCAGCCGAGCGTGCCGCCGATGCGCACGATGCCGAATTCCTTCCGCGCATCCTTCATGTGCGCGAACGCGATGGAATTCACGATGGACATCGTCGGCACAAACAGCAGGCAATGCACCAGCATCAGCCCGAAAAACGGCCAGAACAGTTTTGTGAACGCGAGGCCGAGCATCGCCAGCCCGCCGACGCAGTGGCTGAACGCGAGAAATTTTTCAGCCGCAAAATTGCGGTCGCAAAACTGGTTGCTGAAAAACATGCCGACGATGGCGGCGAGCGGAAACGCGTTCAAAATCCAGGACTGTTCCGCCGGCGAAAATCCGAGGCTCGGCAGGTAGCCGAAAATCAGCGGCAACCACGCGCCCCAGATGAAGTATTCCAGCAACATCATCACGAACAGTTTGAAACGTGTATTCATACAATTATGTTTTTTTCAGTGCGACCCGTTCTCCCTCACCCTGACCCTCTCCCGCTGGGCGAGGGAACAGCAGTTGGCCGGTTCATTCCAGTTGAAAATCTCGCGCGCCGCTGATCGCCATCGTTTCGCCTAAAAACTGGAAACAATTCCCCCGCTCCCAGCGGGAGAGGGCCGGGGTAAGGGAGAAGTTTTCGCCACTCAAGGTCGCCAAATATCTAGCTTACAATTTCACCATCGCGCCAGTCCGCACGGATTTTTCCTCGGCGGCGTAAATTTCCAAAGCGGTGAGGCCGTCCTGGGGCGTCACGACCGCCGGCTTTTCGCCGCGCGCGACGCAGTCCACGAAGTAGCGGATTTCCTCGCCATAGCCGTCGGCGTTTTTGAGTTTGATCGTCCGCAGTTTTTTGCCAGCTTCGTGCAAACGCAAGGCTTCGCTCCCGCGCGACAAATCAAAATCAATCGTCGCTCGCTCGCATTGGAGCACGTAGCTCATGTTGAAACCGTCCGGCAACAGCCAGCTTCCCTCCGCGTGAACTGCCGGGCCGTTGGGGTAAAAATATTGGGTCACGACATGATCCACATTCCCGTTCGTGTCCTGAACGCCCGTGGAAAAAACCGACGCTGGGCGGCCAAACAGATAATTTACAAAATCCGTGTCGTGGATGTGCAGATCCAGCAGCGCGCCGCCGACATGCGTTCCTGCCTTGCCCCACGCGGGCTTGGCCGTGATGCGCCGGAAATTCGCCGCGCGCACCGCGCCATAGGTTTTTTCGGCCATGACCTTTTTCAACCAACTCCAGCCCGGCCAAAATCGCATGCACATCGCGGGCATCAGAAATTTTTCCGCCGCTGCGGCCACTTTCAAAATTTTCCGCGCCTCGGCGACATTTTGCGCCAGCGGTTTTTCACACAGAACGTGTTTGCCGGCCTGGAGCGCGGCGATGGTCTGCGCGGGATGCAACGCGGTGGGGGTGCAGATGTCCACCAGTTCAACGTCGCGGTCGGCAAGCAGTTCGCTGAATTCGCGATAAACTTTCACGCGCGGGCCGAGCTGGATGTCGGCGGAATTTTTTATGTTGCCGCTCACCCCGCGTAGCACGCCGTTGACTGGCAACCGCACCGCATCGCACACCGCCACGATGCGCGCCTGGCGAATTTTTTGATAAACGCGCAGGTGGGTGACGCCCATGAAACCCAGCCCCGCGACCGCAATGTTGATTTTTTTTGCCGCCATGATGTTGGTCTAAATAAAAGTTCGTTCCATCACTTCGCGCGCCGTGCGAATGTCGCCGACGCGGTTGTTGCCGTATTCGCGCTCGATGGCGAGATTGACGTTGAAGACAACGTGCTTGAACGTGGAAAAAAACGCGCGCCAGTCCACCTCCCCGGTGCCGACGGGAACTTCCTGCCCCCAGGTGCCGGGAATCTTCGTGCGTTTGGCGTCCTTGATGTGGACCTGCCGGATCCACGGCGCGAGGATGTGCAGCGCCTTCACCGGGTCGCCCTTGTCATACAGGATCATGTTCGCCGGATCGAAATTCACGCCGATGTTCGGGTGGTTCAGCTTGTGCAGCAGGCCGGCAAGTTCCGGCGCGGTTTCCTGCCCGGTTTCCAGCCCGATCAAAATATTTTGCACCATGAAAACGTCCGCCACCACGTCCAGCCGTTGCAGCATTTTGGCAAACGTCGGATGCGATTCGTCCGGCGGCAGAAAGCCCGCGTGAAACGTCACCAGCTTCAAGCCCATTTTTTTGGCAATCGCGGCGCAGGCGCTGATGTTTTTGACGTTCTGCTCCCACGTCGCGTCCGGCGCGAGGCCGCCGGTGAGCCGGATGGAATCCAGCGTGGCATAATCCTCGCCGAGGCAGCCGACCATGCCGGAGACCACCGTGATTCCGTGTTCTCGGAAAATTTTTTCCGTGTCGCCCCAGATTTTAGGCGAGGCGCGGAGCGGCTCCAGCGCGAGTTGCACCCGGCGGATGCCCGTGACACAAAGTTTTTCGACCAGGTCTCCGGAGCTGGCTGGCTGCAGGGACCAACTGCATACCGCCAAGCGTTCGAGAATGGAGGGCGATTTCATTCGGGTGGCAAATTTCCTGCCGCAAAATTTAACGATGTGACCGGCCCGCGCACAGGCCAAAGTTGTCGCTTTTCTTGTGGAATTGTAACATCACTGCCGCCATTGCTCCTGCGCGCGCGGCGTGCGCAGCGACCGAGCCGACGGAATTTTCCCTGGCGGCTCCAGGTCCAGAATTCTTTGCGCGCCGCCGATGACCCGCTCCCAGTCCAGAGCCGGGCCGGGATCGGTTTTGTTCGTCTGGATGTGATAATGACCGAGCACGCCTGAGTAATTTTTCAGCTCTTCATCCGGCAATTTATGAAGAATCAATTTGCCTTCGGCGTCCACTGGATAACGACATTGCAGCTTTGGAAAAATTTTGCACAGCGCCGCTGTCAGTTTTGTCAGCGCCGCGTATTGTTCCGGTGTGTAGTCATATTGGACCTGGTCTTCGCCTTGAATTGTCCCGCGCACCGGCTCGTTGCGCGCCGGGTGTCCGACAAAATTGGTTGTGCGGATGCCGCCGTCGCCAAAGCGTTTCGGGATGGTGATGAAAATTTTCCCGTCCGCGTTCGTCTGATACCATTGCGCGAACGGGGTTTTTCCGCCGGCCGGATACGCACCGATGTTCGCGATTTCCATGCCGACGGAGCGGTCGTTGGAAGTCGTCGCGTGCCACGCGCGCTCCTTCAAATCGAGCGTCTGATAAACGGTCCCGTCCAGATCGAGCATGAAATGCACGCTCAAATCGCGGTCGTCCTGCAACACCAGAAAGCAGGTCCGGCTGACGCCGCACACGTCAAAGTGCAGCACAAACTGGTCAACCACGCTTTGCAGCAGCGGCAAATCCCAGCCGCCGCCGCGCACACGTTCCACGTCGTTCGGCGTCAAAGTATGCGAGCGCAGGCCGTAGCGGTTCGGCGTTTTCAAAGTCCTGACTTCGGCGCACGAATTTGACCAGTCCGATTTTTCAACCGGCGCGAACCGCCGCTCCACGCGATACGCGTCGTAACCGCCGGGGTCCAGCCACAAGATAACGCGCGTGCCAGTGTGGAAGAACTGGCCGGCGGCAACAATCTCGTCGCCTTTGCGCGGCTCCAGTTTTCCGGCGCGCGGCAGCGTGCCGCAACCGCAGGCGAAAACCGCCAGCGCCAGGCCGGTTAAAAAATAATTTTTCAGTTTCATGTCATTTGATGTCCTTGAGGGGACGATTGAAAACCCATTCCAACCCGCGCTGCAACCGCTCGCGGACGTGGTCCGAATGATGGCCGGGCGGCTCGTAAAACGTGCAGCGCGCCGGACGCGCCCGCAACACTTCAAAAATTTTGCGCGCCCCGAGGTTGGCCAGATATTCGTCCTGCGCCGCGCCTTCGAGATAAACCGACTGATTCACGCCGAAAGCGCGCGGATTCTTTTGCACGATCGTCAACGGATCATTGTCCAACCAGCGCTGCCAGACGTCCTCCCGAAATTTTCCCTGTGCATCATAGAGCCACGCGATTTCGCCGCGATGAAAAAATCCGCGCGGCGCGTAGGCGGCGGACAGCCCGAGCGCGTAGGTCACGTCGCCATTCTTCGGGACCGGCGATTTGCCGGCGGCGATTTTTTTGATCTCCGCCAGCGGCATGTTCGCAACCGAGGCGATTTTCACCAGCGGCAGATGGCTCGTCGGGAAATCCGAATCTGGACTCAACGCGATGACGGCGTCAAAAAGATTTTGCCTTGAACTGCCCAGCCGCAACGCACCAAAACCGCCGCTCGAATGGCCGGCGATGATGCGTCTCACGCCTTTCATCGGCGCGGGATATTTTGCTTCGGCGGCGGAAACAATTTCGTCACAGACAAAATCCTGGTAATTGCCCTGCGCCGGCGAATTCAAATACTGGCTGCCGCCCCACCGCGTCTTGCCGTCGGCCACCACCAGCACCATCGGCGTGATTTCATCCGCGATAGCCTGCGTGAGTTTCAGCCAGACGTTGGAATTTTTGATGAAGTTGTCCGCAGAATTGCCGTAGCCGGGCAGATAATAAATCACCGGCAGCCGCGCGCCGTTCGTGGCCTGCGCGGGCAGGAAAATCGGCACCGGGCGCGTGGCGGGATCGTGCAGCGGATTGTTTTTGAGCGCGCGGCTTTCCAGCGTGACAACCTCTAGCCGCGCACCGTCAGCGAAAGCAATTCCGGTCGCCAGCGCGAGCCACAGCGACAGCGCAATGCGAAGGCATAAATTAAATTTTCTGCCAGTCGGGTTTCTGCTCATAGACCCAGCGATAATAATCCTGCATCTTCAGCTCCGACGCCGCGGCCTCATCCAGAACCACGGTCACCTTGGGATGCAATTGCAGCGCGCTGGCGGGATTCATGGCTGTGATCGGCCCTTCGGCGGCCTCAGCAATGGCCCGCGCCTTTTTCTTGCCCAAGGCTAGCAGCACGCAATGGCGGCTTTCCAAAATCGTCCCGATGCCCATCGTGATGACGTGGTGCGGCACCTCGGATTCGCTGTTGAAAAACCGGGCGTTGTCCCGCAGCGTCTGCGGCGTCAAGGTTTTGATCCGCGTGCGCGAAGCCAGCGACGAGGTCGGCTCGTTGAAACCGATGTGGCCACGCGTGCCGATGCCGAGCAGTTGCAGATCAATGCCGCCCGCCGAAAAAATTTTCCGCTCATAATTTTCACAGGCCGCCGGCACGTCCGTGGCGAGGCCGTCGGGAATGTTCACGCTCTTGATGGACACGTTGACGTGCCGGAAAAGATTTTCCCACATGAAATGGTGATACGACTGCGGATGCTGCGGCGAAATGCCGACATACTCGTCCAGATTGAAGGTCGTCAGCCGGCTCCAGTCCAGTTTCAGCGCGACGAGTTCGCGATACAGCGGCTCCATCGTGCCGCCCGTGGCCAGGCCGAGCGTGGCGGCGGGCTTTTCGCGGATGAGCCGCGCCAGCAACCGCGCGGTGGTGGCGGTCGCGGCCTCCGGCGTGGGTTGAATGATGATCTCCATGGCTCAAATTTTTCCCAGCCGGCGGTTCAACTTGCCCTGCACGTCTGCGCGGAATTGCTCAATGAAATCAATGGCATATTGCGTGATGTCCCGTTGCGCATCCTGCACCAGCGGCGTCAAATCCATGCCGAAAATCAACTGCTTCGCCGCATCCGTCGCGTGCGACGCGAAGAACGTCGCATTCGCCGACCGCCGGCCCAGCGTCGCGAGGTCGTAGCGCTTGCCGCCCGCGATTTGCGAGGCAAAAACACCGTTCAGTTTCGCGGCGAACTTCTCATGGCCGCTCACGTCCATCAAAACTTTTTTCCCGTCCGCCAGCCAGTCGAGATTGCGCCAGACTTCGCAGCCGATCACTTTTTTCGGACGCTGCAACCGCGGCAGTTCACGCATCGCCTGCAGCGCGGCGACGACCACGCCAACGTGCGTGTCGTGCTTGTCCACGAGGTTGTGCGTGTAAACCACTTCCGGCCGGGTCGTGGTCAGAATGGCTTTCAAATCATCTTTGAGCGCCGTGGCGGTGGCGCTTTTCACCGCGTTGCTGGGATAATCCAACTGAATCATCGCGCCGTAACCGCCCAGCTTCGCCGCCCGGTTTTGCTCGCGCCGCCGCACGACCATCATCTGCTCGTCGGAAAAATTTTTAAATTTGCCGGCGCGCGCGCTGCCGGAGCCGTTCGTGCAGGTGACGCCGCCAAACCATTTGGTTTTGCTCGCGTGACATTCCAGAATGCCGTGGAACGCCATGAATTCCAGGTCGTCCTGATGCGCGCCGATGCCGAGGTGCGTGATGCGTTTCAGGGCCGCCGCCGTCGGCTTGCCGTCCGGCACAAAAATCTCCGCCGTGGGATTGTGAAACTTCATAAAATTATCTTCGCAGCGCGGGCAGGCTCGCCGCCGCCACGGCCTGGCCGACGCGACGCGATTTTTCATCCGGCACGCGCAGTTCAATCTGCCGGGCCAGTTCGGGAAAATGCTTTTTCAGAACCTCGCGCGCCCGGGCAATCACAATGTCGCCGCCTTTGCCCGTGATGACGCGGCCCAGAATCAGCGCCTGCCGGAACTCGTAAAACTCCGTGTATTGCGCCAGCGCGCAGCCGAGATAAACGCCGATGGTCTCGTAAATTTTCGCCACGCGGGCATCGCCTTTGGCCATGAGGCTTTGGACTTCCTTGAGCCGCTCCGGCAGGCCCAGTTTTTCTGGCAGCTTGATTTTAGCGGCGGGCAAAAGTTTGTTCACCGCCTGTTGCGAGAAATACAGCGCGCCCACGCCCTTGTCGCCGGACCATTCATCCACCGCCGCCTGCGGCTGAAAATCCACCGGCACGAACGCCAGCTCATTCAGCCAGCCGAGGATGCGGCCCTGCGGATCCATGTAGCCCGCCGCCTGGCTCGAACCCATCGCAATGCCAAGCATGCCCCGGCTGCCGAGCGACAGCGCGCCCGCCAGCGCCGTCACGTCGCCGTCGTTCATCACCACGACCGGCACGTTCCATTCGCGCTGGATGCGCTTGAAAATGCCCGCTGCTTTCGGAAAATCTTTTTTCGCCACCGCGCGCAGCAGGGACGCCACGCGGATTTCATTGTCCACGATGATGCCCGCCGAACTGCCGCCAATCGCGTCCACCCGCGGCAGATGTGCGGCGGCGCGATGCAGCGCGGAAACGATGTGGTGATAATGATAATCCGGGTTCGCCTGCGACTTCGGATCCCACGGCGCTTCCTCCGTGAAGACCACCTCGCCGTTGACCACGGCGGAAACTTTGTAATCGCTTGCGCCGAGATCAAAACCGATGCGGCAGCCTTTCAAATGTCCGCCCGCCGCGACTTGCATTTCTTTCGCCGCCGGAACTTTTTCCGCCGTGGTCACGACGACCTGAAATTTCTTCCCGTAAGCCCGCGCCATCATGGCGCAGTCAAACTGGCGCGCGCCACGCGGCGCATATTTCTTCTGGATGAAATCGCCAATCGTCTTCGGACCGCCAAGGTGCAGCTTCCAGCCGCCGCGCGCCCACAGCAAAAATTTCACGAGCCGCTCGACGTAAAGCGCGGTGACCTCGTCCGCCTGCGGCAGCACGACGGTTTCGTAACGCGAGACCAGACCGTTTTCACGCTCCAGCCCGAGAACCAGCGGCACCGCACGACAGGATTTCCTGGCGGCGTCAACGTAATGGCGGTTGAACAGAACCGCCGGCTGAAACTGCGGATCCAGCGGCGCGGGAAAGTTGGCGGCGGAGGCGAAATTCATGTTAATCAGCCTTGGTCAGCGGACGATAATTCACGCTCAACGCATCAAGCCGCTTTTCATTCAACGCGGCGCGCGTCTGAAAGTCGCTCCAGTCACGCGCATCCTTCGGCGACCAGTCCACTTCCGACAAGGCGCCGAGGCGCGGGAACATCATGTATTCAGCCTGGCGGAAATTGGGAATGTATTCCGTCCACAGATTCGCCTGGCCGCCGAGCACGCGGGAATGGAATTCGGGGGCGAGATTCTCCGGCAGCGGCTCGAACTGATACACCATTTTCAGCGGCAAATAACCGCCGATGGCCTTCGGTTCCGCCGCGTGGTTGGTGGATTGATAATAATCAATGTAACAATACTTCGTCGGCGACATTATCACGTCATGGCCGCTCGCGGCGGATTCTGCGCCGCCGCCAATCCAGTCCATCAGCGCGGCGCTCGGGGCCAGCCCGCCTTCGCGGATCTCGCTCCAGCCGATAAGATTTTTGCCGTCTGCATTCACGATTTTTTCAATGCGCCGGATGAAATAGGCCTGCAGCTCGTGCTCGCCCTTCAAGTTTTCGGTTTTGATGCGCGCCTGGCATTCGGGGCAGTTTTTCCAATTGCGCTTGTCCACTTCATCACCGCCGATGTGAAGATATTTCCCCGGAAACAGCGGCGTGACTTCCGACAAAACATCTGCGAGGAACGCGAAGGTCGCGTCGTTGCCCGCGCAATAAACACCGTTGAAAATGCCGCCCTTTTCGGGCATGGCGATCCGGGCATTTGCGCAGGCGAACTGCGGATAGGCCTTGAGCGCCGCGCTGGAATGGCCGGGCATTTCAATTTCTGGAACCACCGTGATGTGCCGCGCCGTCGCGTAGGCGACGACCTTGCGGATGTCGCGCTGCGTGTAAAATCCGCCGTAGCGTCCGCTCTTGTCGTAAGCTGTGGCGGAGTTTGAAGCGAGACCGAAACCGACGCCGTCGCGCCATGCGCCAACCTCGGTGAGCTTTGGGTATTTCTTGATCTGGATGCGCCAGCCTTGGTCGTCCACCAGATGCCAGTGAAACGTGTTCAGTTTGTAAAGCGCCATCAAATCCAAAACCTGTTCGACTTCCGGCTTGGTGAAAAAATGGCGGCTGACATCAAGCATGAAACCGCGCCACGCGAACCGCGGCTGGTCCGTGATTTCGACGCACGGAATCTGCCACGCCGTGCTGGCCGCGCGATTACTGGAAAAAATTTCGGGCGGCAGCAATTGCACAAGTGACTGCGCGCCGTAAAAAATCCCCGCAGATGTCGCCGCGCGGACGATGGCATTGCTGGGCGTGACTGAAAGTTCATAGCCTTCCGGTCCCAGCGTTGCGCCGGCCTCGCTGGCCGTCAAAACAATGTCGCCGGCGGAAATTTTTGAGGTGCCAGATTTGGTCTTCAGCGCGAAGCCGGTGGCCGGACGCAGCCGCGCCGCGAGCCATTGCGCTTCATTCTTGAAATCGCTGTCAGCCACAATGCGGCTGGCGGCGGTCAGTTGAAACTGTCCCGTGCGCGCCTCGGCTTTCACCGGCGCGGGAATGATGGGCGTGACGTTGCCCGCGTGGAGCAACAAGCAGTTGGCCGCGACGAGTGTGGTGCAAATAATTTTTTTCATGGTATTTTTCATCAGTGGTGTCCGCCTTCAAAGTGCTCTTCAATTTCCTCCAAAGTTTTGCCCTTGGTTTCCGGCAGGAAGAATGTCGCGGTGATGAAATAGATCACCGTGCAGCCCGCGAAGATAAAGAACATCGTGGAGTAGCCGAACTTGCCGACGGTCGGCAAGAACATCGCCGCGATGGTCGTGGAGACGGCGATGTTGAGGAGCAGCGCGACGCTCATGCCGTTCGAGCGGATGCGCGTGGGCATCAGCTCGGACAACGCCAGCCAGACGCACACGCCGGGGCCGACGGCGAATGAGGCCATGAAACAGTAAATCAACAGCGCGGTGAGCCAGCCGTTCTGCGCGGACGGCACGGGCGTGATCAGCGCGTTCTCGATTCTCAGCGGCGCGATGCGCGCGGCGGCAAGGTCGGCAAATGGATTTTTGAAGAACGCAGCGACTTTGGTGGCCGGCACGCAACTGCCACGATCAATCGTGAGCTTCGCGCCGGGGTCGTCGGAACGGACAACTTTTGTGGCGGCGTGAAAATCGCCGTAGGCATAAATCACGACGAGCGTTTTGGGTTGCGGGATGTTTTTGCCAGACTGCGCCAGAAGGTTAGCCGCCGATGCGTCGTTGAATTCAATGACCGCCGTTTGATTTGAGGAAATCACCTGCACCTGGATGGCGTCTTTCACCTCCACGCGCTGCACCTCGGTTTTGTGAAAAATAAAGCCCACGGCGAGCAGCGAAACGATGACGCCCGCGCTGCCAACCGAGAGCAAAAATTTCCTCCCTTTGCGATCTACGAGTGCAATCGCGCCGATGGTCATAAGGAAATTGACGATGGTCTGGATGACACCGCCAAGATGCGCAGAATAATCACTCAAGCCGGCTTGGATGAAAATAGTGGTGTTGTAGCCGATGATGGAATTGACGCCGGTGGCCTGGTTGCACGCGAGGATGATGCACGCAAGGACGAACGGCAGGATGTATTTCCGCTGCCACAGTGACTCGGAATTTTTTCCAGCGGAACCCGCCGAAGGTTTTTCCGCCGTCGCAATGGCCTCCATTTCCTGCAACTCAATTTTGGCCTGCTCATCCGAACGCGAACGTCGCAGCGCGGCGCGCGCGGCGTCTGTTTTCCCTTTGCGGAACAGCCAGCGCGGCGATTCCGAAACCATGAAGCCGCCGATGACAAATAAAATTCCCGGCGGCAGCGACACCCAGAAAATTCCGCGCCACGCCGTGTCTTTGAAAGCGAACAGTTTTTGCGCGTCACCGAGCTTGGCGACCTCATCCACGCGTCCGCTCCAATAAAATCCAATGACCGCCGCCGCAACGATGCCGAGCGTGAGCAGCCATTGGAAAATCCCCGTGCCCTTGCCGCGATCCGCTGCGGAAAGACATTCGGCCAGATACAGCGGCACGACCACGCCGATCAGCCCGCCGCTGATGCCTTGCAGCAGCCGCCCGAAAATCAGCGCGCCGTAGCTGTGTGACAGCGCGATGGCCGGCACGCTGACCACAAACAGCACGCCGCTGAAAATCATCATGTATTTGCGCCCGAAAAAATCCGCGAGCGCGCCGGCGAACAAAGTGGAAATCACCCCGCCGAGCAAGACGGCGGCGACGATGAAGGAAAGCTGGTTGGCGTTCAGGCCGGACGTGGCTTCGAGATACGGCAGCGCGCCGGCGATGATGCCGACATCCACGCCGAAGAGCAGGCCGCCCAGGCCGGCGACGAACAGCAGGAAACGGTTGTAGCCGGTAGTGGCGGACGCGCCCACGGGATTTGGAGTTGAATTCATTTTGTTGTTCGTTGCCATTGCCAGCCGGCGACCTTGTGTGGTGTTGATTGCATCCGCCCGAAAATTCTCATGCCATTCCCGCCGATACGAAAGAGAAAATATGTCGCTTTTATTTCGTTTTTGTAACATATAAATTCAAACGCATGAGCCAACCGACGAACCCGGACTGGTGGCCGGCCCGGCAGTTGCAGCGGCACCCCGTCCGCCAGGCATTCGCATGCGGCCATCGCCTGAATCCGCCGCTGTTCAGTCACGTCGTCAATTTTCCCCGGCTTGAAATTCCGCTGCACGGCTTCTATCGCAATCAAATTGAAAGCGGCGGCGAAATTGCCAACGTTGTCCTGCAGCCCGGCATGGCGCTGTATGCCGCGCCGAACTGCTGGAACCTGCCGGAGTGGTCGCCGGGACTGGAATTGTTGAGCATCTTTTTCGGACGGACGCAGCTCGGCATCAGCCTGGTGTCCGCGCGGTCGAAGAATTATCCGCAGCTCGCATCCCAAAAATATTCGCTGCCCCGGCCCATCAGCGGCCCGGTGCCGCACCTGCTCATCGCGCTGGCCGAACTGCTGGCCGAAGACGAGGCCAGCCCGGCGCTCACCGACCTGGTCCGCGCGCTGGTTTGCTGCGTGGAAAACCTGCTGCGGCAGCCCGTCACCCGGCACGGCAGCCGCGCGCAGACGCTGCTCGAAGAAATCCGCGTGTTTCTGCAAAGCCATTACCAATACGAGATCACCCGCGATTCCGTCGCCGACCAGTTCGGCATCACGCCGAACCATCTGTCGCGCCTGTTCCAGTCCCACGGCCGCATGACGTTCAGCAACTACCTGACGCACGTCCGCATTGACCGCGCGAAGCATCTGCTCCGTAATTACAATCTCAAGCTCGACGACATCGCGGCGCGCTGCGGTTATCACGACACGCCGTATTTCTGGCACGTCTTTAAGAAAATGACCAAGACCACGCCGATGGCCTACCGCCTGAAAAACCGGCGCTCCGGCCCCGCGTTGAAGGCTCCCGAAGAAATCGGCGAGCCGGCTTGAATCCGCCATGTTTTGTCAAAAGCCCTTCGCATGGCGACGACGGAGCAGGGCTCCAGCGGGTTCGTCCGGTCTCATTACGGGCGCAAGGAATTATGAACCACACTGTAATCTGCGGTTATATCGTGCGCCGACCTATTGTAATTTTACAAAATGGGTGTTGAATCGCTGTGACCACACCCCAAAAAAATTTGAAAAAATCCGTCTATGAATAAAAACCTGATCCTGATCACCACCTTGCTGGCTTTGAGCCTGCCCTGGGTGGGTTGCAACAAATCCGGCAAGCTGAATGAAAAATCCGCCTTCAAGACGCCGAGCGGCCCCGTGGAATTAAAAATTAAATGGCCGTTGAACGAACGCGTCGTGCAGGTCTTGGACATGAAAATGAACATGGAAATGGCGATTCCGGGCCAGCCCGCGCCCATGAAGCAGGAGATGACCATGGGCGAGGGCTTCGGCATGACGGTGTTGCAGGCCATGCCCGACGGCGGACATGAAGTGGAGATGGATTTCCTGAGCGCCCGGATGATGTCGAAGATGGGCGAGAAAACGGTGCTGGATTATGATTCGGAAAAAAAATCCACGGCGGACAGGGTGAATCCGGTGGCGGACATGTTCGGAAAAATCGTCGGTTCCAAAATCCAGTTTTTCCTGGATACCAGCAACGAGGTGACCCGCATCGAGGGTGTGGATGCCCTGATGAACCGGCTGACGACCGGCGCGAAGTCGGAAGCGCTGGCACCCCTCAAGAACATGTTTAGCGAGGGCTATTTCAAACAGATGATGAGCGCCAACCAGTTCTTGCCGCGCAAGGCGGTGCAACCGGGCGACACCTGGCCGGTGCAGATGGAGATTCCGATGGCCACCATGGGCATCATCGTGATGACCTACGATGTCACGTTCCAAAGCTGGGAAATGCACGGGAAACGAAACTGCGCCCGCATGGAGTTCCGGGGCTCCATGCAAACCAAGCCCGATCCCAATGCCAAACCGGGCGGGATGTCCATTTCCATTCTGGAAGGCAACACGTCGGGGGTGTCCTGGTTCGACCCGGAACTGGGAATCACGATTGATACCCAAATGAATCAGGACTTGAAAATGGTTATCCGCGTGCCCATCCCCCAGCGGGCCAAAGCGGGCGGCAAACCGGCCGCCCCCCTCGTGCAAAGCATCACCAACCAGATGAACCAGGTCATGACCATCAAGCTGGAATCGGTGAAATGATGCGGCGGGGCAAAGAACTCTTTCCTGCGCTGAATCGCGAATATGCAGATTTAAACCAGCGGAACCGACCAGCAATTCAAGAAATTCATAAAACGACTCAGTAGGAAATTGGGCAGAGTCCTGATTTGAATGGAGCGCGGCTGTGTCGCAGACCAGCCGCAGCATTTTGGACGCGCTGCGGCTGACGCTGCGCGCACAGCCGCGCTCCGCAAAATTCCGAATTAGGACATCACCGGAAATTGCTTGCCGTTGCTTTTGGCGGAGACATAATAATCGCCTGATGTTTTAGGCGTCTCGGCATCTCACACTCGCGTGAGGCAGAGGGCCGGTTGCGCGTCAACGAAGGCGCAAACCATCATGGTTGCCAGCGTAGCTCAGCGGTAGAGCAATGCTTTCGTAAAGCAAAGGTCGCCAGTTCAATCCTGGCCGCTGGCTCCAGTTTCAAGCGACAGATTTCCTGCGGTTCGCGACCGGCGCGGCTGGTTTCATGCTCCGCACTCCGGCACGGCGAGCACGGACAGCCAGCAACTTCGCCTTGCGCGCCCCGAACTTTGCCACCGAAAACCATTTTCGCCGGACGACATAAGGCTCCGGACTCCAGGTCGCTTTCCAATAAATCCTTGGCCGCTTGCCGCGCCGGATCACGGATTTCTGCACGCCGACGATGCTGCACGATCCCTTGCGCCGCCGGATCTCCGCCCACCACTGACGGGACTTCGCTTTCGGGGGGCCGTGTTTTATCAGCAGCCTTTGGTAATGTTGTTGCGCGGCCGCCAGTGCCGAGGCCTGACCGTCATGTTTCTTATCCGCGAAGAATGCGGAATGGATTTTGCCCCTCCGCGCCAGCCGCACAAAATAACCGTGGTTATGCTTGGCGGCCTGGTCAATCCGGCAGATGCCCGGCGTGGGTGATGGTTTGTTCATGTTTTTGTTCCTGGTCGAATCCTGGCCAAAAAAAATTCTGCCGGTTCATCCGCCGGATTTTGGTAAAACCAGTTTGGCGGCGAAGGCGCGGGCGAGGAGGGCGGGCGTGAGCTTGGCCACCTGCGCGCGCCCGGGTCAACCGCAGTTCAAGCTGACCGGCCAGTGCGAAAAGGCTCTCCAAGTGGCGCATGATGATTTCATTAGTTAAAAAAGGTCGGTTCCCGAGAATACCTTCCGATCCCTTTCCTTCTGCGATCCGGTCTTATAGAATGGCTCAAACCAATTCTCGTCCTCGCCGCTGATTGCCTTGGGCTTTCTCAGTTTCAGAACGTCCGTTTGACCTTTTGTTCCCGCGTTCGCCTTCTGGTTCGCTCCCTGCATGACCGAGCGAAAGTGGAGATGATCGAACACCCTGATCGCCTCGATGGCATACGCCGTGGCGACTCTTTGATCCTCAATCATGATCAAATGGTCCCCGTTGTTGTTCTCGCCTGAGGGCGACAGGTTGGACGATCCCGTGAAGACTTTGGCGGTTGGCAGGTTGAAGTCCGTCACCACGAATTTGTGATGGATGTTGATGCCCGAACCTCCGCTCCATTCACTCTTGAACGGCTCTGGTGCGTGGTCGGCGAGATACTCAAAGTCCACCAACCCGATGCTTCCGTCCGGCTTTTTCACTTCGAGGCTGCCGCCCTTGTCCGAGATGCCGTAGCTGAAAACTGGCCGGTTCATCAAACGGTCAAATTCGTCTTTGGTCAGTCCTGGTCCCATCTGGTATAAAAAAGCGACGGCGTATAACACGGAGGAAGATGCCTGCGCGATCGCTCCTTGCACCGGCTGCAGCGAAAGGCTGGTAGATTTGTGGGGGGAAAAACAAAAATGGACCGCCGGCATTCCGGCCTTCTTCACCATATGCCACTTCAATGCCAGTTCCGTGGCGGTGAAACCGTCCGTTTCAACAAAGGCCATGTCGAAGTAATTTCCATACAGTGCGGCAATGTCCTTGTCATCGAAGACCAGCGCATTGTTGGCCTGAATATACAGCCCGCGATAGGTAAAGTTGGTTGACCCGCCGAGCACTTTGAACGGAACGCCATTCCGCCGGGCGATGAAGACCTTGTTATGTTGCAGGCTTTTGAAATGCGTCCGTTTCACGTTGCCGGCCCCCGCCGATTTTCTCAACCGTTCGGCCGCCTTCGACTCCGGGCTGTCCGGCGTCACATGTCCGGTAATGTTCCCTTTCTTGTCCTGACCGGAGGAATCATCAATGATGGCCCGCAGCCGCGGACCAAAGGCTTCCAGCTTTTCCACAATGGTCCGCTCATTAAGATCGTAGGCAAACACATCCAGTGTCACCTTCGGATCCTTCAACGCCTCGTCCAGAAAACCGAATACCAGGTCGTAGGCCTCGAACCCCATCCAATCATAAATGTCTCCCGGCAGTTTGTTGAATTCCAGCCCCTTGTCGGGATCGGAGGGAATAATGGTCGCACCCACCTTGTTGATGTCCTTTGGATTTCCGAGTTTTTCCACAAACGCCTGCGACGAGGCAAAATTCCGCGTAAACCCGATATCCAGAAAGCCGTGGTAGGTCACTGGATCCAAGGAAATATCCAGCATAATCGCGGTCCCCGGCTTGAGCTGGCCGTCTTTGGGCATGTGCATCTTCGTGGCGCGATACGTATAAATCCCGTCCTTTACTTCTTGCGGAAAGTGAACCCATCGGAATTTCTGAAAAGGCGCATCGGTTGAGGGAAACTTCTTGTCGCCATTCACCTTTTCTCCCGGTGCATAAGAAAAAGCCAGCCGGTTTGACAGCGGTTTGAAAGCTGCTCCTCCCGGTTCTTTGCATTCAATGGCGAATCCCACCAGGTCGCTCTCAGGATTCTTCACGTCGAATCCCAGCAGACACATCCGCTCGCCTCGCCATAGTTTCAGGGTGAAACCATCCTTGCTTTTCTGGATCTCGAAGCCACTCATAGTGCAGTTCCTTTCTGGGTTATGGTTGTGATTGATACGCCGGCGTTCACCCATCGGCAGCTCCCTTCTAAAAATCGTGGCCGAAAAAGTGAACATGATTGCCAGTTCAATAAAGCAAGTCTGGTGATGCGATGCCAGACTTATTTTCGTCGCCCAAATTTTGTTCGCCGTTGAGTCGGCCCACTTCTTTTCCATTGGATGCGCGCCAACAGAACATAGGCCGGTTCTGCTTTAAGAATTGCGGATGCCTGGTTTTTTGAATTAACTAAGCAATATTATGAAGAAAAACATTGTTGCCCTTGTTTTGTTTTTGACTGCTGCGTTTTCTTTAAAGGCCCAAAAACAACTCGTAGCCTATGTGAATCCGTTTTTAGGAACCGCACCCCTGACGAATAGCGCCGAGATTGGATTCAAACCTCCGTGGCGGGTTTGGGCTGGTTTGACCTTTCCTGGGGCATCCCTGCCGAACGCCATGGTCCAGCTCAGCCCGATAACTAAATTTGGGAGCGGCGCCGGTTACGAATACGAAAACACCGTTATTCATGCTTTCGCGCATTCCAATAAAGGACATTGGAATTTATGCAACATCCCCGTTCTGCCGATCACCGGCGATATTGATTCCGCAGATTTTGGCTCGTCTTTCAGTCATACGAACGAGTCGGCTCATCCCGGTTACTATCAGGTTTTCCTGGAGCGGTATAACATCAATGCCGAGCTCACCTCCACGTTGCGCTGTGGTTACCATAAATATACCTATAAAGGCGGACAAAATAAAAGGCTGGTGGTAAACCTCGAGGTGTCCAACGAAAGGGTGACGGATTGGGCGATTGATCCGGCGGGGGATGATGCGTTCAAAGGTTTTCAAACCACCCGCGAAAAAGTTTTCTTTTACGCGATTGCCAATCACAAAATAAAAACCATCGGCGGCCTGAAAAATAATGCCCAAGATATACCGGTCGTCAATTTCGCAGATTCGGACAATCCTGTTTTGGAAGTCAAGTTGGGTCTTTCCTTTGTCAGCACCGAAAACGCAAGGATGAATCTGGAAAGTGAACTGGCCGGAAAGACTTTTGATCAGGTCAAAGAGGAAGCCACAAAGACCTGGGAAGCTTTATTGTCTAAAATCCAAGTGTCTGGCGGGACAGAACGCCAAAAAGGATTGTTCTATTCCTGTCTCTACCGGTCGTTTCTCTGGCCGGCCCTGCGAAGCGACGTGAACGGTGAATTTACGGATGAAAGCGGGAAGGTGGTCAAAAAGGATTTCCAGTATTACACCATCCCGTCGCTCTGGGATGATTATCGGAACAAGCTGGTTCTGCTGGGAATGCTGTCGCCAAAAGTTACGGAAGATGTCATCCAATCCATGATTGACCGCGGCGAAAAAACCGGTTTTATGCCGACATTTTTTCACGGTGACCATGCAGCTCCTTTTATAGCGGGGTCCTATTTGCGGGGATTGAGAGGCTACGACGTCAAGAGTGCCTACCATCTGCTGCTGACAAATGCCACGATTGAAAGCAGAAGGGGAAGACCCTACGTGGCGGAATATATCAAGAAGGGCTACATCTCGACGCCCGAAGTGGAAAATCCCAACGTGGAAACAAAGTCAACGGCCGGGGTCACCAAGACTCTGGAATATGCCTATGATGATTACGCCGTGGCGCTGCTGGCGAAAGAGCTGAAGGACGAGAAAAACTACGAGCTGTTGATGAAACGGTCGGGCAACTACACCAACGTGTTTGATTCATCCACCGGCTTGATGCGCGGACGCCTGGAGAACGGGGAATGGGTGAAGAATTTCAATCAGCAGTATCCGTATTATGAGTATATGTATCGGGAGGCGAACGCCTGGCAGTCCTCCTTCTTTGCTCCGCATGATACCAAAGGACTGATCCGTCTTTACAAGAACAAGGCAGATTTTGAAAAGCAGTTGGATCTGCTTTTTTCAATTCCCTGGAATCCGAATTACATTGCCATGAATATCAACTGTTTCATCGGCCAATACTGTCATGGCAACCAGCCGGACCACGGCTTTCCTTACCTCTACTACTTCGTCGGCAAACCGGAAAAATCCCAGGCTGTCTTGAACACTATCATGGATCGTTTCTATGGCATGGGTGGAGATGGCCTGGCGTTGTGCGGCATGGATGATGCCGGCGAAATGTCGTCGTGGTATGTCTTCAATGCCATTGGCATCTATCCCTATTCTCCGGCCGATGAAGATTACATCATTTCAGTGCCGCTCTTTGACCAATCAGTCGTGAAGTTAAAGGACAAAGCTTTCACAATTCTTAAAAAGAATTCGGGGGGGAAAATAACCGGCATCTCTTATGACGACCGAAAGCTTGATGGTTATTTCGTGGCTTATCATGAACTGATCAAGGGGAAAACGCTGGTTATCACCGTCCAGTAACATCCGTCACTCGGGACGCTCGCGCCGCTGCCTCCTTTCAGACAACGGGAAGCGGGCCAGCCGCAACTCTAGCTGGTCGGCCAGCGCGAAAAGGCTCTCCACTCGTCGCACGATTTCCCTTTGGTCTGTTAAACAGTTCATCGCGATGGTGGTTAAACCCAGTGCCGACCTCATGGCCGGTTGACGGGCATGCGCAAGCTGGGATCGCCAAAGACCATGAACTTCATTCCCTGGAAGAAGATGCTGGGTGGATACCAGTCATCGTTCGGCTTTAGAGTCGCCAGATGTTCCTTGCTGAAGTAGTGGCGGATGGCGCTGTTCCAACAATCGCCAAGTCGCGGCTCCTTGGATTCCGCCAGCGCGGTGACAAAGCCCTCGACCAGCGTCAGGCCGCAGGGCTGGCTGCCAGTGTTGCAACCAATGTAGGCCACGCTGCCGTTCGTGCTGTGTTTCAACAGTTGCTCGCCCAGACCAGTCGGATTGAAACGGCCCCGCTGATAGGGCGATGGCGGTGGCGGCGGCGCAGTGAACACCTCGCCATGGTCTGAACCAGCGTGCTCCTTGCCATCCACGTCCACATACGGCTCATAGGGCGGCAGCGGTGAAAAATAGGCCGTGCTACATCCCGCTGAGATGATCACCGGCAAACGCATCGCGTTGGTTATGTGGTCCAGGTCGCGGACGGAAAAGCACTGATCCCAGGCATCCGCCGCGCCGTGCCCGGTGTGAACCACTAGGCCCATGCCCTCGTTCAGCAGCTCGCGAACCTGCCGATGATCCGGCGGCGTGGCCGAAGGGCGAGCAGAGTCCGAGTAGAAGCGTTTTTCCACTTGCCACGCGCCGCTGAGTTTTCCCGCGAGTTCATCGAGGAGCTGGCGGCTGTCCACCCAGCCGCCGGTCGCGATGAGGCCGGCGCGTGGCGGATGCGTGCCAGAGTTGGCGAGCAACCTCTGTTCATAGGCGGCCGTCTTGCCCGCCACCAACCGGACCTCGTCGGGCGTGCTGACCGGCCAGCGCCCCACCGCAATTTCCGGCAGGTAGTTTACCTCGTCGTAATTGATCGGGTCCGTTTTGTTCTTCTCGCCACGCACCTCGCCAAAGTAACCGGCATGAAATCCCTCCTTGCGGGCGTTCCAATCCTCGAACGAGCCATCCGCTTTGGCCAGATCGGCGTAGTAGAGATCGCTCGGATAAAAGGCATAGTCGAAGGCCGCGGGCGTAACCCGGTCCAGAACCATGAAACGCACGGGCATCACATCCACGTCACCCACCAGCAGCACGTAGCCCAGCCCCCGCTCGCGCCATTCGGAATAGAGGAAGCGCTTGAGTTTCTCCGGGTCGTCCACGCCTTTTGTGCTTTTGAGGATGCTCTCCAACGACTTCAACTCGGTGGGGAGCATCTTTTGTTTGTAAGCAACGAATTCTTGAAGGGCTGGATGGAAGACGCTCGGCGCGATGACCAGCAACCTATTGGTTACGGCCGCAAGGTGGTTCGGCACTGGATCACACTGGCCAGCGAGTGGAGCGGAGAGCAGGGCAAGTGTCAGCATGAGCATCGCCCGATGATGGAATTTTATCATAAATGTGAACTCAACGTCCTGGGCTTGCGAAACCGGTCCAACAACCCGGTCGCCGCCTCGAACGAGAAGGTGGCCGTGGGCCGGACACGCACCAACCCCTTCATGACCCCTTCATGAACAGGCTAATAAACAAAGGCGTTGGCGGCGCGATCCTGGTCGCTGATGCACCAGAGGTTGAGCGGACTGAAGGCGGCGGGGAACTTGATATAGCGAACGCTGCCATCGGCCATGGCGTAGTTGGAGCCGCCCGTCAGCGTGTCGTCGCCCCGGCTGTCATGGCGGCACTGTTCCGCGATGCCGGTGGTGTCGTTGCCGCCATTTTCGAAAATGTCCATGAAGTAGCTGCCATCGTTGGATTTTTTTTCTCCGAACACCACGGTGTCGGACGAATGCAGGAAGCTCTGATCCTTGAGCGCGGCCGCGCCGGCGAGCATGGCGCTCTCCAACTGGCTCCAGTCGCCGGATCCGATGCCCAGGGCTTTGACGTAATAATCATTGAATCCGTTGATGATATAGCTGCGCGGGGCGGCGTCGCCGGGAAAATTAACCGCGTCCGTTTCGATGGTGGTGGGGCTGGCACCCCGCTCGGTGGCGCAGAGCAGGACTTTGACGTTGTTGCCGTAGTTGTTGAACAACTGCTGCGGCCAGCGGCCTTTGTAGGAGCGCACGGGAAAACGCGCGCCGTTGTCGTCCGAATAGATTTGGCGCGCGAGGTTGAGCTGTTTCAGATTGTTCAGGCAGGCGATCCGTTTGCCCGCCTCCTTGGCCCGGCTCAAGACCGGCAGGAGCATGGCCGCAAGAATGCCGATGATGGCGATGACCACCAGCAGTTCAATGAGGGTAAACGCGCGGCGACCAGACCGGGGCTGGCGCAGCCGCGTCTTTTGGGGGCGAAGATATTCTTTCATTTGCGCTGGGGTTGAGTTTTCCAAGGATACTGTTTGTGTTTGACGCGCCGGGGGCGCGCGGCGTTACAAATAATCCCCAACCAGACGATGAAGGCGCGGAGGATCATGGCTCGTCCTCCAATGCTTCAAGAGTGAACATGAACCGGACCATTTCCTCAATCTTGGCGCGGCTGGGACCATTCAAACCATTGCCATAACGCGAATCGTAGTGCTGGCAATAGTCCGCCGCCAGCTTGTAGCCGTGCGCGGGAGAATCTGCGTGCCAGAGGAAAATGGCCAGTCCTTGTTCCACCAGCATCAGGTTCCAATTGCGGACGATCCGCACGCGACCCCATTGCTGGTTTTGGTATTCGTTCTGAAATTCCTTCAACCGGTCGTGCAGCCGTTGCGCCGCTTCGCGATCCACCTGGGGAGAATAAGGATTGATCTTGCCGAGCAACGCCCGTCCTTCCTTAAACAACTCGCCGGCCGCGCCTGAAGTCTTCCCTTTCCGGGAATTGGCTCGGGCGGCCACCCAAAGGGCAAAAGCCGACAGCCGCTTTGGCCGCTCAAACCACGGTTTCAGAACCGTCAACCGCGTCAGGTTCGCGTTGCCTCGCGCGGCGATCTCGTCGGAAATTTTAAGGAGCTTCTCAGGAATGTTGGTGCGCATGGATTCGTTCCAAAAGTTTTTCCACCGGCTCGTCCACTGGGTTTTGCGGGACGAGTTGGCCGGCGAAGGCGCGGGCGCGGCCACCTGCCGCCGGGCTTGGGCCAGCCGCACCTCTAGCTGGTCGGCCAGCCCGAACAATTACTACACTCAGTCTGTCCTCGCGGGCATAACTCCGCTCTGAGGCGGGGTTGTTTCTCGCTTTGTTATTGGTCATGAGGACGATCAACCAGTTTCCACGGACTATTTTTCCGGAAACTTCAGGCCCACATAGGCTCCGGCGCTGATACCCATCAAGCCGAGCAAGGTTGAGTTGAACTCGGGCATTTGCAACCGCTCGTATGCGGAATCTGCAAAAATGATTCCCAGAACCAAGGTCCAGGCGAAGATTTGAAAGCGGTGAAAGCTGTATGCGCTGCCGTCGCTCAACAGGTCGTGCAAGAACCCTTTCGACATCGCGTCCCTGGGGGTGAGTCCCGACCTTTTCTCGCTCTTGTCGGCATCAATCAGCGCCGCCCCCATGGTCGTGGCGGCACTGATGCCCATGATCGCAAGGATGGACGGGGTGATCGTTTCGAGACTGCCCGTGATCAGCCAGAGCGCCACGTAAGACGTCAGAACGAGGAAAAACCAAAAGGCCATTTGCGTCCGGCCAAGGCTGTAGGGCCGCCGTTCGCCAGCCGGGGGTGGACTCGTGGTGTTGTCGCGGATGAGATCGGTTTTCTGGGAAAGCCGGATCAGGACGATGCCGGTAAGCAGGGTGAACGCCAGCGAAAACAGCGCCTCCTGGGCCGAGATGATTTCCAGGCGCAGATCCTTGTGCTTGTAGTCGTATGCGGTATGAAAGCGTTCTTTGCCCCCGATGCCCACCGTGAAGCTCACGGGGTAGCTGAAGCACTTGGGCTTGCCCAGCAGATCAGTCCAGGCGTCCTTGTTGGCCTCCGTGAGGGCCAGACGAAAACACAGGATGCTGCTTCGCAAATAAATCTGCGTCGGATTCAAGCCATCCAACTGGCGCCCGTTGATGAGGGGAACCAGCTTGGTCGGGTCATTGTCAGGACTTTGTTGTGACCACGCTTCCAGATTCGTCACCAGAACGCTGATCGTTTCACCCAACGCCAGCTTGGTCGGCCAGACTCGAATCACCGCCGGCTCGGCACTGTTGGTTGGCGTCGGGAGGTCGGACGCTGCGACCCTGCCGCAACTAATCACCAAGATCATGGCCAGCGCCGACAATTGAATTGAGGATTTCATTTTAAGTTCCTTTCTTTTTCACGTTGCCGCTTTTTTTGAATAAGAAATAGCCATTCTGGCAAGGTGTCAACGTCTTTCGCCGCCACGTCCGGTTGAGTGGTTTAACATTATGGCAACGGGCCATGCTCAAGGCAGTTCCTTTTTTATTCTTTCTAACAATTTCTCCGCCGGTTCGTCCGCTGGATTTTGCGGGACAAGGTGGCCGGCGAAGGCGCGGGCGAGGAGGGAGGGCGTGAGCTTGGCCACTTGCCCGCGCGCCTGCGCCAGCCGCAACTCCAACTGGTCGGCCAGCGCGAATAGGCCCGCCACTCGCCGCACGATTTCCTGTTGTTCGGCCAGCGGAGCGATAGGAATTGGAAAGTCTCTGACATCAGCAAGACTGACGTTTGCTCGTGCAACATCGACTTTCTCCGCATGAATGTGATCCACCAAAACAGGCGAGTTTAGGACGTGAAGCAGGTATCGATTTTCAACACCCGGTTTCAAACGGATTATGCCTACCGCCTGATTAGTGTTGGCAACTTCATCTAGCTCGTAAATCGCTGACCGACCGATTGACGCCCCGACGAGATTGGTCAGCAGGTCTCCTTTCTTGAGAACGGAGCGTGGCTGGATTTCGTTAATCTTCGGTTCGACAAATTTCTTTTGCCCAATGAGCATTTCGCCGTTGCCGACATTTTCGCTCGTCACGAAGAGGACGCCAGACACCGCATAGTTAATTCCCTGCCACTTGGGTGATGCTCCTTTAGTTATCAGGCTAGTTAGCGACTTTAGCTGGCATCGTGTCCACGTTGACGGCAATTCATCGCTTTCTAAGAACTCCGCTTGCTCGTCGAGTCGTTTCACCAGGAAACGCGCAGATTCTACGTTTTGATTCTCCTCCCGCCAATCGGCGGTGAGGCGGCCGGAGCAGGCGGCGGCGAGGACGGATTGGCGAAAGCGTTTGAGCCGCGTCGGCAGTTTTTCCAGCCGCTGCTGGCAGGCGTCCACCTGGCCCAACAGCTTCTCCAGCTTCGCCACAATCCGCCGTTGCTCGGCTAGCGGTGCGAGTGGCATTTCGAGCGATGCAAGTTTGGATGCGTTGACGTTCGGCACAGCAATGCCAGCGGAGAATGCAGAAATTGAACGCCAGTAAGAATCCGAGTTGAGAAAGAACTCAACATACTTCGGTGGAATGCCGTCGAGCGGTTTGAAGCGAATCAGGTAGGAGGCAAAACAGCATCACACGGCACATCAACAATGCGAAAGCTCACACCAACCGAACCTGCGCGTGAGACGAGAATGTCATTTTCGGTGACACGGTATTTCTCAACATCTTGGGGAGCTTCTTCGCAATACGGAACACTTGCCCAATCAATAATCCCGCCATCAGAGATGTCAGTTGTGCGAACATATTTGATTTTCCTTTCCTTCGCCGCTCGACACGTCCAACCATATTGCGGCTTGGAACAGATTTCGCCGAGTGTCGTTGCCGACCAACCTTGTGGCAGTTCGTCGCTCATTTCTCCATGCCTCCTTTGCCTTGGTAGCAGCCGACGTGAGGAGGCTCTAACTTAAAATCGGAAATCAGAAATTAAATTGAGCCTCGTTACCTCGGCTGCTACGAGGATGAATTGTTCGTCGCTCATTTCTCCACGCCTTTTCTTTTGACCACGGATTGCACGGATTGCACGGATTTCTTCTTGATTTGCCGTGGTTGAGTCGTGCGCGGTGAGTATGGATCAGGCAACCCAGCTTCTGCCTCCTCGCGGTCGAGCATTTGAAAGGTCCGCAAAGCGGCATCGTTACAAAACTGGATGAGATCTCGCTCTTCGGCGAGTTGCTCTGGCGTCAGTGTTTGTGGTTTCTGTTTTTTGTTTTTCATCCGTGTCATCCGCGTAATCCGTGGTCGTCTTCCTGGTTTCCTCTCACCACCCGTTTCCAAGTGAGTGTGGATTCCTTGAAATTAAGAAGCAAGGCCACCTCCAGACCAGTGATGTTCAGGTAGCCGAGCATTTGGGCAATGTGTGTATCGTTGAACACGCTCACCACCTTCGGATCGGCAATGACCTTGCCATCCACAATGAGGTCCGGCACCAGCTTGCCGATAAAATGGCCGCGATAGTGGACCGGAAATTCGCGCTGTTGCTCCACGGTGTGTCCGCGTGCGACCAGTTCAATGACCAGGGCATTCTCGTAAAGCTTCTCGTCCAGCCCCGGCTTCAATTCGTTCAAAACCGCCATCGCTGCGCCGATGATGGCTTTGGTTATTTCCTCGTGCTTCATGGCTTTATTTTGACCACGGATTTCACGGATTTCACGGATTATTTTCTTCTTCCCATCCGTGTCATCCGCGCAATCCGTGGTTCATTTTCTTTTTCTCCTTTTTCCGGCGGGCGGCGCGGTGAGGCGGGCGAGTTCCGTTTCCATCTGCTCGACGCTGGGCAGGCTGGATTGAAATTTCTTCGGCAGCGCGCGGGTCAGTTCGTATTCGGAAACACCAATGGCTTTCTTCACGCCCTTGAGCGCGTATTCGGCCACGATGCGGTTCTTGTCCTGACACAGAATGATGCCGATGGTGCAATGGTCGTCCGCGTGGCGCAGGCGGTCATCCACCACGTTGCAGTAGAAATTCATCTTGCCCGCATACTCGGCCTTGAACGGCCCGCGCTTCAAATCCACGACCACAAAGCAGCGCAGCCGCAGATGATAAAACAAGAGATCGAGATAAAAATCGTCCGTGCCGACGGCCAGATGATATTGCCGTCCGACGAAGGCAAAGCCCTGGCCGAGTTCGAGCAGAAATTTTTGCACCTGCGCGAGCAGCGCCAGTTCCAATTCGCGTTCATGAAACGGTTCGGCCAGCGTGAGGGAGTCGAAGATATACGGGTCTTTCAACACCTGCGCGGCGAGATCGGATTGCGGTGGCGGCAGCGTGGCGTGGAAATTGTGGACGGCCTTGCCCGCGCGGGTATGCGCCCGGCTGTCAATTTGGAGTGCGAGGATGCTGCGCGACCAGCCGTGCGTGATGGTCTGCTGCACATACCAAAGGCGGGCGCGGAGGTCTTTGACCTTCTCCATCAGGATGACGTGATGTGTCCACGGTATTTTTGCAGCAAGCTGCTGCAAAATTGTGAAGTCATCCGTGACGGCCAATTGTGCCGCAGCTTGCGGCACAATTTCAGAACCGGGTAATTTCGCCACAGCCTGTGGCGAAATTGGCAATTGGGCCACTGGCGGTGGCCCAATTACCCCGGCAAAATTATCTTCACCTAATTGGGCCACCGCTGGTGGCCTAATTGCGCGCAGTCCGGGATACTCCGCAGCAAATTGGACCATCCGCTTGAGATTCCGTTCCGAAAATCCCTTCACCTCCGGCATGTCATTCGCGATGTCCCGCGCGAGCCGGGGAATGACGCCGGCGCCCCAGCCTTCCTTTTCCTGCATGGCCGCAATGGCGCAGCCAATGTCCCAATAGAGATGGATGAGTTCCGCGTTGGCCGCGAGGGTGGCTTTGACCTGCGCGGCGCGGATACGGTTTTTCACCGCGCCGAGAAAAGACGCGTAGCCGGAGAGTCCCGTTTTACGAACGACCGTTGTTTTCTTTGAAACCGGTTTCATTTCTCCACGCCTTTTCTTTTGACCACGGATTTCACGGATTTCACGGATTCAATTCCTTCCCATCCGTGTTATCCGTGTCATCCGTGGTTAAATCTTTTTCCTTGTAGCCTCTCACCACCCGTTTCCAAGTGAGTGTGGCTTCCTTGAAGTTGAGCAGCAAGGCCACCTCCAGACCGGTGATGTTCAGGTAGCCGAGCATCTGGGCAATATATGTGTCGTTGAACGCGCTCACCACCTTCGGATCGGCGATGACCTTGCCGTCCACGATGAGGTCGGGCACCAGCTTGCCAATGAAGTGACCACGGTAATGAACCGGGAACTCGCGCTGCTGCTCCACCGTATGCCCGCGCGCGACAAGTTCGATGACCAAGGCGTTCTCGTAAAGCTTTTCATCCAGCCCCGGCTTCAACTCATTCAACACAGCCATCGCCGCGCCGATGATGGCTTTGGTAATTTCTTCGTGTTTCATGGTTTTATATTGACCACGGATTTCACGGATTTCACGGATTATTTTCCACTCTTCCCATCCGTGTCATCCGCGTAATCCGTGGTTAAACTTTCCGTGGTTCACTTTTCCACGCCTTCTTCTTTTTCCAGCAGCGTGATGATTTCGCGCAAATCGTCCACGACGGATTCCAGTTCCGTGATGGCTTCGCTGGCGAGGTCCTGCGGTTCGGGCAGTTCGTCGCTGTCTTCCAGCGAGTCATCCTTGAGCCAGGTCACGTCCAGCTTGTAGCCGCGTTCCTTGATGTCAGAAATGTGAAACTTCTTGAATCTATTGGCCAGTCCGGCCTCGGACCGTTTGCTCAAGCCGTTCGGGTCTTTGCCGTAAGCTTTTTCAAATTCTTCAAAGTGCGCCGCCGTGAGCGGGCGGTCTTTTTTGGTGATGCCCGGCACGTTGGAGCGCGCGTCGAAAATCCAGACGTTTTCCGTGGGCTTGCCTTTCTGGAGGAAGATGACATTCGCTTTCACGCCCTGGCTGTAAGGCGTGAACTTGCCGCGCGGCAGGCGCACGACGGTGTGCAGGCTGCAATTCAACCACGGATTGCGCGGATGACGCGGATGGGAAGAGGGAGAAACATCCGTGAAATCCGTGAAATCCGTGGTCAATTTTCGCGCGAGCCATTCCCACGCGCAGACGAGAAAGCCGCCGGTGCCGCAGGCGGGATCGCACAGGCGGAAGTCGGGATTCCCGCGCGGGTCGGGCTTCATGACTTTGCAGATGGTCTGGATGAGCGGGCGGGGCGTGAAGTATTGGCCCGCGCCTTTCTTGCCTTCGCTGGCGGCCTTTTCGAGCAGGCCCTCGAACGCCGCGCCTTTCACGTCCACATCCATCGCGGACCAGTCTTCCTCGTCAATCATGGCGATGACGCGCTTGAGGTTGACGGGATTGTTGAAGCGCGGCGTGGCCTGCGCAAAAATGTCGCCGAGGATGCCGGGCTGCTCGCGGAGCTTGCGCAGGATGTCGGCGTAATGATCCGTCAACGCCGTGCCGGACTCGGCCTTGAGGCTGGCCCAATCGTGATTCTTCGGCACTACCGCGCCGCGTTCCTCGGCCATTTTCAGGAACAGCAGGTAAGTGAGCTGCTCGATGTAATCGCCGTAATCCACGCCGTCATGGCGCAGGGTGTGGCAGAAGCCCCAGAGTTTTTGGACGATGTCGGACATGATTTAAATTTAACCACGAATGGACACGGATGGACACGGATTTTGCACGGCGGCGAACAGGCAGACCACCTGTGAACGTCCCCGCAAGGTGGTTTCATCCACCGCCCGGAGCGCAAACGTTTTGGGGAGATTCCGGGCGGTTTCGCCCGAGAGGAGGATGTCCTCTTGATAGTGGCGTGTGAGGTCCTGGATCCGGGCAGCCACGTTCACGGCATCACCGATGACGGTAAATTCGCGCCGAGTCTCCGTGCCGATGGCGCCCACAATGGCGGCGCCGGTATGGATGCCAACGCCCATTCGCAGCGGTGCCTGGTTCCGCGCGGCGCGGACGGCATTCAGGTCGGCCAGCGCCGCATGCATGGCCAGCGCACAGCGCAGCGCCAGTAATGGATGATCGGCCTCGGGCACAGGCGCACCGAAGTAGGCCATCAGCCCATCGCCGAGGAATTTATCCAGCGTGCCGCGATGCGCGAAGATCGCCGCGACCATCGAGGTCTGGAACTCGTTTAGCAGCGTGACCGTGTCCGCCGGGGAGAGGTGTTCGCTGAGCGCCGTGAACTGGCGGAGGTCCGCAAACAGCACCGTGACTTCACAGTGTTGGCCGGCGGCCAAGCCGAGGGTGGCTTGTTGAATGTGAGCCGCCACTTGCGGCGAGAAGTAGCGACCCAGGCGCTCGCGCTGCAACTCCTCCCCGGCGAGCGCATGGGCGAGGTAGATACGGCGGCTCAGGGTGTAGCGGCATAGCGCCACCGCCACACCGAGCACAGCCACGCCACCGAGTTTGCCGATGAGGGTGTCGCCGGCGATGAACTGCAGCCACAATTGCAGGCCGGCAGCGATGCCTCCCGCCAGCACCACCCGCCGAGGCTCCAACATTAACGCCGAGAGGATCACCAGCACCAGGAAGAGACTCAGAGTGAAGTTCGCCACCGACCGCGGGTCGCTGGAGAACGGAAGGTCCAGCCACTGCGACAGGAAAACCACCGGCATGTCGAGGAACGGGACGGCCAAGGCGCTCAGGCGGGCGATCCAAGCGGACCGGCGCGCTGCCAGGAAGAGCGTGCCGCTGATCAGCCAATAGCCCACCAGCACCCAGGGAAACGCGCGCGGGCCGGTGTGCGGGAGGAGGTAGTCCGCCCCCAGCCGGAGTGCGAGGAACAGCGAGACGGCCGCGAAACGTGTCGTGTTGAAGAAGCGCACATTCCGCTGGCGCTCTGCTTGCAGCACCCGCTCGAAAATCTCTGGCTTAGTGTCCGACATGCGGTTGGCCCTTTCAGTTTACGAGACGGAGGAGTTGCCGGGTGGTTCGCCGCGATCCGGTTCGTAAATGGTGTCGCCGAGCGCGATGTGCGGTTCGACGCCGTGCAGAAACAGGTTCATCAGCGCGAGCCGGCGCAGCTTGGCCGGGTCTTGGATTTTGTTCTGCGCCTTGCGGAAAATGACACCGAGCATGCCCGACCGCTTGCCGAGTTCCTCCAACGTATGGCGATAATGAATTTCCAGCTCGTCGCCATCCTTGGCCAGCAACGCCGGCCAATCCTTGCCCTTGGGAATGGGCGACGGCTTGTTGAACGGCGGACGCGACTGCTCATCCGCCATTTTCAGGAACAGCAGAAACGTCAATTGCTCCACGTAATCGCCGTAGGACAAACCGTCATCGCGGAGAATGTTGCAATAGTTCCAAAGTTTTTGGACGAGATTTTGAGGGTTACTGGACATCGCAATTTAATTTAAGAATGGGGATTTGGCGTGAGTGACGATGCCCATCGCAAAACGTCTAGTCCTCGCGGCTTATTTAACAACCAACTTGCCCCATCAGTTGGGAAGCGTTGATTAAAATTCCGTCCCCGCAAAATGTTTGGATATGCCGCCAGCCAAAGCATGGCGATCCACACGGTTGTCTCCTCTACCAAATCTGCAATTCGGGTGAAAGCTTGAAGCACAAGCGCAGGAACGCCACCGCCTGCAAGATTAAAGCTGTTCGTGGGCTCGCCGCCTAGCCCATCGAATGGGCGTCCGTGTGTGAAATTGCAAAGGAACTTGAAGAACTCATGCGCTTCCTCGACGAGGGCGGCTGAGATTGCTGCGTTAAAGCTCCGAACTGATGACTGCGCGCTAATACATCCTTTTGTTGTCCCCCAGCTAGGTGTTTCTGATTCGCCTCGATCCCATTTTTCAAAGTCAGCTTTTCCGGAATCCTCTCGCACTTGAAAATAAAGTGCTACAACTCCGAGTTCTAATGCATTGCGTAAATTGGCGGCTGCAGCTTTGTAAAAACCAGAAGCCAAGTTCCAAATGGCCGCATTGAGGTCGTCAGACACATCCGGAAAAGTCCAATTCAGAATCTCATCGTCCTTGTTATCAGCGCTGCCATAAATCCATTCAACCAAAGCGCTGTTCCGTGTTTCGAGATCAATAATGCGCGCAATTCGTGCAGGGTCTGCTAAGGTTGATTCAAGAGTCGCATATGCTCGCCCCCTCATCGTCAGAGCAAAGTCCTGACCGTTATTTGTTGTGTATCCCATTTGTGTTTGTCGGTTTGATTGTTGCTTGAATCTTAAAATTCTTCCTCGATTTCGTCGTCTTCGTCATTTGGCTTATCTTCGACTTTGAAACCGTAACCAGTGGCGATTCGGGATAGGTAGGTATCTACCACTTTGACGCGCGCACCAGCAGCATCGGTTGTTGGGAGAAGGGTGTTAGCCTCATCATAGAAGGAGACGCCCGCGTTCTTTAAAAATCGAAAATTCCGATCTTGTGCGACGTAGTCTTTAGCACCCCGAAACCGAAACCAGCCTTTGACGTTAGCTTCGTAGGCCAACAGCCAACGCGGTCCATAAAGTGCATCGGCATGCATTTCCTTACGAAGAGGCTTTAGGTCATTAGGCTCGTCGACCAATTTGCTCTCTTTCGCGTGCAACAACAACAGCGAACATATTGAATCTTCCATGCTCAAAGCAGCTCTCACTGCGGACCGAGGAAGAGACAACTTCATTGCGATACTAGCCCAAATGGCCCAAGCCACCTCACTTGAGTGTCGCTGTGGAGCATGTTTTTCGATGACCTGAAGGAGCATTGTCCTGCGTCGCCTCAGACTTGTTTTGTCTTCCGTCTGAAATTTGAGCATCGACGCCAAGACGAACGAAAGAGCACCAGCCTCAACCTGAGCACACTGCATCAATAAATCTTCAACCAATGAAACTTGCCTCTCGGATAAAGTCATCTTCGTCACGCGCCCTGCCGCGTATTTGAGGACTCCTTCACGAGGGTTTTTTTGCGCCAGTTCGAACGCTCGATCAAAGAAGCGAATGATTTCCGTCTCAAAGTAGCCACTGAATGGCGAGACCTGAAACTGGTTTAGTGCTGCAACCCATCCATCCTCCAATGGCTGTGGTAGCGGCTGGATTAGCGTTTTGGAAGTGCTCAAGTCTAACTCAAATTCAAGGAGCGCTTCTTGCAGAATACTCCGCGCTTCGAGGGCTTGCTCCTCCGACTTGAATGTAAGTTCATAGTCGTCAATGTATCGGAGCCCTTGAATTCGACGACGGCCAAGAATTCCGTCGATGCGAGCTAAGACGAGTTCCGAAATCACAAGCGACGTGTCTGGTCCGACGGGGATTCCGTTCGTTTGTCCGTCCTGACAATTCCGCACAAGAAAATCCAATTTGTTTCCCCAGTAGCGAGAATCGCGATTTGTCTTTGAGAACGCTTTCCCGTGAACTGCCCAAGGAATGCTGTGGGTATAAACCGATGGATAGAAGCGTGCCACATCGGCCTTCAACAAAAATGCTCCATGACTGCGGGTTTCTGCGCGTCGCCTTGGCAGAATATCCAACGGATGCAGCCGCGAGATCGCTCGTCCGTCGGCTGTAGGCGTCGGTGTAGTGAGCGATATTCGTGACTTCACCAGCTTCGTGATGTCTTTCCAATTTGCCACGATGCACTCAACCAAAAGTGCATAGTGAACTGGATTTAGTATTGCGAGTTCTCTTCTGAAACTACCCGCACGGGCCAAATTGTATATCTCACTGCGTGAAGTCTTATGCTGGCTTACATCGAAAGGCAACGCAGACGAGCTGCGCGATTCGGCAAACTTTCCAAGGGAGAGCGAATTGAACGGCGGCGGCAATTCCTGAGGCAAGAATCCTCTGTCGAGGATATCCTTCATTGTTGGCTGTGGGGTCTTCATAGTTTTCCGGTGAAGGCTTTTTGGAGGATGGACTGGCGGAGGCGGGTGGCGCGCTGGAGGTTGGCGGACACCACCGACTCCAACTCCTCCACCACGCTCAACCGCCGCTCTACTTCCCCCAAGATCCGCGTCTGCTCTGTAAGAAACGAAAGCGGTAGGGTCAGCGGCGTTTTCGTGGGCGGCTGGATTTCAAAGTCGGTGGTGTTCTTGAAATACTGGATGAGCGTGTCACAGGCCGGTTGATAGTTGAGAGATGAGAGTTGAGAGCACCTTACGAGCAGCGTAAGGATGCGCGATTTGACCGGGCGCAGGAAGACGATGAACTCCAGCGCGGGAATGTCCTTTGCCCCGCGACCCTCACCCGGCCAAGTGTTTTCCCTCATCCGGCTTTGCCACCTTCTCCCATCCGATGGGCGAAGGGCATCTCCCGCTCCCGCGAGCGAGGGAACTTCCACGGTGACGGCGACCTTGGGATTCGGGCGGTTGCGGAACTCGCGGATGCGGCAAGAAGAACGAATTCCAGAGCGACACCTCACCCTGGCCCTCTCCCCGGTCGAGGCGGAGAGGGGATGAAACGGGCGGGCCACGTTCAAGTTCCAGTTGCGGGAACCATTGGCAGCACCGCGCGAATAACGCTTGGCCTGCTCCAAAACATTTTGCGGATTGACGGCCACTTTCTTGGCTTCGAGGATGCCAAGGAAAATGCCATCCACGAACAGAGCATAGTCCGCAGGACCGCTTTCGGTGGGAAATTCGGTGACTGCGTGGCAAGCAAGTTTCGACGTGTCGCGTCCGCTGCGCCAGGGAATGATTTTCCAAGGCGGATTGAGCGAAATTAATTTAGCGTCAATCCGTTTCTTGCGTGTCAGCCATTCCGCCTCGTTCCCATCATGTGGCATGGCGGCAAGTGTGCGCTCGGAATCCGGCGGCGTCAATTCCCGGCTGCATTGGACGCGGTTGTCCCACTGCTTTTCATAACCTGCAGGAAGGAATGCCGCGCGCTATTTTTAACGTTGCGAGGACTATCCACCGTCCCGGATACCGCCTGCCAGTCAAGGAAAGGCCCGGCAGAACAACCGGCATCTTTTATCACCCATGCCGCATCTGACGCTTAGGTGACTGTGCCACCGGACGTGATCGGCCAAGCCCAAGCCGGACGGTTTGGGGATGTGGTCCGGCTGTTGCGCTTTGCGATTCTCCGCCGCCGGACGGTTGTGACCGGTTACCCCGGAAGTCCGCAAAACCAACCACACGCCAAAGATCGGCGAAACCCCTGGCGCGTTTGCAGGCGGGAAAAATTCACGCCCGCCGCCGGTCACAGCCGCAGAAAAATCTTCCGCTGATACAGGAAGCGCGCGAACCACACGAACAGCGCCATGCCCACCGCCGAAATGACCAGCGCACCGCAGCCGTTGGCGACGTGCGTGTCAAAAAAACTTTTCACCGGACCGCCGGCCAGCCGCCAGGCCAGCTTCTCAAAGCCCAGCCCGCCGAGAAAATTGCTGGTGAGATACAGCGTGATCGGGTTCATGCCGATCCAGATGAACGGCTGGCACCACGCCGTTATTTTCTTCACGTCCACAATCCAGTAAAACAGGCCGAGCAGCATCGCGCTGTAGCCGCCGGCGACGAGAACATAGGACGAGGTCCAGATTTTTTTGATGACGGGAAACTCCAGGCCCCAAAGCCAGCCGACCGCGGCGCTCGCCGCCCCGGCACCGATGAGATAGACAACTTTTTTCATGTCGGGAACGGATTTATTGCGCAGGAACAGCCCGGCGAAAATCCCCAGCAGCCCGGTGACGAACGCGGGCAGGGTGCTCAACAGGCCTTCGGGATCCCAGAAAATGTCGTAGCGGCGCGCGGGCAAATATTCAAAATCAAAATGACAGGCCACGTTGTAGCCCATTTCGTATTTGCCCGTGACGCGGTTGGTGGTCGCAAAATAAATTTTTTGGATTTCCGCCCAAACCGGATCATTTTTCAGCCCCGATGGATTCTTGCCGGCTGAACTGCTTAGGTTGCGAAACTGCCGGGCCAGACCGCTGTCGCCAGCCGCTTCGGCCTGGACGGCGAGATGCGCTTTGTCCAGGTGGATGTCCCGCATCGGCGTCTGCGCCAGCAGCGCCCAATAGCCAAGCAGCAGCGCCACAGCGGCGACCATCATCACGCGCACATTGCAGAAAATAAACAGCAGTCCGCCGAACGTGTAGCAGAGCGCGATGCGGTTCAACACGCCCATCAGCCGCATGTCCGGCCACGGATTTGTGAAGCCGCCGGAATAAATCAACGCGACGATGAACAGCAGCACCCCGCGTTTCAACACGCGTTTCACGGCGGCGGCGCGGCCTTCGCGCGCGATAATTTTCTCCAGCGAAAAAACCGTGGAGACGCCCATGATAAAAACGAACATCGGAAAAATCAGGTCGTAAAAATGAAAGCCCTCCCACTCGGCATGGTCGAGCTGCGTCGCGAAAAATTTCGTCACCGGGTTGTCGCTCGTCTCGTGCAGCGCATAAACGAACGAATCCGCGCCGAGAATCCAGAACATGTCGAAGCCGCGCAGCGCGTCGAGCGAAGTCAGCCGTTGGGTTTCCGGGGCAGTGATGGAAGTGTTGGCAGCCATGATTTGATGTGCGGTATTTCGCTCTAAAACACGATGGGCTAGAGCTTACGGTTCGCGACGGGCCAACGGAAAGAAAAAGTTGTGGCTTTTCCTGCGCTTTTGTAACAACACTTTCGCAAGCTGGAGAAGCGATTTACCCTGGCCGCCGACAAAAAATAACTCTCACTGCATGAAACCGTTGCTCAAACCCGAAAGACTCAATTTTGGCGACACCGTTGGCATTGTCGCGCCGGCCAGCGCGCCGCCGGACCCGAAAGCCGTGGATCGCGCGGCGGCGGCGCTGGAACGATTCGGGTTCAAGCCGAAGCTCGCCAAGCATGTCCGCGCGCGGCTTGGCTTTCTCGCGGGCACCGACCGAGAACGCGCGACGGATTTGATGGCGATGTTTGCCGATAAAAAAGTGACGGCCATCATATGTCTGCGCGGCGGCTACGGTTCGGCGCGGATTCTGGAACGGTTGGATTACGAAGTCATCCGGCGCAATCCGAAAATCCTTTCCGGCTACAGCGACATCACCTCGCTGCATTTTGCGCTGACCCAAAAAATAAATCTGATTTCTTTCCACGCCCCGATGTTGAACGGCGCATTGGCGGACCCGAAAGTTCCTGATTTTACGCGAAAATCTTTTTTCCGAACGGTGATGGAAGCCAAGCCGTCCGGCAGCATTGTCGAAGGCAACGACGGAAACACGGTTTCAATTTTGCTTGGCGGCAGCGCCGAAGGCCGTTTGATCGGCGGAAATTTGTCTTTGATTTGCGCGAGTCTGGGCACGCCGTTTCAGCCGTCGTTCAAAGGGAAAATCCTTTTTTTCGAGGACGTCAGCGAGAAGCCGTATCGGCTCGACCGGATGCTGACACAGCTTTTGAACGCGGGCATTTTTTCGCAGGTCGCCGGCGTGGCCGTGGGCGTGAACCACGATTGCGTTGACCCGGATGCAAAACCTGACGGAGAGTATCGCCAGTCGGGCGCGGACGTGGTGAAGGAGCGCTTGTCGCAATTGCGCGTGCCGGTGGTGACCGGCCTGCCGTTCGGCCACGTGGATTTGAATGCAACGATTCCCGTCGGAGTCATGGCGCAGCTTGATGGCAAGCGCGGCGATTTAATCATTACCGAATCGGCGGTGATGTGATTTCACCCGAGGTTTGTTTTCAAAATACCGCCGGAGCGCGGCTGTGTCGGAGACCAGCCGCAGCACGCCGGTTAATCCTCAAGTTTTCCGAATTTGCCATGCGCTGCGGCTGGCCCTGTGGGCACAGCCGCGCTCCGAAAACAGATTTTGAAAACACGCCATAACCGGTCTTCAAAATAAACGGGCGTATTCAAACTCGCGGAGCGTCTGGACTGCGTCCGCTTCAGCGGCGCTTTCGTGCCGGCAAAATCTGGCGCGGGTGCAACCAATCTGGCGCGGGGAAAAAGCGGCGGTGACGCGCCCGCAGTCCAGACGCTTCGCGAAAGGCGATCGCTTGCGTGAACAAACTGATTTTGAAAGCACACGCTAAAATCCCGCGATGATTTGCCGTGTGATTTCAGGAATGATTTCCTTCGCGTCGGGCCGCGCGGTGAAAATCACGAGCACAAATTTTCGTCCGTCCGCGAGTTCCACAATGGCGGCGTCATGGCGCGCGGTGCTCATGTAGCCGGCCTTGGACCACAGCTTCGCGCTGGGCGGCAGGCCCGCGCCGATGAATTCGCGGCCTTGATGGTCAGTCGAATTTGGATTCGCAAAATCGCGGTGCATCAAGTCGCGCATTTCCTGGCAACGCGCCGGGGAAACAAAATTGCCGGTGGCGATTTCCACGAGCAATCGCGCGGTGGCATTGGTCGTCAACGAGTTTCTCGCCGGCGTGAATTGATCCACGGCTTGTTTGTCGCGCCCATACGGTCCGTCGTGCCAGGTCTTGCGGTTCGCATTGATGGCGGTGTAGCCGAGCGAATGAAAATAGCGGTTCACCACGTTGCGCTTTTCGTGCCATGCGGCAAGTTCGACAGGCGGAAGCTCCGGGCCGCTGGTTGTGTCCGTCAGCACGTCGAGAACGTAGCCGGTGGCTTCGTTGCCGGAGTGGACAATCATGTCGTGCAGCGCGCGGCGCAGTTCCGGCGAGTCGGAAATTTTTTTATCTTCGAGCCAGCGGTGCGCGGCGGCGAGATAAAACAATTTGATCACGCTGGCGGGATACACCGGCGCATCGCCGCGCTGGCTGGCGGGCGAAGGTTTTTCTCCGGCGCTCAAATCCACTAGCGTTACCGCGAGTTCGTCGGCGCGCAAGTTGAGCGGCGCAAATTTTCTCAACGCCGATTCAACTGCCGAGTCCACCAGCTTTTGCCACGCGGCCATGCGAGGATTGTGCCGGGGAAACGGGCGGAGAAAAGTGAAATTGATCGGAGCGCGGTTTGTCCCAAACCGCAGCGCGTGGATGGACCGAGACACTTGAACCCGAACTCCAAATAGGAATCGGTAGCACAGGCGACTCGCCTGTGCCGTCCGGCCACTGGCCGGACGGAAGGGACTGGACGCTGGCGCTGAAAACCGAGGCGCGGAAAATTCCGGGCGCATCCCCCGTTCCGAGCGGCGGGTCGCCGCTTGGCACCGGCCAGCGGCCTGTGCT
>ODAK010000432.1_pt1 | contig 48293 bp, 41 predicted proteins | sample 1539591 | NCBI WGS metagenome assembly ODAK01 (sample SAMEA3539303, study PRJEB22396) | soil metagenome | biome: tundra; feature: field; material: soil | place: USA | collected 2010-05 | depth 0.15 m
GCGGCGTTTCCTCCCCGGCCTGAAGGCCGGGGTTTCCACGCCGCGACTTTGATGAAGTCCAGCTTGCCGCCGGAACGCAGTTGCTCGACCCGCTCGCGGGTGAATATGCGCGCCGGGTACCGGTGGTCGGGGGCTTTCTGATTGCGACCGCGTGCGGGCACCGGGACACCACTGCGCGAACCAGCGATGAGTCGTGGTTCCCTGCCACTTGGCACATACCGCAGCGCCGCGCCGTCCTGCAGTGGCTTGAAGACGCCGCCTCGGCCTTCGGTGAGCTGGCTTATCACGTCATAACAAGCCAGTCCCGCGCCAAGGATTCCGACCGCGGCACCGGGCTGGACCTGATCGAGCGGCATATCGGCGGCCGAGTCGCCGCGCACGTAGATCAGGCCAGGTTGGCCGGCGGCGAAATCGGCTAGATCCTGCTGCTGCGGGCTGAGCGCGGGCAACGGGTGCCCGGTGGCGAGTACGGCCTGGTCCGCACCAATCACGCGGCCGTCGTCGAGTGTGAGCAGCCATCCGGCCGCGTGGCCGGGGCGGCACAACCGTTCCACCCGCGCGCGTACGCGGTGCAGGATGACACCCTCGGGAAGGGCGTTTTCCAGCGCAGCGAGGACGAATTGCAGATATTTCCCGTAGACGACGCGCGGTGCGTATCCGGAAGCACTTGCGTTGCCCGGATCAAAGATCTGCCACCATTCCGCCAGCGACGGCCCCAGATCTCCGGCGCGGCTTGTGCGTGGGAGTTAAACCCGGATCGCCATCCGGGCGCCCCGCCGGACGGTCCCGGTGACCTATGCCTGCCGCGGCTTCGCGCACGAAGTGGTTGCCGAATTGCCTAACTCATGCCGGTTTACGACAACCTGTTCGTTCGCAAAGTTGGAGGCCGCAGCCGGTTCGCCGCAAAAGCGATTCGCGGCGTCGCAGACTGGGCGAGCAGACCGAGGTTTAACTGTGGGTGCACGTGTGCTCAGCGTTATCCGACCAGGTCAGCAGAATCCAACCGGGTAGCTCGCCGGAGATCTGGGCCCGGCACCCGGCCGGGTGGGCCCGACGTCCCGCGGCCCGGAAAACATCGTCACCTCGCCGGCCGGGGTGTTCATCAGCAGCGAGTCGGCCTGGTCGGTGCGCCATATCCGCCCGGAGCCAGGCTGCACCGCGTCGATCGCATACAGTTCGACTGGCCGTCCGGCCGGCTGGACCGTCAAACGGGCCGCGAGCCGCTCAAGCACGGCCAGTCCCCGCGGTCCCGCCCCGATCACGGCCACGCGATACGGGTGCGGCGCGGTTAGCGCCGGAATCTCGGCGGCCAGCTGAACCGCGCACTCGTCATGGCGGTCAGCGTTGAAGTACAGCATCGTCAGCAGTTCCCCGGAACTCAGCCGACCCCGCCACGCAGACGCCCTGGGCAGTGGCAGCCTTCCGGTCTGGGCCCAGCCCAGCCGTCCCTCCGGATCGATGAAGCCCTGGGTCAGCCCGCGATTGTCAGCGTGCAGGCAGAACGGCACGTCCAGGTACCCGTCACGGAAGGCTGCCAGCAGCCCCTCTCCGATGTCACCGTGTTCGAGCACGGGTTCAATGAGCGCACGGGCCTCGGCCAGACTGACCTGCGCATCGACTTGGTGGGCGGCAGGAAGCTGGCTGGCCGACCGGGCTCGCTGGGCGCGCGCGTCGGCCGTGTGCAGCGCGGTGAGGTTTTCTGCCACGGTTGGGATGCGGTGAGCCTCGGCAACCGTCTTGACGATCAGGCGTTCGGCACCGCCGCGGACGGCGATGTCCGCGCTGGTATCAAGGAGCTGCTTTGCGCCTTCGGCCGTCCTCGGGAAGACGCCCATAAAGGTGTAGAGGACAAGGTGCCAGTCGACCCGGGAGGGCAGCAGCTCATGCGCCAGGACACGCAACGCGGCAAGTGCCTCGATGTCCTGAACCGGGTGGGTCTGCTGGGCGTAGCTGAGCGAGACGCTCTCCACGCCCTGCTGAACGAAGAACAGTGCCTCAAGCACGCTCATCGCTATCAGCAGCGAGGGCGGGCACAGCTGGCCGAGCAGGCAGCCGCCGAAGGTTTCCAGGTGAGCGCGCGTCCCCTGGGCGCGGCACCGATCGGCGAGCTGAGCGCTAGCATCCCGCCAGGCGGCAACCGATTCGGCCAGCGGCGTTCGCCCGTACGGCAGGCAGTAGGAGACCGGCCCGCCTTCGCTGGCCGACAATCCTGCCCTGGCCATCGTGCGGAATATCTCTCCGGGATCGGCCGAGCCATGCCGTACCTGGACCGGTACCGGCAGCCCCGCGGTGACTTGAGCGGTGACCGGCGCACCGTGTGCGACAAGCGGGAATCCGTTGAGCGGCTGGCCCTCATCAAGCGCCTTACGGGCACTGACGTGGTCGCCGACGCGGGTATAGCTATCGAGCGTGATCGTGCCGGCGACTGAAGGGCCAGCCGCGGCGACCGCCCACAGTCCGGCTGTCATCTGCTGAGGCTCAGGCAGGCCCATCCGCGGCTGGACGACGAGGCGGCCCTGCGCCGCAGCCCGTGCGACGTACTCTCCTAGATCGGGAAGACGGTCTCTGCGCCCCGTCACCTCTACTCGGTTAGTCAACATGGCGCCTGGCAGCCCTGCGGCATATCGAGTTTGCGGCCTGCGAGCGATGACTGGCCCGGTAGCGACCTCAGGTAGGAGGTCAGCGCGTCCGGGGATGAGGTATCAGCGAACACCGCGTCGAATCCGGCCATGAGCAGTTCGTCGCGGTACCGGTCATTACCCTCGCCCAGGATGCCGGGCTTTCCGCCGATAACGGCCGGGACCTCGCGCCCGCATGGATCGTTACGCAGAATGCGGATCAGGCGGCCACCATCGAGGAATCCGTGCCCGTTCACCGAACTTACGACAATCGCGTCCGGACGGTACTGCCGCACAGCTTCTAGAACAATTGCATCGGGTACGCACGGGCCAAGGTTAAGAACTTCGTTGCCATGTTCTTCAAGCAGGAGATTTAGAAATACGAGGTTCCACGTGTGAGAGTCGGATGAAACCGTCGTAAGAAGTACGCGGCGCTTGCTCAGTGTAGGCTGCGCCATCATTACCGTCATTCTGCTACCTCTCGACGAGTATTGGACAACCAGAGAACACGGCACGCTTCCTGAGGGCCGTCAATCCCGCGCAGGCATGTACGCCTCGCGGCGCGAGGGCGCGATCTCCCCCTCCTCGGCCGCACGCGCGGCGGCCGGGCGAGTGCGGATGGCGAGCACCGTGCACCCTTGTGCGCTGGACATCTGGTGACGTGTGCCGGGAGCCTCGACGATGAGGTCGCCCTTGACGAAGGTCCGGCCATCGCTGTGGTCCAGGGTCCCGTCCAGGACGACCATGAGCTCGTACCCAAGGTGCTCATGGAAATCGCCGTGTGCTCCCGGCGGAAAGCGCAGCAGCAGCCCCACCGACTGCTCCCGCGCACCATCTGACAGCCACAGCGGGTAGTGGTCAACACCTGCCCGCCCGCGCTCGACCCACGGAACCCACGCGAGGTCCGTCAGCGCGAACCCGCTCCGAAATACATTTTTGATGATTTCAACCTTTGGCATTTGTCCCCCTTGATTACCGGGAAAGCCTTTTATGGTTTCCTTGGCTTGGATGAGCGGGCCGCCGACCGCGGCATACCGCGACGCGATCACCCGTCCGATGACAAGTGCGTGGTCTCTGACCAGCCAGGCAAGGGCATCATCGCCGTCATCCTCGGTGACCATGGTGACCATGGTGAGCTTGTGCAGGCGGATGATGCCGCTGGCCGGTGTGGTGACGCTCATTCTGCGCTCCCTCCTGCTGCTACGCGTTCCCCTCCCCTCGATGGACTCACTCGGTGTTACGCTTCGACATCATTGAGTGACACCATGACGTGTCGATGGAGTTGTGGTTGAGCCATGATGGAGCGCTTCCGGATTCTCGGCCCCCTAGAATTCAGGTCCGGCGACGCCTGGGCCGGGATCGGCGCGCCGAAGTGGCGGGCGCTGTTCGCCGCGCTGCTGCTGAACCACGGCCGGGTCGTCTCCACGCAACGGCTGATAGACGAGTTGTGGGGTGACGAGCCGCCCGCGAAACCCGCAAACCTGATCGCTACCTACGTGCATCGGCTGCGGGGACTGATCGGCGACCCGGACGGCTGCGTCCTGGTGACGCGGGCGCCTGGTTACCTGGTCGTTGTGGGGCCCGACGAGCTCGATGCGATGCGTTTCGCCGGGCTGGTCGCGGCGGGCCGTAAGGCGCTTTCCAACGGGGAGACGGCCCGTGCCTTCGAGTTGCTCACCGCGGCCCTCGCACTGTTCAGAGGGCCGCCGCTGGCCGATGTGCCGCCTTCCGACCTGGTAACCATCGAGGCAGGCCGCCTGGAAGAGTCGCGGGTGGCCGCGCTGGGGTTGCGGATCGAGGCCGAGATCGAGAGCGGAAACGCCGCCAGTGCAATCGGCGAACTGCTGGGCCTGACGGCCGATCACCCGCTCCGGGAGGAACTCTGGGCGCTGCTGATGCGTGCGCTGCGCGCGGCGGGCCGCCAAGCCGAAGCACTCGAGGCCTACGAACGGGTCAGGACGGTGATCGGAGACGAGCTTGGCGTGGACCCCGGCCCGGGCCTAAGGCAGCTCTACCAGGAGATCCTGGCGGACGATGCCCGCCCCGCGCCCCGGGCGGTCAAGCCCGCCGCGGCCATCGTCTCGCCTGAGCCCGGCCCGGCAGCGCAGATCGCGCTGCCAGCACCGCCAGTGCCGTCGCAGCTGCCTGCCGACATTCCCGACTTCACCGGCCGCGACGAGCAGGTCGAGTACCTATGTGACCTGTTCGCTGAGGTCCCAGACGGCGACACCAGGACCGGGGCGGTGATGGTGTCGCTAATCGCCGGCGCGGGCGGCCTCGGCAAGACCACGCTCGCCGTGCACGTCGCGCACCGGCTGCGGCGCCGGTTTCCTGACGGGCAGCTGTACGTGAACCTGCGGGGTGCCAGTGACCAGCCGGCCGCCCCGTCTGATGTGCTCGCGAGGTTCCTGCGCGAACTAGGCGTCGATGGAACCCAGATCCCTGAGAGCGAGGACGAGCGGGCCGCACTATACAGGACCCGGCTCGCGGGGCGGCGGGTCCTCATCGTGCTTGACGACGCGCGCGACGCCGCTCAGGCGCGCTCGTTTGTGCCGGGCAGCGTGTCCTGCGGGGTGCTCATCACCAGTCGCAGCCGGCTGCCCGCCCTGGTCGGCGGCCGGCTCGTCGATCTGGATGTGCTCGGCGACGACGAGGCCCGCGCCCTGCTCGCCAAGATCGTCGGTGCGCACCGGCTTGACGCCGAGCCAGACGCCACGAATCGGGTACTGGCTGCCTGCGCTGGCCTGCCGCTGGCCATCAGGATCGCCGGAGTCCGCCTTGCCGCACGAACCAGCTGGACGGTCCAGGCGCTTGCCGGAAAGCTAGCCGATGAGCGTCGCAGGATCGACGAGTTCAAGGCCGGTGATCTGGCCGTGCGAGCGTGCTTCCAGGTCAGCTTCGACAGCCTTCCTCCGGCCGGTGGTCCGGGGCGGCCGGATCCAGCGCGGGCGTTCCGGCTGCTCGGCCTCTGGCGCGGGCCGTGCATCAGCCTGCCCGCCGCCTCGTCTCTCCTCGCCGAGCCAGAAGACCAGGTGGCTGACACGCTTGAGACGCTCGTGGACGCGCATCTTCTCCAGTCCGTGACCGCCGAGCGGTACCGCCTTCACGATCTGCTCCGGGTTTACGCGGCAGAAAAGGCGGAGGCCGAGGAGACAGCGCAGGACCGCCATGAAGCGGTGCTCCGGGTCCTGACCTGGTACCTGCACACGGCCGAGGCCGCCGGGTGCGTGATCTCCCCGCAGCACGCCCGGGTCCCGCTCGGGGACGGTCGTCTCCTGCATCCTGCCCTGAATTTCGCATCGCTTGAGCACGCCCTCAACTGGTGCGAGACCGCCCGCATCGACTTGGTGTCCGCGGCCCGCCAGGCCGCCTCCAACGGCCTGCACGAGATCGCCTGGAAACTCCCCGCCGCGGCCATGAGCTTCTTCTACCGGCGTGGCTACTGGGCGGACTGGATTTCCACCCACGAGGATGGCCTGGCCAGCGCACGGATACTCGGTGACCGTCTGGCCGAGGCATGGATGCTGAACAATCTCGGCATGGTCTTCGGTCTGCAGCGCAAGGAGCGGTCGGTTGAGTGCTTCGAGGACGCGCTCGCTATCTACCGCGAGATCGGCGATCAGTCAGGGCAAACGCGGTCCGCGAATAACATCGCACAGGCTTGCCTCCGCTTGTGCCGTTTCCCGGATGCGCTCGAGGCGGCCGCGCGGTCACTCGCTGTCCAGCAGGAGGCCTCGGATCGCTACGGCGAGGGCATCGCGCTCGGAAACCTCGGCGACGCATGCCGGGGGCTAGGACGCTTCGACGAGGCCATCGACCATCTTGAGCAAGCACTGGTCATATTCCGTGAACTTGGCGATGAGCATTCAGAGGCCGATTCACTCAGCGACCTCGGTGACGTCTACCTCACCATGGGCCGACTCAACGATGCCCTGAGCTGCCTCCACGCGTCACTGACCATCTGGCGGGCTCACGGCGAGCGGCACGGTCAGGCATCGACCCTCGGTCGGCTCGGCCTGGCCCAGAAACATGCCGGACGGCCGGACGAGGCACGCGAGTCGCTGTCCGAGGCGCTTCTCCTCCTGGCGGAGGTCGGGGATCTCGTGCAGGCGGCCGAGATCGAGGAGAGTCTCGCGGAACTCGACCGATGCGGTGCCCTATCTACCACAGCCGGGCAATGCTAACTTTTAGTAGTCATCTATAATCTCTCTGCAGTCGCTTAATGTGGGCTCAGAACCGCGAACTTGAGGAACGGGAGGCCGTCATGGAGAATTCCGCACCAGGCCAGCAGCCACTTGCCGCCCAGGAAAACACCGAGAAACCCGAGGAGGAGGCCAACGCCGAGCCAACGCTCGAACCGGAGACAGATCCCGCTCCGCCGCGTGCGGGCACCCCCTCAGGAGGTAGCGACCCGGATAGCAAGTTCCACGGCTAACCGGATTGTGACCGCTGCCGCCGCGGGCCGGAGGCAGCGGAACTGACCATGATCACCAGATGGGGCATGAGTGCCGATTCCATGAGCACAGCACGGGCGTGATCGAGGTCCGCCAGCGACCTGACGTGGGAACACAGTCCGCTGCTCTACGCATACGAGCGTGGCGACCTAACCAACAGGCTCATCCCGATCACCGAAGACGAGGCGATGGCGATCGTCGACCGCATCCGCAGGGAAGTCGGCGCTTCCGGTTGATCCCGCCCTCGGACCAAGCTTCGGTCCTTCTCATTCGCTGCCGAAGATGTCGGCGGCTGTCACCGTGAGAGTGTCCGCGTCGGCGTTGATGAGCTCGTCACGCGCGCAGACGCAGTATCGGAGCAGGTCGCTTTCGTCGGTCAGGCTGGCGGCCTTGCGGATGAGTGTGGCCTTGATGCGCCGTTCGGCCAGCACGATCGCGTCGATCTCGTCGTTGCCGTCGCGGGTCCACCATGGCCCGATGGCGACCACCTTGGGGCCGAGCGCGCCGGTGCTGGCTAGCCTGCGCAGGTGATGCCGGAACGCATCTTCGTAGCTCCGGCCCATGTAGTCATCCAGTCGGTCCAGAAGCGCGTCGGCGATGGAGTCACCAAGGCCGCGTTCGATCTCGGGCTGGTAGCGCGACAGTGGCCCGAGGTAGAAGGCGAGGAATTCATCCGCGATGCGGTAGATCCTGTTCTTGCTGCGGCGCTCGTCCTCGGTGACGGGGCTGACGCGCGCAGCTGTTCCTCGAAGCGGGCACGGAACTCTTCCAGCGGCTTGATCAGTATTACCCGCAGATAGCCTGACGGCCGCACCGCCGTGTACGCCATGGCGGCGGCTGATATAAGCCATCGTGCCGAGCGGTATCAGCCATCCCGGAAAAACAAATAAGCCAGGCCGGCCGATCTATCGATAAGCCGATTCGCCCAGGATGGAGCTTGTCAGGCAAACACGGGAAATCACCCAGATAACCGCAGCTCACATCAGGAGGACACCATGGCTAGTTCAGGTCCCCGCCTTCGCGAACTCATCCAGCGCGCTATCACCGACGACGCCTTCGCCAACGAGTTCCTGGCGAACCCGTCCGCGGTGGCCGCCGAGTACGGCCTGGAAGCTCACCACGTGGAGAAGGTCCGCGAGCTCGCCGCCCAGGGGCTGTTCACCCGTGAGGTAGAGGCACACGGCGCCACGCCGGCGTACTACTGAACGCACCTGAGTGTGCCGCGGCGGACCAGCTGGTCACCGCGCACGAGCCGACCGTGTCAGTATGAGGTCACGAGCCAGCGCGACGGCGACACGCTCCGTCGCGCGGCTCGGACCCACCAGGCGGTTACAGTGCATATGCACCAGCGACAAGGCGATCGGTACGCAGTCCTGCCCCGCCTCGTCCAGGCGTGATCGGTAAGCCGCCAGCGCCGCATGCCAGTCCATCCAGGCTGACCGGGCCCCCTGTCCGTGCGACCCCACGGTTACAGGGGGCCGATCGCCTTCCCCGTCACGGTCCTGGTCCCGCCTGAGCCCCGGGCGGAGCTCGCCGAACAGCCGCCGTTCCGTCGCAGACAGGTGAGATCGCGGTAGTTCGCCGACCGCACGCCGGGCATCCAGCATGACCTCCAGAATGTGGATCACCCCAGGGACCGGCCGCTGTCCCGGCGGAACCGTCCCCGGCGTTGACGCCACGGACTCCAGGCACAGCCGGGAGTCACGGTGGAAGAGCCGCTCGGCCGCTTCCATGCAGTCACTGCCGCCGTACCGCCCTAGTTCGGGCCAGTAGCTGGCCAGGCAGAGGTCCCTGGCCAGGCCCTCGGCCCGCAGCTGTCCGCTCCACCGGTGCAAGGCCGGCAGCAGCGTCTGGTTCAGGCTGCGGGCAGGCCCGTGAAAGCGCAGCGTGAGCTGCGGCAGGCCGGCCGGGTCAGCGGTGCGGACGTAGAACCAGCGTTCGACCTCCGCCTGCTCCGCCGCTATCTGCAGGGCCTGGTCCGTTAGCTCGGCCAGCACACAGTCCTGCAGCGCCGCGGGCACGGTCAGGTTCGCGCAGAGCCAGCTGCCTCCGGGGAGGAACACGCTAGCCCGCGAGGGATGGCCGTGCCACCTCGCGGGGAGGCCAAGCCGGCCGGCGGGAACGGCGGGCCGCTCGGTGGGGTGGCCGGGTGGCGGCGCCCGGCGAGGATGCAGCGGGAAGACAATTTGCGCGGCATGCGGCCCGCCGGGCCCTGGCGGCCAGCCCGCGGCGCGCCAGGCCGCGATGCCGCCGGGGGGTTCGGTGACGGTGACGACGCCGTGGTCACGGCACTCGCGGCGCAGCAGGGCCGCATGGACCGGATCCGCGAGATCCAGTGGCAGCTGCCGATCCCCGGCGCCGGTCAGGACGACCTCCGGGACCTCTTCGGCATCCCGCCAGCGCAGCAGTCCGCGCCGCCACTGGCTATCGGTGGCCGCCGCCGCGAGGTGCAGGAGATCGGGCGACAGGGCCCATCGGGCCGACGCCAGCACGGCCCGGCCGACCCGGACGCGCGGCAGCCACGGCAGCGCACCGGCGCTCCCCCAGTCCCAGGACTTCCACGGCGCGGCACCATCGCAGCCCAGGGCGAGAAGCAGCCGGGCCACGGCATCGGCGCGTTGCGGATGCAGAGTCGAGAAGCTGACCGGGCGGATGTCCCGGCCGAACCGCTCCGAATACAGCCGCAGCCGCTCCGGGGTGGCGATGACATACAGGTCCGCCAAGGCGATATCGCGGCTCGACCGCTTCGGCGGATGACCCGCCAGGTCGATCCGGAACGCGGTCCAGCCCGTCTCGCTGACCAGGTTCCCCGCCGCAGGGTCCGGGGGCCGGAACACCACTTCCACTTCGAGCGGGCCAGCATCCTGCCGTGGCGCTTCGCATCCGGCCAGCCGGGCCGCGCCAGCGCCGAGACAGCCGGCCAGCCGGCCAGCCGACGATCCGGCCGGCCCGGGGCCGCCATCTGAGCCGAGGACGACAAGGAAATCCCCCCGGTTCAGCGCCTCGGCCGAGGCCGCGACGATCTCGGTGAAGACATCCGTGGACGGCGGGAAGCCGCAGGCACCGCGCACAGCTTCGAGCCGGCGCTGGACGGCCCGGTCGAGGCACAGCTCGGCCCGGCCGGCCGCGAGCGCATCCAGGGCCAGCCCGGTCAGCAGCCGGTCACGCGCGGCACCAGCCGCGGCCTCTCCCTGCGGTGATACGCCATCCAGGCCAAGGGATTCGGTCGGATCGAGCAGCTCGGCGAGCGGAACGGGACGATCGAGCCCGTAGCGGCTCAGCATCGCCTGATGCAGCCCGGCGAGAGAGCGGACAGGCCGTGACGGGGTACACGACCAGGCCACAGACGCCGCATGCTCGACCTCGCGGACGGCCAAAAGGGGCACGCGGAGGTCCGTATCCAGCAACATGTCGGCCACGAGATCGGCGCCACCTGGCTCGATGGAGCGCATCTGGCCGCGCAGTCGGCGGATATCCGCGGCTCTCGGGGACCGCGACGCCTCCCGGAGATCGCGGCGCAGGCCATCCAGCCGCCCGGCCACCGGGTGATGGTCCAGCCGCTCGATCAGGTAGCTGAGCGGATCCGCATCCCCTGGCGGCGGAAGCAAGTCGGTGACCAGGAACCGGGCGCTGAGCAAGCCGGTGACGTAACCGGCCAGCTTTTCCCGGTCCAGCGCGGGTGCGGCCGCATGGAGTAGGTCGAGCAGCGCGCAGTACCGGATCCCGCCGTTTCCCGCGCGGTCTCCGGCGGCCATGACCAGCACGGCGTCCAGAAGGCCTGACTGGCGGACGGACGTGTCCGTCCGCCAGTGTCCGGGGCCGCCGGCGCTGCGGTCGGCGAGGACATGGAGGGGACCAGTCCGGTACAGGGACGGTGCGGGCGCGATCCGCACCTGTGGGGCCAGGTCGGGCAGGGCGAAGTCGGACTCAAGCGCCGCCACCAAGCCGGCCAGCCAGCGCGGCGGCGGACGCAGCAGCAGGCTATGCCCGGTACCGATGCCGCCCCCGGCGGCGGTGTCCGGGGCGATCAGGGCGGTCCCGGCGAACAGCCCGAAGGGGGTGGCGCGATGCCGGAGGCGGAGCAGATATCCGGTGAGCGCGATGACCATGCGCCGCACTTCGCTGGCCGGCCGGTCCGTGCTTTCCTGCTCGGTCCGGGTCAGGGTTTGCGCCAGGTCTGGAGAGGCCAGCTCCAGAGCGGCCGCTAGGGCCGGGTCGTTCCGGAAGGCCTGGATCAGCTCGTGTAGCCGCGCCGGGTCCTCGGCTGGGCGTCCGTCCGGACCACGGTCCAGGCCGCGGGCCGGACCGCGGCCAGGCACCATGGCGTGAGGAGCCAGCGCCGCCCGCAGCACGAGCAGGTCCGCTGCCGCATAGCAGGACGCACCCGCCCGCGGCCCCGCCAGATGCGCGGATGAGCGGCGGGTCGTACCGGCGGGTCCGGCGCGATCATGGCTAGACATCACCGGTGACCGTCTTCAGCAGCTGCTGCGCGTAGACCCAGAGCGGCCTGGGCATCGCGAACGGCGGCGGGGTAACCGTGACGCACAGTCCTCCGTCTGTGATCGTGAGCGCGTGCACGCCGGCGAGCCGCTCAAGCAGCTGCTCCATCTGATCTGGGCCCTGCCAGAACGGCTCCCAGGCGACAGCGACCTGCATCAGCGCCAGGCGCTCATCGGCGTCGAGGCCCTGCAGATACCGGTCGAAGCGGTCGCGGACCGACAGGTCGCCGATGGTCAGCTCGTCCAGCAGGCGGTCAGCGCTCGCCAGCCGGTCAGCGAAGCGCTCAAGCGGCAGATGCTCCAGGCCGGCCAGCCGTGCCCCCGCGATGCGCACGGCGAGCGGCAGCAGGCCGCACGCGCGCACTATCCGCAGCGCCGCGGGCTGGGCCTGACCGACCCGCTCCGTCCCGATCATGCGGCCCAGCAAGTTCAGCGCTTCTTCGTCGGTGAAGGCACCGAGCGGGATGCGGGTGATGCCGTCAAGCCCACCGAGATGACGGCAGCTGGTGAGGATCACCGAGCAGTCCCCCGCCCCGGGCAGCAGCGGCCGGACCTGCGCCTCGTCAGCCGCGCCGTCCAGGATCAGCAGCAACTGCAGTTCAGCCAGCCGGCTCCGGAGCAGGGTACTGCGGTCGCGGATCGTGCCGGGCGTCCGCTGGGGGAACGGCTCGAGCCGGCCGAGCAGATCGTCGAGCAGTTCCTGGGCCGGCCGGGGCGCGCCTTTCTCGTCGCGGAGGGGCAGCAGGATAGGGCCGTCGCGGAACCGCGGGGCGAGGGCATGGGCGGCCTGCAGGGCGAGCGTGCTCGTTCCGGCCCCGGGTGGGCCGACCACGGCCGCGAACCGGCGCAGGTGGGAGAGGCCGGAAACACCTTGGCCGAACAGGGCCAGGAGGTCGCCGAGCGCACCCTGTCGTCCGGTGAAGTCGTCCACGGCCCGCGGAAGACCGCACGGACGGACCGAGGGTACCCCCCGGACCGCGGGCATCGTCCCGCCGGGCATCGCCTCGATGGGCATCGTCCCGGCGGCTGGCTCCTGGGGCGGGTCGCCGGGCTGACCCGCGGCCCGGGCAGGATCGCCCAGATGGGCCACGACCTCCGCGCCGGGTTGCGGCGGCCCGGGCACGACGGCCGACGGCGGGCCGTTCAGCGCGGGATGCCCAGCCAGTATGTTCTGGTAGAGCCGCTGCAAGGCCGGACTCGGGTCCAGCCCGAGCTCAGCCGCCAGCCGCTGCCTGAGGTTGTCGTACTCAGCGAGCGCCTCCGCCTGGCGGCCGCCGCGATACAAGGCGGTCAGCTGATGGCTGCGCAGCCGCTCCCGGAGCGGGTGCGTGCGCACCACGGCTTCTATTTCCTCTAGCACCTCGGCGTGGTTGCCGAGCAGCAGTTCCGCCTCGAACCAGTCCTCGTAGACGGAGATCCGGCGGTCGTCAAGCCGGCCCGCCTCCTCGCGCAGCGTCGGTGACACCTGCAGGTCGGCCAGGGCAGGACCGCGCCAGAGCCCGAGGGCCTGCCGCATGGAATCAGCCGAGGTGCGCGCGTCGCCGCGGCGCAGGGCGAGCCGGCCCGCCCGGGCCAGGTCCTCGAATCGCAGCGCGTCGACCTCGTCGGAGGTGAGCACCAGCTGGTATCCGGGCGGGCGGTAACGGAGCCGGGTGGACCCGCCGTCCGCCGTGAGGAGCCTGCGGAGATGGGAGATGTACACCTGGATGTTCTTGTGCGCTGTGCGCGGCGGACCATCCCACCACAAGGTGTCGATGAGCTGCTCGACCAGGACCACGCCGTTGCACCGGCTGAGCATCAGCGCGAGCAGCAGGCGCTGCTTGAAGGGGCCCGCGTCCAGCTCGATGGGGTGGTCGTCGAATTCCGCCGTCCGGAGCTCAGCCGTCAAGGGGCCCAGAATGCTGAAGGAGATCTGCATCGCACCTGCCCCTCGTGGCCTAGCCTGCGGACCTGGCCAGGAGCGACGTGCCCCCGAGGCCCGCGCGATATCCGGTCATGACACGCGCACCACCATGGCGGACCAGCTGAAGCCGGCGGTGGCCGACAGCATCAAGGCGATCTCGCCGGACTTCAGCATCTGCCCGCGAGCTATGTCCGCGAGGTTCGCGGCCGTGTCCCCGGCGCCCAGATGACCGGTGCCCCGTCCCAGGTTCACGATCTCGGCCTTGGTCAGCCCGGACAGTACCGAGGTGTAGGACCGCAAGATGAGCTCCGCTCCGAACCGCGGCGGCGCGATGATCCTGATTCTCGGGTCGTCCAGGGTCAGGTCCGCCAGCGCCAGCGCCGACCTGACGGTCTTCAGCACCGCCTCGGTGGCCAGCGCGGCGAAGCCGGGCCCATGGCCGGCGGCCATGAAGCCTCTGAGCTGGGAACTGATATCGATCGTCTCGGCATGCTCGAACGGGACCGCGTTCCAGGGCGCTGAGCCCCGGTACATGCCCTCGAATTCCGGATGGGTCACGTTGGCCGTGCTGAGCAGCTCGAACGGACCGCGTTCGGTGTCGATGACCAGCGCGGTCCCGCTGTCGCCGTAGCTGACATCGAGGTTGGATCGCCACCGGTCGAATCTCGGCGGGCAGAACCGCTCGGCCGTGGTGACCACGGCGGTCCTCAGACCGGGCTCGCACCGGAGCCGGCACGCCGCGGCCTCGACCGCGGCGTACCCGCCGTTGCACCCGAGGCTGACGCCGAGCGGGGCCGCGGAGCGCAGGGAGAGCCCGTTGAGCACGTAGTGCACGGGCTCCCAGTAGTCGTAGCCCTGGTAGTAGGTCCAGGCGTGAATGAGCAGTCCGACATCGTCGCGGCTGATCCCCGCGCTGGTCAGCGCGGACTCGGCGGCGAGAACCGCCATCTGCGGCGGCGGGACGTCGCTGACGGCGAGCTGCAGGTAGCCGTTGCGGGCGGCCCGCTCGGGTTCGAGCTTCCCTGCGAGTACCGCATCGGTGACGGTCTCGCACTCCTCAGGCAGCCACGACTCGGCGGCGGCGATCTTCAGCGGCGGGTCGAAACGCATAGTTGCCTCTCCGTATCGTTCCTCAAGTCGTGCGGAACCAGCGGGTTCGCCCTACCCGGCCGTGGTCAGCAGCCGTTGCAGCGAGTCCAGCAGGTTCACCCCGGCGGCCCGCTGGTCGGCGCCGAGTTCGTCGAGCAGCCTGGCCACCTGCGCGAGTTCGCTCTGCTCCCCCTCCTCGCGGTCTAGCATCCGGCGGGCGGCGCGGTTGCGCCTGATCACCCCGAGCGCGACGGCGGCCTGCCCGGCGAACAAAGTGAGCAGTTCCGCGGCGCCGAGCGGGCCGAGCGTGGTGGGTTGCGGATCGAGCACCTCCATCACCCCGATGGGCTCATCCCGGCGCAGCAGTGGCGCGGCCATGAGAGCCCGGGGTACATAGCCGGTGGTCTCCGCCAGGTCCCTGGCGAAGTCCGGATTCGTGGCCACGTCGGAGACCACCAGGGGTTCCTGCGCGGCCAGCACCCAGCCGGCGATGCCGCGGGAGGCCGGGAACCGCTCGCCCACCAGGTGTCCTTCACCCGCGCCAGAGACGGCTTCGAAGACCAGTTCGTCGAGCTGCTCGTCGAGCAGGAAAACAGATGCCGCCGCGGCCCCGAACAGCGCACGAGCGACGTTGACGACCGAGGCGAGCAGTTCCTTGTGGTCGCGCTCCGCCTCTCCAAGCAAGGCGGCCGCGGCTGCCTGCAGATTACGGTTCTCGTTCATGCGGGCCCTTTCACGTTGTCGGATGTCAGGTAGAGCAGGCTCTTCACCTGGAAGGGGGTCAGGCCGGGGTGCTTGCTCATGGCGAGCGTGCAGTATCCGGCCACATGCGGGGCGGCGAAGCTGTTGCCGGTGATGCGGCTGCGCAGACCGCCGGGCCAGGCCACGTCGACATCGGTGCCGTACGCGAAGAACTCCACCGGCGGGCTGGGGTTGTAGAGCACGAGGCTGGGGTCTCGGGCCGAGTGGCTGCCGACAGACACCACGGATGCGAACCGCCACGGGAAGCTCTCCACGGGAGTGTTGTGCGCGGCGGCCACCAGGACGGTGCCTGCGAAGTAGGCCTGATCCGCCACCGCGTGCAGCGTCTCGGCGAACCGGCGGCGGGTGGTTGACAAGCTGAGGTTCACCACGTCGAAGGCCTGCGCCATGGCCCAGCGCAGTCCGGCGATGAACGCGTCGCCGGTGGCGCTGTAACGTTCGCCGAGCACCCGGACGCTGTACAGTTCGCACTCCGGCGCGAGCGACCGGATCACGCCCGCGCACGCCGTCCCGTGGCCGCAGGTGTCACCGTCGGCGACCGGCACCACGGCGGGTTCGCTGCCGCCCGCGCCGGTGACCGCGAAGGAACCCTGCACCTGGCCGACGTCGGGGTGATTCCCCTCGACCCCGCTGTCCACGATGCAGACGCGCACGCCCCGCCCGGAAGATCCGCCCCAGGCCCAGTCCCTGGTGACCTCCTGCGGCCAGTCGGAGGCGATGGCGAGCTCTTCGCTGCTCAGGCCCAGGGCGTTCCAGGTCAGTGGCTGAGGACTCGCGGTCGCAGCGTTCCACTCGACGCTCATCTCGCCTCCGTGGGGTAGGACGGAATGCTGAACGAGGCGGCCCATCCGACGCCGACGAGATGGCCTTTGGCCTGGAAGAGCTGTCCGGCGGTGGCCGCCGCGACGGCCGCGGCCACGTGGTCGTCCAGGGCGCGCAGGACATGGGCCCGGTCGAGCTCCGCGGTCGCCTGGCAGGCGGTGGAGTCGGTGACGCTCGCCGCGGCCAAGGCGTGTTCGGCGGCCTGCAAGGCCGGATCCCGGTCGCCGCGGGCGGCGAGGGCCCGGGCCTTCACCCCGTAGACTTCGGCGTCCAGGAACGGATCCCCGGTGGCGACAATGCCCGCGGCCTCCAGCGCGGCACCGTCGTGGCCCTGCTCCAGCTGCGCGCGGGCCAGCCCCGCCGCGGCTGCGGCGTAACTGAGCGTGTCGCCGCGGCTCAGGCTGGCCCCGGCGGCATCGCGCAGCAGTTCCTCGGCGGTGTCCCACTGCCCGGCCAGGCCCTCCAGGATGGCGGCGAAAATCAGCATGGTCCCCGCGCCGTAGGCGTGTCCGAGCTCGGTGATGATCCGGATCGCGCCTTGCACCAGCAAGCGCGCCTCGTCGTATTCGCCGCGGTAAGCGAGCAGGACCGCGCGCGGGCAGCTCACCGTGGCCCGCACGGCCCGGTGGCCCTCCGCGTGCTCGGCGAGCAGCGTGCCGCAGCCGGCCAGCGCGGCCTCGACGGGGGTCGGGCCCCGCCAGAGCGATATGGCCAGGCCGCCGATCACCGTGGCGAGCTCAAGCTGGGTGTCGGCCTGCACAGCGTGCTCCAGGGCACATCGCAGCAGTTCCTCCGCTTCCCCGTACCGGCCGCCGAGCTGGCGCAGCTGGGCGGCGCGCAGCCAGGCCCGGGCCAGGCCCAGATGATCCCCGGCGGCCTCGAAAACGGGCACGGTGGCCAGGGCTTCTTCGGCGGCCGACGGCCCGGGCAGCTCCAGCGCCGCCAGCAGCAGGCGTGCGTGCGCGGCCGTGCCCTGGTCGCCGGCCGCCGATGCCTCGTCGGCCAGCGTCCGCAGGGTCTGCTGGGCGAGCGGATCGGTGCCGAGCAGCAGCCGCGCCTCGGCGAGGTGAACGCCGACGGCCGCACGCTCGGGTGAGGCCTCATCGTACAGGGCGAAGGCCTGAGCAAGCAGATCGGCGGCCCAGTGCAGGTCGCTGCGGCGCAGCGCGAGGGCCCCGGCCGTGGCCAGGGTCTGCGCGGCGTCGATCCTGAGCCGCCGGACCCGCTGATCGGCCGGATGCAGTTCGACGGCCAGCCGGTAGGCGCGCTCAAGATGCAGCCCCACTAGGTCAGGGCTTTGCGTGTCCCGCCGGTACCACAGGGCCAGCACCTCGTGGTAGCGCAGCCGGGCCCGCTTGGACAAGGTGTTGTAGGCCACGTCGTGGACCAGCATGCTGGAAAAGCGGTACACCTCGGCGGCTCGCTCGGCCACGATCAGCCGGCGGCGCGTCAGCGCGCCGAGCGCCTGTTCCGGCGGGTCGCCGACGGCAGGTTCGGCCTCCAGCAGGGCCGCGAGCTCGGTGGTGGAGAACCGGTTCCCTGGCACCGCCGCCCGCAGCAGCACGTCCTGCTCCATCGGATCGAGCCGGTCCAGGCGGGCCGCGATAACGGATCGCACGGTGGGCGGCAGCGAGTCCAGGCCAGCCTGGTCGGTGATAGCGACGAGCTGCTCAAGGAAGAACGGGTTGCCGTCCGCTCGTTCGACGATCTGCTCAGCCAGCCCGGCGCGGTGCGGCTGCACCTCGGTCAGGGCGGCGACGAGGAGCCTTGACTCGTCATCGCTCAGCGGGCCCAGCGACAAGACGCTGGCGTTGGGCCGGTCACTTCCCCACGAAGGTGAATCGTCGAGCAGCTCTAGTCGCCCCAGCCCGAGCACGAGCACGGCACCCCCGGTGATCCGGCCCGTCAGCTGGTCAAGGATGTCGAGAAGAACGGGTTTCGCCGCCTGCAGGTCGTCCACGACCAGCAGGACGGGTCGGCTGCGTCCGATCGTCTCGAGTACGAGGGCCGCGGCCCAGACCAGCTGGTGGGGTAGCTCTCCGGGGGACCCGTCCAGGAGCAGGCCGGATTGCAGATAAGCCAGCGCCTCGGCGACATCGGGGTCCGGCTGGGGTCCGAGCGCGCCGCGGTCGCCGGCCGCGTCCACGATCTGCCGTACGGCCTCACCCAGAGCGTGCAGCGGCGTGCCTTCGCCGTAAGGCCGGCAGCGTCCCGCCCCGATCAGGGTGCCGCGGTCGCCTGCTTTCGCCGCGAACTCGGCGGCCAGCCGGGTCTTGCCGACCCCCGGGTCGCCGAGGAGCGTAACCAGCTGGCAGCCCACGCCGCCGCCGACGACTTGATCAAGGAGCCGCCCGAGCTGCTCCAGTTCGTAGGCGCGCCCGAAGAACGGCAGGTCCAGATCCTGGAAATGGCTGGTCCCCGGAGGCTGGAGTTCGACCAGGCGCCAGGCGGGCACCGGCTCGGCCACGCCCTTCAGGGACAGGCCGCCCACCGAGACGAGGACGGCGTCGCGCGCGGCCAGGGCCCGGGTGACCGGACCTAGGATGATCTCGCCGGGAGCGGCGTGCTGCTGCAGCCGCGCGGCCACGTTCATGGCCCCGCCCGAGGCCAGCACCTGGCCGGACACAGCGTCCCTGACGGCCACGACTTCCCCCGTGTTCACGCCGATGCGGATGCCGATCTCCACCCCGATCAGCGGACGCAGCTCGTAGTTGAGCGATTCCACCGCGTCGAGCATCTCCGTCGCGGCGCTCAGCGCGCGCCAGGCGTCGTCCTCGTGCAGCACCGGGAATCCGAACACGGCCACGACCGCGTCGCCGATGAACTTCTCGACGGTACCGCCGTGGCGTTCCAGGCACTCGCGCATGAGCGCGTAGTAGCGGACCATCACTTCGCGCAGCGACTCCGCGTCGAGCCGGCCGCTGAGCGCGGTCGAATCGGTCATGTCACAGAACAGGACGGTCACGGTCTTCCGCAGCTCGAGGGGTCCTCGGGCAGCCGCCGAGGGCGCGACCGCCGTGCCGCAGGAGGGGCAGAAACGGGCACCGGCAGGAACGCCTGACTGACAGGACGGGCAGGTCATGGCGACCCCGTCCCGCCCTCGCCGGCCAGGCGGCGCAGCAGCTCAGCGGCATGGACGGCCGTGTACGCAGCGTTGCGCGCGACCTGCTCGGTGACCGCAGCGCTCAGCGGGAGCACATCGAGCAGCCGAACGATCTCCCGCTCGTGTCCCGGGTCCAGGGCGGCGTGCCTGGCCAGCGTGCGGAAGGCCGGGGCCGGCCACCCGGTCAGCCCGGGCAGCCTGCCGACCAGGCCCGCGTCGGGCGGGCACCCTTCCAGGACACTCATGTACCCGAGCAGGCAGGCCGGGTGAAAATGGCGGATCAAGTAATACTGCACGCCGGCCAGCGCGGCGATGTCCTGCCGGACAGCGGAGCCGAGGAGCGCATCGGGCTGCCGCACGCCCAGACTGGACAGGTCTTCCAGCAGCCATCGGTCGTGGCCTTGTTCCTCGGCGATGTGCGCGTGGAAGTACTCCGTCAGCGGTCCGGCGGACGGATCGCCTGCGGGCAGGGCCGCGCAGCTGTCGACCGCGGCCTCCATCAGCGGGACCGAGGCGCGGATCAGCCAGTGCATGGCACCGAGATAGGCGGGATAACGTTCCCGCAGGCGCGGCGCGGTCCACAGTGAATGCGCGGCGGCCCGCACGGCAGGAAACGTCAGCCACAGCACCGGACGGATCAAGGTAGCGGCGGTCATGGAGACCTCCTCGGCCCGGGACTGCCGCCTGGCCGCCGCGACAGCAGCCCGATCGCCTGCACGGCCGGATCGCGGTCCGCGCCGTGCTCGAGCAGCGTCCAGCACAGCGAGCAGATGTCCCGGTGGCCCTGCTCACCTACCGCGCGGTAGCGCGGCAGCAGGGTCAGCGCGCCTGGCCCGGCACCGGTGATGGCCCGCAGGAAGGGATCACGGCGCATCGATCGCAGCGACGCGCGGAGTTCGCCGGGCTCCCGCGCCGAGGCTTGCAGCGCAGCGGGCCCATGGCCGGTCACGACGTCCTCGTTGCAGCAGGCGGTGATCCGGCCGTCGTACCGGACGACGGGGGCGAGGGCGAGACGGCACGGTGCTGAGGGACGTCCCGGCCGCGTGCCCTGGCCGGCCGGCGGGTCCGGCCTGAGCCGGGACGCCGGGGACGACGGGTCCGCCCGGCCGTGCGGCACCAGCGCGGTGCTGCGGATCTCGGCCCGCTGTGGCCAGGACGTGCCGAAGGCGGCGGTCAGCAAGCGCTCGGCCTCGGCGGTCTGCGCGGGAGTACCGAGGACCTGGACGGCGACCCAGCTCCCGGCCGAGGCCGCCGCTCGCAGCGCGGCGAGGTACCTGGCCTCGGGGATGTGCGCCGCGTGGTAGCTGTCGGTGCTCAGCACCACGCACGAAGCCCGGGCCAGCACGGCCCGGGTCCACCCGGGCGCCGTGCCGTCATCGCGGCCCCAATTGCCGCTGGTGTACAGCACCATCTGCTTGCCGGCCGTCTCGAGCTTCGCGGTGACGGCCGACAGGACGCGGCGCTCCATGAACGGCTCGCCGCCCGAGATCCCGACCAGGCGTATGTGCGTCATCGCGCACAGCTCGTCGACCAGGCGCTCGACGAGCGCGGGGCCGCCCGAGGAGTCCGGCCCCGGTCCCCGCGGCAGCGCACTCACCGAACAGTGCGCGCAGCCGACCGGACAGCGGTCGGTGAGGTAGAGGAGAACGGCCCGGTGCGGCTGGGCCCGGATCCTGTCGGCCTGAGCCAGCGTCAAGGTGCGCATCATGCCGCCCCTCCGGCCGGCCCGCGGTAGCCGAGCAGCACGAGGTCCGCCCGGGTGGGATCGCCGTGCCGCCGGGCGAATCCGGCCGGCCCCGCCGCCAGCTGCAGGGCGATGGCTTGCTGCTCGATCAGCGCGGACGCCGGGCGAGCGGCTTCTGCTTCGATGCTCCGCACCACGGCCGGCCGGCCAGAGAGGGACCGGCACGTACCGCAGTAGCTGGCGGATGCGGGCCGGGGCTCATCGGGCTCGGCGACACCATGGGCGAGCTGCAGGGGGCCCCGCGTCCGGAGCCCGCGCAGCATCGGCGAGGAAACCGCCGCACGGCGCACCTGCGGCCAGGTCGTGGAGCTGATGTGGCCGAGCCTTAGGTGCCCGGCCATCGGCCCGGCCTGGAGCACGTCGCTGTTGCAGCACGCGGTGATCGTGCCGTCGAAGCCGACGACAGGCCAGGACGCCAGATCGCAGGGCGCGGCCGCCAGACGGTGCCCGGCCCGGGCGGCGGTCCCGGGCTGCGGACCGCCGCCCGGGACAGCGAGCCAGGCGCGGGCCCGGCCGACGGGGCGCACGGTGGTGACGAGCATCGGGACGCGCTCACCGAACTCCCGGCGGACGTGCTGCATCAGGTCCGCGAGGTAAGGATCATCGGGCCCTGTCCCGCACGCCTGGATGCTGGCGTCGCGGCCCGCCGCCAGGATGTCGTGCAGGACCCGGAAGAGCTGCGGCCTGGGCACCTCCGCCTCGTGGAAGACGTCGGTGCTCACCGCGACATGATCCACTGACTCCAGCGCGGCCAGGATCGAGGCGGCTGTCTTGCCCGCGCGCGCGAAGAACGCCCCGGTGAGCAGGTAACTGCGGGTACCGGCCGCGCGCGCGGTCCCGGCCAGGGCGCGGACAAGGCCGGGCCGCAGCAGCGGCTCGCCGCCCGTCAGGAGCAGGAACTCCGGGTGGTCCCCGGGGGTGAAGGACGCCACGAAACGCTGCAGCAGGGCGGCCGGCTGCTGTTCGGACGTGGTCTCGGACATCGTCGAGCAATGCCGGCAGCGCAGCGGGCAGCGCCGGGTGAGGGCCACGAACACCGCCGCGGCTGGCACGGGACGGCGGGCGAGCAGCTCCGCTAGATGCATGTCCGGCCTCCCCCGAAGGTTGGCCTATCTGGCCTTCCTCCAGGGATCACGCTACGCAGCGGCGCTTGCGCGGGACTCTACCCCGCCTTGCATCCCGGTATGACGCCGTCACTTTTATGGGCGGTCACCGCCCCGCCCCGAGCGGCCGGCCGGGCAGGCTGACGGCGGTATTGCCCGGCGGCCATACCGGCATGCAATCGGCGATAAAGCCCCTGGCAACCGGGGCCGCAGACGATCGCCTTGTCGTCACCGGGGGTCGTCGCCGAGGGTCCTAACCGGATCTGTGACCAGGCAGGGAGGCAGCGATGTGCGCCGCCGACAGTACCAACGTGAGCGAGCAGCTCCAGTCTGCCCGCGAGTTGCTGAGCCAGGGTCGCGCCGACGAGGCCCAGCAGGTCATCGATGACGTCCTGGAGCATCGCGCCCGGCTGCCGCAGGAGGATGTGGTCCGCTCGTGCGGCCTGCTGGCCCGGCTGCTGGCGCTGCGCGGCGAGCGGATCCGAGCCTGGATGATGGCCGAGCTGGCCGTGCAACTCGCCGGCGCGTGCGCTACGAGCCCTTGTCAGGCCTACGCCTACCTCGACCAGGCCCACACACTGCGCACGCTCGGCCAGGGCGACGAGGCGCTCGACTGCTTGCGGAGGGCGCATGCGCTGGCTCCCCGTGACGTTCCCTGGGCGTCCTGCTGGGAGGCGTTCGCGCTGGTCTCGTGACACGTCGGCCTCTAGAGAGCGGAAGGTGACTGGGATCAATGCCCCTCGTCCTGCTGGTCAACCCCCCCAACACCAATCAGGTGCTCGATGAGGCACCGTGCTCGCTGACGCGCCCGGAGGACCTCACCGACTGGGCCAACGTCCCCAGCCTGGGTGTGCTGACGCTGGCCTCCGCGCTCCAGGAGATTCCCGACGTCACCCCCGTCTACCTCGACGGCACGATCGTGCCCTGGAGCGAGATCCTCCGGTTCATCGAGGACCACGCCGGCGACTTGCTGGCCGTCTGCGTCAGCATGCTGACGGCAAGCTATGAGGCCGGGCTAGCTCTGCTCCGGCATGCCAAGGCGATCCGCCCGGGCATCCGCACCATCGCCGGAAACGATCACATCTCCGCGCTGCCCCGGGCCTGCCTGACCCACCAGCAAGACTGCATCGACTTCGCCTTCGCGGGCAACGAGGTGGTCGGCCCGTTCCGGTCCCTGATCGCCGACCTGCACCGCGGCACTCTGCAGGCCCCGGCCCGTTATCCCGGCCTGGTCGGCTGGACATCGGACGGGCTGACGGAGACGCCGCAGCGACCGGAGCCGATCTTCACCGGCTACGACTACCGGCTGATCGATGCGGTGTACCCGCACACCGCTCAGTACCAGGCCAACTTCGCCTCCCGGATGGCCCCGCGGCTGCGGGAGCTGCTCGGCATCCCGGTGCGCAACGGCGTGCCGATGGAACTCGCCCGCGGCTGCATCAAGTTCAGCCGCGACGATCCCTGCACCTTCTGCTCGATCCAGTACGGCGGGATGTGGCGCAACAGCGTCCCGGACGCCGCCCAGGGCTGGTCGGTGGTCGAGCATGCGGTGCGCTCGGGCTACGACTACTTGTCGCTCACCGCCGACGAGCTGCCGCTCACCTTCGGAGGGCTGCTGCGCGAGATGGCCAGCGCCGCCCCGAGCTGGTGGCGCGGACTGCCGGAGGACGAGCGCCCGGTGTTCGGCGGGTACGCCAGGGCCGACGGGCTTTCCAACCCCAGGCACACGGCCACGCTGCGGGAACTCGGCATCAGGTACCTCATGGTCGGGCTGGACGCCGGTTCCCCGGTCTCGCTGTCCGCGCTTAACAAACCGCTGGCCCCGGCCCGCGGCGGCGATCCGAAGTACCGGGCCGAGCGCATGTTCCAGCACAACCTCGACGCGCTCGACCGGGCGCGGGACGAAGGCATCTTCCTCAAAGCCGGGTTCGTCGTCGGCCATCTCGGCATGACCCGGTCGCTGCTTGAGGAGAACGTCGAGTCCATCTGCGCCCTGGTCGACCGGGGAAAGGGTGCCATTGCCTCCTCCGATATCGAGGTCCTGTCCCCCGAGCCGGGCTCCGTGGACTACCGCTATCTCACCGAGCCCGACCTGGCCACCGCGGCGGCCTGGCGGCTCGGACTCACGATCGCCGGCGCGGACGTCCGGGCCGGGATCGCCGCCCGGTACGCGGGACTGGACCTTATCGACCGCGAGCAGGCGATGGGCGACTACGTCTGCGCGGTCATGCCCGAACTGATCCTCGACGACCTGGCCAGGGCACGCGAGCGGCTGCGTGAACACTGCCGGAGCAACGGCGTCTTCGTCGGTGAATAGCCGCCCGCCCGCCGACCACGAAGGAGTTCTCGTGTACTACACCAAGATCCTGGTAAGCGTGACCGAAATCTGCACAGTCGGCTGCCGCCACTGCGGGTTCATCGGGTCGATCAGGGAACGCCAGCCCGAGAACGAGGAGATCGCCAGCTGGGTCACCCAGGCCTGTGACTTCGGGATCCCGACCATCATCTTCACCGGCGGTGAGCCCTTCCAGCGGTTCTCGCTGCTCAAGGCCGGAGTCCAGGCGGCCGCCAGCCATCCGGCCAAGCCGGGCATCGCCTGCTTCACCAGCAGCTTCTGGGGCAAGAACCCGGCGGCCGTGGACAAGTTCCTGGACCAGCTGCCAGGGCTGACGCACCTCTACCTCAGCACCGACGTCTTCCACCAGGAGCGCGTGCCCGCCCAGTACGTGCGGAACGTGATCGACGGTGCGATCGCCCGCGGCATCGCCGGCATCAGCCTGTGCATCACCATCGCCAAGGACGAGGAAGGAGAGCAGATCCGCAGCCTGTACGACGACTACGGGGACCGGCTGCTGGTCTCCGTGGACCGGGTGATCTCAAGCCCGCACATCGATCCGGTCGCCGCCACCGGTCATCCGCCCCAACCCGCCCACTATGCGACGCACTGCTTTCTGCACACCCCGATCGTCAATCCGAACGGCGACCTGTGCGCCTGCCACGCGGCCAAGGTGGGCGCGCACCACCCGCAGGAAAAGGACGTCTACGTCCTGGGCAACCTCAAAGAGCACAGCTTCTCCGAGATCATGGACGAGGCCGACCAGAACTACAGCTACCAGTACCTGAGGGCCTTCGGGCCGCAAGGGGTAGCCCGGCTGATCAGCGAGAACGAGGAGCTGAACGCGAGGTTCGGCGCGAACCTGTTCTCCAACGGCTGTGATATGTGCTCCCGAGTGCTGCTCACCCGCAAGGGCAGGCAGGCACTGCGCGAGCACGTTGAGGATCCCTTCCAGCAGGTGCTGATCGACGAGGTCCGGGCCAGGCGGTTCGGCGAGGTCCGGGAGCGTGCGCAATGACGGGCACGTTCGTCGGGGTGCTCCCGGCCGCCGGCCGGGGTAGCCGACTGGCACCGCTGCGCTACCCGAAGGAGCTGCTGCCCATCATCTACGAGCCAGCTGGCGGCGACGGCGCGGGGGTCCGCGCGCGGGCCGTGGCCGAGTACGCTCTGGCCGCGATAGCCAGCGCCGACGCCGACCGGGTCCTGCTGGTGGTGGCTCCCTGGAAGCTTGACGTCCTCAACTATTTCGGCGATGGCCGCCACGTCGGGCTCGAGATCGGCTACCTCTACCAGGAAGAAGCCAGGGGGCTGCCGTACGCGCTGGACCTGGCCCGCTCCTGGACCCGGGGCGACCACGTCATCTTCGCCATGCCGGACACCATCACCACGCCGGGGGACGCGCTGGCCCGGCTGCGGGACAGGTACCTGGAGACCGGGGCCGACCTCGCCCTCGCCGTCTTCCCGGCCGCGGAGCCTGAGCGGCTAGGCCCGGTGCTGCTGGACGGAGATCGCGTCACCGAGGTGCTCGACAAGCCGGCTCGCCCGCCGGCCGCCAACACCTGGGGCGCGGCGATCTGGAGCGACGCTTTCGCCGACCTCCTGCACGACGGCCTGGCCGGGCGGCCTGACGATAGCGCCGAGCCGGTCATCGGCCACTTCTTCGATCTGGCCGTCCGGCAGGGGCTGAAGGTGATCGGCGTGCCCTTCCCCGGCGGCTCGTTCGAGGACGCCGGGACGCGGGTCGGCATCCTGCGCTGCCTCGACGCCCAGGCCGAACCCGCCCTCGTCCCCGACCGGCCCGGTCACGAGCTTGAGAGCCGCAGATGAACCTCCTGTTCTTCGCCCTGTCCACCGCCGGGTACGGCGAAACGGTCATCGGCGTGTCCCTGGCCGAGCAGCTGCGGCCGCTTGGCGTGCAGAGCCACTTCGTCATCTCCCCCGTTTCCGAGCAGGTCCTCAAGCGCAGCGGCATCCGGTACACGGTGATTGAACAGCAGATGGGCCCGCTCGCCCGGCTGCTCATCGACGAGGATGTCAGCCAGTTCCGCCCCGATGCGATCGTCCTGGCGGACTACTACACCTTCAGCGGCGTCTTCCAGCACCGGTTCGGGCTCAGGCCCTGGTTCATCGAGGACTACCAGCTTCCGATCCTGCCGATCGACATCTGGGAGTGGCAGAAGACGTCCTTCGCCGTCGACATGTTCGACGAAGACCGCCCGGTGGACAAGCGGATCCTGGAGATGGACGCTTGGCTGCGCCCGGTACCGCTGGCCCATCCTGAACGCCAGGAGCGGGCCTACCCATTCCGGCTGTGGCAGGGATCCGAACGAGTGAGCAGGCGCACCAGGCACCATCTGTTCACCACCTTCGGCCTGAGCCCGCAGGACCGGCTCGTGCTGCTCACCGTCGCGCCCTGGCAGCAGATGCCCGAGGACCGCTACCTGTCCTCGATCGGCACCCACGTCTTGCGCGGCGTGCCCCAGCTCCTCGCCCACTACCTGCGGCAGCTGCCCGAGACTACTCATTTCCTGCTGATCGGCCAGGCCCCGCCGGAGCTGGCGGCGCTGCCCGCCGAGCGCACGCATGCCCTGCCGTCGTGCTCGCCGGCCCGGTTCACCACCATGCTCGGCGCCTCGGACCTGGTGCTCAGCCTCAACGTCGGGGCCACCACGCTGGCCCGCGCCGTGACGTCGGACATCCCCGCGATCGCGCTGACCAATAGCTTCGCCGTTCCCGACGCCGAGGCCGCGGAGAAGGCCGAGGCCCGGCTCGGGGGGCTGACCAGCACCGTCCGCGACTGGCTGGCGGGCATGCTTCCGCTGCACAAGATACGCATGTGGCCGCTGGGCTTCTACGACTTCCTCGAGCCGCTGCTGACGGCCAATCCCTACGCCGGCACCTTCACCAACCTGGAGCTTCTCGACGAGGTGGCCGTGGTCGAGGGCATCGAACGAGCACTGTACGACTCCGGAACCCGGGACCGGCTAGCCGCCGCCCGCGCCGACTACCTGACGATCCTCGACACCGAGGTGGACACCCGCAAGGCGTTCACCGAGGCGGCGAGCCACGTGGGTCTGACCTTGTGAGGATGACGATGAAGCAGCTGAGCATGCACGTGACCGACCTCTGCAACGAAAAATGCGGCTTCTGCGTGGTGGGCTCGCCGCTCGCCAAAACCGACGCCGTGAAATACGACGACCTGATCCGGTTCCTGCTGGCTAATGCCGGTGGCGGGTACGAGTCGCTCAACTTGCACGGCGGCGAGCCCACCATCTTGCCCAAGCTGATGGACCTGCTAGAGACGGCCCAGATGGTCGGCTACCCCGAGGTGCAGATCCAGACCAACGGCCGGCGGCTGAAGGACATGGCGTTCGTCGACAAGCTCAAGGAGCGCGGGGTCAGGCTCTTCGTGATCTCGCTGCACGGGGCCGACTCGCACGTCCAGGACTGCCTGACCCAGACGCCGGGCGGCTTCGCCGAGACCATCGAGGGCATCAGGAATGCCAAGAAAGCCGGTATCAGCGTCCGGGTCAACACCGTCATCACCCGGATGAACATGGGACAGCTCGGCAACATCTGCCGGCTGTGCGTCGAACTCGGCGTGGACCACATCAACATCTCGAACCTGCACCCGGTCGGAAGCGGCTACTTCGCCCTGGACATGCAGGCCCCGACCGTGCAGGAAACCAGGACGCACCTACTCCCGGTCCTGCAGGAGCTGACCGGCCAGGGCCACAAGGTGACCCTGGAGGGCTTCCCGCTCTGCGCCATCGCGCCGTATCAGCAGCTGGCCATCGAGGACGGAACCCGTTTCATCCGGATGATGTACCACGGCGGGGTCTACGACAACTACGACGAGTTCATGGACACCCAGACCCGGGAGCACGGCGCGCCCTGCGAGGGATGTCCGCTGCGCGCAGACTGCGGCGGGGTGTACCTGGAGTACGCGGAGCGTCGCGGCTGGGATGAGTTCGCCGCGGCCAGGCAGGCGCTGGGTGTGGCGATCGGGGCCGGCAGCGTCACCTGAGTACGGCGCCCGCACCCGGCGCCCTAGCCTCCGGCCTGTGGTGCACGCGCCGGCAGTTGCCTGTTCCGCTCCTGAATCTCCGCGGCCAGCATCTTTCTCGAGCTGATGCCGAGCTTGGCGAAGACGTGCGAGAGGTGCACTTGCACGGTCCGGGGTGAGGAGAAAAGCCGCTGGCCTATCTCCCGGTTGGTCAGTCCGGTCGCGGCCAGGTCCGCCACCTGCCGTTCGGCCGGGGTCAGGCTCACCCAGCCGACGCCACGCTGCCGGGGGCCACGCTGGCGGCAGGCATAGGCCGCGGCCTCGGGCAGGGATAGCCGCCTGCCCTCGGCGTGCAGTTCCGCGTAGCGCACCGGCGTCAGCGAGGCCAGCGCATCGGCGGCGGCCGCGTCGAGGCGATCCTGGGCCGGAACCGGCCGGGTGCTTCCCATGGTCTCACGCAGCGCCTCGGCGGCGCCGAGCAGCCGCACGCCGTACTCGACGCGCTCCTGCTCGAGCGCGAGGCTGGCCAGCGACTCCAGCGACTCGACGGCGGCCACGCACAGGCCGGCGTCGATACGCACGCCGAGGGCCCGGTGGTAGGCGGCCCAGGCCCGTGACACGTTGCCCAGCGCCCAGGCGCAGTCGCCGACAGCCTGCAGCGTGCGGGCCAGCAGCGCCGGCCCGGCGCCCGTCCGGGCGATGGCGTGCGCCTCCTCGATCAGGGTCCAGGCTGCGCTGGCCGACCCCCCGGCGAGCGCCACCTGTCCCAGGCCAAGGATGCCGGCTATGGCCTGAGCGGTCCCCGTCTCCTGCGACAGGGCGGTGACGCGGGCGAATGCGCCTCTGGCCGCCGGCCCGTGTCCTTGCCGCAGCCGGCTGCGGCCCGTCATGTCGAGCGCGGCCGCCAGCAGCAGCGGCGAGTCCGTCCCGGCGGCCAGCGTCACCGCCTGGTCAAGCCGCGATATGCCGGGCTCGCCGGCATCAGACCCCAGGTCCAGGGCAAGCCGGCCGGACTCGGCCAGGATCACCGCCTGGGCGCCCTCGGCTGACTGGCCCGCGGCCAGCGTCTCGGCTTCGGTGAGCCAGGCCTGCGCCGCGGCGAGCCGGCCCTGCTTGCGCGCCACCCGGCCGGCCGTGAGCAACGCGGCGATCACGGCCGGGGTCAGCGAGCCGGCCCTGGCTGCGGTCAACGCCCGGCCGGCCGCGTCCTGCGCTTCGGCGAGCCGGCCCGCCTCGGCCTCGGCCAGCGCGTACATCGCCGTGGCCACCGGAGCCCACGGCGAGATCCCGGGAAGCTCCTGCGCCGCGCGGCCGATGCGGCGCGCGGCCGCCTGCGGATCGGTCTGCAGCACCGCCGCCCCCGCGAGCACCTCGGCCCACAACTGGCTGCCGATGTCCCCGTCCTGCCCGCATCGCGTGGCCACCCCGAGCGCCGCCTGCAAGGCCTTATCCGCCCGGCCCGCCGCGCAGTCGAACAGCCCCTGCGCTAGCAGCACCCGCGCGTATGCGGCATCGTCCTGGCCATCCGAGGGTTCGTCCCCCCGGGCCAGCTCCACCCAGGCGGCCCCTTCACGGATCTGGCCGGACAGCAGCCAGAACGGCGCCGCCGCCGCGGCCAGCCGCATGCCGTCGGCGGTCGCGCCGTGGTCTGCGCACCACTGGAGCGCCTCGGTAAGGTCGGGGGCGGCCAGCGCGTCCGGGTGCCGGATCGCGTAGTTCACGCGCTGGCGCTGGACCAGATCTGCCTCCCCCGACGTGGCCAGCAGCTGGCCGGCGTACTGCCGCACCGTCCGCATCAGCCGGTAACGAGCCTGCTCCCCGCTGGGGTCGCAGCCGACGAACGACTTGGCCACCAGCCCGGCCAGCGCCTCAAGCACCTCGTTCTCGGGGAGTCCCGCTCCTGAGCAGACCAGTTCCGCGGAGTCGAGGGTGAAGGCGTCCGCGAAGACAGAAACCCGCTGCAGCAGCACGCGCTCCTGCGTCATGAGGGTCTCCGCGCCCCAGTCCAGCGCGCTGCGGAGCGAGCGATGGCGGGCGGCGCCGGTGCGCAGACCGCCCACCAGCAGCCGCATCGCGTCATCGAGCCGAGCCAGGATCTGGGCCGGCGTCAGCACCTTGGTCTGGGCCGCGGCCAGCTCGAGCGCCAACGGCAGGCCGTCGAGCCGCGCGCAGATCTCCCGGATATCAGCGGAGACCTCCGGCGCCACTCCCCCGTTCTGCGCGGCCGCCCGGACGAGGAAGAACGTGGCGGCATCAGCCAGCGCGAGCGGATGCAGCTGGTAAACCGTCTCCTGGCTGACGCCCAGGCATTCCCGGGAGGTGAGGACGATCTGCAGCCCCGGCTGCCCGGCCAGGAGCTCCGCGGCGAGCAACGCGACGACTTCGAGGAACAGATCGCAGTGGTCCAGGACCAGCAGCCGCGGCCCGTCCGCCTGCGCCAGTCGCGCCGCGGTCCGGCGGATGATCTCCCGCGCGCCCGCCGGATCCGGCGCCTCGAGCAGGTCGGCCGTCGCCCTATCCGCCCAGCGGCCGCCGGCGGCGACCGTCCCTGCGAGCGCGCTCTTCCCCACGCCGGCCGGTCCGGTCAGCGTGACGAGGCGTGCGCGGGTCAGCAGCGCCCCGAGTTCGCCAAGCTCCCGTTCGCGGGCCAGCAGACCGGGGTCGATGACCGTGCTTGTCATCATGTCCGTCAATCGGTGAGCCTGCGCTGCAGCGTCCACGAGGAAACGCAGCAGATCAGCACAGTCCCGACCGTAAGCATGCTCATGAAGGCCCAGACGGGCAGATGCGGCACGGCGGGGACGAAGACGGCCCGCAGGCCCTCGCTCACGTACACCAGCGGGTTGATCAGCACCAGCCACTGCAGCCACCCGACCCGGCTCAGCGACGCCCACGGGTAGTAGACACACCCGAGCATGGTGATGGGGACCATCATCACGGTGAACAGCAAGCTGAGCTTGCGCGGCTCCACCACCGTCCCGAAGAGCAGCCCAACCCCCGCCATCAGCAGCGAGGCGAGCACCATCACGCCGAGCGCGGCAGGCCAGTGGGCCATCGAGATGTGCGGGGCCTGCCCGGGCGCGTGCACGAAGAGCACGCACGGGAAGACGACGAGGCCGGCCACGCACCCTTGGATGGCGCCGGCCACGATCTTGGAGAAAGCAAGCATCCACAGCGGCACCGGAGCGAGGACCCGGTCCTCGATCTCGCGGGTGTACGACAGCTCCATCACCAGCGGCGTGGACACCGACATGATGCCCTGCATCATCACCGCGGAGGCCACCATCCCGGGTACCAGGATGGTGGAGAACGTAATCCCGCCCGGTGACGGCGATGCTCCCCCGGCGCTCTGGGTCTTGGGCAGCACATAGGCGAAGACGAAGACGAACAGCAGCGGCTGGGTCGCCGACCGCATCGCGAAGCTGAACAGGTCCCGGCGCAGCACCCGCACATCGCGGGCCAGCAGCGCGAAGAACGGCCATTGGCCCGGGCGCAGGACCCTGGTCGCGGCCGGGGGCGCCCCGGGGACGAAGCTGACGCGCAGGTCAGCGGGCTCGGTTATCTCAGTGGTCATTCTCGGTACTCCCGTCCGGTCAGCGCGAGGAACACCGTCTCCAGGCTGGGACGGCGTACGGAGACATCAAGCACGAAGAGCTCGGCGTTCAGGCTCGTGCGTAGCAGGGCAGGCACCACGCCCTCGACGCGGCTGGTGTATACGCGCAGGGTCTCGCCCTCCGTTTCGGCCCGGCCTACCCCGGGCATCCGCTGGACAATGTCCAGGACGTCCGCCAGATCGGTGCCCGGCTCATGGACCAGGGTGACTACCGAGTCGCCCCCCTCCCGGGCCTTGAGGTCCTCCTGGGTGCCAGCGGCGAGCATCACGCCGTGGTCGATCACGCCGATCCGTTCACATAGCGCCTCGGCTTCTTCCATGTAGTGCGTGGTCAGCACGATCGTCTGGCCGTCGGCGTGCATTTCCTGGAGCAGCTCCCAGAGGTTGACGCGGGTCTGCGGGTCCAGCCCTGACGTCGGCTCGTCCATGAACAAGATCGCCGGGCGGGTCAGCAGCGCCCGCGCGATCATCACCCGCTGGGCCTGACCGCCCGAGAGCCGGTGCACCATCGCATCCGCGCGGTCGCCGAGCCCGAAGCGGTCGAGCAGTTCCCGCCCGCGGACCCGGGCGTCCCTGGCCGAGAGCCCGGCGAACCGGCCGCGGAACTCCAGGTTCTCCAGCGCGGTCAGCTGGCGGTCCAGCGTGTTGTACTGGGTCACCGCGCCGATCCGCCGCTTGACGTTCACCGGATCCCGCACCGGGTCCGCCCCCGCCACCCGCATCGTTCCCGAGGTCGGTTTCACGCGTGTGGTGAGCATGCCGAGGGTCGTCGACTTCCCGGCGCCGTTCGGGCCGAGCAGGCCGAAGGATTCCCCCTCCTGGACGGTCAGGGAGATCCCGCGTACGGCCTTGACCTGCCGGCCTCCGCTCTCATAGGTCTTGTACAGGTCTTCGGTCTGGATGGCGATGGCGGCCATGACCGGACCACCTCCTCCTCGTCAGTACGGCTTATCTCCGGCGACGGCCACCCGTTCGGTGATCCGTTCCGCCGGGAAGTAGTCGGAGACCGCGTAGTGCTGCGCGGCCCGGTTGTCCCAGAAGGCCACCGCACCGGGCGTCCAGCGGAACCTGACCTGGTATTCCGGGGCCTGCAGCTGGCGGAACAGGTACTGCAGCAGCAGCTCGCCGCGGTCGTCCATGTCGGCGATGCGGTCGGTGAACACCGAGTTGACGAACAAGGTCCGCCGGCCGGTCTCGGGGTGAGTCCGCACCACCGGGTGGATCACGGGCGGGAACGCGGCCCTGATCCGGGCGAGCTCGTCCGCGGAGACGAAGCGGCTGAGCGTCGCGGTCAGGTCGTGGACAGCCCGCAGGCCGTCCACCGCCGCCTGGACCGGCCCGGGAAGGTTGTCGTACGCGGCCGCGGCGTCAACGAAGATCGTGTCGCCTCCCGTGGCCGGCCCGCGGACCAGCCGCAGCACGAAGGCCTTCGCGGGCTCGGGCCGCCCCGTCATGTCCACGTGCCAGGCGTTTTCCCAGCCGGCGTTGGCGGCGTCTTTGACATAACGCGCCAGGCCGGGCTCAGCCGCGGCCTGGGCCAGCCGCTGCTGTTCCAGGTCCCCCCAGACGCGGGCGAACGCGACCTGCTGGTCTGCGGTGATCCACTGGTCGCGGAAGAACAGCACCTTCCACTCCAGCCACGCCCGGTGCAGCTCGTCCTTCAGCTCCGGGTCCATCGGGACGCCGAGGTCGATGCCGCTGATCTCGGCACCGATCAGCGGGCTCAGCGGGGTGACGCCAAACCGCTCGTAAGGGCGATCGGGCTGGGTCTCCGCGAGCCGGCGGAGCTGCCTGGGGCCGCCGCGGATAGACCTTCCCGGGCGCTCGGCCGGGCCGAGTGCGGCCTCGAAGCCGGCCAGATCCCAGGGCAGCGGTGCAGCGGGCTCATCGGAGGCAAGCCGCGGAGCGGGCTCAAAGGTGACCGTAGCTGACGTCGTCATCCGTGCTCTCCTCGTCGACGTGGCCGGTACTGCGTACGGCGGTGGCTGGAATTAGCTGGATTACCGGCCCAGCGTGAGATCGGAGGGTATGGCCGCGCCATGGCCCGGCCTGCTATCCGGTTGGCTCGCGGCAAACGCCTGGCCAACCCCGGACAAGCTGCTACCAAACCGGCGGACCGCATGATCGGGGCACGCGGCGGAAGGAGCGTGGAGGGTGGAGCAGGAAACCGGGCGCAGGCCGCTAAGCATCGCGCTGGGCGGCGACTGGATGGCGACGCGCGGCGCCGTGTTCGGCGACGGCCTGCGGGCGCAGGCCGTGCGCAACGTGCTGACCTCGGCCGACTTCGCGTTCGCGAACCAGGAGGTGGTGGCCAGCGGCTGGGCAGGCCATCCGGTCCGCGATCCCTGGGGCAGCACGCTCGCCGCCGGGACGCATGTTCTCGACGGCCTGGTTAACGCGGGCATCAGCATGGTCAGCTGCGCCAACAATCATGCTCTTGACCTGGGGGCGCCGGGGCTCCTGGCGCAGCTGCGCGAACTAGCCGCCCGGGGCATCGCGATGGCCGGCGCGGGACCGGACCTGACCAGTGCCAGGATGCCGGCCTACGTCGACCGCCCGGCCGGAAGCGCCGCGCTCATCGCCTGCACCGCAAGCTTCGCCCCAGGCGCCGAGGCCGCCCCGGCGGGCCTGCAGCTGCCTGGTCGTCCCGGCGTCAGCCCGCTGCGGCACCGCCGGATCCTCGACGTGACGGCGGAGCAGCTGGCGACGTTGCGGGTGATTGACCGGCAGACCGGGCTCGCCGGCCAGCGGGCCGGCCTGGTCGCCATGATCGGCAGCGACCCGTGGGGCGAGCAGGCCGATCCCTTCCCCTTTCTCGGCGGCTTCTTCCGGGCGGCCCCAGCCCCCGGCCAGGCGACCTTCGCCGACGAATCGGACCAGGCCGCGATCCTGCTGTGGATCAGGGAGGCGCGGCACCGGTCTGACCTGGTGGTGGTCAGCGTGCATTCGCACGAGGCGGGCAGCACCCCGGCCGAGCCCGCCGGGTTCTTCCGCAGCTTCGCGCGCGCCTCGATCGAGGCGGGCGCGGACATCGTGGTCGGCCACGGCCCGCACCAGCTGGGCGGCATCGAGGTCCACCTCGGGCGCCCGATCTTCTACAGCCTCGGCAACCTGGTCAGCCAGATCGAGCTGACCGAGCGGCTGCCGGCCGAGGACTACGCGAAGGTGCCGTCGGGCAGGCCGATCACACCGTTCGGTTTCTTCAACGCCCGCAGCCTGGCCGACACCCAGGGCTTTGCCGTGCACCGGCAGTACTGGGAGACGGTCGTCCCGGTGGTCACCACGGCACCGCCCGCGTGCCCGGACGGCCGGCATCAGCCGGCCAGCGTCGAGCTGCACCCGGTCACCCTCGGCTTCGGATTGCCGACCCACCGCCGGGGACGTCCCGAGCGGGCGACGCCGACCGATGGCGAGCGGATCCTGAAGGAGCTGGCCGGGCTCTCTTCCTGCTACGGCACCGCGGTGGAGATCAGCGAAGGACCAGACGGCCCGGTGGGACGGCTGGTCCTCGGGTGAGAACCGCATATCGGTGAGAACCGGATATACCAGCCAGTTACCGGACGTCAGTTCCGTACCATCCGGGCCCGGCGACGCTCGGTGGGGCCGCACCGCAGACAACCGCCTGCCGGCCCTTCCCGAAGGAGATCTTCCCATGGCTCGGATCCGCAATTTGAGCAGGCGAATCAGGCCCATCCGAAGAATCCTGCCGGCCGCCGCGGCGACAGCGGCCCTGGCAGCATTCGGATTGGCGCCACCAGCACTGGCCGCACCCGCCGCGTCGGGCAGCCGGGTACCGATCACATCAGAAAGCGGGCTCGTCCCGGCCGGCGCGGTCGACGAGGGGACCGCGGCCTTCACCGGGAACCTCGCGATCCGGGTCTACCTGAGCGGCCGCGACCCGGCGGGGCTCCAGGCGCTCGCCCAGCAGGTGTCCACCCCGGGCGACCCGCAGTATCAGCACTTCCTGACCCCGGCCCAGTACGCTGCCACGTTCGGCCCCACCCCGCAGCAGAGCACCGCCGTGGGATCCTGGCTCAAGGCCTGCGGACTGACGGTGACCAGCGCCGACGCGCACTACGTCGGGGCCTCAGGCAGCCCGGCCGCGGTGCAGTGCGCGGTGGGCGCGCCCATGCACCTCTTCAGCCTGCACGGAGTGAGCCTGCGGGCTCCGGCCGGGCCGCTGACCGTGCCCCAGGACGTGTCCGGCGACGTGCTGTCCATTTCCGGCCTCAGCAGCCTGACGCCCACCGTCCATCCGGCATCCGCTCAGCCCGTTCCGGTGGCCGCGGCGAGCTCGGCCACCTGTTCGGCCTACTTCGGCGCGAACCCGGCTACGACGCTGCCCCTCGCCTACGGGGTCACCCAGCCGTGGCAGGCGTGCGGGTACCTGCCGAGTCAGCTGCGCAGCGCCTACGGCGTCACGTCCACCGGCCTGACCGGCGAGGGCGTCAAGATCGCGGTGGTGGACGCCTATGCGTCGGCCACCCTGGCCAGCGACACCCAGCAATACGCCACGCAGAACGGCGGAACGTCCTGGGCCCCGGGCCAGCTCACCCAGCAGGTGCCCGCCGGGCTGGCCGCCCAGCCGCTGGCCTGGACCGAGGAAGAGACCATGGACGTCGAGGCGGCGCACGCGATGGCCCCGGGCGCGGACGTGGTCTACGTCGCGGCGGCAGGCACCCAGGACAGCAACTTCGTGGACGCGATCTCCCAGATCGTCGATGAGCACCTGGCCAGCATCGTGTCCGGTTCCTGGGTGATCGGCGCGGACACCGGAGTACCGACGGCGACCGTGCTCGCCTTCGAGCACGACTTCCTGCAGGGCACCGTCGAAGGCATCGGGTTCGTCTTCGCCTCGGGCGACACCGGTTCCCAGGCGGCGTCGCAGGACGGCAACGGCCCGTACGAGACCGCCACCGCCTATCCCGCCTCCGACCCGCTGGTCACCGCGGTCGGGGGCACGAGCCTGGCCGTCGGCTCCAGCGGCCAGTACGAGTGGGAAACCGGCTGGGAAACCGATTACGCGTCGCTGTCCGCCGACGGCAGTTCCTGGGTCGGCCTGCCCGGGAGCTTCGCGGGCGGGGCCGGCGGAGGGCCGAGTGCTCGCTTCGGCCGGCCCTGGTACCAGCTGGGTACGGTGCCGTCCGGCTTCGGGAACCATCGCGTCGTCCCCGACGTCGCCATGGACGCCGACCCGGTCACCGGCATGCTCGTTGGCCAGTCCTTCGCCCTGCCGAGCGGCAACGTCTACGTCCAGTACGCGTCGGGCGGCACGAGCCTGGCCGCGCCGCTGTTCACCGGCATCGAGGCCCTGGCCGAGCAGCACGCGGGCCATCCCCTCGGGTTCGCTAACCCGGCCATCTACCGGGCCGCCGCCGCGGGCGCGTTCCGTGCCGTGACGGACACGCCGCCCGGTGTCACCACGCCGCTGGCGGCCGCCCACACGGTAACCAGCGTCAGCTCCACCGGCACGATCAGCACCAGCTTCGTCCTCGCGACCTTCGGGCGCGCCCAGGACGCCGGGCTCTCCGTCACCGCAGGCTACGACGACGTCACCGGCGTCGGCACGCCGACCAGCCGCTATCTCGACTACTTCCGCTGACCCGCAAGGAGGTCATGATGAACGACGCCCACGACGCCCACGACGAGCGTGATCCGCTGGAACGGCTCAGCACGGCGGGTTTCGATCTCGGGATGTTCGACGACGAGCAGCTCGAGCTGCTCGCAGCCCTCAGCGAAGGGGAACTGAGTGTCCTGCTCGACATCAAGGAGCGGCTCGGCGACGTCGCACCCGAGGTGGAGGCCCACAGCAGTACGATCCCGATAACCATCGGCGGCCTGCTCTTCTGAACCGCTGACAGCAGAAGTTGCCTCTGCGGCCGCCGAACGGTTGACCGAAGACCGTGCGGCCGCAGAGGCGACTCCCAAATGCTGCCGGGCGGGGATTTTGCGCCCCGGTTCAAAGACGGCGGTACAGGATATGCAGGCCTACGTAGCCGCGTACCGGATCAGCATGCAGCTAGCCTGGTGGCCCGGGCCGCGGATCGTCAAAGGATTCGCCGCCCATGACGCGCCTAAGGGGCGGCCCCCGTCAGCCTTGCAGGCTTACCGGCAAGGTGGTGTGCATGCGCATCCGGAGGGCAAGCCGCCGTTCCGGGACTCCGCCGAGCGTGAGCCGGGGAAAGCGCCGGAAGAGCAAGGGAAGGACCACGGCGGCTTCCATCCGCGACAGCGCCGCGCCGATGCAGTAGTGCAACCCGCCACCGAAGCTGAGCGGCCGCCCTCCGGCCCGCGAGGGCAGGAACCGGTCGGGGTCCCGGTGCTGGGCCGGATCCCGGTTGGCCGCGCCCAGCAGGGAAACAAGCAGCCGCCCGGCCGGAATGTCCACTCCGCCCACGGTGCAGTCTTCGCCGGTCTGCCGGGGAACGATCTGCGACGGCGGCTCGTGGCGCAGTGACTCCTCGACGACGGCGTCGGCCCATGAGTCGTCCTGGCGAAGCCGCATCGCCTCAGCGGGATTGGCCAGCAGCTGCTCAGTGGCGTTCCCGAGGAGCGCGGCGGTCGTCCGGTAGCCGGCCGAGAAGAGGAACATCACCAGGCCAAGCATCTCGTCCTCGGACAGAAGGCCGGCATCACAGGCCCGGATGAGTTCGGTGGTGAGATCCTCACGCGGTGCCCGGCGGCGCTCGGTGACTATCGCCTTCCAGTAATCCAGCATGGTCGCCGCCGCGGCATGTGCGCGCTGCACGGCCCCGGCCTCGGGGTAGAGCTCCATCACGTTGAAGAAGTCGGCGCCCAGGCCCCGGAAACGCTCGCGGTCAGCCTCGGGCACACCCAGCATCTCCCCCATCACCACGGTCGGGAGGGGGTAGGCGAGGTGCGTCATGAGATCGACGGATCCACCCCCGGACCCGGCGTCGGCCATCTGGTCGAACAGGCCGGGAGCGAGCCGCTCGATCAGCGCGCGGTACGCCGCCATCCGCCCCGGCGAGAAGGCACCGCCGACCAGGCGCCGCAAGCGGTTGTGGTCGGGATTGTTGCGGCTCTGCATGGACTGGTACATCAGCCGCGTCGCGGTACTGTCCCGCCAGCCGGGAAGGTTCACGTCGTACCACTTCGGATCCTGCACTCCGAACTGGGGATCGTTGAGCACGGAGCGGCACTCGGCGTAGCCCGACAGGAAGTAGACGTTGCCTGCCCTGTACACCGGAGCCAGCGCGCGCAGCGCGTGATAGTGCGGATAGGGATCAGCCAGCCCCTCGGGCGACATCAGGCGGGCCAGTGCTCGGGCCGGGGTATCCACGTCGGACGCGAACGCGGCGGAAATCAGGTCGCTAGCCGTCATCGGGGCTCCTCCACGATCAGGACAAGGCTGGCCCCATGATCGGAGGCCGGGCCTTCCTGCCGGTTTGCATCGGGTTGCCTGGCGCTTGGCCGTCGGCGTCGCCTGGCGCCCGGCGGTCTGGGCGGGTGGCGGACGGCAACCACCGCCGGGTGGGAAGTCACCGGGAACCAACCGGCGGCCAGGCGGCGGGAAAGCATCCGGGTGCCTACTGAGGCCACGCAGTGACCTGTCCCACGACCGCATAGGAACCGCGATGATCGTTACCGATGCGCTGCTCGATGGAGCGTCGCCCGACCAGATCAGCCGGAGCCCCCTGCCCGGGGACTACCTGGCCGCCCACCTGAGGGCCGAGGATGTCGGCCTGTTCCGCGGCGTCGGCGACAAGGACGTACGGAAGTCGCTGCACATCGGCCGGGTGCCGATGCCGGAACTCGCGCCCGACGAGGTCCTCGTGGGGGTCATGGCGAGCTCGGTGAACTACAACACCGTCTGGTCCGCGATGTTCGAGCCGATTCCGACGTTCCGGTTCCTCGAGCAGTTCGCCCGCCAGGGCGGCTGGGCCGCGCGGCACAACCTGCCCTATCAGGTCCTCGGCTCGGACGGGGCCGGCGTGATCGCCCGGGTGGGGTCAGGGGTGCGCCGCTGGCGGCCCGGCGACCGGGTCGTCATCAGCCCGGCGTACGTAGACGACCAGGAGCCGGGAACCCACGCGGACGGGATGCTCGGCGCGGAACAGCGAGTCTGGGGATTCGAGACAAATTTCGGCGGCCTGGCCGAGTTCGCGGTCGTCCGGGCGAGTCAGCTCATCCCCAAGCCGGCCCACCTCACCTGGGAGGAGGCGGCCTGTTTCCCGTTGTGCGCGGGCACCGCGTACCGGATGCTCGTCGGCGACCACGGCGCCCGGATGAAACAAGGTGACGTCGTCCTGGTGTGGGGCGCGGCCGGCGGCCTCGGCGGCTACGCGGTGCAGTTCGTCCGGAACGGCGGCGGGATCGCGATAGGCGTCGTCGGCTCGCAGGCCAGGGCCGAGGCTATGCGCCGGCTCGGCTGTGACGTGGTGATCAACCGCGCCGAGTTCGATCTCACCGACTCGGCCGCCACCGGCGATCCGGACCAGCTGATCAAGGCGGGCCGGAAGCTCGGCACGATCATCCGCGAGCGGGCCGGACGCGACCCGCACATCGTCTTCGACCACGTCGGCCGCGCGACGTTCGGGATTTCCACCTTCGTCGCCGACCGCGGTGGCGTCGTCGTCACCTGCGGATCCAGCACCGGCTACCAGCACGCCTTCGACAACAGGTACCTCTGGATGAAGCTGAAGAGGATCATCGGCAGCCACGTGGCGAACCTCGCCGAACAGTGGGAAACCAGCCGGCTGGTCTCGCTGGGCCGGATAGCGCCCACCATGTCGGCCGTCTATCCGCTCACCGAGTCGGCCGAGGCGACCAGGCTCGTCCAGATGAACCGGCACCTGGGCAAGCTCTCCGTCCTGTGCCTGGCGCCGGAGCTCGGCCTGGGCGTCACCGACCATGAACTCCGGGCCCGGATCGGCCCGGACAAGATAGCCCCGCTGCTCGGCAGCTCCACCAGCACACCGGCCTGAAGGGAGGCGACATGATCATCTATATGCTGATCCGACGCGTGGTCAGAACGCTCAAGAGCCGTAAGCACTGATCCCGGCCGCCAGCGCGGCTACCGGCCAGGCACGGGCTCAGGCTCGGCCAGCGCAGCCACCGCCGACCGGGCCCAGTCGAGGCTGGCGCGGTGCACGGCAATGCCATGTTCTAGCGCCAGATGCGGATGCCGCCGGGCCGCCTGCACGCCCGAGGCGACGTACTGTTCCAGGCCGGAAACGAAGCCCTCGAGCGCCTCGGCCAGCCCCGTCAGGAAGGCGAGGATCTCCTCACGCTCCAGATGGTTCTCCATCATCGCGAAGCGCATCAGGTGCACGCCGAGGTCGGAGGCGATGCTGGCCGGTTCGACCGGCTGGCGCAGCCAGTCCAGGTGAGCGGTGCGGCCGAGCTCGGTCAGGTGGTAGAGGAACTGCGCGCGCTGCCCGCTGGGGACCTTCTCCTCCACCCGGAGCATGCCTCGGTCCACCAGACGGCGCAAGGCCGGGTAGAGCGCACCCGGGCTCGGCTGGTACACGCTGGCGGGGGTCGCGCTGAACACCTTCTTCAGCCCGTAGCCGGAGCGCGGCTTGCGGGCTATATAGCCGAGCAGCACCTGCTCGAAGTCAGTAAGCCGGCGACCACTTTGGGTGATACGCTGCTCCTTCCAAATGGGTCGTTTAGACATGTACCCTAATCCTAGCTCGCATGGCGAGTCCGACCGAAAGGAATGCGACGGCAATGCAGAGCGTAAAGGTGCGGCGGAGCCCGATATCGGCCGAGCAGGCCGCCGAGGTGCTCCGGCACCGGCTGGGCGGCGGCTACCAAGTGGAAGCCGACGGTGCGACCATGCTGCGCATCCGCAAGGGGATGGCGCGGGCCAAGGTGAGCCTGCGCGACGAGCCGGGCGGAACCGTCTTCGACGTGCAGGGCGAAGGCAGCTGGGCGGTGCTCCCGTTGTTCAACATCTACACGAAAATGATCAACGAGCGCGGCATCGCCAAGCGGACGGCTTCGGCCATCGGCGAGGCGGAGGCTTTCCGTGACGACAGCTGAATCGCTGGCCCGGACTCCCGGGGGCAGGCCGGCCGGGCAAGCGCAGGCCCCTAGCGGGCCGGCCAGCACCGAGCCGGCGATCAGCGTTCGGGACCTGCGGATGAGCTACGGCTCCTACGAGGCGGTGCGCGGGATCGACCTCGAGGTGGCCCGCGGCGAGATCCTCGCCTTCCTCGGCCCCAACGGTGCGGGCAAGACCACCACGACGGAGATTCTCGAGGGCTTCAGGAAACGGACCTCCGGCGACGTCCGGGTCTTCGGCACCGATCCCGAGCGTGCCGGGCCTGACTGGCGAGCCCGCATCGGCGTAGTGCTGCAGACCAACGCACCGGAACGGCTGCTCAGCGTGCGGGAATGCCTGAGCATGTACGCCGGCTACTACCCGCGTCCCCTGTCGGTGAATCGGGTGATCGAGCTGACCGGGCTGACCGACAAGGCGGCCAGCCGGTGCGACCAGCTTTCTGGCGGTCAGCAGCGCCGCCTGGACGTCGCGCTCGCCCTCATCGGCGATCCGGAACTGATCTTCCTGGACGAGCCGACCACCGGGTTCGACCCCACCGCACGACGGCTGACCTGGGACGTCGTCGCCGGGCTGCGCGACCTCGGCAAGACGATCTTCCTCACGACCCACTTCATGGACGAGGCCGAGGCGCTAGCCGACCGCATCATGATCCTGGCGGCGGGCCGGATCGTGGCCTCGGGCACCCCGCAGACCATCGGCGGCCGCGACGTCGACGCGACCGTGATCTCGTTCACCCTGCCAGACGGCATGACGGCCGAGCAGCTGCCGACGCTGCCGGGCCAGCCCGGACCGCATGCGTCCGCGCAGCGGGCGCACGGACGGGCGGAGATCAGCGTGCCGGAACCGGTACCGGCCCTGCACGCCCTGACCGAATGGGCGATGACCCACGGCCTGCCGCTGGCCGACATTTCCGTCCAGCGCCCGTCGCTGGAAGACATTTACCTCCGGCTCACCGCCGGCGATGCGCACCGCGGTTAGGAGACACGATGAGCACCGCCTCCCTCGTCGCGCACCAGGCGCGCTATGACCTGCGCACGTTCCTGCGGGACCCGCGGGCCCGCGGCTTCACGCTCGCGTTGCCGCTGCTCCTGCTGCTCCTGTTCGGTTACATCTTCCGGCACGAGTCGTTCACGTACTCTGGCGTCTCGATCCCGGGTGACAGTTACTACCTGCCCCGGATGATCGTGCTCGGCCTGGCCAGCGCCACGCTGTCCAACCTGGTGGTCACCTTGGTGGCCAAGCGCGAGACCGGCGCGCTCAAGCGGCGCCGGGCCACGCCGGTGCGGCCGGTGGTGCTGATCGGCGGCGACGTGATCACCTCCGAGGTCTCCGGGCTGACCATCGTCATCGTGCTGTCCATCGTCGGCTGGGCCGTATTCGGTGTGCACCAGACCGCCTCAGGCGCCGGCGCGGTGATCGCGACGGCGGTGATCGGCACGGCGGCGCTGTGCGGTGTCGCCTACGCGGTCTCCACGCTGATCAAGTCGGTCGATGCCGCGGGCCCGCTGGTCATGCTCATCATGTTCACGCTGAACGCGATCTCCGGGATCTACATCCCGGAGAACCTGTTCCCGGCCTGGCTGCGCGATGTCGCGCAGGTACTGCCGGTGCGCCCGCTGGCGGTGGCCATGCAAGCCGCCTTCGACCCGAGGACGAACGGCGGCCGGCAATTCGCCTGGCCGGACCTGCTCATCGTCGCGGCCTGGGGTGTGGCCGGCACGCTATTCGCCGTACGCCGGTTCTCCTGGTCCCCCTCCCAGCAGTGACCCGGCACCCACCCCCGTGGCATGAGAACCGGTGCGGAAGACCAAACGCTCCGCGTTGACGACAGGCGCCGCGGCTACGTCGGTGACTGGGCGGGCTGACCCACCCGGCCGTACCGCTCCAGTGCCGCCTTGCCGGTGTCGGCCGAGACGAGATGCAGCGTCCACGGGCCGTCGTTGATGTCGAAATCCCGGCCGAAGCCGACCCATCTGCCGGCCATCCGGTGCCCGGTCGGGTCGAGCAGGAGCTGGATGGCGCCGTGGTAGACGCCGCCCTGGTAGTAGCCAGCGGGGCTGGTCTGCTCGGTCCACGTGCCGGTGATCACCTGGCCGTTGACGGTCAGGTCCATCATCAGCCGGGACGCCGACGCGGGCACCGACCGCACCTGCAGGCGGGCCCCGTGCTGGATGACCACCACGTAGTGCTCATCGGTGAACGTGCCGCCCCGGCTGGAGCTCTCGTACTCGTACCGGCTGAGCCAGATGCCGGTGAGCGGGCCTTTCGCCTTCGGGTCCTCCAGCGGAATCCACGCGCCGCCGCCCGTGTTCATCGCTCGGCTGCGGTCTAGGCCGTACGTCTCATCGGCTGGCTTGAAGCCTAGGTTCTCGACCGGCTGCCCGGTGACGTATGGCGGAGGCGGACGGGAATCGAACCCGCCAGCGCCGCAGTGCAGCGCTCACCAGTTTTGAAGACCGGGGGGGCCACCAGGCACCCAGACGCCTCCGCGTCGACTCTACTGCGGCAGCGGCGCGGGACCGCGTCCGAGCTGGCCGGGGGTTAGACGGGGCCGCGCCGGCCGAAACGCGTGCGCCGCAACGCCCGACCAGGAATCGTAAGCCCTGTCATATGACGCATCACCAGTCACAAGGATCAAAGGGCCCAGGCCAGGGGCGGGCGTGAGAGCGCGGCGGGCCGGATACGGTGACCGGCCGGGACAACAGCGAGCGAATCGGAGAGGCAACATGAGGGGCTTCAAGAACTTTCTTATGCGCGGCGATGTGATCGTCGTCGCGGTCGGGCTGGTCGTGGCCCTCGCGTTCAGCGCGCTTGTCACCGCTTTCACGCACGACATCATCAACCCGCTAGTGGCCAGGGCCCAGGGCGGCAAGTCGATCGGCCTGGGCAAGCAGCTCGGTGCGGCCGGCAATACGGCGACCTTCCTGGACATCGGCTCGTTCATCACCGCGATCATCACCTTCGTCATCTTCATGGGCGTCGTGTACTTCCTGATCGTCACGCCTTACAAGCACGGGCAGGCGCGACGCGGGCAAGTGGTGTTCGGCGACCCGCCGGCCGTCAAGACCTGCCCGGCCTGCCTGTCCAGCGACCTCCCGGCGGCCGCCTCCAAGTGCAAGTACTGCGGCACTGACCAGCCGGCCATGACCGCCTGAACCTTCGAGCTAAGGGAGACGCGTGAGCAGCGGCGGGCATGCCTGGTGGGAAGACGCGATCGTTTACCAGGTGTACCCGCGCGGCTGACCCTCCTCAGCCTGTACCGGGCCGCGCTGCGGCTGCGGCGTGATCACCCCGCGCTTGGCCGCGGCGCGCTGAGCTGGCGCGGCGGGCCGGAAGCCGCCCAGGCCACCGGGTTGCTCTGCTTCGACAGGGAGCCAGGATTCATCTTCGCCGCGAATCTCGGCCCGGCTCAGGAGCCGGTCCCGCCGCACCGCGAGATACTGCTCGCCAGCGGCCCCGTACCCGATGGCAGCCTGCCGCCCGATACCGCGGTGTGGCTGTCGGCCTAATCCCGCCCGGGTGTCCATAGCTGCGGCTTTTCGCATGGCGATGCTACTAATCTAGAGGCCATGTCGAAGGTAAAGGTGCCGCGTAAGAACGTCACTCCCGATGAGGTCGTCACGGTCCTCAGCCGACGGCTAGACCCCGGCTATCAGGTGGAAACCAACGGCGGCCGCCACGTCACGGTCCGGAAGAACAGCCTCATGTACGCGACCGTCTCGATAGCAGACCAGCCCGGCGCGTCCGTCTTCCGGGTCAGCGGCGGCGGGTTCCTCTTCCTGCGGGTCGCGAACACCTTCAGTACGGCCCGCCGGGTGGCCGACGCCCTTCGCCGCTCTCCCGAGTTCCGTAGTCTTTAATCTTCGCCTGACCGGCCGCGCCCCCGGCCGCCACTGATGTCTGCAACATGCCCGCAACGCCAAGCATAATCGCCGCGCGGGCTCGGGCCGGCGCGCTCGGCCGAACGCCTCAGTCGGCCTTAGCGGAGGATGGATCGACGGGCAGAGCGAAGACGACCGTCGCGCAGGTGCCGTCTGGACCGGAAAACACGCTTATCTCGTCAGCTACCAAGCGCACCAGCCACAAGCCGTGTCCCTGCGAGAAGGGCCAGCTATCCGCCGCATTCCCGCCCGGCTGGCTGTTCTGCTGCGCCCCGTCGCCGTTTTCGTGGCCGGTCGCAGACCCGGCTCCTCCGTCAGGTGCAAACGCGGCGCCGCCGCGAGCGGGCGCACCGCTGTCCTCAACCTGGCAGTGCAGTTCTCCGGCATGTTGCCATAGCCGCACGCGTCCCCCGCCCGCGCCGTGCCGGATGGCGTTGGCTGCCAGCTCGTGGACCGCGATCACCAGGTCATCGGTGCGGGCATCGGGCATGCCCAGCTGGGTGGCGTGCGCCTGCACCGCCGCCCGCAGCGCGTAGAGCGCACCTGCATCGAAGGCTTGATCCAGGACCGGGGACACGCCGCCTGGCCAGTCAGCCTCAGCATCCTCGAGAACCGCACCCTCACCAGGGCCGGCCGCGTCGGGCTCGGGATCGTTACTAGTCATGGACGCCGACCAGGCTGACATGCGGCAGGAGATCCACGCCTAGCTGCGTGAACCTTGCCTCGACGGCCGGCCGGCAGCGCAACACTACGGTCCGGGACGGACCCAGGCTGGCGGCCGCCTCCAGGATCATCCGCATACTCGCGGCGTCGATGGAGCTCAGATGGGTCATGTTGATGGTGATGTCCCCGTCGATGCGGATCGCCTCCCCTAGCGCCAGCGCCAGCGCCTCCCTGGCCAGGAAATCCAACTCGCCTGCCAGCCGGACCCCAGGTGGTACGTACTGGCGGCATATCCGCAAAACCGGATCATCATGATAAGTCGCCGCGACCGCCGATTCCGCGGTCATCTCATGGCCGCCCAGCTTGGCCATGGTTATCTGCGGCGCATCACTGAGCATCACCACCCGGGATCCGCTGGCCAGCCCGTCACGAACAAACGCCGCCGTCAGGTCAAGCAGTTCCTCCTGCTCGCCGAAGGTCAGGCAGGCATGATCATTCAGAGCTAGGTCAGTGACTTGCGTATGCGCGCTGACCGGCACCGCGGTCCCTCCTTCAGAGCTCACCACGACACGCTACTGCGGGGGCGACACCCCGTAGTCCCGGTACCTGTACCCCCGCACACGTTCTGAATCCTTCCGCCGCCTACCCTGTCCGCCCAGACTCGACAACGGTCTGGGGCTCAGCGCACCCGCCGGCGATCGTCGGGCAGGCGCTGGGTGGTCCCGGCCCGGTCCAGGTATTCGAGCAGCGGGATGGCGACTCGCCGGGTGGTGCCCAGCGCCTGCCGCGCTTCGGCGATGGTAAACGGCTGAGGCAAGGTGGCGAGCACCCGGGCCGCCTCGGCCTGCGCGCCGGGCGCCAGCACGATCTGCTCGTTCAGCCGCAGCAGCAAGCCCGCTCGCGCCGCGGCGGCGATCGCCCGCGGATCAAGGCCGAGGTCTCGCAGCCGCCCCGCGTCGGGCGCCATGAACGGCGCCCCTGCGAGGTCCGCGAGCACGGCACGCACGCCCGCGGTCACGCGCGGCGGCAGCGAATGGGCGATGTCCCGCGGTGCCAGCGGCGTGGACGGCTCCTGGTGTTGCGGGGACTCGTGATGTTCTTGGGGCTCGAGGGGTACTAGCTGGAGGTAGCCGTCGGACAGCTGCACCGCAAGCTGCGGGACTGCGGGTGCCTGCGGGCCGGCCGTTAGCAGCGGGCCGGGCACCCGGGCCAGGGCCTCGACGAGGGCTCGGTCGGGCAGGCCCAGGGCGGCCCGGGCGGCTTCGGGCGGCATGCCGACCGCGAGCGGGTCATGCCTGGCGTGGGCGGCGACCACCTCGGCGAGTTTGCGCCGCAGGTCGGCCCAGCGGACCGGATCGGCGAGCCATTCGCCCGCCACCGGCGGCGGCCCCCCGGTCACGCCCATCGCGGCCAGCACACCTGTCCGCAGCAGCCCGTGCCGTCGCAGCAGGTCGGCCGCGGCCGGGGGATCCGGCCAGGCGGCCAGCTCACGTCCGGCCGCGGCGGCCGCGCCCCGCCGGGCCAGCGCGGGCGGCGCCACGTCGAGCACCGTCGCGCCCAGGATCGCGACGCCCGCATGACCCGGGTCGCGGAGCAGAACCCGGTCACCGACGTGCAGGGGCAGCCCATCTCGCAGCGTCAGTCGCGCGATAGCGGGCCCCCCGG